>Ga0209573_1000148_pt1 | contig 180442 bp, 164 predicted proteins | sample TNRBio252014_DNA_FD_185870 | JGI IMG/M metagenome (GOLD analysis project Ga0209573, IMG submission 185870) | Wastewater treatment Type I Accumulibacter community from EBPR Bioreactor in Madison, WI, USA - TNR Reactor_6/25/2014_ DNA (SPAdes)... | ecosystem: Engineered > Bioreactor > EBPR >...
ACCAAAACTCGTCCGCCATCCGTCACACTCCCGCCGTTTAGGAGTGTGAATCAGAGTCGTGACGCCTTGGGAATCCCGTTTATGGGTCCGGAGCCTAGCCCGTTCGTGGTCTAGGTGGGAGATGCTCATTTGGTACTGCGATCGCCTATGGGACGTGTAAAATTACCTTTTGCATCTGCGACATAGTAGAGGATGCATTTCGTGGAATACGCTTGAGAGCTATCGCGCCTACTGCGCCCTACCGCCCCCGAAAGAGCGTCCCTAACAGTCCCCGAGCCAATTCCCGGCCGATGCGGGTGCCGAGGGAGCGGGCGGCGTTGCGGGCGAGCGTTTCGCCGATGCCGGCGGGGGCGCGGCGGGGGCGCCCCCGCCGGCATCGGCGCGCGGGCGACGGGGGTTCGGCGGCGGCGGCGGCGGTCTGGGCGCGCTGTTGCAAGTGTTCGTAGGCGGAGTACCGGTCCAGCGCCGTGTCGTAGCGGCCGGCGAAGGGGCTCAGCGCGCGAAGGGCGGTGCGTTCAGCGTCAGTGGCGGGGCCGATGCGCGACGCCGGTGGACGGATCAGGGTGCGCTCGACCACCGTCGGCGTGCCCTTGGCTTCAAGGGTGGAGACCAGCGCCTCGCCGACGCCCAGCTCGGTGATGGCTTTTTCGGTGTCGAAGGCGGGGTTGGCGCGGAACGTCTCGGCCGCCGCGCGCACCGCCTTCTGGTCCTTGGCCGTGAACGCGCGTAGCGCGTGCTGCACGCGGTTGCCGAGCTGCGACAGCACGTCGTCCGGCACGTCACGCGGGTTCTGGGTGATGAAGTACACACCGACGCCCTTGGAGCGGATCAGCCGGACCACCTGCTCGACCCGGTCCAACAGCGCGCGGGGCGCCCGGTCGAACAAAAGGTGCGCCTCGTCGAAGAACAGCACCAGCTTCGGGCGGTCGAGGTCGCCCACCTCCGGCAGCTCTTCGAACAGCTCCGACATCAGCCACAGCAGGAAGGTGGCGTAGAGGCGCGGACGCTGGATCAGCACGTCGGCGGCGAGGATGCTGATGCGGCCGCGGCCGTCCGTGTCGGTCTGCATCAGGTCCGCGAGTTGCAAGGCCGGTTCGCCGAAGAACGCGTCGGCTCCGTCGCGCTCGATCACCAGCAGCTTGCGCTGGATGGCGCCGACGGACGAGGTCGAGATGTTGCCGTAGGCGGTGCTCAGCTCCTTCTGGTTGTCGGCGACGAAGCTGAGGATGGCGCGCAGGTCCTTCATGTCGAGGAGCAGCAGGCCCTGATCGTCGGCGAAGGCAAAGGCGGCGGTGAGCACGCCCTCCTGGGTGTCGTTCAGCTCCAGCAGGCGCGCCAGCAGCATCGGGCCGAACTCGGACACGGTCGCGCGCGCCGGATGGCCTTGCGTGCCCAGCACATCCCAGAACACCACCGGAAACGCCTTGGGCTGGTAGTCCGCGAGGCCGACGGCCTTCGCCCGCTCGGCCGCCTTGCCGCCGGCGGCACCAGGGAGGCCGAGGCCCGAAACATCGCCTTTGACGTCGACGAGGAACACCGGCACGCCCACTGTCGAGAACCCTTCGGCGAGGACTTGCAGGCTGACGGTCTTGCCGGTGCCGGTGGCGCCGGCAATCAGACCGTGGCGGTTGGCGAAGCGCGTTTCCAGGGTGACGGGGCGGCCGGCGTCGCCGATGAAGATGGTGTCGGGCTGGCTCATGGTCGTCTCCCCGTTCCCCCCGCCGGCGTCAGTTCAGCCGGCCGATATGCAAGAAGCGTTCGTGCCGCCGGTGGCGCAACTGCGCGCTGTCGATGGCCTGCAATTCGTTGAGCGTTTGCTCGATGGCGGCGCCGACGGCATCGATGGCAGCGTCGGGCGCCCGGTGCGCGCCGCCCACCGGCTCCTCGATGATGGCATCGATAACGCCCAGGCCCTTCAGGTCCTCGGCGGTCATGCGCAGCGCCTGGGCGGCCGTCTTGGCCTGCTCGGCGTCGCGCCACAGGATCGAGGCGCAGCCCTCCGGCGAGATGACGGAATAGATGGCGTGCTCCAGCATCAGCACGCGGTCGGCGGCGGCGAGCGCGATGGCGCCACCCGAGCCGCCTTCGCCGATGACGACGCTGACCACCGGCACGCGCAGCGACAAAGCCGTTTCGATGCAGCGCGCGATCGCTTCGGCCTGGCCGCGCGCCTCGGCGTCGACGCCGGGATAGGCGCCGGGGGTGTCGACGAAAGCGACGACCGGCAGGCGGAAACGCTCCGCCAGGCGCATCAGCCGCTGTGCCTTGCGATAGCCTTCCGGGCGCGCCATGCCGAAGTTGTGGCGCAGCCGGCTGTCGGTGTCGTTGCCCTTTTCCTGGCCGAGGATCATGGCCGCGATGCCGCGCACGCGGCCGAGACCGCCGATCATCGCCAAGTCCTCGGCAAAGGCGCGGTCGCCGGCCAGCGGCGTAAAGTCGTCGACCAGCCGGTCCACGTAGTCAGCCGTGTGTGGTCGCTGGACGTGCCGGGCGACGAGGGTCTTCTGCCACGGCGTCAGGTGGGTGTAGATGTGGCGCAAGAGCGTGTCGTGCTTCGCCTGCAGGCGCGCGACCTCATCGGCGATGTTCAAGTCGCTGGTGCTGGACAGGTGGCGAAGCTCGGAGATTTTGCCCTCAAGCTCGGCGACGTCTTTCTCGAAGTCGAGAAACGTCCGCATTCGGTCTCCTTAATTCAGCGGCGCGGCGGGTGCGGCAGCCTTCTTAAGCGGAGGGTCGGGCGGCGATGGCTTCGGCCTTGGCGACCAGCGTCTCCGCCTGGCGGATCGAGGCGATGTCGATCATCCGGCCGTCCAGCGTCACCGCGCCGTGGCCCGCTTGGCCGGCGTCGCGCATGGCGTCGACGATCCGCCGGGCGCGCTCGATCTCGCTCTCCGACGGCGTGAAAATGGCGTTCACCGGTTCCACCTGGCTCGGGTGGATGACCCATTTGCCCTCGCAGCCGAGAACGGCGGCCCGGCGCGCGGCAGCGTCCAGCCCTTCCGCGTCGCGAAAGTCGGCGAAGGGGCCGTCAACCGGGCGCAGACCGTTGGCGCGCGCGGCGACGACGAAGTTGGCCAGCGCGAAGTGCCACATGTCGTTCCAGTGGCCGTGACGGCGACCGTCGGCGTCGGCGTCGGTGAGGACCCGGTAGTCGGGGTGCGGGCCGCCGATGGTCAGCGTGCGCGCGCCGGTCGACGCGGCGTAGTCGCCGGAGCCGAAATGCAGCGATTCGAGCCGGCGACTGGCGCCCGCGATCTCGGCGATGTTCTGCATGCCGAGCGCCGTTTCGATCAGCACCTCGATGCCGATGCGGCGCCCGAAGCCTTTCGCCGTCTCGATCTGCGTCAGCAGCACGTCGACGGCGTAGATGTCGGCCGCGGTGCCGACCTTCGGCACCATGACGAGGTCGAGACGATCGCCCGCCGCCTCGACGACGTCGATCACGTCGCGGTACATGAACGGCGTGTCGAGGCCGTTGATGCGCACCGACAGCGTCCGCTCGCCCCAGTCCAGCGAGGTGATCGCCTCGACGACGTTCAGGCGCGCTTTCGCCTTCTCCTCCGGCGCGACCGCGTCCTCCAAATCGAACATGACGATATCGGCGGGGATCGTCCGCGCCTTGTCGATGAAGCGCGGGCTGGACCCCGGCACGGACAACTGCGAACGGTTGAGCCGGGCTCGCCCGGGCTCGATCTGACGGAAGCTCACGACCACTTCACCCCTCTGCACATCCGCGTCACCTTGGGCGGCGTGCACGTTATAGACGATGCCCGTTTATAGACGACGTTTGCGCGCGTGCTCTACTCCGAAGCGGTTGGCGGGACGTTCGCCCTGTCGGCGGGCGGCTCGCTGTCGCGCAGCGCGAGGGGATGGGCGGTGTTGACCAGCTGCTTGAGGCGGGTTTCGAGGACGTGCGTGTAGATCTGCGTCGTGGCGATGTCGGCGTGGCCGAGCATTTGCTGAACGCTGCGCAGATCGGCGCCGTGGGCAAGCAGGTGTGAGGCGAACGAGTGGCGAAGCACGTGCGGCGACACCCTGGACGGGTCGATTTCGGCGAATACCGCCACCTCTTTGAGCAGCTGCGCGAAACGGTTGCGTGTCAGGTGGCCCTGATGCGAGCGGGACGGAAACAGCCACGGCGACGCGGGCGCGGCGACGCTGCCGGCACCCCGGCGGCCGATGAACGATCCGCGCACCGCCATGTAGGCGTTGAGCGCCTGGATGGCTGGATCGGTCAGCGGCACCATGCGCTCCTTGCCCCCCTTGCCGCGCACGATCAGCACTTGGCCATCGCGGCTGAGCGCCGACAACGGCAGCCCGACCAGTTCGGACACCCGCAGGCCGGTGGCGTAGAGCACCTCCAGCAGCGCCGCCATGCGCAGGCCGTTGGCGCCGCCACGGCGGCCGGCGACGGCGAGCAGGCGCTCCACCTCGTCCTCGCCCAGATAGCGGGGCAGCGAGACGCTCTGCTGCGGCCGATCGATGGTTGCCGTCGGGTCGTCCTTGCGGGTGCCCTCGGCGTACAGAAAGCGAAAGAACTGTCGGAGCGCCGACAGCCGGCGGGCGATCGTCCGGCTGCTCATGCCGAGGCTCGACTGGTCGCGGACGTAGCGGCGCAGCGTCTCGGCGTCGGCGGTCAGCAGCTCGGTGCCGGAGGTGGCGGCGAAGCGGCTGAAATCGTGCAGGTCGCGGCGGTAGGATTCGATGGTGTTGCGGGCAGCGCCCCGTTCGGCCGACAGCATTTCAAGGAAGCGCTCGATCTGGCGCGGCGGCGCCCAGGCGCCCGACAGGCCGGTGTCCGGGCTCATGCGCATGCCCATGGCCAAGCCCATGTTCCGCACGGACGAAACAGGATGACAGCAGGGCGGGAACGACTTGGCCGGCGGGAATTACTTGGGGAGTCGGTCATGGGGGATCTCGATCTCTTTACGCTCGGTCGGTGCCGGAATGTCCCAGACGAGCAGGAACGCCGCACCGCCGGCCAAGGTGAGCAGAATAAGGACGAGAATTGCACGGAGGAACATCAATATCGGCCTTTCGGAACGTGGTCCCGACACGGGTAACGTATCTTGGCCGCACAGTTGAACTCAAAACGGAGAGCAGCGGCGACCCGTGCCTTCGCCTTAGTGTCGACGATCCGCGATCAGCGCTTATGTTACGGTGGCGACCACATTATGATAACGAACCATGACGTACGACACGCCAGCAGCGAAGCGCCGCGACGGCCGGGGAGTCGTTGAAGGATTGCGGTGACACTGCCCAACGACCCCCTGATCATTGACAAGCCCATTGTTCTAGTTGGATTAATGGGTGCTGGCAAGACGAGCATCGGCCGTCGGCTGGCCCACCGGCTGGCGCTGCCGTTCGCCGATGCCGACGATGAAATCGCCCGCGCGGCGGGACGGACGATTGAGGATATTTTTGCGACTCTCGGCGAATCAGTGTTTCGCGACGGCGAGCGACGGGTGATCGCGCGGCTTCTTGGCCACGGGCCACAAGTGCTCGCAACCGGCGGCGGGGCGTTCATGGACCAGGAGACGCGGGCGCGGATCAAGGCCACGGCGCTGTCCGTCTGGCTCCGCGCCGACCTTCACGTTTTGGTGCAGCGAACCTCCGGCCGCATCGGCCGGCCGCTGCTGAGGGGGAGCGATCCGGCCGAGGTGCTGGGCCGGCTGATGGCCGAGCGCTATCCGGTCTATGCCGAGGCCGACGTGATCGTCGACACCCGCGACGAAGCACGCGAGCGCACCGTGCGGCGCATCGTCCAGGCGCTTCGCGAACGGTGCGAGGCCGCATCGGCGCATCCGGAGGGCCCATCATGAACGAGGCGGCATCGAGCACACGGACGGCGGATGAGCGGGTGACGGTCGCCCTCGGCGAGCGGTCCTATGACGTCGTCATCGGCGATGGCCTCATCGACCGCGCCGGGACGCTGATGGCGGCGGTGCTGCCGGATCGCAGGCTTATCGTTATCAGCGACGAGAACGTTGCGCCCCTCTACCTGGAGCGCGTTCTCGCCGGTTGTCGCGACGCCGGCTTCACGTGCGGGACGGCGATCGTGGCGGCCGGCGAGGCGAGCAAGGATTTCGCCACGTTCCAGGCGTTGAGCGAGCGGCTGCTGGGCACGCGCCTCGATCGCGGAACGGCGATCGTGGCATTGGGCGGCGGCGTCGTCGGCGATCTGGCCGGTTTTCTGGCGTCGGTGCTGCTGCGAGGTCTGCCGTTCGTCCAGATCCCGACGACGCTGCTGGCGCAGGTCGACAGCTCGGTGGGCGGTAAGACCGGTATCAACAGCCGCCACGGCAAGAACCTGATTGGCGCATTTCATCAACCGCGCCTGGTCGTCGTCGACATCGACACACTGATGACGCTCGATAGGCGTCAGCTCAGGGCGGGCTATGCGGAAGTGGTGAAGTACGGCCTCATCGGCGACGATGAGTTTTTCGGCTGGCTGGAGGAGAACGGCGCCCGGCTGCTCGACGGCGACGCCGATGCCCGGCGCCGGGCGGTGCGGACGAGTTGTGCCGCCAAGGCCGCCATCGTCGCCGAGGACGAGCGCGAGGCGGGGCGGCGCGCGCTGCTCAACCTTGGACATACCTTCGGTCACGCGCTCGAGGCCGAAACCGGTTTCGGCGACGCGTTACTGCACGGCGAAGCGGTGGCGCTGGGGTGCGTGCTTGCCTTCCGGCTGTCGGCCCGGCTCGGTCTGTGCGGGCCGGAGGCGGGCGAGCGTGTCCGCCAACATTTGGCCGCGGCCGGACTGCCGACGCGCCTTGCGGATCTCGCCGGCCGCCAATGGACAAGCGACGCGCTGATCGCCCATATGCAGCATGATAAGAAGATCCGCGATGGCCGGATGACGTTCGTTCTCGCCAGCGCCATCGGCGAGGCCGTGGTGGCCCGAGACGTCGACGTCGATCACGTGCGCGCCGTTCTCGACGATGCCATCGCCCGCTGACCGCGCCGCCGCCGACCCACATTAAGGAAACGGTTTCCCGAAGATGATACTGACGTCCGTGGCGATCTTCGTTCTTCTCGTCTTGTCGGCGTTTTTTTCCGGCTCCGAGACCGCCCTCACCGCCACCTCGCGGCCGCTCATGCACCAGCTGGCGAGCAACGGTAACAAGCGGGCGGCGATCGTCAACCGCCTGCACGCCAGCACCGACCGGCTGATCGGCTCGATTCTACTCGGCAACAATCTGGTCAACATCCTGGCGTCGGCGCTGGCGACCAGCGCTCTGATCGCCCTGTTCGGCGAGGCGGGGATTGTCTACGCCACCTTGTCGATGACGCTGCTGGTGCTGATCTTTTCCGAGATTCTTCCCAAGGCGTATGCCTTCCGAAACGCCAACGAGATGGCGCTGCGCCTGGCGCCCGCGGTCAGCGCGGTGGTGACGGTGTTCTCGCCGTTCACCCATGCCATCGAGGGCGTGGTCGGCGGGATCCTGCGCCTCGTCGGCGTTAACACGGCCGAAGGCGGCATCGGCCCCAGCGTCGAGGAACTGCGCGGTGCCATCGAGCTGCATGCCGGCGACGGCGCGGTCAAGCATGAGCGGGCTATGCTGCGCAGCATCCTCGACCTCACCGACGTGGAGGTGGGCGAGGTGATGACCCACCGCAAGAACGTCACCATCATCGACGCCGACCAGCCGGCCGACGCCATCGTCGCGCAGAGCCTGGCGAGCCCGTTCACCCGCATCCCGCTGTGGCGTGGCGAGCCCGACAACATCGTCGGCACCATCCACGCCAAGGTGCTGTTCCGTGCCGTCCAGGCGCGCAGCGGCAACCTGAAGGGACTGGACGTGCTGGCGCTGGCCGCCAAGCCGTGGTTCGTGCCGGATACGACCTCGCTCCTGGACCAGTTGCAGGCGTTCCGCCGCCGCCGCGAGCACTTCGCGCTGGTGGTGGACGAGTACGGTAGTCTGCAGGGCATCGTGACGCTGGAGGACATCCTGGAGGAGATCGTCGGCGACATCGTCGACGAGCACGACGTCGCCGTCCCGGGCGTCGTCCGCCAGCTGGACGGCAGCTTCGTCGTCCAGGGCAGCGTCACCATCCGCGACCTCAACCGCGAGTTCGAATGGAACCTGGCCGACGAGGAGGCGGTGACCATCGCCGGCCTGATCCTGCACGAAGCCAAGCGCATTCCCGACGTGGGACAGCGGTTCATCTTTCACGGCTTCCGCTTCGAGATCCTGCGCCGGCATCGGCATCAGATCACCGCCATTCGGATCATCCCGCCACCGGCGGCGGAGGAGTAGGCATCAGATGGCATTGAGCCGGGCTGCGCCACGCGATCACATCCACAGCCGCGATATCCGGTGCCGCGGCTTCAAGCGCGCGGATGGCCTGTGGGACATTGAAGGCACCCTGGAAGACACCAAGACGTACGCCTTCGACAACCGCGACCGGGGCGGCATCAGCGCCGGCGAGCCCATCCACCGCATGCGCATTCGCCTCACCGTGGACGATAACCTCACCGTCCGGGCGGCGGAAGCCGAGACCGAGGCCGGACCGTTCGACATCTGCGGCACCATCACGCCGGTCTTCGCCGGCTTGGTCGGCCTTCAGATCGGGCCCGGGTGGCGGCGCGCGGTGATGGCGCGGATGGCGGGCGCGGGCGGCTGTACGCATCTGAGCGAGCTGCTGCTCGGGCCGATGACGACAACGGTGATGCAGACCGTCGGCCCGGCTCGCCGGCGCCGCCAGAGCCCATCAGAGGGCGCGTCCGGCGCCGATCAGCGGCCGGCGCTGATCGACAGTTGCCATGCGTTTAAGAGCGACGGCCCGGTGGTGGAGCGTGAATGGCCGGCGTTTTTTACCGGCGGCAAGGACGGGGACTAGCGGCGTGAATGCCGTTGTGATGGCAAGCCGTTACCAGGGATGGTATAGGCCCCGTTGACGAAGCTCGATTCATCTTTAAGCGGTCTTTGAGAAGGCGATCATTCATGACGAGCGCTTCCGCCAAGGCTCGCCGGTCGGTATCGGCTGGCCATGCACGCTTGCGCGAGATCATTTCCCAGGTGGCTATCCTGCAGGGACAAGAGATGACGCTCGCGTCGGGCAAGACGGCGAGCCTCTATTTCGACATGCGGATGGCCACCCTCCATCCCGAGAGCGCTAACCTGATTGCCGAGGAGATTCTCGATATCTTGCGGGATGAGCCGGTCGATTGCGTCGGCGGCCTGGTCGTCGGCGCGGTGCCGATCATCGCCGCGGTCAGCATGAAAAGTCATCCACACCGCAACATCCCCGGCTTTTTCATCCGCAAGGAGGCGAAAGGGCACGGCACGCAGAAGCTCATCGACGGCAACTTCAAGGCCGGTGATCGCGCCGTCCTGCTCGAGGATGTCACCACGTCGGGCGGATCGGTGCTGCAAGCGGTGAAGACGGTCCGCGACGGCGGCGGGCACGTGTCCACGGTGATTACCGTCGTCGACCGGCTGGAAGGTGCCGAGGAAAACCTGGCGCGCGACGGTGTCACACTGATCCCCCTCTTCACCAAGGACGATTTTTTGGTTTGAGCGCCGGGGTACGCGCTAACGCCCGGCTTCGTCCGGGGTCATCGCCTTCAGGCTGAGTGCGTGGACGGGGCCCGCCAACTCTTGGGCGAGGACGGTGTGGATAAGGCGCTGTCGGTCGATCCGGCTCTTGCCAGTGAAGGCTTCAGCGACGATTTCAACAGTGAAGTGGGTTTCACCTTCCGGCCGGGCGCCGGCATGTCCGGCGTGGCGTGCCGAGTCGTCGACGATCGTCAGGCGCGCCGGCGAGAACGCGGCGTCGAGTTTGGAGCGAATGGTTTCGGCGACAGTCATAAGCGGTTCCAATGGCATGAGCGGTTTCAGTCGTGATGCCACGTCGATGTGGCACGCCTCCATCGCATCGACAAGCGTGGATGAGAGAGCGGGCCGGCCGGCATGCGCGGCGGCTGGTGGCTTGCGTCCCGGGGACGATGCAACCATAGTATCCGGATGCGGCAAAGCAGCAGGTCATCGCGTGCGAAGAACAGCGCATTCAACGCGCGAGTGGGAAGTGCGCATGCGGGCGACGTGCATACCGGCAACGAAGCGCCGCCGTGCGAATGGCCGGCCTGCGTCGAAGCCGCCACGCACCGGGCGCCACGCTCCCGCAGCGACCTCGGCCAGTATGTGTGGTTCTGCCTCCAGCACGTCAGACAGTACAACGCCGCCTGGAACTACTACGAAGGCATGTCGGAATCGGAGGTCGAGGCGGACATCCGCCGCGACACGGTGTGGCAGCGGCGCACGTGGCCGTTTGGCGCTGCCGTCGGCCGCTTTGGCGCCCGTCCGCGGTTTACCGACGGCTTCGCGTCCTTCGACGACGAGAACGAGCCGCGGCGGGCGCGGGTGCGCAGCGCCGCCGAGGAGGCGATGACGGTCCTCGACCTTGAACCACCGGTTACCCTGGCGGCGGTGAAGGCGCGCTACAAGGAGCTCGTCAAGCGCTACCACCCCGACGTCACCGGTGGCGACAAGGTTCTCGAAGAGCGCTTCAAGGAGATCAGCGCCGCCTATCGGACTGTCGTCAGCAGCCTCGCCACATGACCTGGCGCGGTCGCCGGGCGCCGAAGACGAAAACGATACCGCCGATCAACGACCGGACCAAATAGGTGACCATGACTTTGCACAGCCACGTCGACGATTACCGCAAGGGATGCGTTTTGAACGCGCCGGACATACGCATGTCGGTTCGGCAGACCTTCGGCATCGACAGTGATTTGGAGGTTCCGGCGTTCAGCATCGCCGACGACCACGTGCCCAACGTCGACGACTCGTACCGCTTCGACCGCGATACGACGCTCGCCATCCTGGCCGGCTTTGCGCACAACCGCCGGGTGATGATCCAGGGCTATCACGGCACCGGCAAGTCGACCCATATAGAGCAGGTGGCGGCGCGTCTTAACTGGCCGTGCATCCGCATCAATCTGGACAGCCACATCAGCCGCATCGATCTGGTCGGCAAGGACGCCATCGTGCTCAGGGAAGGCGCGCAGGTGACGGAGTTTCGCGAGGGCATCCTGCCGTGGGCGTTGCAGCGGCCGACGGCGCTGGTGTTCGACGAATACGACGCCGGCCGGCCGGATGTGATGTTCGTGATCCAGCGCGTTTTGGAGGTGGAGGGCAAGCTGACGCTGCTGGACCAGAGCCGGGTGCTGCTGCCGCATCCGTATTTTCGGCTGTTTTCCACCACCAACACCATCGGCCTCGGCGACACGACCGGCCTCTACCACGGAACGCAGCAGATAAACCAGGGCCAGATGGACCGGTGGAACATCGTCGTCACGCTCAATTACCTGCCCAAGGCGGCGGAGGTAGACATCGTCCTGGCAAAAGCGAAGGACTATCAGACGAAGGAGGGACGCCAAACGGTGGCCGCTATGGTCGAGCTGGCGTCGATGACGCGCACCGGCTTCATCAACGGCGATATCTCGACCGTAATGTCGCCCCGGACGGTGATTACCTGGGCCGAGAACGCCGGTATTTTCGGTGACCTGGGCCTTGCCTTCCGGTTGACCTTTCTGAACAAGTGCGATGAGGTCGAGCGGCCAACGGTGGCCGAATATTACCAGCGCTGTTTCGGCGAAGAGCTGCCGGATTCCGTCGCTCACCCGGTGTCGTGAGGCGTAAGGCCGCTGGGTGAGGCCGGGCGCAAGCCCGGTGGCGTAACGAAGGAGACTCGCTATCCGACCCGAAGATCCGTCGACCCTGGTAAAAAGGGTTACTGCCGCCACGCTGAAGGCGGTGTCCGGACGATACGACGTCGGCATCACGTTTACCGCCGGCCAGCCTGAGATCCGCGGACAACGCATCCGGCTGCCCAACCCCGGCGCGCGGATCGGGGGGGAGGAAATGGCGCGCCTGCGCGGCAGTGCCGACGCCATGGCGATGCTGCTGCGTCACCACGACAGCGCCCTGCATCGGCGTCGCCAGCCGACAAGCCAGCCGGCGCGGGGGCTGTTCGAAGCCCTCGAGCAGGTCCGGGTGCAGGCGATCGGTAGCCGGGAAATGACCGGCGTGGCGCGCAATCTGGAGGCGCTACTCGACCACACCTGCCGCAGCCGGGGTTACGCCGACATCGACGGTGGCCAGCAGGAAATGCTGCCGGACGCGGTGACGCTGCTGGTGAGGGAACGGCTGACCGGGCACGGGTCGCCGCCGGCGGCGGCGCCGGTGATCGAGGCCTGGCGCGCCTATCTGACCGACCGCGGCGATGCGCTGGTCGACCAATTGACCGCCAGCGTCGAGAACCAGGGTGCCTATGCCGACGCGGCGGTGCGCTTGTGTCACGCGCTCGGCCTGATCGCCGATGACGATCCGGCCCTCGATGGCGAGCCGGAGCCACAGGAGGGCGACAGCGAGGACCCGTCTACCGACGCCGACAACGAGGCGGGCGAAACCCGCGACGGCAAAGGCGGCAGCGAGTCGAGCCAGATGTCCGCCGGTGCGTCCGAGGGTGACGAGGAACAGACGGCGGCTGAAGATACGTCGGGTGATCGCCCGATGCCGGGTGAGGGCGGTATGACGCCGGCCGGACCGCAGCTTCGCCGCAACCGTCGGGACGAGGCGGACGGGCCGGAAACCGGCACCTACCATCCGTTCACCACCGGGCATGACGAGGTGATCGAGGCGGCAGATCTGTGCGACGCGGACGAGCTGAGCCGCCTGCGCCGGCAGTTGGATCAACAGCTCGCCAACCTCGACGGCATCGTCGGCAAGCTGGCCAACCGCCTGCAGCGCCGCCTGATGGCGAAACAGACCCGTGCGTGGCGGTTCGACCTGGAGGAGGGGCTGCTGGACGCCGGTCGGCTGGCGCGTGTCGTCGCCAACCCTCTGCACCCGCTCAGCTTCAAGCAGGAAACCGCCACCGACTTCCGCGATACCGTGGTCAGCCTGTTGATTGATAACTCGGGCTCGATGCGGGGCCGGCCGATCTCCATCGCGGCGATGAGCGCCGATATTCTCGTCCGCACGCTGGAACGCTGCGGCGTCAAGGTCGAGATATTGGGCTTCACCACCCGCGCCTGGAAGGGGGGGCGGTCACGCGAGCGGTGGGTGGCCGAGGGGCGCCCGAAATCGCCCGGCCGGCTGAACGACCTCCGCCACATCATTTATAAGGCCGCCGACCAGCCCTGGCGCCGGTCCAGGCGTAATCTCGGTCTGATGCTGCGTGAAGGACTGCTGAAAGAGAACATTGACGGCGAGGCGCTGTTGTGGGCGCACAAGCGCCTTCTCCAGCGGCCGGAACAACGCCGCATCCTGATGGTCATCTCCGACGGGGCCCCGGTGGACGACGCGACGCTGTCCGCCAATCCCGGCAATTTCCTGGAAAGGCATCTGCGCGACGTCATCCGCTGGATCGAGACGACCTCGCCGGTGGAGATTTCGGCCATCGGCATCGGTCACGACGTAACGCGCTATTACCGGCGCGCGGTGACGCTGGTCGACGCGGAAGAACTGGGCGGCACGATGATGCAGAAGCTCGCCGAGCTGTTCGATGTGGAGACCAAACGGCCGCGTCAGACCCCAGTGAGCGTCGGCCGCACCGGCCGCATCGCCGGCCGGCCGCGCGTTTAAACTAACCTATAAGCGCGGCTCACGGTGAAGCCGCCCCGCTCGGCGGCCGCGGTCGCCGTCACACCGACGCGGCTGGCCCGATGTTGCCGACCGCGCGCGGAAGTTATTGCAAGTAATAATGATAATTATTCGCGGCCTCAGCACACAAACGATGTTGCGCAAATGTAACATCGCGGCGGAATCGCCGTCACACCAAAGCATAGACGGCAACAGCCTGATATTTTTTGTGTATTTACGATGCCGTAAATCGATTTTCGGCGCGAAGGAAACATAAAATGAACATGGCTAAGAATCTTACGCTTGTGACCCTTGCCGGGGCATTGTTGTTACCCGCGGGTGGTGTTCAGGCCAAGGATGCCGGTGACCTTCTCATTCGTCTGCGGGCGGTCGTCGTCCAGCCGGAGGAGAGCGGGTCGGCCGACGTGATCGGCGGCGACCTGAATGTGAGCCGGAGCTACATGCCGGAAGTCGATTTCAGCTATTTCTTCACCAACAACATCGCTCTTGAGTTGATCGCCACCGTCACCAAGCACGACCTTGAAATCAAGGATTCGTCCGTCGGCGACGTCGACCTTGGTTCGACGCGGGTTCTGCCGCCAACGCTGCTGGCGCAGTACCACTTCTTTTCACAGCACATCATCAGCCCGTATGTCGGCGTCGGCGTCAACTACACGGTCTTTTTCGATGAATCGGACGGCGACAACCCGCTCGTTTCCAGCGTCGATCTCGACGGCAATTGGGGCTATGCTTTTCAGGCTGGCGCTGACCTGCAGATCCCCGATTCCAACTGGGTGTTCAACGCCGACGTGAAAAAAATCTACGTCGATCCCGACGTTAAGGTGAAACTGTCCACCGGCGACGAGATCAAGGGCCGCAACGTTGATCTGGATCCATGGGTGTTCGGCGTCGGTATCGGCTATCGCTTCCCGGTCGGCACGCCCTGGTAGGCGGCTGCGCACGACGCGTCACTTTAGGCCGGCTCGTCCGTCGCCTCTCCGAGCTGGGATTGGCCGTTCTCATGGCGGCCTCCGCCGCTCGGGCAGCGCCCCCTCCTGGAGTCGACGGACCGATTGCCGTGTCGACCGAACGGGTCGTGCTCTCATTTCAGGAGGATGATCGTCGCAGGTTGGGTGCGCTGATTTATCGGGGCGGCCTGGTGTTACGGTCAGCGGACAAGCGTTTCGGCGGACTTTCTGGCCTTATCCTATCGCCTGACTGCACGGCATTCCGGGCCGTTTCTGACCACGGTTTTTGGTTTACGGGGCGTCTGCTTTACGACGCGGAACGGAATCTCGTCGGTATCGCCGATACGTACATCGAGAAAATGATCAATGAAAAAGGCGACCAGCTTCGCCGTAAGAGGCAACGCGACGCGGAATCGCTGGCGTTGACACCTGGCGGCGATACGGTGGTCAGCTTCGAGGGGAACAACGCACTGCGCCTCTACCGTCGCGGCGAGCAACTGCCGCGGCGGCTGGTGGCGCCGCTCCACAAGGGCGACGGGCCGAAAAACGCCGGCATCGAGGCCTTGACCGCGCTCGCCGATGGCGGCCTGCTGGCGATTACCGAAGACTTCGAAGGCGGTCGCGGCGCTAAGGCGTGGATCGGGGGTATAGATAAGCCGTGGCGGACGGCGGTTTTCCATATCGATGGCGGCTTCCGTCCGACCGGCGCCGCGACTCTGCCCGACGGCGATGTCGTCGTCCTTGAACGGAGGGTGCTGCCGCCGGCGGCGCGGCTACGGCGGCTGCGGCAGGAGGACATCCTCCGCGACGCGGAGCTGCTGGGAGACGTATGGGCGCACTTCGATGGTGCGCTCACCTATGACAACATGGAGGCGATCGACGCGTGCACAACCGGTGGCGAAACCCGCCTGCTGCTCGCCTCCGACGACAATTACAACTGGTTTCAGCGGACGCTGTTTATGATGTTCGCGCTGCCGCGGTAACTGGCTGCAACGGAGCCGGCGGTGGCCGGCCCGCGCACCGCACCTTATGTTAGGTCGCAGCGGGTTCTCAGGGCGGAACGGTACACACGCATGCGGCGACGGGGCGCGGACGGGTATCCCCCGGTCACGGGCGGGGGGAAAGGTGATTTTCGCACCCTTCGGTCGCTGCTGCCCTATCTTTGGCCGGAGGGCGAGCCTGAGCTGCGCTGGCGCGTGGTGGGCGCGGTCGTGCTGCTCATCGCTGCCAAGGGGCTCACCGTCACGGTGCCGTTTTTTTACAAGGGAGCCGTCGACGCGCTCACCGCAGGCGAGGCCGCCGCCGCCGTAACGATACCGGTGGCGCTGATCATCGGCTACGGCGTCGCCCGCGTGCTCGCCCAGGCCTTCGGTGAACTGCGCGACGCCTTGTTCGCCAAGGTTGGTCAGCGGGCGATCCGCACCGTCGGTCTCGCCACCTTCCGCCATCTGCACGAGCTTAGCCTGCGCTTTCACCTCGACCGGCGCACCGGCGCGGTGAGCCGCGCGATCGAGCGCGGCACCAAGGGCATCGAGTTCCTGCTGAACTTCATGCTGTTCAGCATCCTACCAACGTTGCTGGAAATCATTTTCGTCTGCGGCATCCTGTGGTGGCTGTTCGGGCCGATGTACGCGCTGGTGACGTTCGCGTGCATCGGCGGCTACATTGCCTGGACGGTGGGCGTCACCGAATGGCGGACGAAGTTCCGCCGCCGGATGAACGAAACCGACAGCGACGCTCACACCAAGGCCATCGACAGCCTGCTCAACTTTGAGACGGTCAAGTACTTCGGCAACGAGGCCCACGAGGGAGCCCGCTTCGACCGGGCGCTCAGGTCCTACGAGCTGGCGGCGGTGCAGAGCAAGGTCAGCCTCAGCCTCCTCAACATCGGTCAGGGTGCGGTCATCGCCATCGGCCTGGTGGTGCTGATGCTCATGGCGGCGAACGGTGTGGCCGCTGGAACGATGACGCTCGGCGATTTCGTGCTGGTGAACACCTATCTCATCCAGCTTTACCTGCCGCTCAATTTTCTAGGTTTCGTCTACCGGGAAATCCGCCAGTCCCTTACGGACATGGAGCAGATGTTTCAGCTTCTCGACGAGCAGCCAGAGGTGGAGAACCGGGCGGATGCGACACCGCTGCCCCACGGGCCGGCCGAGATCGTTTTCGACAACGTCTCCTTCGCCTACGATCGGCGCCGCGCCGTCATCGACGGCATCGACTTCGTCGTTCCGGCCGGTGCGACGGTCGCGGTGGTGGGCCCGAGCGGCGCCGGCAAGTCGACGCTGTCGCGGTTGCTGTACCGGTTCTATGACCCGACCGGTGGCGGCATTTTCATCGACGGCCACGATCTTCGCGAGGTCACCCAGAGCTCGCTGCGGGCGGCGATCGGCATTGTTCCTCAGGACACGGTGCTGTTTAACGACACGATTGCCTACAACATCGCCTACGGGCGTCCGGATGCCTCGCACGCCGACGTCGAACGGGCCGCGCACCTGGCGCGCATCGATGCGTTCATTCGGTCGCTGCCCGACGGCTATCAGACGAAGGTCGGTGAGCGTGGGCTGAAGCTGTCGGGCGGCGAGAAACAGCGTGTCGCCATTGCACGCACCATCCTCAAGAACCCGCGCATCCTGGTGTTCGACGAAGCGACGTCGGCGCTGGATACCCACACCGAGAAGGAAATCCAGGCGTCACTGCGCGACGTATCCACGGGGCGGACGACGATCGTCATAGCGCACCGGCTGTCGACCGTCATCGACGCCGACGAGATCCTAGTTCTCGACGAGGGGCGGATCGTCGAACGTGGCCGCCACGGCGACCTGCTGAGGCGGGGCGGCCGCTACGCTGCCATGTGGGCGCGCCAACAGGAACTCGACGCGGCGCGGGAAGTTCTTGAACAGTCGGACGAGCGACCAGCCGCCGATGCCGCTGAATAATACCAGACAAGGAAATCCGCTGTTCGACGCCACAATTACTCAATGCATCAGTTGGGAGTACTGGTATTTGGAAAAATATCGGGAGATTTGTACGCCAACTCAAAAGTCAAATTCGTACCTATTTTAGGGTTCTGCATGAAATTATTACTGGTACACGCCAAAAAATCGGTAAATAACTTTAGCTTAATCTGTAAACTTGACGCAAGATAGCCATGGCGACTGCGTTAAGAAGCGGCGGTGGAGGTGAGCTCACATGATGTCGCTGCAAAAAATCATGCTGTGGCGAGCCGTGTGTGAGAACGCCACCGCCGCCATGTTCATGATGAACCGCCACCAGCACTGCGTTTACATGAATCCGGCGGCCGAAAGCCTGACCGGCTACACCCTTGAGGAGGTAGAGGGGCGACCGCTTCACGATGTGATTCATCACACCCGGCCGGACGGCTCACCTTACCCCGTCGACGAATGCCCGATCGATCGCGCCTTTCCCACCAATACGCGCCAACAGGGGGAAGAAACATTCATCCACAAGGATGGTAGCTTCTATCCAGTTGCCTTTACCGCCAGCCCGTTGCGTTCCGACGACGCCGAAGTACTGGGCACGATCATCGAGGTGAAGGACCTACGCGAGGCCAAGGCGGCGGAGCGGAGGCGACTGGAGGACGCGCGGCTGATCGAGGCGACGTTCGAGAATGCGGCGGTCGGTATCGCGCATGTGGGCGCGAACGGCGACTGGTTGCGTGTCAACCGCCGCCTTTGCGAGATCGTCGGCTATTCAAACTCTGAATTGGTTCGAATGTCGTTTCAGGATCTGACCCACCCCGACGATCTTCAGGCCGATTTGGATCAGTTCGGGCCATTGATGCGGGGCGAGATCGACGGCTATCGAATGGAGAAGCGCTATCGGCATAAGGACGGCACGATCATCTGGATCAGCTTGACGACCTCGTTGCAGCGCGACAACATCGGCAACCCGCTTTACTGCATCTCCGTGGTGGAGGACATCACCCAGCGCAAGGAGGTCGAACAGCGCTTGAAGATCATGGCGCGCGAGCTCGATCACCGCGTCAAGAACACGTTGCAGATCGTTCAGGTTATCGCCAAGCAGTCCATGCGCGGCGCCTCTGATCCGGAGACGGCGACCACAACATTCCTGGAGCGGCTCAGCGCATTATCGACCGTTCACGGTCTCCTGCTGAAAGACAACTGGTCCGGCCTGAATATAGCGACCCTGCTTGAGCAGGCGCTGCAGCCGTTTGGCTACGCCAACGGCGACGGCGATCAGATTTCATTCGGCGGACCGGTCGTCTGGCTCGGTTCCAGACAAGCGCAGACGCTGTCGATGGCCGTCCACGAACTCGCGACCAATGCCGCTAAATACGGCTCGCTTTCTAAGAAGCGCGGGTTGGTGCGGATTGCCTGGGACTACAACCCAGCGGATGGGACGCTGTCGTTCCGGTGGGCGGAGACGGGCGGCCCCGCCGTCACGCCTCCCCAATCGGAAGGGTTCGGAACGGTGATGCTGACGAGCATCCTCGGGCAGGATTTCGAGGGAACCGTCAATGTCGACTATGCGGAGTCCGGATTCACCTGTCACCTGACTGGTCAGGTGACTGGAATTTAACGCCCGTCGCCACCATCGGTGATGATCGGGTTAAAGTTCTGCAGGCTGCTCAGCCGTGAATGCCGGATGCCGGTGCCACGCATAGGCGCTGCGGACGATGCTTCCCAAGTCCGAGGCGTGCGGGCGCCAGGCGAAGGCATCGCGAATGCGGTCCGCCCGCGCCACCAGGCGGGCGGGATCGCCCGGGCGCCGCGGTGCGTCACGGGCCGGGACCGGCGTGCCGGCCACGGCTTCCACCGCCTGCAGCACCTCGCGGACGGAATAGCCGTCGCCCGTGCCGACGTTAAACGCACCGCTGTCGCCGCCGCCCGCCAGATAGCGCAGCGCCCGCACATGCGCGTCAGCCAGGTCGGTGACGTGGATATAGTCGCGGATGGCGGTGCCGTCCGGGGTGTCGTAATCGGTGCCGAACACGCTGAGCGGCCCTCGCAGGCCCAGGTTGGCCTGGATGGCAAGCGGGATCAGATGGGTCTCCGGCTCGTGAACCTCGCCGATGAGGCCGTCCGCATCGGCGCCGGCGGCGTTGAAATAGCGGAGCGCCGCCCAGTTGACGCCATAGGCCTGGCCATACCAGCGCAGCATCGTCTCGATGGACGCTTTCGACGCGCCGTATGGGTTGATCGGGGCATGCGGCTGGTCCTCGGGAATGGGGACGTGGCGCGGCATGCCGTAGACGGCGGCGGTCGACGAAAAGACGATGTCGCGCACACCTTCGTCCAGCAGCGCGCCGATAAATACCTGGCTGGCGACGACGTTGTTGTCGAAATAAAGGCGCGGGTTGTCGACCGACTCGCCCACATAGGTGAAGGCCGCGAAATGAAGGACGGCGCGAATGCGGTGCCGGCGCACTAGGGCACGGACAGCCGCCCAGTCGCTAAGGTCGGCCACCTGGAGCGGTCCCCAGCGAACGGCCGCGCGGTGACCGCGGGACAGGTTGTCGAGAACGACAGGCAGATAGCCGGCCGCGGCCAGCGCCTTGCACGCGTGGCTGCCGATGTACCCGGCGCCGCCGGTGACGAGAACGGCCTCGCTCATGCCGCGCCGTGCCTAGAGGCCATCGCCGACCGCGCGCAAACGAGGGGCATCGTCGGCGTTTTCGGACGAGCGGCGGAGCACGGCGTCGAAGAAAGCGATGGTCCGCCGCAGGCCGTCGTCCAGCGTGACCTGCGGCGCCCAACCGAGATCGGAGCGGGCGCGGCGGATGTCCGGACAGTGTCGCGTCGGATCGTCCGCCGGCCGGGCCAGGGAGTGGATTTCCGAGCGGGAGCCGACCAGGCCGCGGAGTTTTTCGGCGAGATCGCCGATGGCGATTTCATGCGGATTTCCCAGGTTTACCGAACCGCCGTAATCGGATGACGACTCCATCAGCCGGACCACGCCGTCGACAATGTCGCTCACGTAGCAGAACGAGCGTGTCTGCCGGCCGTCGCCATAGACCGTCATCGGCTCGCCGCGCAGCGCCTGGACGATGAAATTGGAGACCACGCGCCCGTTGTCGAGGTCATGTTCGGACCGTAGGTGTTGAAGATACGCGCCACCTTCGTGTTCATGCGATGCTGGCGCCGGTAGTCGGTGAACAGGGTTTCGGCGCACCGCTTGCCCTCGTCATAGCATGGCTGTTTACCGCCGCGTGTTAATTTTTTGGTTATCGCATCGCATGGCATCATACACCGGGTTGTCGCCCAATTGGGTGCGTTTTTCAACCGTAGCGACGGTGTGCGACGACGGGTTGGGCGGCGATACCGATCCCGTCAGGACGGCTCAACCAAGTCGCTGTCTCTCTCCTGACGACGCCAGCGATCGATGGTATCGGTGACGAAGTCGCGGTCGACGGACGTCCCCTCCCAGGCGCTGGCGAAGCAGGCCGTGCTGCTGCGCGGGCGCGCGGCGGCTTCCAGTTCATCGAAACGCAGGCGCATGGGCACGGATACGCCCTCGCCGACGGCGATGCCTTCGCGGTCGTGCAGGGCGGGCAGGGCGGCGAGCAGGCCGCTGGCGCCGTCCGGTAATATGCGGCGCACGAACTCCTGGTCCTGTTCGTTGCTCAGGCGCATGGCGAAAATCGTGTTGCATTGGGAGAGCAGCGTCGCCGACAGCTCGGCCGGCCGCTGGCTGACCAAGCACAGCGACACGCCGTACTTACGCCCCTCCTTGGCGATGCGCGACACGGCAATCTGGGTCAGCGGGAAACCGCACGCGTCGTCCTGCGGCACGTAGCGGTGCGCCTCCTCGCAGACGAGCAGCACCGGAACGGCTTTGGCCTCGATGCTCCACAGCGCGAAATCGAAGATCATCCGCGAGATCAGCGAGACGAGGACGTCGACAATCTCCGACGGCACGCCGGATAGGTCGATGACGGTGGCCGGGCGGTCGTTCACCGGCACCCGCAGCAGCCGCGACAGCACGTCGGCCATGGTGTCGCGAACGATCAGGCCAGAAAACATGAACTCAAAGCGCCGGTCGGTGCGCAGCGCCTCCAGCCGCGACAACAGCCGCAGATAGGGCAGCGTCGAGTCGGCGCGGTTGAGGCGCCCCATGGCGGCACTGAGCATATGTTCGACATCGCCGAGGCGGAAGGGGATGGGCGTGTCGACGGTGACGTGCGCCGCCTGTTCGTCGTCGGCGAGGAAGTTGCGCCGCGCGTCCAGAATGACCTGCTTCAGGATGATCGTTTCGGCCTGCCGGTCGGGGCCTTCCGCCGACACGAACGTCGCCACCAGTTCGGCGAAGTTCATCAGCCAGTAGGGCAGGTGCAGATTGGCCGGCGATATGCGTTCGGCCTGCTCGCCGAAGGCCGTCGCGTACTCGTTGTGCGGATCGAGGATGACGACGTGGCCGTTCTTGTGGCGGGACAGTATGGAGCGCAGGATCAGGGTGACGGTACACGACTTGCCGCTGCCGGTGGTGCCGAGCACGGCGAAATGCTTGCCGAGAAGACGGTCGGTGATCAGGTAGGCGGAACGGCCGGCGTCCTCGGAAACGACGCCGACGCGGACGCTGTCCACCGAAGGCTGCGCGTAGATGATCCCGACCTCGACGCCACTGACCGGGGCGACCTGCGCGCCGAGGCGCGGGAACAGCGATACGCCGCGCCGGAATATGCGCTCGGCCTGATCCGCCGCGTCGGTAATTTCGCCCAGCACCTCGATGGACATCATCGGCTGTCCGGGAGCGGCCGGCGCCCCGTTCGCCGCGACCCAAAGGTTGGTGACGACGCCGATGACCGACGATACCGGCGTGTGTACCTTGACCAAGCCGCCGAAATCGGCAGCGGGACCGGTTTCGCCGCTTTTGGTGGCGTTGTTGGCGGCGGTGGTCAGCAGGACCGTCATCTTGGCGCCGTTCACGCCCACCACGGTGCCAAGCTGCGCGTCGTCGAAAGCCATCAGGAAGCCGTAGGTCAGAGGTTGCTACGTGGCGCGGACCGACATCCGCTCGGACGCCGAACCCAGCCGGAGACTAAGACCTAACGGTAAACGTTCTGTTTCCGCCACCGATGCACACCGATGAGCCCTGGGGCGAGGATGTTCGTTCACGCACGTTATTCGGCAGCTCCCAGGACGACCTCGGGCGCGCGCAGCTCGCCGATGGCCTGGCGGACGATCTGCGCGGAAGACCACAGAAACAGGCTCGCCATGATGGCGGCGACGATCAGGTCCGGCCAGGCGGTCCCCGTGGCCCACACGCCGCTCGCCGCGACGATGACGGCAAGGTTGCCGATGGCGTCGTTGCGGCTGCACAGCCAGACGGAGCGGACGTTGGCGTCTCCGTCGCGGTATTTGAGCAGCAACAGGACGCTGGCCAGGTTGGCAAAAAGGGCGAGGAAACCAACGGCACCCATCACCGGCGCCTGCGGAACGCCGAGGACCAGGACGCTGTAGGCGGTGGTCGCGAGGACCCACAGTCCCATCGCACCAAGGCTGAGGCCCTTGAACAGCGCCGCCCGCGCCCGCCAGACCAGCGGCATGCCGATCACCATCAGCGTGATCGAATAGGTCGCGGTGTCGCCGAGAAAATCCAGCGCGTCGGCCTTCAGCGCCTGGGAGCTGACGAGCGCGCCGGCTGTCATCTCAACGACGAACATCGTGGCGTTGATGGCGATCACCACCCACAGCGTGCGCCTGTACGCCGCCGCGAGGCCGCTGAACTTAACGTCACCGGAGCACCCGCAGCCCGTCATCGAGCAGAACTCCCTATTTGCCGGTCGGCGCCATCGTACCGTCGCTATCCAACGTGATGCGCATCGTAAATTCCGCAAGCGAACATTGATGAGCCGCCGGCAAGAATAGGAATTTTTTCGCTTGAGTTCTGATTATGTTCTGTATATGTTCGTTTTTAGGACAATTGATATCGTGAAGGGGGCAGAGTCATGGTGCAATCAAAAGCGAAGCAGTTGAACCGGGTACTTTACCGCCATCGGTGGAACAAGATCGAGGAGTGGGTCCAGTCCCTCGATGAGCTGGCGGACCTGAGCGAGGACGAAATCGCCGATCTTGCGCGGCTCACGGCCAACGACGACGACATCAATACCGGCGAGGAATAGCGGCGACAGTTAGCGTCTGGCTCCTGATTCCTGGGACTTGGCTCCTGCTGAGCTATCCGGCCTGGGCGACGACGCCGTCGGTTGTCGGCGCACGGCACATGGCCGGGTCCGGCTGCCAGGCGAGCGCGGTGCGCTCCGCGCTCAGGCGCTCTTGCGGGCTCATCTTGGCGGCGATGGCGGCGCGTTCCTCCCCGGCGTGGGCGGCGCCGTGGCGCTCGGCCACCGCGTACCATGTATAGGCGGAAAGCATGTCGTCGTGGCTGGAGGAGGCCAGCCGGTGCAGGCGGGCGAGTTGGACCTGCGATTCCGCATGGCCCATGTGCGCGCTGCGGCACAGGCACGATTGCGCGATGGGATTTTGCCGCCAGTGAGTAAGGCCGATACGGTAGTAGCGCTCGGCGATGCCTTCCGGCCCCTCGTCGTCGGTCCAGAGATGGTTTTCCTGCAGCAGCGCCGACCAATCATCCTCATCGGCGGGCGCATAGGCAATGACGTCACCGTCGGGGCCGAAGGCGACATTAATCTCGCTTTCCTGGCCGTAAACGACGAACGGATGGGCGATCAGGCCGACGACAAGGGGAGCGGCGGGATGAAACATCGCCAGTGAATAGATCGGCTCCAGCGGCTCGGCGCCCCGATCGTAGCTGTAGGTTTCGACCGTGCCGCAGCCATCGGCGACTGCGGCGACCGGTTCGCCCAGCACCTGCTGAACGGCGCTCCGGCTTGCACCGACATGGACGGAGGACATGTCGCTGGGCGGCACGCCTGTAAACGCGGCGCAGCCCGTCAGCGCCAACGCAGCAAAGACGCCCGCGGCGCGGCTTATCGAACCGGCGATACGGGCGTCAGGCATGGGTTAAGCCGATCCAGATGTGATGCGTCCCATAACGTCTTTAAGCGTCTTCTGCGGACGTTATTGTCGTATCAAATCGCGGCGTTGCCAAGATGGATCGAACGGCAATCGGCGCGCCTACGCCGAGCCCAAGAAGGCGTCCTGCCGGCCGGCTTCGGCGGTCTCGCGGACGATCCAGCCGCCGCCCAAGAGCCGGTCGCCGCGGTAGAAGACGCACGCCTGTCCCGGCGACGCGCCTGTGTGCGGCCGCTCGAGGCTGACCTCGGCACCACAGTCGCCGGTCCCTCGGACCAAGGCGGAAACCGGCGGCATGGTCGAGCGCAGCTTGACGTCGACGGACATTCCCTCCGGCGACAACGGCGCATCGTCCAGCCAGTTGACGTCGCGCAGGCGCAGGTGCTGGCCGAGAAGCGCTGCCTGCGGACCGACGACGACGGTCGCCGTCTCCGGCTCCAGCCGTAGCACATAGAGCGGCTCCGGCGACGCGATGCCGATCCCCCGCCGCTGCCCGACGGTAAAGTGCTGAATGCCCTTATGGCGGCCGAGAACGCGCCCATCCCGGTGCACGATGGCGCCCGGGCGGTCGGCCTCGGGACGCAGCTTGGCCAGAACGTCGGCGTAGCGGCCGCTGGGAACGAAGCAGATGTCCTGGCTGTCCTTCTTTGCCGCCACGGCGAGGCCATGACGGCGGGCAATGGCGCGCGTCTCGTCCTTGCCGATGTCGCCCAAGGGAAACCGCAGCATGTCGAGCTGGCGGGGCGTGGTCGCGAACAGGAAATAGCTTTGATCGCGATCGCGGTCGCGCGCCCGGTACAGGCTGGGTCCGCCGTTGCCGCCATCGCTGCCTGGGGCGCCGTTCGTCCGGCGGACGTAATGACCGGTAACCATGGCGTCGGCGCCAAGCTCTTGGGCGGTGCCGAGAAGATCCTCGAACTTGATCCGCTGATTACACAGCACGCACGGGATCGGCGTTTCGCCGGCTGCATAGGAGTCGGCGAAGGCGTCGATGACCTTGCGCCGAAAGGCCTCTTCGTAATCGAGAACGTAATGCGGGATGCCGATAGTGTCGGCGACCCGCCGAGCGTCATGGATGTCCTGTCCGGCGCAGCAGCTGCCGGCGCGGCCGACGGCGCTGCCGTGGTCGTAGAGGCGCAGCGTCACGCCGACGACATCGAAGCCTTGGCTGACCAGGAGAGCGGCCACCGCCGATGAGTCGACGCCGCCCGACATGGCAACGACCACGCGGGTGTCGCCGGCGGCCTTGTCGATCCCGAGAGCGTTCATGACGCCAGATATAATGACATCTGGGAAGCGGGCAAGCCTGGGCGCATCCGGTCCTCTTCTTGCATCAACGGGACAAGAAGTGAGGTGTGCACGATTCTGTGTGCCGCTCAAGCGGCCGACGGACGGACATGAACCAAGGAGTGGTGAATGAAACTGAGCGCGCGAAACGTATTTCGGGGAACGGTGACGGCAATGCAGGTCGGGCCGATCATGGCCAGTGTTCAGGTTGATATCGGTGGCGGCCACGTGATATCGGCACTGATTTCGGCGGCGGCGGTGAAGGATCTGGGTCTTGCCGAGGGAAGCCCGGTGTCGACGATCGTCAAGGCGACCGAGGTGATGGTGGCCACCGACGAATAGGCGCACGCAGAGTGGCCGGGAGCGCTTACCGCTGGGGCGGGTTCAAGCCCATGTCCCAGAACGCCCGTTCCAGGCGGGTCGCCTGACGGAAGGTCGCCACAAGCGCCGGCCAGCGGTTGTCGCCGCCGCGCCGTGCCATCAGGATGCCGAGCTGGTGAATGTGGCCGCGCGCGACTGCCTGGTAGTCGTCGGCGGCGTACATCTCGATCCAGTCTCGGTAGGGGTTGCCGTCGAAGCGGGTGGTCGGATCGTCGCTCAGCCGGCGGCCGATCTCCGCGTAGCCGACGATGCAGGGAGCCAGAGCCACATACAAATCAAGCAGGTCGCCGGCGAGGCCGCGCTCCAACACATAGCGGGTGTAAGCAATGGTCGCCTCGGCCTCTTCGGTTCCGGCCATCGCCACCTCGTTCAGGCCCCAGCCGGCACAGAACCGGACGTGCAGGGTCATCTCGTCGTCGGCGAGCGCCGCCAGAGCGGCGGCGGCGGCGCGCAGGTCGTCGAGGGTTTCGGCCTTGAACGCGGCCAGCCCATAGGCGCGGGCGAAATGGATGAGGAATAGATAATCCTGCGTCAGGTAATGCCGAAAACATGGCTCGGGGAGCGTTCCGGCCGCCAATTGGCGCACGAACGCGTGGTCGATGTAGGACATCCACGCGTCCCGGGACGGCGCCTTAAGCCGCTCGAACACTGTGGACGCGGGCTCCATTGCCGCGATCAGTCGCCCGCCATCATGTTGCGGCTGCCGGCCGGCAGCGTCACCGTCAGGCCGTCGAGTTCCTCCGACATGCGGATCTGGCAACCCAGCCGCGAGGTTTTGGTCAAGCCGAAGGCGAGGTCCAGCATGTCCTCTTCTTCCTCGCTGGCGATGGCGAGACTCTCGTACCACTCCGGATCGATGATCACATGGCAGGTCGAGCAGGCGAGCGAGCCCTCGCACGCGCCTTCGAGGTCGATGTCGTTCCGATGCGCGATTTCCAGCACCGACAGCCCCAATGGCGCCTCGACGTCGAGCCGGGTTCCCCCGTCGGCGGAGATGAAGGTCATCTTCGGCATGCTTCTCCCATAACGTCAGGAGGACGGCACCGAGCCCCCGCTCTCGCCCATGTTCGCCAATGTGGCGTCGATAATCAGACGCGCCGCCCGGTGGTTGCTAAAAACTAGACGTGGAACGACTCGCCGCAGCCGCAGCGCCCCTTCTCGTTCGGATTGCGGAATACGAAGCCTGATTCGAGCGTGCCGTCCACATAATCCATCTCCGATCCGAAGATGAACATTGTTGCTTTCGGGTCAATCAGAATCGTCGCGCCGTGTGCTTGAACAACTTCGTCGGCGGGTGCCGGGGCGTCGGCGTATTCGAGCGTATAGGACATTCCCGAGCAGCCCTTGGTGCTGACGCCAATCCTGAGCGCCGTGGCCAGCGTGCCGCTGCCGGCCAGGAGCGCCTTGACTCGCGCCGCGGCGGCGGGCGTGACGGTGATGGGTTGGCGCTGCATAACCATGGCTGCTGTTCGATCCTCTACGGCTGACATCGGAGCGTTGGACGCATCCGCTTGATCATAGATGTTCGGCGTTATGGCGGGATTTCAAGTCGTCGGCGTCATGGAACGGTGGGTGCCGGACCGTTCCGGCGCGAAGCCGCCTGACCGCGGCGACCAAGCGTCCGGCGGCATAGTCGATGTCATCGTCGGTCGTGAAGCGGCCGAGGCCGACGCGCAGGCTGCCGAAAGCGAGGTCGCTGCCGACGCCGAGCGCGGCGAGAACATAAGACGGCTCCACCGACGCCGACGTGCACGCCGAGCCGGTCGACAGCGCCAGGTCGGGTACGGAGGCCATCAGCGCCTCGGCGTCGATGCCGGGGAAGGCGAGGTTAAGATTGCCGGCGACCCGGTGGCGCATGTCGCCGTTGACGTGAGTGTCCGGGAGGGCATCGAGGATGGCATCGAGCAGGCGGTCGCGCAGGCGGGCGAGGCGCGTCGCTTCCGCCGCGCCTTCCGCTTCGAGGATCCGGCATGCCTCGCCGAGCCCGGCGCACAAGGGCGCCGGCAGCGTGCCCGAACGCAAGCCGCGCTCCTGTCCACCGCCGGCGAACAGCGGCTCCAGGCGAACGCGCGGGCGCCTTCGGACGTAAAGGGCGCCGATGCCCTTCGGGCCGTAGACCTTGTGGCCGGAGAGGCTCATCAGGTCGATGCCCATCGCGTTCACATCCAGCGGCATCCGGCCCAGCGCCTGCGCCGCGTCGGTATGGAACAACACACCGCGCGCCCGGCACAGCGCACCGATCTCCGCCAGGGGCTGGATGACGCCGATCTCGTTGTTGACCGCCATGATCGACACCAGGCGCGTCTCCTCGCCGAGGGCGGCGGCGAGCCGACCCACGTCGATCAGACCGTTTTCGTTCACCGGGAGCCGGGTGACGCTAAAACCGTCCCGCTCCAGGGCACGGCAGCTTTCCAGCACGCATTTGTGTTCGGTGGCGCAGGTGACGATATGGCGCCGGGCACCGGCGGCGCCAGCGGCAAACCGGGCGGCGCCACGGATGGCGAGATTGTTCGATTCCGTCGCCCCGGACGTAAAGACGATTTCGCGCGGATCGGCCGCGATCAGCCGGGCGATGGCGGCCCGCGCCTCCTCGACGGCATCGTCGGCTTGTCGGCCGATGGCGTGCTGGCGGGAGTGGGGATTGCCGAACCGTTGGCTGAAAAAGGGCAGCATGGCCTCGACGACGCGCGGGTCGGTGGGTGTCGTCGCCTGGTAATCGAGGTAGATCGGCGTCTTCATGGTAACCGTGCCATTGACGTCGCCGACGTTTCTGGCACCGATGTTTCCGCCGGCCGCGTGGCGCGGGCTTTCAGGTAGATGTCGGTCCATACGTCGAGAAACCGGTTCATATCCTCCTCGCGGCTGGTCCAGCCGAGGCTGACCCTGATCGCCGTACGAGCAATTTCGCTGCCAACGCCCATGGCGGCGAGCACGTGGCTGTCGCGGACGCTGCCCGACGAACACGCCGAACCGGCGCTGACCGCGATGCCGGCGAGGTCAAAGCGGATCACCTGCACGGCGCTGCTGACGCCCGGCATGGCAATGCAGCTGGTGTTCGGCAGGCGCGGCGCCTCCTCACCGATGATGGCGACCGAGGGGCAGATCCGGCGCACGCCGTCCTCGATGCTCTGTCGCAGGCGGTCGATGCGCCGCCAGTCGGTGCCCCCGCCGCCGGTGACAACCGCCACCGCGGCGCCGAATCCGGCGATGCCGGCGATGTTTTCCGTGCCGGCGCGGCGGCTCCGCTCCTGGCCGCCGCCCCGCACCAGCGCCTCGACTGGGGTCTCGCCATTGACCACCAGGGCGCCGACGCCGGCTGGGCCACCCAGCTTATGCGCCGAGAGCGATAGCAGGTCGACGCCCAAATCCCCGACATTGACGGCGATCTTGCCGGCGGCCTGAACGGCGTCGCAGTGGACGATGGCGCCGTAACGGTGGGCGATCTCCGCCACCGCGCGCACCGGCTGGATGACGCCGGTTTCGTTGTTCGCCAGCATGACCGAGACCAGTGGCGGAACTTGGGCGGCGGCGAGCCGAGCGTCGAGCGCCTCGATGTCGACAAGGCCACGCTCATTGATCGGTAGTGTCCGGATTCCGCCAATCGCCGACAAGACCGATGCGTGCTCGGTGGCCGCGGCGAACACCGGTCGCCGGCAGCCGCGCACCGCGAGGTTGTTCGCCTCGGTGCCACCGCTGGTCAGGATGACGCTGGCGGGCTTGGCGCCGACGAGAGTGGCAATAGCCTCGCGCGCCGCTTCCAGCGTGTGGCGCGCATCGCGGCCAGCCCAATGCACCGATGACGGATTGCCGCAGCGCCTGAGCGCATCGACGGCCGCCGTTTCGGCCTCCGGCCGGATCGGCGTCGTCGCGTTATGGTCGAGGTAACAAACGTTCATTCGAAAGCGACTAAGGACCCCGCCCGGTCAGCGCGCGGCGGCGGCCACCTCCGTCGGAAAGTCCGCCGGCATTGCGCGCTCCGAGGCCGCGACACGGTCCGATGAGACGACACGGCGTTCGCAAACGTCGGCGAGCGAGACCGAATAAAGATAATTGTAAATGTGATTGCCCAGTCCTTCCCACAGATCGTGGGTCAGGCAGCGGCCGCGGCGGCTGTTGCAGCCGTTCGGCGAGCCGGGCGTGCAGCGGGTCGCCTTGATGGGCTCGTCGACGGCGAGAATGATGTCGCAGATGCGCATCTCCGACGACGCGCGCGCCAGCTTGTAGCCGCCGCCCGGGCCGCGCACGCTGTTGACGAGGCCTCCGCGGCGAAGCCGGCCGAAAAGCTGTTCCAGATAGGAGAGGGAAATGTCCTGGCGTTCCGCCACCTCGGCGAGGGCCACCGGTTTGCCGTGACTGTGATGGGCCAGATCGGCCATGGCCATCACTGCGTAGCGGCCTTTTGTGCTGAGTTTCACGACTGCTATCTCCTCTCCCCAAGTTTTATTGATTCATGCCGTTCGCCGTCGCCACCGGCGATGCCCGAACCGGGATGGTGGCCGGTCGAGGCGGGCGACTCGTCGTTTGCGGCTGCCGCGGACGCGCGGTGCGCCGCCTGTTTTTCCATATCGGCGATCCGCTCCACCAGGTAGTTCACCTGGCCACGCAGGGATTCGATCGACGCCAGAACCGGGTCGGGGCAGCCGCCCGTCGGCGTGCCGTAAGCGAAAAAGCGTACCCGGGCGGAGCGGTCCTGCGGCAGGACGGCGTGGGCGGGGATGCCGACGGCCGTCGCACCCGGCGCCACGTCGCGGGTGACGACCGAGTTGGCGCCGACGCGCGCACCCTCGCCGATGGTGATCGGCCCCAGCACCTGGGCGCCGGAGCCGAGGATGACCCCGTCTTTCAGCGTCGGATGCCGTTTGACGCAGACCTGGCTGCGCGAATCGATGGCGGGCGAGGTGCCGCCCAGCGTCACTCCCTGGTAGAGCGTGACATCCGCGCCGATTTCCGAGGTTTCGCCGATAACCACGCCATAACCGTGATCGATCACGAAGCGCGGTCCGATCCGAGCGCCAGGATGGATTTCAATACCGGTGAGGAACCGTCCGATCTGCCCGACCAAGCGCGCCAACAGGTGCCATCGCCAACGCCAGAGGCGTCGCGTCACGCGATGAATGAGGATCGCGTGGAAGCCGGAATAGCATAAAATGATCTCAAGCTTCGATCGCGCCGCGGGATCGCGCGCGATAAAGGCATCGAGATCCTCGCGCAGCCTCTTGAAAATCATTCGACCTTCGGTACATTGCGGGGTTGGCTTAATCCGCTCCCCGTTATATGACGGCGCCCCTCGCGCGTAACGCGGGTATACGATGCCCGACTAACCCGATCAAGTATTTTGGGGCCAATGCGGATCATCGTCCGACAGCGTTCCTTTGCTGAACAGCGGCTTCGGCACCAGGGAAAGCCGTATAACATATAGGGTGTTCGCGTAAAGACATGCCAGAAGTCATTTTCAACGGCACCGAAGGGCGCCTCGAAGGCCGCTACCATCATTCCAAGGCCGCCGCGGCGCCCATCGCGCTGGTGCTGCATCCGCATCCGCTGCATGGCGGTACGATGAACAACCGGGTCGTGTTCGGCATGTTTCAGGCGTTTCAGAAGCGCGGCTTCTCCGCGCTGCGATTCAATTTCCGCGGCGTCGGCCGGTCGCAGGGACGCTTCGACAGCGGGCAGGGCGAATTGAGCGACGCCGCCGCGGCGCTGGACTGGATGCAGAACGTCAACCCCAACGCGTCGAGCTGCTGGATCGGCGGCTATTCCTTCGGCGCATGGATCGGCATGCAGCTGATGATGCGCCGGCCGGAGATCGACGGCTTTCTGTCCGTGTCGCCGCCGGCGGGGACGCTGGATTTCTCGTTTCTGGCCCCGTGTCCGGCGTCGGGTCTGATCGTCAACGGTGACCGCGACGACGTGGTGGCGCCGGAGGCGGTGGACAAACTGGCGCGCAAGCTGTCGGCGCAGAAGAACATCACCATCGACCATCGGATCATCACCGGCGCCGATCACTTCTATGGCGAGAAAACGCCTGCGCTGATGGTCGTTATCGACACCTATCTCGACCGGGTTCTGGCCAACGCCGCCTGACGGTTTACAGCACCCCAGCCGCCTGTTCATCGGTCGGCATCGGCGCCGGCCGGAAGGTCTGCCCGCCCGCACACGGCGCCGGAACGCCGGTCGTCGAGGGCAGGCTCAACGGCAGGCCGTGGACGGAACGGACGGCGAGGAACGCGAACGCTTCCGCTTCCAGAAAGTCGCCCCGCCAGCCGACCGCTTCCACCGGATCGGCGGCAATGCCGGACAGGGCGGCGAGACCGCCGACCAGAACCGGATTGTGGCGGCCACCGCCAGTGACCAGCCACCGCCTGGGCGGCGCCGGAAAATGGACGCCGGCTTCGGCCGCCGCGGCGACGGTAAACGCCGCCAGCGTCGCCGCGCCGTCGGTCGTGGTGAGCGGCTCGACCTCCTTGAGGAGGGTGGCGAAGGCGTCGCGGTCGAGCGACTTCGGCACTGGTCGGGCAAAGTAAGGATCGCGCAGCCATGCCGCCAGGCGATCCCCGGCGACCCGGCCCTGGGCGGCGAGGCATCCGCCGGCGTCGAAGCTTCGGCCGGCGCGATGGCGGACCCAGTCGTCGATCAGCGCGTTGCCCGGGCCGGTATCGAAGGCGAGGAGGGTCGGGGCGCCGTCGGCTCCCGCGTCGCCGATCCAGCTGACATTGGCGACGCCGCCGATGTTGAGGACGGCCACCGGCTTTGCCAGCGGGGCGGCCAGCGCCGCGTGGTAGAGGGGAGCGAACGGTGCGCCCTCACCGCCGGCGGCGACGTCGGCGGATCGAAAATCCGCCACCACCGCAATACCGGTAATGTCCGCCAGGTCCTGCCCGTCGCCGATCTGCATGGTTTCGCCTAAGTCCGGGCGGTGCCATACCGTCTGGCCGTGAAATCCGATGACGTCGACGGCCGCCGCCGTCAGCTTAGCCGCATGCAATACGGCCTTCACCGCATCGGCATGACGGCGCGTCAATTCATCAATGATGGAGGCCGACGAGGCATCGGGCCGGCGGCCGAGCAGGTGGCGCAGCCGGTCGCGAAAGTCGTCCGGATAGGGCTGCGTCAGCGCCGGGCCGCGCTCCATAACGGTGACGCCGTCGGTGACCAGCAACGCCGCATCGATGCCGTCCAGCGAGGTGCCGCTCATCAACCCGATGGTGGTCAACGGTCGTGCTGTCATGGCCGCATTTCCGCGGCAGGCGTTGTCGATACCGACAAAACCGTGTTACCTAGCCGCCCCCCGAGCCGGACCAGCGAGCGTTTTCGACCATGAGCGGCCATCGATCCGAGTTTACGCGCACCGTCAGCGAGCGGGGCTTCGTCTATCAGTGCACGGATCTCGACGCGCTGGACGCCGCGGCGGCGGCGGACACGCTTACCGGCTACATCGGGTTCGACTGCACGGCGACGTCGCTGCACGTTGGAAGCCTGGTTTCGATCATGCTGCTGCGCTGGTTCCAGCGCTGCGGCCACCGGCCCATCGTCCTTTTGGGCGGCGGCACGTCGAAGATCGGCGATCCCTCCGGCAAGGACGAAGCCCGCCAGCTCCTCACCGAGAACGAGATCGCCGCCAACATGGCCGGCATCCGCCGCGTGTTCGAGCGCTTTCTGACCATCGGCGACGGGCCGACCGACGCCCAGCTCGTCAACAACGCCGAATGGCTCGACCAGCTGGAGATGATCCCCTTTCTGCGCGATTACGGACGCCATTTCTCGGTCAATCGGATGTTGAGCGTCGATTCGGTGAAGATGCGCCTGGAGCGGGAACAGCCGCTGTCGTTTCTCGAATTCAACTACATGGTACTGCAAGCGTACGACTTTTTCGAGCTGGCGCGTTCGCGCGATTGCACGCTGCAAATGGGCGGCTCGGACCAGTGGGGAAACATCGTCGCCGGCGTCGACCTGGCGCGGCGGGTTGACGGGAGGACGCTGTTCGGCTTGACGACGCCGCTCATCACCAGCGCGTCCGGGACCAAGATGGGCAAATCGGCGGCGGGCGCGGTCTGGCTGGAACCCGACCTGCTGGCGCCCTACGCCTATTGGCAATACTGGCGCAACGTCGAGGACGCGGATGTCGGCCGTTTCCTCAAGCTGTTTACCGAGGTGCCGCTGGACGAGATCGAGCGGCTGGGAGCCCTGCAAGGGTCCGAACTCAACCACGCCAAGACTGTCCTCGCCAACGAGGCGACCCGGCTCGCCCACGGGGAGGCGGCGGCGATCGCATCGGCGGAAACGGCCCGGCAAACGTTCGAAGCCGGCGGCGCCGGCGACGACCTGCCCACCATCGAGCTCGACCACGGTGAACTGTCCGTCGGCGTGGCGGCGTTCGAGCTGTTACGGCGCACGGGGCTGGCCCAGTCCAACAGCGAGGCGCGCCGCCTGATCAAGGGCGGCGGTGCCCGCCTCAACAACCGGCCGATCGCCAGCGAAACCCGCTCAGTCTCACTCGACGACGTCGACGACAGCGGCGTGATTAAGCTCTCGGCCGGCCGCAAGCGCCACGCGCTGGTGCGGCTACGTCCGTAACCGCCGGGCCACCCCGGTCTCAAGGATGCGGCGGTGAGGGAGCGCCGAAGCTGTCGACGGACGGCGCCGGGTCGTCGATGCCGGGCGGCGGCGCCTCGTCGAAGATGGTGAACAGCCGGCGCAGCACGCCCGGCCCGAGAATGCTGAGCGGATTGACCGAAACCTCGGGATCGTCCAGCGATCCGCGAACCGTATAAGTTGCGGCGAACAGCCCGCCGCCCTTCTCGCCGCCGGTGAACAGCCCGCCGACCACCGGTAGTCGGCCGAGCGCCGAGTTGATGAGATAGAACGGTACGGCGGTGCCGCGAAGAAAAACCGTGTCGTCGGCGATCTGCACCTGGCCGGAAGCGGTCAGGCCGATGGACGGACCATAGGCCCGCGCGTCCGTCAGTTGGAGGAGCGGTCCCGTTTTCACGAACGGCACGTCGAGGCGGGAAAAATAGATGCCGTCGCCGCGCAGTGCGTCGATGATGCCGGTCAGCGCCATGACGCTGAGAATGCGCGCCAGGATCGGCGCGTTGACCACCTGATAATCACGGACGCGCAGCGTGCCGCGGAGCGGGCTGTCCGGCACGCTGTCGTCGAAGACAGCGTCGAGGGTCAGCTTTCCGCCCCGCATCTCGGACAACAGGCCGAAGGTCTCCGCGGTGGCGCCGGCGTTGTCGGCGGTCACCGACAGCGTCCGGGTCCGGCCCGCGCCGGGCGCCAGCCGGACCGCGATCGGTGCCCCGTCGACCGTCGCGTCCGCCTCGACGCGCTGCCATTGGCCGCGGTCGCGGATGACCCGGCCCTTGACGGTGCGCAAGCTGTTGCCGCCGTGAAACCAGACCGTGTCCAGATCCGCCGACAGGGTCAGCGGGACGGTGCCGGTATCGGAGGCCAGGTCGTTGGTCTCGGCCGCCGCCAGCAGCGGTTCCAAGTCCAGGCTGTCGCCGACGATGCGGATGTCCCAGCCGGCGCCGGATCGGACGACGCCGCCGCGCGCGCGGGTGCGGCCGACCTCCAGCCGCTGGATGTCGGCCCGTTCGATCCCGCCGGTGCTGTCGAACCGCGCTGACGCCTCGGCGTTGAGGCCGGCGGCATCGAAGGTCAGGCGGCGGACCGAGCGGATGACGCCGTTGCCGAGGCGGGCGTCGATGTCGAGCGCCGCCGGCACGCCGCGGCCCTTCGTCCAGTTCACTTCGGGGACCGCCAGCCGCGCGCCGACGAGGTCAAGGTTGGCGTTCAGCGTCTCCGAGGCGCGCGACACCGTCCAGTCGAGGGTTCCGGCGAAGGAGCCGCCGAGCAGGTAGGGGTCGGCGACGCTGCCGGGAATCAGCGTCTTGACGTTAGCGATCGCGCCATTGGCGACGTCGAACGTTACCGTCCGTCCCCACGTGGCGCCGGAGAACGTTTCCCGCCACGTCAGATGCCCAGGCAGGCTGGCGATGCGCAGATTTCCATCCAGGTCGAGGCGTTTGGTATCGACGCTAAGCGATAGGGCCCCGTTGGTGGCGTCGACACCGTTGAAGACGTCGCGCAAAACGACATCGTTCAGCGTGGCCGTGGCGGCGAGATCCACCCGGTCCAGTGGCAGATCCTTGAGAAGCGGAAACGCCAGCCGCACGCGGGTCGAGACGCGGCCCTCGGCGGCCTGGGGCGTCAGGCCGACGGCTTGGGTGTAGCTCAACGGCTCGCGGCTCAGCAGATCGAGCGCAGCCGGCACGGTGCCGTCGATGGCGAGGTCCAGGTCGATGGTCTCGACCTTCTGATCGAAATCGGTGATGACGACGGTGCCGTCGGTGACCCGCAGGCCGTCGGTGTGCCCCTGAAGAAGGCTTATCGTCAGCTTTTCCAGATCGAACGTCGCGGTTGCCGCTGCGTCCCGGACCGCCGGTAGCGGCGGCCGGTAATCGACGAGAACGCCGTCGGCCGCCAGGGTGCCGTCGAGACGCTCGACGGTGAACCCGCCATCGGTCACGCGGCCAGCGAAGGACGCGGTGGCGCGGCTGAGCCGGCCTTGCGCGAGATGGCGGGTGCACCACCTGTACGCGCCGCGCGCCGCCGACGGCGGCCAGTAGACGGAAAGCTGATCGGTGGGGACGTTGGCGAGGGTCAACTCCAGGGCGACGCGCGGCGCGCCCTTCAGGTCGGTGGCGTTACCGGTTGCGGACAGTGTCGGCCCCGCCAGGTCGATGTCGAGCCGCGACAGCGTGAGCGTCGTCCCGTCGCTTATCGCTTGCGCGCTCAGCCGGGCGATCGGCATGGTGTGGCTGACCGGCTCCGGCAGGACGACGGCCGCATCCGCGCCGAAGGTGATATCGAGTGTCTCGACCGCTGCCGTGCCGGTGTCGCCGTCGAACGTGCCCTTGAGGGTGAGTGCGTCGATGGGGATCAACTGCGCCGGCACCCTGCCGTCGAGACGCAATGCGAGCGCGTCGGTCACGCGCAGGCGCCCCTGGCCGCCCGCCATCTCGACGTCCGCGGCGCGCAGGACGCCCTCGCGATCGATGGTGGCGCTTATGCGGCCGCTGAGCGGAAGGTCGAGCGCATCAAGCGCCGCCAGCTGCGGCAGCGCGCCGGCGAAGGCAACCGGGCGGATGTCTTCCGCGGTGACGTCGAGACGTATCGTCCGTCCGTCGTCGGAGGAGCGGCCGCGCACGGCGAGGCCGACCGGCGTTTCGCTCTCGTCGAGGGCGACATGGGCGTCGATGTCGGCCGCGACGCGCGTTCGGGACAACGTCGCATCGGCGCGCAGCACCGCCGTGGGGGCGGTGGTTCCGTCGGCCATGGTTTGGATGACGTGGACGCGGCCGTCCTCGATGCGGACGGTGGAGACGGCATCCATCGGGCCCCCGTCCCCCGATGGCGAGAGCAGGGTCAAGAACGCGCCCGGTGTTGTGTCGACGGCGGCGTTGCCCGTTTCGCCAAACGCGACGCGCAGGCTGCCGTCCCGGTTGCGGGCGAGCTGCACCGAAGGTTGGACAAGGACGATGCGGGACGGCGTCATCGCGCCCCGGAGCAGCGACAACGGCGAAAAGTCGAGCACGATCTCCGGCAGCCGTGCGACGGTTGCACCGTCCGGCATGCGGACGCGAACGTCCCGTGCCCTTACGCCGATGCCGATATCGCCGCCGCGCCAAGCCAGCTCCGTGTCGCTGAGCACGAAAGTCAAGGGTGGTGCCGCCTCGGCCAGCGCGCGCTCCATCGCGGGCGATAGAAACGTGAGCGAGATTGGCGCGGCGATAAGCCGGATGGTTAATGCGGCGCCGGCAATGATGACCAGCGCGACGAAGAACACCAGCGAATAAAGTACAACACGCAGCCGGCGCGCCATGACCCGCGAAATTCCGTTATTCTGGAGGTGCGGCGCCAGCGGCCGTGCGCACCCGACGACGCTATGGGGACCGATTAACCATGGAGAGAGACTATTTCGCAAGCCGCGTCGCATCGGTGCCCGGTGCCGCACACTCCAAACAGGTCGGCATCGGCATAGATCGCTGGATCGCCGCCGCGGAAGGCCAAGACGGAAATGGGCTGGCCGCGGAGGCCAAGGCGCTTGTCGCCGACGACAAGGCCAGTCCGCTTGTCGGTGCCGTGTTCGGCAACAGCCCCTACCTGACTTGGCTGGCGGAGCGGGATCCGGATGCGGCGCTGGCGGTGTTTCGCGATGGTCCGGACGGTGTGCTGCACGCCATCGAGTCCGGTCTCGTTGATGTGTCCGCCGCCGCGTCCCAAGGCCAGTCGCCGGCGGCGGCGCTGCGCGTCGCCAAGCGGCGCCTGGCGTTCGCCGTTGCCGTCGCCGACATCGCCAACGCTTGGCCGGTGGAGCGGATCACCGCCGCGCTTTCCGATTTCGCCGAACGCTCGCTCGGTATCGGCGTGCGCTTTGTCCTCGCCGACGCCGCCCGGCAAGGCAAGCTCCGTCTCGACGCCGACGATCCGGATGGTCGGTCGGGAGTCATCGTTCTCGGCCTCGGCAAGCTTGGCGGGCGCGAGCTGAATTATTCCAGCGATATCGACCTGATCGTTTTCTACGATCCGGAGCGCATGAACGTCGCCGACCACGACACCCTGCAAAAGGACGTCAACCGGATGACACGCAATCTGGTTCGCGTCATGGCGGATCGCACCGGCGAGGGGTACGTCTTTCGCACCGATCTGCGCCTGCGTCCGGATCCAGCGTCGACGCCGCCGGCGATCTCGGTCCTGGCCGCTGAAACGTACTACGAGACGATGGGGCAGAACTGGGAACGTGCCGCGATGATCAAGGCGCGTCCGGTGGCCGGCGATTGCCAGGCGGCCGGTGCCTTCCTCCGCTACCTGGTGCCCTTCATCTGGCGGCGGAACCTGGATTTCGCCGCCATTCAGGACATCCACTCCATCAAGCGGCAGATCAACGCGCACCGCGGCAGCGATCGCATCGCGCTGGCCGGGCACAACGTCAAGCTCGGCCGTGGGGGCATCCGCGAGATCGAGTTCTTCGCCCAGACCCAGCAGCTGATCTGGGGCGGCCGGCTGCCGGAGGTGCGCGTCATCGCCACCGTCGACGCGCTCCACGCCCTCTCCAGGGCAGGCAAGATCGGCCCCGATGTGGCGGAAGAGCTGACCGAATGCTACCGGTATCTGCGCCGGGTCGAGCACCGCCTGCAGATGATCAACGACGAGCAGACGCACACCCTGCCCGACGATCCGGAAAAGCTGGCGGACCTCGCCATTTTCCTCGGCTATGCGAACGCGGACGCCTTCTCGGACGACCTTCTCGCCACGCTGCGGCGTGTCGAAAGCCGCTATGTCGAGCTTTTCGAAGGCGCGCCGGCGCTCAGTCTCGGGGGAATTGGCGGCGGCAACCTGGTGTTCACCGGCAGCGAGTTCGATCCCGACACCATCGACACGCTGCGGCGGCTCGGTTTCACGGCGCCGAACACCGTCGACCAGGCGGTGCGCGGCTGGCACCACGGCCGCTGTCCGGCGATGCGCAGCGCCCGGGCGCGGGAGCTGCTGACCGAGCTGTTGCCGCTCATCCTCAAGGCTCTGTCGTCGACGCCCGATCCGGACGCGGCGTTTGTTGCCTTCGACCGTTTTCTGCGCGCTCTGCCAGCGGGCGTGCAGCTGTTCTCGCTTCTCCACGCCCATCCCGACCTGCTCGACATGCTGGCCGACATCCTCGGCACCGCGCCGCGTCTCGGCGAGCAGCTGGCGCGCAAGCCATCGCTGTTCGACGCGGTGTTGAGCGAGGATTTTTTCGATCCGCTGCCGTCTCTCAACGACCTGTGGGCGGAACTGGATGAATCGTTGTCCAGAGCCGTCGACGCCGAAGACCTGCTCGATCGCAGCCGCCGCTGGGCGAACGACCGGCGCTTTCAGGTCGGCGTGCAGACCCTTCGCAACATTCTCGACGGCGCCGCCACCGGACCGGCACTGAGCGACATCGCCGAGGCAACGGTGCGGGCACTCAAGCCCCGCATCGAGGACGAGTTCGCCGAACAGCACGGGCGGATATCCTCCGCCGGACTGGCTGTCATCGCCATGGGCAAGCTGGGCAGCCGCGAAATGACCGCGACGTCCGATCTGGACCTGATTTTCGTCTACGCGGCGCCGGAGCTGGCGACCCAATCGGACGGGCGGCGGCCGCTTTCCGCATCCCAATACTTCGCGCGGTTGAGCCAGCGCCTGATCAGCGCGATCACCTCACCGACGACGGAGGGGGCGTTGTACGAGGTTGACATGCGGTTGCGGCCGTCCGGCAAGGCGGGGCCGATCGCGGTCAACCTGGACAGTTTTTGCCGCTACCAGCGGGAGGAGGCGTGGACGTGGGAACGGATGGCGCTGACGCGGGCGCGGGTCATTGACGGCCCTCGGGAACTTAAGGATACAATCGAAGCGGCCATCCATGACGTGCTAACCCTTCAGCGCGATCCCGAGACCCTGGTCAAGGACGTCGCCGAGATGCGCAGCCGCATCGCCGCCGAGTTCCCGGCGGAAACGGACTGGGAGATCAAGCACCGTCGCGGCGGCCTCATCGACATCGAGTTCATCGCCCAGTACCTGCAACTTCGCCACGCCCATGCGCATCCGGCGATCCTTGCCCGCAACACCCGGGACGCGCTTGACAAGGCGCAGGCGCTGGGCATGCTGGCGCCCGACGATGCGCTGACCCTCGTCGATGCGCTGGACCTGTGGCAGCGTGTCCACGCGCGCCTGCGCCTGCGGATCAGCGGACCCAGCGCCGGCAGGCCGCGCGATGATGACGACGCCTTCTTACGCCGCGCCCTCGATGGCACCGCCGGATTCGACATCGACGGCTTGAAAGATGCCATGAACAGAGCCGCCGCCCGCGTTCGCGACGTGTTTCAACGTCTGATCGACGAACCGGCGGCGGCATCCGCCGGCAATGGCGATACGTAAACGCCTATACCCGCGTCACTACTGCTTGGAGACTGAACGATGGCACTGAGCGAAGGCGATCACCTGCCCGACGTCGAGTTGGAGACGGACGGCGGCGGCACGCTGTCGGCGGCGGCGCTGGCCGGTCGCAAGACGGTCGTTTATTTCTATCCCAAGGACGATACCTCGGGCTGCACCAAGGAAGCACTCGCCTTTCGCGATGCGCTTGCCGACTTTACCGAGGCGGGCGTGACACTGCTGGGAGTATCGCCCGACGGCGTCGCCAGCCACGACCGCTTCAAAGCGAAACACGCACTCAATTTCAGCCTCGTTTCCGATCCCGACCATGAGCTCGCCGGCGCATTCGGCGTCTGGGTCGAAAAAAACATGTACGGCCGGAAGTATATGGGCATCGAGCGCTCGACCTTCCTATTCGACGCGAACGGCGTCCTGCGCCGGATCTGGCGCAAGGTCAAGGTACCGGGGCACGCGGCGGCGGTGCTCGAGGCGGCGCGGGCGCTGGATTGAGCCTTTTACAACCGCCGGCGGACGTGATTTTTTTTACAGTTGCCGGCGGGCGGCATTGAAGCTGCATCACGTGACGTAACGTGCCATATCTTAAGGCGCCGCGCCGGAGCGCCGCGCGTTGCGCCCATCGCGGCGATGTTGTCAGCATCTCAATCCGGCCAAAAAGGGGACAAACAGGCATGGCTTCCAACGAATACGATCGCGACGCCGTCATCACCGTTCTGAACCGCATTCTGGAGGCGGAATTGGCCGGCGTCGTCCGCTACACACACTATTCGTTCATGGTTTTCGGCTACTCTCGCATCCCGATCATATCGTGGTTGCGCTCCCAAGCGGACGAATCACTCCTGCACGCGCAGGAAGCGGGCGAGTTCGTGACGACGCTGGGCGGCCATCCGTCGCTGGGCATCGGCCCCCTCCTGGAGAGCGAAAAGCACGATATCGGTGCCATCATGCGTGAGTCGCTGGAGCACGAAAACGAGGCGCTCGGTTACTACCGCGAGCTTCTGACGCTGGTCGACGGCTGCGACGTGATGCTTGAGGAATACGCGCGGCGCATGATCGCTGAGGAGAGCCAGCATGCCAGCGAAGTGGATAAAATGCTGCGAAACCCGGGCGATACGAGCCCCTTCGCCATGTAGGCCGCTACGTAGACGGGGGACGCTGCGGCCGCTTTCCACCCCCGGCGCCGACCTGGTGGTGTCGCGATGAGCGAGGCGGCCGAAACCCCTGTCGAGGCGCCCGGCGACACAGCCACGTCTGGTGCCGTTCGCCGACGGCGACTTTTGGGTGTGCCTCTGGGGGTGTTGACAGGATGGCGGCTGGGCGCCGGCATCGGTCTCGTTGCCACGCTCGCCGTCGTCGTGCTGCTAGCGGCGGCGCCCATCGGTGCCAACACCGCCAACCGCGACAGCGTGACACTCGGTCTTGGCGGGCCGCTGGTCTACCATCCACTGGCGCCGTTCATGGCCGACCTGACGCCGACGAAGGGAACCACCGCCTTCCTGCGCCTTGTCGTCGTCGTCGAGGCGCCGCAGTCGGCCGTGGGCGCTCTGAAGGATCACGACGTGGCGATCACCGCCGCCATTCAGTCACAACTGCGCGGCTTTCGTCGGGCCGAGGTGGTGGGCAGCGAAGGGGCAGACCGGCTGCGGGGCGAACTCCGCGCCATCATCAACCGGACGATCGCACCGGCCGAAGTCCGTACCGTCTATTTCACCGAGATTTTGCTCGACTGAACTGACTTGGGAATGACCGGGTCGCCGCTCACCCAGCGGTCACGGGACGTTTGCCGCCTCAGTACGACATCACCTTCGTTGTCGGCGCCATCTGCAGGCGGATCGTCTCTTTGCTGCCCGGAACCGCGCCTTCGATCCAATCGTCCTCGGTCATGCCGGCGAGCTTGGTGCACATGCCGCAGACGTACACCGTCGCACCCTTGCCGATCAGGTTCTGCAGCATCTCGCGCGACGTTTTGCCTGACAGCGCATCGGGATCCTGCGGCGTGTCCCGGTCGGCGAGACGGACGCCGCGAACGTTGAGAAACACGGCGACCGGATGGCCCATGCCAAGGACCTGTTCGGCGTAGAATAGGGCCATGTGGGCCGTCCACGCGTCGTCGGTGGTGATGTTGACGAACAGCGTCGTTTTGGCGGCATCGACGCCGGCGTCGGCGGCGTCGAGTGGGGCGGCGGGCACCCAGGCGAGTGTGCATAGAAGCGCCAGGATCAAGAAGCGTGATCGGACCATTGCTCAGGTCTCCTTGTTGTCGGGGGAGGGTGCGTGGTTGTGATGGTGGTGGCCATGGGCGTGTACCGGCCCATGATCGCCGCTGCCGCACGAAACGGCCGGGGCCGACGTGCCGTCGGAGGCGAGAAACGCCCGTATCGCGTCCGCCGGGCCAACCTCCTCGGTGGCGAAGACGGCCACGCCGCGCCGGGCCATGCGTTGGGCGAAGCCGGCGCCGTGCGAGCCGGCGATCACCGCGTCGACCGCATCCAGTGGATGGGCGCCATCGCCATGGAATTCGTGCAGCGCCATCTCCTTGGGCAGGTCGAGACGCTCGATCTCAGTGGCGGCGCCGCCGGCGTCGACGTCGACATTATAAACGAGAAACCGCCGGGTGCGGCCGGCGTGCGGGGTAACGGTACGAAAGTTCTGCGAGGCCACGGCCACTTTCATGGGGAATATCCATTTTGCGTCGGCGGTCGTTGACCGCCTCTAAATCATGTATACCAAATACCTGCTTTATAACGTACCGTCCAGGGAAAGTCGGCCGATTTCCGCGATGAGGGCCCCAAAGGTGCGATTGAACCAGTTTTCCAACTACGCGATCCGCATTCTGATGTACGCCGGTATGCACGGGGACCGTCCGAGTGCCGTACCCGTCATCGCGCGCGCCTATAACATCTCCTTCAATCACTTGAAGAAAGCGGCATCCGAGTTGTGCCGGCTCGGCTATCTGGAGGCGGTTCGCGGGCGGGTCGGCGGCGTTCGGCTGGCGCGGCCGGCGGGCGACATCGTGATCGGCGAGGTGGTCCGTCAAACAGAGGGAAGCGTGGTGCTGGTCGAATGTTTCGATCCGGCCACCAACACGTGCCCGCTGATGCCGGCCTGCCGGCTCAAACGGGCCCTGGGCGAGGCGTTGACGGCTTTTTTCGCCGTGCTCGATGGCTACACGCTCGCCGATCTGATCGCGGAGCCTGAGGAGCTGGCGCTCCTGCTCGGTATCAACAGTGGGGCCGCGAACGCCACCGCCACGCCGAACGATTCATGAAACGCGAAATGCGCATACAGGCCGTCTTGCATCGATCCCACGAACGTGAGGCTAACGCAGCGAGCGCGACACCGGCCGGAAGCGCCAGGGGCACGTCCGGCCGGTACGATGCCCGCAGTCAGTAAGTCTCGACGACGACGTCCACCGGCACCGAATTCGACACAACATCGAAGACGGGTGATAATTTTGCCAGTTCTCGCAGGGTTTCCGGCTTGGCGGACGACTTGATCCGCATTTTTACACGGATATTTTGATAACCTTTGCGGATGGTGTCGGAGAGGCCGAGAAAACCGCGCAGATCGATATCGCCCTCACTTTCGGTATCGATCGCCTCGATCTCGATGCCGCGTGACGCCGCGTGGTAGGCCGTGGTCGTTGTCATGCACCCCATCAGCGCGTTCAGCAGATGCTCTACTGGGTTGGCCCCCTTGTCCTCGCCGAGCAGCACGGGAGGCTCGCCGTTGTCGATCACGAAGGATGTGCCCGCCGTTCGCTGCTCCTCGCAGGCTCCATGAAACTCCTTAATTGTCGAGCGGTTGTGGTCCCCTCCAAGCCAGGTATTCCGGCCACGAAACCGGAATTTCGCTATCTCGGGGTTCTTCTTGACCGCGTCGATCGTCTCCATTAGCGCGGAGACGTTGACACCATTGACGATTTTCGCACGCTCCTGCGTGGCGGCTTGGGATGACATGTTGACCTCCTCAGTATAGGCGTTTCGTTTTTCTGTTTTTGACGTAATCCAGCGACGATGGCGTCGCCTCGAACCGCTGGGGGTGCCGACGCTTCTACCGCGAATGGCGCGCGTTCGACCGATTTCGAGTATACCTTCGCAGCACGAGAGTCGATATGACCGGGCGTCCGGATTTCTTGTCCGGAACACCGGAATCGCGGGGATCGTGATGGCGGACGCTCTTTCGGACATGTTGCGCGTCGTGCGCCTGTTCGGCGGCGTTTTTCTGCACGCCGACTTCACCGAACCGTGGTGTCTCCTCTCCCAAGTCAAGCCGGGCGATTGCGGCGCTCTCTTGCCCAACGCCGAGCACGTCATTCTTTATCACTACGTCGTCGCCGGTCGCATGGCCCTTAAGATTGCGGACGCGCCGGCGGTGGAGGTCGTCGCCCGCGAAGCGGTGATTCTGCCGCACAACGATGCGCATCGGATGGGCAGCGATCTCGGTCTGACGGCGGTCGACTCGCATGAGATCATCCAACCCGCCGCCGGCGGGTTGGCCATGATCCGCCACGGCGGTGGCGGCGCGCAAACGCGGATTATCTGCGGCTACCTCGGTTGTCGGAACCTTGCCGGCAACCCTTTGCTGAGCGCCCTTCCGCCGGTCCTGCGGCTGGACACGCGGGACGGCAGGGCCGCCGAGTGGATCCGCGTTTCCTTCGAATTCGCTGCCGACGAAATCGCGGCCGGCCGCGCCGGCTCGGACTTGGTGCTCGCAACGCTATCGGAACTGCTGTTCGTCGAAGCCGTCCGTCGCCACGTCGATACCCTCCCCGCCGACCAGGTCGGATGGTTGGCCGGGCTCGGAGATCCCTTCATCGCCAGGACGCTTGCGCTGATACATGGGCGCCTTAACGAACCGTGGACCGTGGACGATATGGCGCGCGAGGTCGGGCTCTCCCGCTCGGTGCTTGCCGATCGTTTCACGCGCCGGATCGGCGAGCCGCCGATGCACTATCTCGCCCGGTGGCGGCTTCAGGTCGCGGCTGAGCGCTTGAGCAGCGGCTTCGATCCCGCCCAGCAGATCGCGTATGACGTCGGTTACGAATCGGAAGCCGCGTTCAACCGGGCGTTCAAGAGACTGTTTGGGGCGCCCCCGGCCACGTGGCGCAAACGCGCCAGACAGGCGACGACGGCCGCCTAATCGGATCGATCGGCGCTTCTCTAATCTCCGCTCGCCTCGTTGCCGGCGGTGTCGCCGCCGGCGAGGGCGGCAATGAGGAACGGATCGAGATCGCCGTCGAGAACCGCCTGGGTGTTGGAGGTCTCGACGCCGGTGCGCAGGTCCTTCACCATCTGGTAGGGGTGCAGGACGTACGAGCGGATCTGATGCCCCCAGCCGATGTCGGTCTTGGCGTCGTGCTGGGCCTTGGCCGCTTCCTCGCGGCGGCGCAGCTCCATTTCATAGAGGCGCGCGCGCAGCATTTGCATGGCGGCGGCGCGGTTGCGGTGCTGGGAGCGGTCGCTCTGGCACTGAACGACGATGCCGGTGGGGGTGTGGGTGATGCGTACGGCGCTGTCGGTCCGGTTGACGTGCTGGCCGCCGGCGCCCGACGCGCGATAGGTGTCGATACGCAGGTCCTTTTCGGCGACCTCCACGTCGATGGTGTCGTCGATGACCGGATAGGTGCCGACGGATGCGAAGCTGGTGTGCCGCCGCGCGTTCGAGTCGAACGGCGAGATGCGGACGAGGCGGTGGACGCCGGCTTCGGTCTTAATCCAGCCATAGGCGTCGCGGCCGACCATCTTGATCGTCGCCGATTTGATGCCGGCTTCCTCGCCGGGGCTTTCCTCGATCCATTCGACCTTCAGGCGCCGTTGCTCGGCCCAGCGCACGTACATCCGGAGCAGCATTTCCGCCCAGTCCTGGGCCTCGGTACCACCGGCGCCGGCGTGCACTTCGAGAAAGCAGTCGTTGCCGTTCGCCTCGCCGGAGAGCAGCGTCTCGATCTCCACCCGCTTGACGTCGCCGCTCATGCGCTCCAGCGTCGCTTCGCCGTCGGCGACCACTTCTTGGTCGCCCTCGGCGTCGCCAAGCTCGATCAGGTCGACGGCGTCGTTAAACGTCCGCTCAAGACCGTCAACGCCACCGAGGCGCGCTTCGATGCGGGTGCGTTCGCGCATCACCGTCTGCGCCTGGGCCGGATCGTCCCAAAAGGTCGGTTCTTCGGACTGCCGGTTCAGCTCGGCCAGGCGGGCGGCAAGAACATCGTAGTCAAAGATGCCTCCGGAGACGGGCGATGGTATCGCGGATCGAGGCGATGACAGCTTCGGTTTCCGATTTCATTTAAGGACACGCGCCTTCTGAGGAGGAGAGGCGGCCCCCGGCAGCGAACCGCCGGGGGCCGTCGGCCTTATATGGCAGGGTGGTGAAGCCGATGGTACAGCATCGGGTTTTTGGCATAGGGCGCCAAGGTTTTGGCGATAGCGAGAACCCCAAGGTCGGCGAGGGGTTCGACGATGATAACCGTCATGTAGGCGACGCCGAACGAACCGATCGCGGCGAGATTCTCGGCCGTGAAACCGTGGCCATAGAAAGCCCAGAACGCGACCCAGGCAACGATTCCGCCCTGATATGCGGTGGAGAGCGCCAGTGCGTGGCGGTACTTGAGGTCCACATAGGCCGTGCCGGCCGGGATGATCCGCTTCGCCAGCAGGCTCACACCCCAAAGCGGCACGATCAGTGTGGTGACATTCATGCCATATTGCGGCAGGTCGAAAGGCGCGAAGAACAAGCCTTGACACAACAGCCCGGCAGCCAAGCCGATAGCGGCCGGCCCGGCACCGAATATGAGATAGAGCGTCGATCCTAAAATAAGGTGCACCTCCGAGACGCCGACCGGATAGTGCGGAAAAACCTCAAAGAAGCAGAAAACGAGCAGTGTTGTCGCGACGCTGCGCATGGCCAGTGCGGCGAATCCGCCGTCGTGGCGAGCGGTATCGAGGGCCATTTTGGCCATCAATCCAAAGGCGCCCGCCGCAGTCGCATAGCTGAGGACGATTTTTGCGCCGTCGACGACGCCAGGTTCGATATGCATGAGTTGCTCCTTCGCGCACCCACCGTGCGAGAGAGGTTAAAGAATGTGCGTTGCCGCACGGGTTGCGATGGCAGGTCTCCTGGCTTGCGGATCACTGTCTCACCCGCCTTCCCAGCCGATACGGCCAGTGGCATTCCGGGTGGCGCTTGCCGCTCACAGTTGCGGGGGCAGCCACGGTCTCGGCCCCTGATGGGTACGCCTTACCGTGTTCCCATTTAATCCGCCGCACATTGGATTGGCGGAACCATCGTCATGACAATGTAAGGAAACGCCACTACAGGCAAGCGCTTCATGCGCTCTCATTAAGGGAGCCTAATACAGGCCGCCCGTTCCCGAGGACGGCATGCGCGCCGTCGTCGGCGGCTCTTCGATGCGGTCGTCGTCGGCCAGCGGGACGTTTTCCGGCTTGAACGCCTCCAGGATGACATCGGGATCGCTGGGGTCGGTCAGGCGTCCGTTCTTGGCGTTCACCCTCACGAGGCGAATGTCGGGCGGGATGCGAAACGGCACCGCCGGCGTGTCGGCCAGCGCCTCCTCCATGAAGTCACGGAAAATCGGCGCCGCGACCCCGCCGCCGGTCTCCTTCGGCCCAAGGCTCGCCGGCTCGTCGAAACCCACGAAGACGCCGACCGCCAGATCCGGCGAAAAACCGACGAACCATGTGTCGCGGGCCTCGTTGCTGGTTCCCGTCTTTCCGGCCAGCGGCTTGCCGACTTCCGAGACGATCTTGCCGGTGCCGCGCTCGACGACGCCCTCCATGAACGACACTGCCTGATAGGCGCTGAACGGATCGGTCACCTGTTCGCGCACTTCGGCGAGTTGCGGAACCGCCTGATCGTTCCAGGTGAGCGCGCGGCAGTCTACGCACTCCCTCGGATCGTGGCGGTAGATGGTGTGGCCGTAGCGGTCCTGAATGCGGTCGATAAAGCTCGGGACGATCCGCCGCCCGCCGTTGACCAGCATGGCATAGGCGGTGGTCAGCTTCAGCGGCGTCGTCTCGCCGGCGCCCAGCGCATAGGCGAGCAGCGGCGGCATGTTATCGATAATGCCGAACCGTTTGGCGACATCGGCGACGCGTTCCATGCCGATTTCGTTGGCGAGGCGGACGGTCATCACGTTGCGCGACTTTTCCAGCCCGACGCGCATGGTCGTCGGCCCGTAAAACCGCTCAGAATAGTTCTGCGGCTTCCACGTCGGCAACCCCGGCCCCTGTTCGAACTCCACCGGCGCATCAAGGATGATCGTCGTCGGCGGGTAGCCTTGCTCCAGAGCGGCGAGGTAAACGAAGGGCTTGAACGCCGAGCCCGGCTGGCGCTGCGCCTGGGTGGCGCGATTGAACTCCGTCCGCTCGTGGGTGTAGCCGCCCGAAATGGCCAGGACGCGGCCCGTGTGCGGGTCGAGCGCAATCAGCGCACCGTCGATGGCGGGGATCTGTTCGAGCCGGAAGCGGTCGTTCTCCAGAGCCGAGACGATGATCACGTCGCCTAAGGATACAACGTCGGAAACGCGGCCAGGTGCCTGTCCGACGCGCTGGCCCGGACGCCACGGGCGGGCCCAACGGACGTCGGCGAGGGCGAGCGAGCCCGTTCGGCCGTCGTCGAGACCGATTTTCGCCGACGCCGCTCCGGCGTCGAGAACTACGGCGCGATGGCGATCGCCAATCCCCGCCGGCGGCAGAATGGCGTCCAGGGCCGTTTTCCAGCCCATATCGGCGAGTTTCTCCGGATCGATGCGGGCGATGGGGCCGCGCCAGCCGTGGCGCCGGTCGTACGCCTCCAGGCCGTTCCGCAAGGTCCGGTCGGCCAGCGCCTGGAGTTTGGGGTCGAGGGTGGTGTGAACGGTCAAACCCCCTTCGTAAAGCGCCGTGTCGCCGTACCGTTCGGCGATCACGCGCCGCACGTCCTCGGCGAAGAACGCCGCATCGACGAAGTCGGCCGCCTGGCGCTCGCCGGTCAGAAGCGGCGCCCGCATCGCCTCGTCGGCGGCTTCGGCGCTGATCCGCCCGTCTTCGACCATGCGCTGCAAGACCCAGTTCCGTCGCGCCACCGCCTCGTCGTGCTGGCGGTCCGGGTCGTAATTGTTGGGCGCCTTGGGCAACGCGGCCAGAAACGCCGCTTCGGCGAGAGTGAGGCGGTCGACGCTCTTGTCGAAATAGTTCAGCGCCGCGGCTGCCACCCCGTAGGAGCCGCGGCCCAAGTAAATCTCGTTCAGATACAGCTCGAGGATTCGCTCCTTGCTGAACGTCTGGTCCAGCTGCACGGCCAGGATCGCTTCGCGGATCTTGCGGTCGAATGATACTTCGTTGGACAACAGCATGTTCTTGGCGACCTGCTGCGTGATGGTGGACGCGCCGACGAGGCGCCGGCCGGTGCCGAGGTTCTCCAGATTGATCATCACCGCCCGCAGCACGCCGGCCGGGTCGATGCCGTGATGGGAATAAAACGTCTTGTCCTCGGCGGAGAGGAAGGCGTCGATCACCGGCGCGGGTATTTCGGCGATCGGCAGGAACACGCGCCGTTCGGTGGCGAACTCGGCCAGCAGCCGGCCGTCGCCCGCGTACACTCGGGTCGCCACGGCGGGCTCATAGTTGGCGAGCTGGCGATAGTCGGGCAGATCGCGACGATAGTATTCGATGCCGCCGAGAATGAGCACGCCCGCGATTGCCGCGAGGGTAACCAGGGCGGTAAGCGCCGTTATGAGAACGCGCATGACATCTCGGTCCGTTTCAGTCGCGCGTCACGCCTGCTCGGCCGCATTGATGAGCGCGGACAAACATAAAAAACCCGGCGCGGGGATAGGTGGGGCTTATGACCATCGCTCGTCAACCGGCGCCGGATGGCGTGCACCTCAATACAGGCGCGCCTCCTGCACGTCGGCGAAGTACGCATCGATGGCCCGTGCGATCGATCGAGCGATCGTCTTTTGGTGCGCCGTCTGCCGCAGCAGCGCTTCGTCCGACTGGTTCGACAAAAACCCGAGTTCGATCAGGATCGACGGCACATCGGGTGCCTTTAACACCGCGAAACCGGCAAAACGATGGTTACGCGGCAGCAACCGGGACGTCCGGCCAATCTCACCCACCACCATACGAGCCAAGCGCGCCGACTGGTTCATGGTTTCGCGCTGCGTCAGGTCGATCAGCAGTTCCGCAACTTCCGTCGTCTCGCCGATGAGATTGACGCCGGCGAGCGTGTCGGCCTTGTTTTCCTTCTCGGCCAGGGCGGCTGCCTCGGCATCGGACGCGTTTTCCGACAGCGTGTAAACCGAGGAGCCGCGAACCGACCGCGATTCCAGGGCGTCGGCATGGATGGAGATGAACAGATCGGCGCCGGCGGCGCGCGCGAGCGCGACCCGGTCGCGCAGCCGGATGAAAACGTCCGAGTCGCGGGTCAGCACCACGCGATAGCGCCCGAGTTTCTGCAGCTCTCGCCGCACCTCGCGGGCGGTGGCGAGCGTTATCGTCTTTTCGTGCACGCCCGATACGCCGGTGGCGCCGGGGTCCTTGCCGCCGTGGCCGGCATCGATAACGATGACGCGCTGCCCCACCGTCCTTGGCCGCGGCGATGGCGCCGGCATCAAGGTCTGGCCGATGGTGCCGACCGATAGCGGCCGATTGGTGATCGCCGCCACCGGGCGGGGGGCTGTCGCCGCGGCCGGCTCGGGCGTGGTCCAGTTTCCGTCCGCCGATCGCGGTACCGATGACGGTGCGGGGGGCGACGCCGACGGGATGACAGACGGGGGGCTCTCCGGCACCGGAGGAGGTGCGCCCGACGCGGCGCTGGCAAGTTCTATGACCATCTGGTACGTGCCGCCGTTGCCCGACCGGACGACGCGTGTGCTCACGACTTTCGGTTCGGCGGCGCAATCGACGACGACTCGAAAGACATCGGGCGTAAAGTTCCCATGCCGGACGCGCTGCATGAGACCGTTAGCCTTCGGCGATCCGACGGCGGCCGGACGCCAGCGCACGGTCGGCAGGTCGACCACCACCCGGTGGGGGTTGGCGAGCGTGAACACGCGATGCGTCACGAACTGGTCGACGGTGAGGACGATTCGCGTGATGTCGCCGTCGAGGCCGGCTGTCACCGCGCTGACCGTCGGCGCGGCGCGGGCAGCCGTCGGCTGGGCGAGGACGACGGCAATCATCAGCCACCCCAGCGCCAGCATCCAGCCGCGCCGGACGAAGATAAAAACACGCCCACCCACCGCCGCCAGAGGCGATGCCGAACGTACTCGGTAAGCATGTCGGCGTGAGTCGGCGGGCCCGTTTGGTGTTTGCGCTACGATCATCGTCCTACCGGCAATAGTTTTGACGCCTGCGGCAGCTTTACTTGTCGACACCTCTGATGCAACGCCATTAGTCCCCAGGAGGGGGAGACCTCTGCATTTCGTCAACGGTTTTCAATAGCAATGCTCCTAAAGGACCCTTCCAGGCCAGAAGTCGATTGAGAAAACCATTCCGCGGCCTTATTGTAGGTACCGAGTGTGATGCAGAAGCCACGGTTTCGCCATCGTCCCTCAGGAGAGGGCAGGCGGCATCCGCTTGCGCAACCAGCATTCGCTTGCGCAACCATCGAGACTCGAGGCCGCCGCACCGGCGGCCAGGCACAGGACCTCAATTTCATGCTGTCGCGCGCAGCCCGTCGAATCTGCCCCACAACGCTCATTCAGGCGTTGGCCGGGGGTGGATTGCAGCGTCGGCTCCCGCAGCGATTCTCACGCGAACGACTAGAAACGAACGGATTCGGCATCTCCGGCGCTACCGCCGGTTGGTTGTCGATCCGATGGAGTTATGTATGCCCACCAAACACATGCTTATCGACGCATCGCATCCGGAAGAGACCCGGGTCGTGGTGCTTGATGGATCACGCCTGAAGGAATACGAAGTCGAGGTTGCCAGCCGCAAGCAACTGAAAGGCAACATTTACCTGGCAAAGGTGACCCGCGTCGAGCCGTCGCTGCAGGCAGCCTTCGTCGACTATGGCGGAAACCGTCACGGTTTTCTCGCCTTCAACGAAATCCATCCCGACTATTACCAGATCCCCGTCGCCGACCGCGAAGCGCTGCTGGCGGAGCAGGCCGACGCCGCACGGGCCGCCGAGGCGGACGAAAGCGACTTGGACGACGTCTCGAATGGGGACGACGAAGAGGAAGTCGAGCGTCCGCGCGTGCGCTCCTCCACCCGCCATTACAAAATTCAGGAAGTGATCAAACGCCGCCAGATCATGCTGGTGCAGGTTGTTAAGGAAGAACGCGGCAACAAGGGCGCCGCGCTGACCACCTATCTGTCGCTCGCCGGCCGGTATTGCGTGCTGATGCCCAACAGCGCGCGCGGCGGCGGCATCTCGCGCAAGATCACGCTCGTCACCGACCGCAAGCGGCTGAAAAAGGTCCTGTCGGAGATGGCGGTCCCCGAAGGCATGGCGGTCATCGTGCGCACGGCAGGGGCCGGCCGCAGCAAGGCGGAAATCAAGCGCGATTACGAGTATCTGGTCCGCCTGTGGACGACCATCCGCGAGGTCACGCTGGTCTCTTCGGCGCCGAAGCTGGTGTACGAGGAGGCGAACCTCATCAAGCGGTCGCTGCGCGATCTCTACGACCGCGAGATCGAGGAAATCGTCGTCCAGGGCGAACCGGAATACCGTACAGCCAAGGAATTCATGAAGCTGTTCATCCCGAGCCATGCCAAGCGGGTGCGGTTGTACGACGACGCCGAGAAACCACTGTTTCACGCCTTTAACGTCGAAGACCAGCTCGACGCCATGTTGGGGATGACGGTGCAGCTTAAATCCGGCGGCTACATCGTCATCAATCCCACCGAGGCGCTGGTCGCCATCGACGTCAACTCGGGTCGCGCCACGCGGGAGCGACATATCGAAGAAACGGCGCTGCGCACCAATCTGGAAGCCGCCGACGAGGTTGCCCGCCAGCTTCGCTTGCGCGATCTGGCCGGCCTGATCGTCATCGACTTCATCGACATGGAGAACGCGCGCAACCAGGCGCAGGTGGAGCGACGCGTCAAGGAAGCGATGAAAACGGATCGGGCCCGCGTTCAGCTCGGCCGAATCAGCACTTTCGGGCTTCTTGAGCTGTCGCGCCAGCGTCTGCGCCCCAGTCTTCTCGAAACGCGTTTCGAGGTGTGCGCCTATTGTGCCGGTGTCGGTCTGCGCCAGACGACCGAATCGGCGACGTTGGCTGTGCTTCGCCGCATTGAGGACGAAGGCATTCGCCGCGGCGCCGCGGAGATCACCGCAACCGTACCGACGGCGGTGGCGTTGTACCTGCTCAATCACAAACGCGCCATGTTGAGCGTGATCGAAGCGCGCTACGGTGTGAGGGTGGTGATCGCCAGCGACGACCGGCTAAACGGCCCGGAGCTTCGCATCGAGCGCGCGCGCGTCATCGAGGCGGGCGTTGCCGAACCGGGGACAGCCACCGCCGAAGCAAGTGCGGGCGCCGCAGAGGCGGCGGCGGACGTGCCGGACGCTGCCATGGCGGAAAGCGAGACGGACGACGGTGCGAAAAAGACCAGACGTCGCCGGCCGCGTCGGCGCCGGCGCTCGGACGAGGAACGCGCGGCGGGGGGCGAGGCCCCCGATGGCACCGAACCCGATGGCATTGAGTCTGACGACGCCGAAACAGCGGATGCGGCGGACGGCGACGACGATCTAGCGGCATCGGCAGACGCGATGGACCTGGGGGGTGACGACGAAGACGACGTCCTGGAGGATGAGACGACGGCGGCGGCGGCCGATGACGACGCCGCGCCGAAACGGCGCCGCCGTGGCCGTCGCGGCGGCCGGCGCCGCAGCCGGCGCCCAGGGGCGGATCAGACGGCGGATCAGACGGCGGATGGGGACGACGAGGGCCTCCCTGTCGCCGATGCGATGGCCGAGGAGGACATGCCCCCCGGCGCCGAGGAGCTGTCCGAAGCCGAACCCCTCGCTACGGCGGAGGATGCGACCGACGGTGTCCCGGCGCCCCGACCGCGCGCGCGGTCACGACGGGGCGGCCGTGGCCGCCGGTCGAGCGACGCCGGAGACGCGGCCACGGGCCTGGAGCCGCAGCTCGCGCTGGAACCTGGATCGGAAATGGCGACGGATGCCGGCGTGGACACCGATACGGAAACGGACATCGGTGCCGAAGCCCTTCCCTTGCATGGCGAACCGATGGAGACGATGCGCGATTGGGAAGCGCCCGCGCATGATGACGACGACGGCGGCCTGCCGGGTTCGATGGCCGTGGGTGAGCCGGCGCCGGCGGACATCGCCGAGGCGGATTCGGCGGACGATGCCGGCGTGAAGGAGGAGCCGCCGGCGGCGGACGTGCCCTTCGACGGATTTCCCGGCGAGTCGACGACCCCGGCCGACGCCCTGGCTGATGCCCCGGCCGACGACGGGATCACGCCGCCCGATGAGGAGGCGGTCCCAGTCGCCGAGCGCGCGCACGGCGACGACTGGCCGGACGAGCATCGGCCGGATCATCCGGGCGAAACGGCCGACAGGCTGGAGAACGGCACCATCACCGGTGACAACTCCGCCAACAGCGACACTACCGACACGGCCCAGAAACCGCCGGCCGGCGTCGTCTACATCGGCGCGGAGAACGAGCCTGCGCCGCTGCCGCGTCGCGGCTGGTGGCAGCGCCTGATCGACTCATAGGGCGCGGTTAAGTCGTCACGTCCCACGCTGCCAGGCGGCAAGGCGACGGATGGCGTCGTCCATTTCTGGCTCGGAGCCGGCGTAGGAGAAGCGCACGAAGCGGCGGCCGCGATCGAGGTCGAAGTCGATGCCCGGCGTCGCCGCGACGCCCGCCTCGTCGAGCATGCGGCGGCAATAGGCGGCGCTGTCATCGGTCAACGCGCTCACGTCGGCGTAGAGATAAAACGCGCCGTCGGCGGGGGCGAAGGATTTAAGGCCGGCTGCCGGAAGGCCGCTGAGCAGAATGTCGCGGTTGCGGGCGTAACGCCGAACGTTGGCGTCAAGCTCGTCCCGGGCATCGAAGGCGGTGATGGCGGCCCGCTGCGACAGCGCCGGCGGCGAGATGAACAGGTTCTGCGCCAGGCATTCCACCGCCCGCATGAGTGGCGCGGGAACCACCATCCAGCCCAGCCGCCACCCCGTCATGGAGTAATATTTGGAGAAGCTGTTGACGACGATCACGTCGTTGCCGTGAGCGAGTGCCGTCGCTGCCGCCATGGTGTAGGTGATGCCGTGATAGATCTCGTCCGAGATCAACCGGATGCCGCGTTCGGCGCACCCCTTGACCAGGCGGCTCAAGTCGGGGCCGGCCAGCATGCTGCCGGTCGGGTTGGCCGGGCTGGCGGCGATCAGGCCGCGGACCGCCGGCACCAGGGCATCCAGGTCGTCCAGGCGCGGCTGATACCCGCTCGCCGCCGTCGTCGGCACCATCACCACGTCGACATCTAGCGCTCGCAAGATGTTGCGATAGGCGGGATACCCCGGCGTCGTGACCGCGACCCGGTCGCCGGCATCGAACGCCGCCAGAAAGCCGAGAATGAAGGCACCCGAGCTGCCCGTCGTCACCACGACGCGCCGCCAGTCGACGGTGACGCCATAGGTGTCCCGGTAATGCCCGGCGATGCGCCGCCGCAGCGGCTCGAGACCGCAGGCATCGGTGTAGCCGAGCGGCTCCGAGGCCAGCGCGTCGCGGGCGGCGTCGCGGACGGCGCGCGGCGCCGGGGTTGCCGGCTGGCCGACCTCCAGGTGGACGATGTCCCGCCCGGCGGCCGCCCGGGCGTTGGCGGTGCGCATCACGTCCATGACGATGAAGGGCGGGATCTGTCCGCGGCGGGCTCCCCCAAGCGGTGTGGTTCCCTTAAGCGGCATGATTCACGGCCGTCCGTACCAGGGGCGCCGTTCAGTCGGCCATGATCGCGAGACCGCTGCCGCGCGGATCGGCGGCGGCGTTGCAGGTTTGCGGCGCGTCGGGAAGGCCGGCCCGGCACGCGATCGCGTTGACGCGGCCGAGCCCTCCGGTGAGCGCCACGGCGTGACCGCGCTGGCGAAGGCCGGCGATCAGCTCCTCATCGGCGCCGCGTTCGACGAAGGCGCGATCGAGATCGATGGCGCCCATGACACGGCGCTGCGCGATGGCCCGATCCAGCGTCTCGCCGACCAGCAGGACCTCGGCGGCAACGCCAGCAACGGCGGTCGGCGCCGCACTGCCTCCCGACGCGGCGGCGGCGAAATAGAAGTCCTCCTTGTCGTCGTCGATGACGACCATCGGCGTCAGCGCGGTGGCGCCGCGGCCGCCCGGCCCCGGCAGCGACGCCAGCAGGATGCCGGTGCCGGCGGCGACGCGGCCGGTGCCGAACAGGCTGTTGAGGGTGACCGAGCACGCCACCGCCGAGCCGTCGCGGTCGACGGTGACGATGGACGCCGCGGCCGGATTCTCCAGCATCGCCCCCGGCCGGCGCGACGGGTCCGCCGGTTGCCGGGCATCGGCGCGATAGGATTGGAACAGCGCCTTGATGCGTTCCGGAGCGACAAGGTCCGGTGCCGGAACCCGGGCGGCATCGCCGGCCTGCTGCCATTGCTCCCGATCGGCGAACGCCCGGCTGGACGCCTCGACGAGGAGGTGGCCGCGCTCGCCTGGCGTCGCGTCGGCATAGCGATCGGCCTCAGCCAGCATGCCGAGGATCTGAGCGGTGATCACGCCGCCCGACGGTGGCGGCGATGCGACGTGCGCCATCTGGTTCCCATCGAGGGCGACCTCGAGCGTCGGACGCCAGGCCGCCTGATAGCCATCCAGGTCCATGCGCGGGATCGATCCGCCGGCTTGGTCGACGGCGCGCAGAAACTCGGCCGCCTGCGGACCCGTATAGAATCCGGCCGGCCCCTGGTTGCGCAGGCGGGACAGAACCGACGCCAGCTCCACCTGGACGACGGTGTCGCCTTCATCAACCAGACCGCCGTCGTCGGGATCGGCAAAAATGCGCACGAAGCTCGGTTCCGCCCTGAGCGCATCGCCGAGAACGGCGAGGTCCTCGGCGTACGCTCGCGACACGGTGGCACCGAAGCGGGCCAGCCGCTCCGCTGGTGCCACCAGTTCCGACCAGTGCAGCCGGCCATAATAGGCGTGCAGGGTATAAAAGCCGCGCACCGCGCCGGGAATGGCCGCCGCCCGCGGGCTGCCGGGGTCGACCGCCGACGGCGCCCGGGCCAGGAAGTCGATCGTTCGGGTCTGGTTCCGTTCGGCGTCGAACACCACGCAGACGCCGCCGCCGCCCAGGCTGGCGCTGGACGGCAGGGTGACCGCGAGTGCGAAGTAGGTCGCGACGGCGGCATCGACGGCGTTGCCGTTCGCGGCCAGGATGTCGCGCCCGACGAAGGCGGCCTGCGGCTCATCGGTGGCGACGCCGCCGACGAATCCCTCGATATAGCGTGGCGTCGCATCGTCGCCATCGCCGGAGCACGACGAGAGAAGGACAACCAGCGCCGCCGCCGTCAATTGACGCCTCCGACGGCCACGCCTACCTTTCCTTATTGTGATTAAGCATTCGCCTTCTCGCGACGTCGCGTATCTGCTCATTGGAGCCCTCGTGGCGGTCGTTCTGCTGCTCGTGCCGGCAACGGGCGCCGACGCGCAGCGATCCATTTCGTTCATTCGCGACACCGAGATCGAGGCGACGCTTCGCGCCTACTCGAATCCCATCTTTAAGGCGGCAGGCCTCGATCCGGAAGCGGTCCGGATTTATGTGGTCAATGACCGGCAAATTAACGCGTTCGTCGCCGGGGGACAAAACCTCTTCTTCAATACCGGATTGTTGACAGAGGCCGACAACGCGAACCAAGTGGTCGGGGTAATCGCCCACGAAGCAGGCCATATCGAGGGCGGGCATCTGTCGCGGGTGCATGAAGCGCTCGAACGCACGACAGCCGAGAGCATCGTTGCCCTGGTGCTCGGCGCCGCTGCTGCTGCCGCCGGGCGCCCGGACGTGGGGGGTGCGGTCATCGCCGGCGGACAGAACGTCGCGCTGCGCAACTTTCTGCAGTACACCCGCACCCAGGAAGGGTCCGCTGACGCGGCGGCGATGCGTTATCTCACCGAGACGAAGCAGTCAGGGGTCGGCCTTCTGACGTTCTTCGAAAAACTATCCGACCAGGATCTGTTGTCCCCGTCCCGTCAGGACCCGTACCTGCGGAGCCATCCGCTGACCCGCGACCGCATCAACGCGCTGACTCATTACGTCGAGACATCGCCCTACTCGGACGCGCCGGAGCCGCCCACATTCCATGAGATGTTCGAACGCATGCGGGCGAAGTTGCGGGCATATCTCGATGACCCGGCGGTGACGCTCAGGCGCTATCCGCCCAGCGACGGTTCGGACGTCGGCCGCTACGCGCGCGCCGTTGCCTATCATAAAGCGATTCAACCGAAGGAGGCACTGACCGAGATCGATACGCTGATTGCCCGGTATCCCGGCGACCCGTACTTTAACGAACTGAAGGGCCAGATTCTGATGGAAACCGGCCGTCCGGCCGAGGCTATCGGTTATTACCAGAAGGCGGTGTCGCTGGCGCCGCGCGCGCCGCTGCTCCGGGTCGATCTGGCCCGCGCGCAACTGGCGCTTGGCGACAATTACCTGGCGGATGCCGAGAGCAATCTGCGCGTGGCGCTGCAGGTGGAACCGAACCGTCCCTTCACATGGCACCAGCTGGCCATCGCGCTCGGCCGCAACGGCCAAATGGGTGAAAGTTCGCTGGCCCTGGCGGAAGAGGCCATCCTGCTCGGCAACTACCGGGATGCGCAGTTCCACGCCGGCAAGGCGGATCGGCTTCTGCCGCCGGGATCGCCCGGCCACCTGCGGGCCGAAGACATCCGCCGCAACGCCGAACGCGAAGAAGAAAAGCAGAAAAGCTAGCGCGCCCGTATAAAGCGTTCGTATAAAGCGCCCATCGTATAAGCCGTATACCCGATCGACGCTCGACTGAGGAGATCATATCCGTGAACGCGTTTTTGCGAATGGTGGTGCTGTCCGGCCTGTGCGCCTCGTCGGTGGTCAGCGGCGGCGCTTGGGCGGCGGATGCCAAGCCGGCCTTTAACGAGAGCGAGTCGCGTCAGATCGAGGACATCGTCCGATCCTATTTGATGCAGAACCCCGAGGTCATCGTCGAGTCGCTGACCGCCTATCAGCAGGCGCGGCAGAAAACTGAGGCATCCAACACGGCCCAGGCGATGGCGGACTTCAGTCAGTTGGTCGCGAAGGACACCCGCCTGCCGGTCGCCGGCAATCACAAGGGCGACGTGACCATCGTCGAATTTTTCGATTACCGATGCGGCTACTGCAAGCGCGTCATGCCGGCGGTTCAGGAGCTGCTCAACTCCGATGGCGACGTGCGCTTCGTGTTCATGGAGTTTCCGATCCTCGGTCCGCAGTCGGTTCTCGCCTCCAAGGCGGCTCAGGCGGCATGGACCATCGCGCCCGAGCGACATCTGGATTTTCATGTCGCATTGATGGAAACCCGCCAGGGCCTGACCGAAGAGCACATTTTCGAGCTCGCGGATGATGCCGGCATCGATCGCACGCGTCTGGCGGCGGCGATGGACGACCCCGCCATTGCCGAGACCATCCGCCGGAACGTCGAGATGGGCGAGGCAATCGGCGTACGCGGCACGCCGGCGTTCATGATCGACGGCACGCTGGTGCCTGGGGCGGTTGATCTCGCCACCATGCGTCAGATGGTCGCCGACGCCCGTTCCGGCTGACCCGGAGACTTAAAGGAGTGCTCTCAGGAGTGCGATAGCGGCGGCTGACTGTCGTGCGGAGGTCCGGTGCGAAACAGCCACCGGGGGACGCGCGCGCAATAGTCCACGTACACGTCGCCGAAGTGCCGCCTCAGGTGCTCTTCTTCCAGCCGCACCTGCGACTGAATGGCCCAGACACCCACCACCAGACACACAAGCGCGAACACCGTCGGCAGCGACAGGAACAATCCCGCCTGCGCCGTTTGAATGAACAGGAACATCGGGTTGCGGGAGAACGCAAAAGCGCCATCGGTCTTCAGGACCGGCGGACCGTTGGCATCGATCCCCGATCGCCAGGCCGGACCCATCGACCCGTGCAGAACGAGGATGACCACGAAGCTGAGCGCCATGATGGCGTTGCCGGCGAGCATCACCGGGCCGTGATACAAGGCGTCGATGGGGATCAGCCAGCGGTCAAGGCCGGGATACGGCACACGGACGACGCACACGATGAGAATAAGGGCGCGAAAGACACGGAACGTGTCGTGAATGACTTGATGCCGGCTGGGTGCCGGGCCCCGGATCACCGGCGACGCACCGGTGCTCCGTTTCTTGCGCACAATCGTAATCGTGTAGAACAGCGACACGAACACGAAGAACGCCGCCAGAAACCAGCGCGAAAACGCCATCGCTGTCATGTCTGCCCCTCGCTCGCCGAATGTGGCGATGGCATTCCCCAATGCCGCGATCAATACTGCGCCGTAGGCCGCGTGGCCGCAAGCGACTGGTTAAGTCATTTCGTGAATTAAGCGCCCATGGTGACGGCGGGGTTGCGCGCCTTTGGGGGAGACCGCACACTTCATCTGCCGGCTGCACTGACGCCACCTACCAGGAGGGCACTTCGATGAACTTGAGGGCAGTATGGTTGTTCGTTCTTGCCGCGCCTATCGCGACGGCACTTTCGGCGAAGGCGCAGCCGTCCGACCAGCCTATGCAAATCATGCCCGATTTCGAGTCGTTGCGGCCGCCGGCGGGCGAACCGATTGCGCCGGATAAGGCGTTCAAGGTTCTGGACGCCAATCGCGATGGCCAGGTCGATGCGGCCGAGTGGCGGGAGCGCAAAATGGCGTTGTTCTATCTGTTCGACGACAATCGGGATCTGTACCTGTCCCGTGGCGAGCTGCCGAGGATGGCGCCGGCGGTGTTCGATGCGGCGGATACCGATGGCGACGGGCGGATGTCCGGCTACGAATTCAACCAAGCGTCGTTCGCCCAGTTCGCCTCGGTCGATCGCGACAGCAACGAGACGATAACGCTCGACGAGTTCAAAGCCCACGTCGAGGCGTTGAGGGAACCGTCTTGACCTAAATCGTCGGCGACGCGCCGTCCGTCTCGACCAGGCGCTCGCTTTCAGCCCACAGCCGGCGCGCCGTATCCTCGTCATACGAGGCGGGCGAGGATCGCGTCGCCCGCCTTTCGATAAAGTATTGGCCGGTGACGCCGGCGACCTCGTCCGACGTTGCCAGAAAATCGCTGGTGTCGGCCCCCTGTTCGGGGCTGATGGCCGCGAGCGAGGCGAGCCGCCAAATGACCGACGGGACGAAGCGGTTGCGGACGCCGATGTCGGTGGCAACGAACCCTGGGTGCACCGCGTTGACGGTCACGGTGTGCCCCTCCAGGCGGCGGGCGAGTTCATAGGTGAACAGAAGGTTCGCGAGTTTGGAACGCTTGTAGGCGAGCCAGCGGTTGTAGCGTCTTTCGCCCTGCAGATTGTCGAAGTCGAGTCGGACCGACCGATGCGCCTCCGACGCGACGTTGACGATGCGTCCCCGTGACGATTGCTCGAGCAGCGGCAGCAAAAGCCGCGTCAGCAGGAAATAGCCGAGATGGTTGAGCGCGAACGTCATCTCGATGCCCTGCGGCGAGAACCGGCGACGGCCGAAAAGACCGCCCGCGTTGTTGACCAGCACATCAAGGCGCGGGCATACCTCGCCGATGCGCTGGCTGAGGCGGCAGATGTCGCGTTGATCGGACAGGTCGGCCGCCAGGAACGACACCTGTCCGGCACCGGCCGCCCGCGAGATGCGCTCGACCGCCGCCTCTCCGCGTCCGGGTTCGCGGCCGACGATCACCACCGCCAAGCCGTGGCCGGCGAGGCGCCGCGCCGTCACCTCCCCAATGCCGGCTGTGCCGCCGGTAACCAGCGCGATCCGCGTCTCTTTCGATACGGTCATTGGCGTGGACCCTTCGGCCAATTCGTTCGCTGATTGTGCACCCGATCGCCGCCGGCACAACCTCCACGGACGCGGTCAGAAACCGTCACCGGCGCGCAACAGTTGCCGTGTCTGTGCGAACGAATACCATTTTCGGTTGTATGTGTCTTGAGTGCCGAATCATTCTGATGTACAGTTTTCCCATAAACTGGGCGAAAACGCCGCTCGTGCAATGCACATTTCACGCTTGGGTAGCAGAACTAAACGGGGTAGCCATAAATGAACTACACCTTCGCATTCGCGGGGCAGTCGAACGCCTGGTATCATTTCGATGATGCTCGGTCCGGCGAAAGCTACAAGATCTTCGAGCAGGTTCTTGAACAAGATAGCGATATTGGCAACGTAACGGCGCTGAACACAGCTGACGGCGGCCGTGCGGCCGATATTTTGGCGCGTCGTAAACCCAATAAATGGCATTGGGATCCCGACAACAACCTTCCCAACAATTTTTTGCGCGACGCCGTCCTTACGATGAAGGCCAATAACATCGACGGCCTCATCTGGGCGCAGGGGGAAGCGGACGCGCGCAGCCTTGCCGGTAATTCGCCCTACGGCCAGACGACGACGGCGCGTTTCGAAGAGGCGACGACCGAAATCTTTCAGTACATCCGCGATCAACTAAACGATCCCGATCTGCCGATTTTCATCCAGCAGTTGGGAGCCGTCACCAGCGCCGATTATGTGGGCGGCATTAATGCCATGCGCGCCGTCCAGCAGCATATTGCCGACACGATGGACAACGTGTTCATCGCTGCCGTCACCACAGATCTCGGCCTGAGCAGCGACAACCTGCACTTTTCGAAAAGCTCGTACGAAACGATTGCCGGCCGGCTGGCGGCATTTGTCGGTGATTACTTAGACGGCAATCCCGGCGGTCCCGCCGGCGGCGGCGGCGGCGGTAGTTCGACAACGCCGACCAACGGCAATGACGATCTGGTCTTTGGCAGCGGCAACGATCTGATCAAGGCCCTTGCCGGCAACGACACCATCGACGGCGGCGGCGGCGGCGACACCATCTACGGCGGCGCCGGCGCGGACCAGTTCATTCTGCGGTTGGGCGATGGTCGCGACGTCATCCAAGACTTCGAAAAAGGCGTCGACACCTTCGTCCTGGACGGGTTCAGCTTCAATGACGTCGAGCTGATCTCGACATCGAGCGGCACCAACATCAAGGCGGGCGGAACGACATTGGCGTCGGTCAAGGGCGTCACGCTGACCGCCGACGACTTTGCCGGCGCCTCCGGTGGTGGTGGCGGCGGCGGTGGCAGCGGTTCCGGCGGCGGTTCGACAACGCCAACCAACGGCAATGACTATCTGGTCTTCGGCAGCGGTAACGATCTGATCAAGGCCCTTGCCGGCAACGACACCATCGACGGTGGCGGCGGCGGCGACACCATCTACGGCGGTGCCGGCGCGGACCGGTTCATTCTGCGGTTGGGTGATGGTCGCGACGTCATCCAAGACTTCGAAAAAGGCGTCGACTCCTTCGTGCTGGACGGGCTCAGCTTCAATGACGTCAACCTGATCTCGACATCGAGCGGCACCAACATCAAGGCGGGCGGCACGACGCTGGCCTCGGTCAAGGGCGTCGCGCTGACCGCCGGCGACTTCGGTACCAGCAGCGCTGCCGTCAGTTCCAGCAATCCAGTCGGTGGTGGCGACCCCGGAGGCGGCGCGGGCGGCGGCTCGCAGCAAGTCATCGAAGGCACTGGCGGCGATGACGGTCTTGCCGGCACCGGTGATGACGACTACCTGATCGGTCTCGACGGCAACGACACGATCCGCGGCGGCGACGGCAACGATGTCATCGACGGCGGCGCCGGCACCGACATCATCAACGGGAACGATGGTGCCGACATCATCGTCGTGCGCGCCGGCCAGGCGGGCAACGACAAGATCAACGACTTCGAGGATGGCATCGACAGGATCGTCCTGACGGGTGGCTTGAGCTTTGGCGATCTCGACATCTCGGACGTCAACGGCTGGGCCCAGCTTTCCGCCGGCGGCGAAAAACTGGCGAAATTCAAAGGTATTTCCGCAAGCCAGCTTACGAACGCCGATTTCCTCGACGCGTCGGACGTTCCGCCGCCGGACGGGCTGTCCTGGGCGGATCCGGACAACCTGCTGCTGTAGCGCGGTCGCCTCACCAGTGCCCGCCACCGCCATGCCAAGCGGTGGCGTTGGCGCTTGTCTCCCTCCGCCGTGAGGCTATTGTGGCGCGCGGGTGAGGCGAGTGGCGAAGAAGCGGTGAGCATCTGGGGCAAAATCATCGGCGGTGTCGCCGGGTTCGCCATCGGCGGGCCGCTCGGCGCTCTCGTCGGCGCGGCGGCCGGGCACGCCTATGACAGCTATCGCGGCCAATCGCCGGACTTGGCGCAGGCCCGGATCGGGTCCCGCACCGGGACCACCGGCCAAGCGGCCCGCCAGATGGCGTTCAGCGTCGCGGTGGTCGTCCTCGGCGCCAAGATGGCCAAGGCCGACGGCGTGGTCAGCCGGGCCGAAATTGACGCCTTCAAGCGCGTGTTCCGGGTCGCACCGGAGGACGTCAAAACCGTCGCCCGCATCTTCGATGCCGCCAAGCAGGACGCGAAGGGGTTCGAGCCCTACGCCACCCAGATGGCGACACTGTTCCGCCACGAGCCGGCGGTTCTGGAGGAGCTGTTGACGGGGCTGTTTCATATCGCCCGCGCCGACGGCCCGGTTTCCGCCGCCGAACGCGCCTATCTGAAGCGCGTCGCCGACATCTTTGGTCTCGACACGCCTGCGTTCGACCGCGTCGAGGCGCCGTTTGCCGGCGCCAACCGTCCCGATCCGTACCAGGTGCTGGGCATCAGCCGCAGTGTCGACGACGCCGCCGTCAAGAAGGCGTACCGCAAGCTCATTCGCGAAAACCATCCAGACGCACTCATTGCCAAAGGGATGCCGCAGGAGTTTATCGACGTCGCCAACGAGCGCATGGCCACAATCAACGCCGCGTATGATGAGATCGAGCGCAGCCGCGGCATGACCTAAACCCGCGCGGTCGATGGCCCTACTCGTCCACCATGATCGTGTATGCGTACGAGGTGACGGATGACGTTGCTGGATGCGACGCTGGCGTTCGTCGTCGTCATCGTATGGGCAGTCAACTTCATCGCCGCCAAGATTGGGGTGGAGCAGCTGCCGCCGTTGCTGATGACCGGCATGCGGTTCGCGCTGGTGGCGCTGCTGCTGTCACCGTTCCTTAAGCCGCAGGGCGGCCGATGGGGCCTCATCGTGGCGTTGTCGACGGTGTTCGGCATCTTCCATTTCGGGCCGCTGTTCGTCGGAATAAGCGGCATCGACGCCAGCTTGGCGGCCATCGCTATCCAGCTCACCATACCGTTCAGCGCCATACTGGCCGCCATCGTCTTCGGCGAGAAAATGGGCATCCGGCAGATCGCCGGCGTCGCCGTCGCCTTTGGCGGCGTCTATCTGCTGACCGGCGGCGACGGTACGGCGGCGGCGCCCAGCCTGCCGCATTTCATGCTCGTCGTCTTCGCGGCCTTCGCCTGGTCGGTCGCCAACATCCTGATCAAGCGTCTGGGCCGGATCAGCCCGTTCACGCTCAACGCGTGGATCGCGCTGCTGGCGGCGCCGCAGCTTTTTTTGGCCAGCGCGATCCTGGAATCCGGCCAGGGATCGGCGGTGGCGACGGCCGACTGGCGCGCCTGGGCCGCCATCGCCTACATGGCGGTCGGCGCCTCGATCACCGCCTATGGGCTGTGGTATTACCTGGTCCGTAAGTATGATCTGAACCGGATCGTGCCGTTGACCCTGCTGTCGCCCGTGCTCGCCGTCGGCATCGCCGCCGCCCTTCTGGACGAACCGCTGACGGCGCGGATCGTGCTCGGCGGCGTGCTGACCATCGCCGGCGTGGCGATGATCCAGTTTCTCCGCCCGCCGCCATCGGCGGCTCCACCACCAACGCCGCCACCGGGGCGCGCCGACGGATGATGGAACGTCTCTCCCCCAACCATGACGCGCGGTCGCCCGGCGCCGTCATCGACATGCTCGTCCTGCACTACACGGGCATGGAGACGGGCGACGTGGCGCTCAAGCGCCTGCTCGATCCTGATTCCGGCGTCAGCGCGCATTATTTTGTCGACGAGGCGGGGGCGGTGACACGCCTCGTGCCGGAGGAACGGCGCGCCTGGCACGCCGGGGTCGCCCATTGGCGGGGGGCTGCCGACATCAACGCGCGATCCATCGGCATCGAACTGGTCAATCCGGGCCACGAATTCGGCTATCGGCCGTTCACCGAGGCGCAGACGGCGGCGGTCATCGATCTGGCGGGGATGCTGGTCGCACGCTACGCCATTCCCGCCCGCAACGTCGTCGGCCACTCGGATGTCGCGCCCCGCCGCAAGGCCGACCCGGGCGAGTTCTTCGACTGGCGCCGGCTGGCCGCCGCCGGCGTCGGCTTGTGGCCGGAGGAGGCCGACGACTGCCAAATGGCGCCGGAGGCCATCGACGCCATGCTGGCCCACATCGGCTATGAGACCGTCGACCGCTTTCAGACGCTGAAGGCGTTTCAGCGCCACTTCCGGCCGGAGCGCGTCAACGGCCGTATCGATTTCGAGACCGCCCGCCGCCTGGCCGGTCTCGTCCACCTGTGCGAGGCCGGCGCGCCCGCAGCGCCGCCCGCACCGCCCTTCCCAAACGCCTGAAGCTTGACGGCGCCGGCAACGCCCGTACCTTTCTAGGGTGTGCCAGACGGTCGGATGGCCGCCTTCGGCCGCTTCGCGGCGGCGGGGGGAGGAAAGTCCGGGCTCCACGGAAACACGGTGCCGGGTAACGCCCGGCGGGGGCGACCCCAGGGAAAGTGCCACAGAAAGCAAACCGCCGGCCGGGACATCGGTCCGCCGGCAAGGGTGAAAGGGTGCGGTAAGAGCGCACCGCGTTTCCGGCAACGGAAACGGCACGGCAAACCCCACCGGGAGCAAGACCAAGTAGGGACGGCGCGCCGCCTTGATGAGGGGCGGCAGGTCAGTTTCCGGGCTGCCGTCCGGGTCGGTCGCGCGAGGCGTCCGGTAACGGGCGTCCCAGATGAATGGTCATCCCCCGCTTTCGGCGGGGACAGAACCCGGCTTACAGACCGTCTGGCGCATTATTTTTGCTTAGAACAAAATAAGAACAAATATCCTGGCGCGCGGTGTCCGCGAAGGGCGCCGATCGCATGGATTCGCGCCAACCTCCGAATCAAAAACCGTATCGGCTGAAGATGTTCGGCCAATAGAGCGATTCGCAACTCTTTGCGTGATTAAGCGATGGCGGCGAATCACCGCCGTTAGGATTTCATTAACCATAATGAGACCAATACTACCCATTGACGCCCATCGTACACCATGGTATCCCAATTATTGCCGACGATGAGGCGCCGACAAAGGATCCGTGGGTAAGCGGTTCGGCGGTCACGAGGCTTCGTCGGAACGCAAAATCGAGTTGAGGTCGTTCATGCCGTTGCTGGTCGGCAGGCACATCAACAAGATGGACCGCAAGGGACGCGTCTCGGTCCCGAAGTCGTTTCGCGATGCGTTGTTGTCCCAGGGCAACGGCTACTCCGGCGTCTACACGTATCCGCTGTTCAAGGTTCCGGCCATCGAGGCCTGCGGCGAGGACTACATGGCGCGTGTGTCGGCCAGTTTGGACGATCTGAATATGTTCTCCGACGACCAGGACGATCTGGCGGCGGTGCTGCTGGAAAATGCCCATCAGCTCCCCTTCGATCCCGAGGGCCGGGTGGTGCTGCCGGCGGAGCTGATCGAGCACGCCGGCATCGCGGGCGAGGCGATGTTCGTCGGTCGCGGCGGCCGCTTTCAGATTTGGAATCCGGAGACCTATCGCGCGAACCGCGGCGACGAGTTCTTCGAGCGCCTGCGCACGCGCGGCGCGACGCTGAGAGTGCGGCGCGGCGGCGAGGACGAGGGATGAACGGCTTTCCTGATCATCGCCCTGTGATGCTGGCCGAGGTGGTCCGAGCGCTCGGACCGCGCGCCGGCGCGCGCTATGTCGACGCGACGTTCGGCGCTGGCGGCTATGCGGCGGCACTTCTCGACGCCGCCGCCTGCCGTGTGGTCGGCATCGATCGCGATCGGGCGACGCTGGCGGCCGCCGAAGGTCTGCAAGCGCGCGTCGCTGGCCGGCTGACCCTCGTTCACGGCCGCTTCGGCGACATGGTCCCGCTGCTGGCGGCGGTCGGCATCGACGGGGTCGATGGCATTGCCTTTGACCTCGGCGTCTCGTCCATGCAGCTCGATCGCGCCGAGCGCGGCTTCTCGTTCCGCTTCGACGGCCCGCTCGACATGCGCATGGACCGGGAATCCGGAGCCACCGCCGCCGAGGTGATCGGCGCGCTCGACGAATCCGACCTGGCCCGTGTCATCGCCGGCTATGGAGAAGAACGCGCCGCCAGGCGGATCGCGCGCGCCATCGTGCGCGAACGGCAGCGGGCGCCGATCGTGCGGACGGCGCAGCTCGCCGATATCGTCCGCGGCGTGGTGCGGCCGGCCGCCGATGGCCGCGACCCGGCGACCCGAACCTTTCAGGCGCTGCGCATCTTGGTCAATGACGAGCTGGGCGAACTGGACCGTGGCCTCGTCGCCGCCGAACGGCTTTTGCTGCCCGGCGGGCGGCTGTGCGTCGTCGCCTTCCATTCCCTGGAGGACCGCCGCGTGAAGACCTTTCTCAGGGCGCGCAGCGGCAACCTGCCGCGGCCGTCCCGCCACTCACCCGGGGTTGGCGCGGAACCGCCGCGTCCGCCCAGTTTCCGCCTGCTGAGCCGTCGCGCCTTGCATCCAAGCGTGGCGGAGGTGGCCGGCAATCCACGCGCGCGGTCGGCCCGCCTCCGGGCCGCCGAGCGGACGGACGCCCCGGCATGGGGCGATGCCCACGACGGCCCGAAAAGGAGAGCGGCATGACGGCCTGGTCCAGCTTTTACCGGCATGCGACCGCGCTCTGCCTGTTGTTGGCGATGGCGCTCGTCGTTGTTCTGATGGCGGTCAAGTATCAGGTGCAGCAGCTTGAGCACGAGCTTTCCGGTCTCAACACCAAGATTGCCACCGATAAACAGGCCATCCATGTGCTGCAGGCCGAGTTCAACTTTCTGACCGAGCCGGACCGGCTGCGCCGTCTTGCCAGCGTGCACTTGAGCCTCAAGCCCATCGAGCCGCATCAGGTCCAGACGTTCGAGCTGTTCGATCGCCATCCCGGCGACACGCACGTCTCCGCCGAGCGGCCGCAATGGCTGTCGGAAGCGGTGTTTCCCGTCGATGCGACGGTGGTGGATTGATGAAGAAGATGAAGGGGGGCCGCGGCGTGTCAAACAGCCAGCAGCAGGCGCCGATCCGGCTGGACGGAAAGCAATGGCAGGCGTTGGAGACGGCGCGCAATCGCCTCCTCGCCGCCGGGGTGCTGTTCTTTTTTGCGTTCGTCGTCGTGATCGGCCGTCTCGTCGACCTGGCGGCGTTCAATGGCGACTCCGGCTTCCATCAATTGGCCCAGTTGCCGCCCGCGCCGGTCATTCGCGGCGATATCGTCGACCGTAACGGCGTGTTGCTGGCGAGCAGCCTGCCCACCGCGTCGCTCTACGCCGATCCGCAGGAGATCATCGATCCCAAGGCGGCTACGGCGGCGCTCGCTTCGGTGTTTCCGACCCTCGATCGCCAGCATCTGCTCGGCAAGCTGTCCGGCGAACGGCGCTTCGTCTGGATCCGCCGCAATCTCACGCCGGAAGAGCAATACGCCGTCAACCGGCTGGGCATTCCGGGGCTTGGCTTCCGCACCGAGCGGCATCGGGTCTATCCGCACGGCCGGCTGGCCGCGCATGTCCTGGGTGCCACGGATCCGGACGAAAGGGGAACCGCCGGCATCGAAAAAACCTTCGATGGCATGCTCTCCGACGGTGAAGCGCTGCGCCTTTCTCTCGATATCCGCATTCAGCACATCGTTCGCGAGGAACTGGTTGCGGCGGTTGAGGAATTCCGCGCCATCGGCGGCGCCGGGCTTGTTCTCGACGTGCACTCGGGCGAGGTCATCGCCATGGTGTCGTCGCCCGATTTCGACCCCAACGTTCCCGGCGACTCGACCGAGGAGAGCCGCTTCAACGCCGTCACCAAGGGCGTGTTCGAGATGGGCTCGGTGTTCAAGCTGTTTACGGCGGCGATGGCGCTCGATTCCAATGTGACGACGCTGGACGGCGGCTACGACGCCAGCAAGCCGCTGCGCGTTGCCCGCTACACCATCAGGGACTATCATCCGCAGCGCCGCTGGCTGTCGGTGCCGGAGATCCTGGTGCGGTCTTCCAACATCGGTGCCGCGCTGATGGCGCTCGACGTCGGGAGCGATCGGCAGCGGGCCTATCTCGGCAATTTCGGGATGCTGACGCCAGCGTCCATCGAGCTGCCGGAAATCGGCGAACCGCAGCTGCCGCCGAACTGGGGCGAGGTGTATTCGATGACCGTTGCCTTCGGGCATGGCATCGCGGTAACGCCGCTGCAACTCGCCAGTGGTGTTGCCGCCATCGTCAATGGCGGTGTGCTCCTTCAGCCGACGATGCTGCGCCGCGCCGACGGGCAGGCGGCGGAGGGACACCGGGTCATCTCAAGCCGCACGTCGCGGCAGATGCGCAGCATGATGCGCCTGGTCGTCGAGCATGGCACCGGTTCGAAGGCAAACGTCGCGGGCTATCGCGTCGGCGGTAAGACCGGGACGGCCGAAAAGGACGTCGGCGGGCATTACGAAACCGGCAAGCTGCGATCGTCGTTTCTCGGCGCGTTTCCGATGGACGCCCCGCGTTACATTGTTTTCGCCATGCTCGACGAGCCGAAAGGCAACGCGCGGACCTATAATTACGCTACCGGCGGCTGGGTCGCCGCACCCGTGGTCGGCGGCATCATTGAACGGATGGGGCCGCTCTTGGGAATGCGCCCCGTCGACAACGATCCGATGCCGCCGCTGCCGGCCGCGATGCCGGATCGCGAACGGGTCAGCATGGCTATTCAGCGCGCGGTCGCGCAGGCGAGGGATATACGGGTTGCGCCTAACTGAGCTCCTCGGCGATGCGGCGGCGGGCGGCGGGTGTGCCTCCATTGACGCGGGCGCCGAGGTGATCGGTCTGACAGCGGATTCACGCGAGGTAGAACCGGGGTATCTGTTCGCCGCCCTGCCGGGGCAGCGCGTCGACGGCTGTCGCTTTGTCGATGACGCGGTGCGCCGCGGTGCCGTTGCCCTATTAATGCCGCCCGGTGGATATCCAGTCGTGCCGGACGCGAACGGCGCGAAAACCCGCGTGAGCGTCATCATCGACGATAACCCGCGCCGGCGCTTCGCCAAGCTGGCGGCGCGGTTCTACGGCCGGCAGCCGAAAACCATTGCCGCCGTAACCGGCACCAACGGCAAGACCTCGGTGACTTGGTTCCTGCGCCAGATCTGGGAGAGCGCCGGTTACCCGGCCGCCAATCTCGGCACGCTCGGCCTGCGTGCTCCCGGCCGCATCGAGCCCGGAAGCCTGACGACGCCCGATCCGGTGACCCTGCACCGGCTTCTGGCGCAGCTCGCCGAGGCCGGCGTCGATCACCTGGCCATCGAGGCGTCCAGTCACGGGCTCGCCCAATACCGCCTGGACGGCGTTCGCGTCGCCGCCGCCGCGTTCACCAACCTGACCCGCGATCATCTGGACTATCACGGCAGCGCCGAGGTCTACCGCGCCGCCAAGCGCCGCCTGTTCGTCGACCTTCTGTCCGAAGGCGGCGCGGCGGTTGTCAACGCCGATTCCGCCGACGGCCCGACGATGGTGGACGGCATGCCGGCTTCCGTCCGGGTGGTCAGCTTCGGCGCCGCCGGCCGTGACATCCGCCTGCACGGCATCGAGCCGGTCGCCGGCGGCCAGCGGATCACGGTCACATCCTTCGGCGACGCCTGGACGGCAACGGTGCCACTGGTCGGCGATTTTCAAATCTCGAACGCGCTCTGCGCGTTGGGCCTCGCAGTGGTGACCGGCGTCGATCCGGCGTCCGCGCGCGACGCGCTCAGGTCGCTCAAGCCGGTACCCGGACGCCTGCAGCACATTTTTACCAGCCCCGAAGGCGCTACCGGCTTTATCGATTACGCCCACACGCCGGACGCGCTGGCGGCCGCGCTGGGCGCCCTTCGTCCGCCGGGCGGCGGCCGCCTGGTCGTCGTCTTCGGCTGCGGCGGCGACCGCGACGCCGGCAAGCGGGTGGAAATGGGGCGTATCGCGGCGGCTCTCGCCGACCGGGTGATTGTTACCGACGACAACCCGCGCGGCGAGGTCGCGTCGGCGATCCGCGCCGCGATCCTGGCCGGATGTCCCGACTCCATCGAGATCGGCGACCGTGCGGCAGCGATCCGGGCCGCTATCGAGGGCCTTGATCCCGGTGACGTGCTGCTTGTCGCCGGCAAGGGGCATGAGACGGGACAGATCGTCGGCGACCGGGTTTTCCCCTTTGACGACGCGGTTGTGGTCGGCGAGGCGGCACGAGAGGTTTTTGGATGACCGAGCGGCCCTCCTTATGGGCCAGTACCGAAGTTGGCGAAGCAACCGGCACCGCCGTGCCCGGTGACTGGCGCGCCAGCGGCGTGGCCATTGACTCGCGCACGTTGCGGCCGGGCGAGCTGTTCGTCGCCATCCGCGGCCCGCGAGTGGACGGGCACGCCTTCGTCGCCGATGCGTTCGATCGCGGCGCCGCCGCCGCCATCGTCTCTCAACGCCCGGACGGCGTCGGGACCGACCGGCCGCTGGTCCAAGTCGAGGATACGCTCGCCACGCTCCGCGATCTCGCCCGCTATGCGCGTCGTCGCACCGCCGCCCGCATCATCGGTGTCACCGGCAGCGTCGGCAAGACCGGCGTCAAGGAAGCACTGCGCACGGTGCTGTCGGGCCAAGCACCGACCGCCGCCAACGACGGCTCGCTCAACAACCACTGGGGGCTGCCGCTCAGTCTCGCCCGGCTGCCGGCGGATTTCGCCTATGGCGTGTTCGAGATGGGCATGAACCATCCGGGCGAGATCGACGCGCTCGCCCGCCTGGCCCGCCCGCACGTCGCCGTGATCACGACCATCGCGCCGGCGCATATGGAATTTTTCCCGTCGCTCGACTCCATCGCCGACGCCAAGGCGGAAATCTTCGAAGGCGTACCGGCCGGCGGCGCCGCCGTCCTCAACCGCGACATCCCGCAGTTCGGGCGGCTCGCCCGGGCGGCGGCGGCGGCGGGTGTGGCGCGGATCGTCAGCTTCGGGCGCGACAACGGCGCGGATGTCCGACTCATCGAATCGGCCATCGATGAGTCGGGCGCCGACGTGCGCGCCGATGTCGCCGGAACGGTTCGCGACTATCGTCTCGAATTGCCCGGAACCCATTGGATCATAAACAGTCTTTCCGTTCTCGCGGCGGTCATAGCGGTGGGTGCCGATGATTATGCCGCCGCCCACGCGCTGTCACGGGTACGCTCTCCGCAGAGACGGGGCGAACGGTTCAGCGTTTCCCTCGCCGGAGGTGACGTCTTCGTGATCGACGACAGCTACAACGCCAACCCGGCCTCCATGGCCGCCGCCATCGAGGTGCTGGCGCACAGCAGACCCGGCCCCGGCGGCCGGCGCGTGGCGGCGCTTGGCGACATGCTGGAGCTGGGGCGGGATGCGGCGGCGATGCACGCCGGTCTCGCCGGTCCGCTGGAAAAGGGCCGCGTCGACGTCGTGTTCACCGCCGGAGCGGCGATGGCGCGGCTGTCCGAGGCTCTGCCGGCGTCGCGTCGCGGATATCACGCCGCAACCTCCGCCGAATTGGTGGCCCCCCTCGTCGCGGCGCTCCGTCCTGGCGACGTCGTTCTGGTCAAGGGATCGGCCGGCAGCCGCATGGGCGCCGTCGTCGCGGCGCTGCGCGATGCGTCATCGGCGCCGAGCCCGGGGGCGGGGACGACGGCGTGATGCTCTATCATCTGTTTGTTTCCCTCGCCGATGATGTCACGCTGTTCAACGTCTTTCGCTATCTGACGTTCCGCAGCGGCGCCGCCGTTCTCACCGCGCTTGTCGTCTGTTTCGTCGTCGGACCGCGCTTTATCCGCTGGCTCAAAACCCGCCAGGCCGGTGGCCAGCCCATTCGCGACGATGGCCCCGAGAGCCACCTGCTGACCAAGCGCGGCACGCCGACCATGGGCGGTTTTCTCATCCTGTTCGCGCTGTTCGTGTCGACGCTCCTGTGGGTCGATCTGACCAACGGCTTCGTCTGGGTGGCGATGATGGTGACGCTGAGTTACGGAGCCATCGGCTTCCTCGACGATTACCGCAAGGTCGTCCATCGCGACAGCCGCGGCCTGCCCGGGCGGGCCAAGCTGATCCTTCAGGTGCTGATCGCCGCAAGTGCAGGTCTGTGGGTGAACCAGCTCTCGCCCGACGTGCTGCAAAACGCGCTTGCCGTGCCGTTTCTGAAAAACCTGCTCATCGACTTGGGCCCGTTCTTCCTCCTGCTAGCGGTCCTGGTGATCGTCGGCGCGTCCAATGCGGTCAACCTCACCGACGGGCTGGACGGCCTCGCCATCGTCCCGGTGATGATCAACGCAGGCGTGTTCGCGTTCATCGCCTATATTGTCGGCAACGCCGTGTTCGCCAACTACCTGCAGATCCACTACATCCCGGGCACCGGCGAACTGGCGGTGTTCTGCGGCGCGCTCGTCGGCAGCGGCCTCGGCTTCCTTTGGTACAACGCTCCTCCCGCCCGCGTGTTCATGGGCGACACCGGCTCGCTGGCGCTGGGCGGCGCGCTCGGTTCCATCGCCGTCATCACCAAGCACGAAATCGTTCTCGGCATCGCCGGCGGGCTGTTCGTGCTGGAGACGGTGTCCGTCATCGTCCAGGTCATCTCGTTCAAGCTGACCGGCAAGCGGGTGTTCCGCATGGCGCCTCTTCACCATCATTTCGAAAAGAAAGGGTGGGCGGAGCCGACCATCGTCATCCGTTTCTGGATCATTTCCTCGGTGCTGGCGCTTCTGGCGCTCTCTACCCTCAAGCTGCGCTAGGTCGGCCGCATGATCCCGCTTCAGTCACTGCCGGATCGACCCTTCGCCGTCCTCGGTCTCGGCGCCAGCGGGCGCGCCGCCTGCCGGGCGCTGCTCGCTGCCGGCAAGCCGGTCAGCGCCTGGGACGACGACGCGGACGTCCGCCGCCGGGAAGCCGCATCCGGTCTTCCCATCGAGGATCCGCAAGGCCGCGACATGGCCGGACTGGAGGCGCTGGTCCTCAGCCCCGGCATCCCCCACACCCATCCGGAGCCGCATCCCCTGGTGACGGCGGCCCGCTGGGCCGGCTGCCCGGTCATCGGCGACGGCGAGTTGTTCGCCCGGGCACTGCCGGATGCGTGCTCGGTGGGCATCACCGGCACCAACGGCAAGTCGACGACGACGGCGCTCATCGGCCACATTCTCAATGTCGCCGGCCGGCCGTGCGCCGTCGGCGGTAACCTGGGCACGCCGGTTCTCGATCTCACGCCCCCCGGCAAGGACGGCGTGTTCGTCCTCGAAATGTCGTCCTACCAGCTTGAATTGACGCCCTCGCTCACGTTCGCGGTGGCGGTACTGCTCAACGTCACCCCTGATCATTTGGGCCGGCACGGCGGCATGGACGGCTACGTCGCCGCCAAGCGGATGATCTTCCGCGGTTGTCGCGAGGGACCCGTCGCTATCGTCGGTGTCGACGATCCCATATGCGCCGGCATCGCCGATGAGCTGGAGGCCGAAGGGCGCTGGCGGGTCATTCGGGTCTCCGGTATCCGCGCCGTACCCGGCGGCGTGTTTGCCGATGACGGTCATCTCGTCGACGATACCGACGCCATGGCGGCGCGGGTCATCGACCTGGCTGCCGCGCCGGCGCTGCCCGGCCCCCACAACGCCCAGAACGCCGCCGCCGCCGTCGCAGCGGTGCTGGCGCTTGGCATCGAGCGCGCCGTTGCCGCGCGAGGCCTCGCCAGTTTTCCCGGCCTGGCGCACCGTCAGGAGCGTCTCGCTACCCTGGGCTCTCTGACGTTCGTCAACGACTCGAAGGCGACCAACGCGGAAGCGGCGGCGCGCGCGTTGTCGTGCTACCGGAACATCTACTGGATCGTCGGCGGCCGGCCGAAGGACGACGATCTCTCGGCGGTCGAGCCCTATCTGTCCCACGTCCGCCATGCCTACCTGATCGGCGAGGCGGAGGACCTGTTCGCACAGCGACTCGGCGGCCGTCTCGCCGTGACCCGCGCCGGCACGCTCGCCCACGCCGTGGCGGCCGCGTACCGGCAGGCCAAGGCCGACGCCGTCGGCGATGCGGTCGTGCTGCTGTCGCCGGCGTGCGCCTCGTTCGATCAGTTCCGCAATTTCGAGGCGCGCGGCGACGCGTTCCGCCGCCTGGTGACGGAAATCACGCCATGAGCACCTTCGCACGCACCGATACGAGCATCCTCGGCCGTTGGTGGTGGACGGTGGACCGGGTGTCCATCGGTATCATCATCCTCATCGCCGCCATCGGCCTCGTGCTCACGCTCGCGGCATCGCCGGCGGTGGCCGCGCGCCTGCACCTCGATCCGTTCTACTTTGCCCGGCGCCAGGCGCTGTACGTGCCGTTGGCGCTCGTCGTGCTGTTCCTGACGTCGCTGTTGTCACCACAGGGGGTGCGGCGCTTGGCGACCGTCGTTTTCCTCGTCGCCTTCATGATGACGATCGGCACCCTGTTCTTTGGCCTCGAGGTCAAGGGTGCCAGGCGCTGGCTGTGGGTCGCCGGCGTCTCGGTCCAGCCGTCGGAATTCCTGAAGCCCGCATTCGTCGTCCTGTCGGCGTGGCTGATCGCGCGCGCGCGGCTCAACGACGACCGCACCGCCTATCCTATGTCCGTCGCGCTCTTTCTGCTGGTCGCCGGCGTACTGTCGCAGCAGCCGGACGTTGGAACGACGGTGCTCCTGGCCGGCGCCTGGTGCATGCAGATTTTCGTCGTCGGTTGCCCGCTGTTCGTCATCGGCCTGTTGATCCTGCTCGGCGTTGGCGGTGCCGTCGGCTCCTACTTCGCGTTCGAGCATGTCCGCCTGCGGGTGGATCATTTCCTCGATCCGTCCGTCGGTGACGGCTACCAGATCGCCCGCGCGCTGGACGCCTTTCGCTCCGGCGGGCTGTTCGGGCGCGGCCCGGGCGAGGGTCGGGTGAAGGAGGTTCTGCCCGACGCGCACTCGGACTTCATCTTCGCCGTCGCCGGCGAGGAGTTCGGTCTGCTGCTCTGTGTGATTCTCGTCGTTTTGTTCGGGGTTATGGTTCTTCAGGGGTTCAGCCGAGCGCTTAAAGACAATGACTTATTCGTCGTATTAGCGGCGAGCGGCCTTCTTGCGTTATTCGGCGCACAGGCGTTGATGAACATGGCCTCCACATTGCACCTGATCCCGCCGAAAGGCATTACGCTTCCGTTCGTTTCCTATGGTGGCTCCGCGACCATCGCGCTGGCGTGGACGATCGGGCTCGTGCTGGCGCTCACCCGCGAACGTCCGGGAGGTGCCGGCGCGCGATGACCACATCCCGATCTGCCTCGATCGTTATCGCCGCCGGCGGAACCGGTGGCCACCTGTTCCCGGCCGAGGCCCTGGCGACCGAGTTGATCGGCCTGGGCGTCAGCCCGGTGTTGGTGACCGACCGGCGCGGCGGCCGTTTCGGCGGCGCCGTCGCCGACATCGAGGTGCGGATTATCCACGCCGGCGGGTTGGCTGGACGCGGCTGGGGCGCCCGCCTCGTCGCGTCGGCCGAACTGGTGGCCGGCTTTTTCGAGGCGAAACGGCTTCTGGCGCGCCGGCGGCCCGATGCGGTGGTCGGTTTCGGCGGCTACGCGTCGGTGCCGACGATGCTCGCCGCCTCCATGAGCGGCCTCGGCACCGTCCTGCACGAGCAGAACGCTGTCCTCGGCCGCGCCAACCGCCGTCTCGCCCTGCGCGTCGACCGGGTGGCGGGCGCCTTCGCGCACATGGCTATGATGCCGCCCCAGGCGGCGGCGAAAACGGTTCATGTCGGCATGCCGGTTCGTCCGGCGTTCCGCTCCGTTGGCGACCGGCCCTACCAGCCGCCGACCGCCGACGGACCGGTGCGGATACTCGTCCTCGGCGGCAGCCAGGGTGCGCGGGTGCTGGCCGAAGTGGTGCCCGAGGCCGTCGCGCGGCTGGACCTTTCGCTGCGGGGCCGCCTTGCCATCAGCCAGCAGTGCCGCCCGGAAAACCTGGACAGCGTCCGCGACGCCTACGCCCGCCTCGGCGTCACGGCCGATCTGTCGGCGTTTTTTGGCGACGTGCCGGAACGGCTGACCGATGCCCACATTGTCATCGCGCGCTCCGGTGCGTCGACAGTGGCCGAGCTGACCGCTATCGGCCGACCGGCCATCCTGGTGCCCTATCCGCATGCCATCGACGATCATCAGACCGCCAACGCACGTGCCGTCGAGGCGGCCGGCGCCGGCTGGCTGATGCCCGAGCCCACATTTACCGGCGCTGCGCTGGCGGATCGGCTCGCCAGCCGTCTTGCTGATACGGATAACCTCACACGAACGGCCGCGAACGCCAAAGCCTTGGGCATACCCGACGCCGCGCGGCGTTTGGCGGACGTGGTGCTGGACCTCGCCCATCGCCGGCATGAGGCCCCTTCGAGCGGAGGGCGGCTGGCGGCATGACCAACCTTCCCGTCCAGCTCGGCACCATGCATTTCGTCGGCATCGGCGGCATCGGCATGAGCGGCATCGCCGAGCTGCTGCACAACCTCGGCTACGCGGTGCAGGGCTCCGACCGGCAGGACAACGCCAACATTCAGCGCCTGCGCGCCCTCGGCGTGCCGGTCAGCATCGGCCACGACGAAGCCAATCTGGGCACGGCCGAGTTCGTCGTCGTCTCATCCGCCATCCGGTCCGACAATCCGGAGGTCGTCGCCGCCCGCGCGCGGCTGCTGCCGGTGGTGCGGCGCGCCGAAATGCTGGGCGAGCTGATGCGCCTCAAGTGGTCCATCGCCGTCGCCGGCACGCACGGCAAGACCACCACCACCTCGCTGGTGGCCGCCGTTCTCGACTCAGCGCAACTCGATCCTACCGTCGTCAACGGCGGCATCATCAACGCCTGGGGATCCAACGCCAGGCTCGGCGCCGGCCGGTGGATGGTCGCCGAGGCGGACGAGTCCGACGGTACGCTGATTAAGCTGCCGGCGACGATCGCCGTCATCACCAACATCGATCCGGAGCATCTGGACCACTACGGCACCTTCGACGCGCTGCGCGAAACCTTCGTCGGTTTCGCCGCCAACATCCCCTTCTACGGCACGGCGGTGCTCTGCCTGGATCATCCCGAGGTCCAGGGGATCATCCCGCGGCTGCGCGATCGCCGCGTCGTCACCTATGGCTTCAACCCGCAGGCCGATGTTCGCGCCACCGACGTTCGCGTCGCCAGCGACGGTTTCCGCTTCGATGCCGTGATCACCGATCGCAAGACCGGGACGGCGCGGACGATCGACGATCTGTTCCTGCCGATGTTCGGGCGTCACAACGTCCAGAACGCGCTCGCCGCCATCGCGGTCAGCGAGGTCGTCGGTATCGAGGGCGAGGTGGTCCGCGACGCCTTCGCTCGCTTCGGCGGCGTCAACCGGCGCTTTACCCGCACCGGCGCCGTCGACGGCATCGCCGTCATCGACGACTACGCCCATCACCCGGTCGAAATCGCCGCCGTCCTCGGCGCCGCCCGCAGCGTCGCTCGCGGCCAGGTGGTCGCCATCGTCCAGCCGCACCGCTACAGCCGGCTCAACAGCCTGTTCGACGCCTTCTGCGCCTGCTTCAACGACGCCGACGTGGTCATCGTCGCGGACGTGTATCCTGCCGGCGAGGACCCCATCCCCGGCATCGACCGCGATGCGCTCGTCGATGGTCTGCGCAGCCATGGCCATCGCCATGTCGTCGCCCTCGCCGACCGCGACGCGCTGGCGGAGACGGTGGACGCCGTGGCCGGCTCGGGCGATGTGGTCGTCTGCCTCGGGGCCGGCAGCATCACCCTGTGGGCGCACGCGCTTCCCGCCGAATTGGCGGCGCGGCGAAGCGTGGCGGTGGAGGGCGCCCGATGATGGCCGCGCGACGCCATAACGTGTCACTGATCGACCGGCTGCCGCCGGTGCGGGGACGCTACACGCCCGATGCGCCGCTGGCGCCGATTACCTGGTTCCGGGTCGGCGGTGCGGCCGAAGTGCTGTACCGCCCGGCCGACGAGGCCGATCTGGCGGCCTTCCTCGCCGAGCGGCCCGCCGACGTGCCGGTCACCGTCATCGGCGTCGGCTCCAACATCATCGTTCGCGACGGCGGCGTGCCCGGCGTCGTCGTCCGTCTCGGCCGCGCCTTCGCCCGCGTTGACGTCACCGATGACGTCGTCACCGCCGGCGCCGGCGCCCTCGACCTCGCCGTCGCATTGACCGCGAGGGATGCCGGACGGGGCGGCCTCGAATTCCTGAGCGGCATTCCCGGCACCATCGGCGGTGCGGTACGGATGAACGCCGGCGCCTATGGGCGGGAGATCAAAGACGTCGCCATCGACGCGCGCGCCCTCGACGCCGCCGGCGGCTCCCGTGTTCTGGACGGGGCAACGCTTGGCTTCGAGTACCGGCAAAGCGCGCTGCCGGCGGACTGGATCGTTGTTTCGGTACGGCTCGGCGCCGTGGCCGACGACGCCCTCGCCATCCAGGCGCGCATCGCGGCGATCCGCGACGAGCGCCAGGCGACCCAGCCGGTGAAGGCGCGCACCGGCGGCAGCACCTTCGCCAACCCGCCCGGCGGCAAGGCCTGGCAACTGATCGACGCCGCCGGCTGCCGAGGCCTGGTGCGGGGCGACGCCCAGGTCTCCGAAAAGCACTGCAACTTCCTCATCAACCGCGGCAACGCCACCGCCGCCGATGTGGAGGGGCTGGGCGAAGAGGTCCGCCGCCGCGTCTTCGAAACCACGGGCGTCCGCCTCGAGTGGGAAATCCGGCGCCTCGGTATACCGCTGGCCGGTGCCGGAGGGGACAAACGATGAGCCGCCGTATCGTGATCCTGATGGGCGGCTGGTCGGCGGAGCGGGACGTGTCGCTGGTCAGCGGTGCGGCGGTGGCGGCGGCGCTGGCCGACTCAGGCGACGACGTCCGCGCCATCGACGTTCAGCCCGATCCGCAGCAGTTGCTGGCGATGATGACGCCCCGCCCGGACGTGGTCTTCAATGCCCTGCACGGCCGCTACGGCGAGGACGGCTGCTTCCAGGGGCTGCTCAACATCCTACGCGTTCCCTACACGCACTCGGGCCTTCTCGCCTCGGCCGTGGCCATGCACAAGCCGACCGCCAAGCGCCTGTTCGCCGACGCCGGCATTCCGGTCGCCGAGGATTGCATCATCGATGGCGCGGCGCTGCTTGCCGGCGATCCGATGCCCCGGCCGTACGTGGTCAAACCGCTCGACGAAGGCTCCAGCGTGGGCATCCGTATCGTTCGCGACGGCGACCGCCCGGCAACAAGCGAAAATTCGGCCGAATTTGGCGCGCGCGTGATGGTGGAACGCTTCATTCCCGGCCGTGAGCTGACCGTCGCCGTGATGGGCGATCGACCGCTGGCCGTCACCGAGATCACCACCGAGCACGGCTTCTACGATTACGACGCCAAGTATGCCGACGGCGGGTCGCGTCACGTCATCCCGGCACAGCTGGCGCCGGCCGTTTACGACGAGGCGATGGCGCTTTCGCTGACCGCGCACCGGACACTCGGCTGCCGGGGCGTATCCCGCGCCGATCTGCGTTATGACGGCGAGCGCCTCTACATGCTCGAAGTCAACACCCAGCCGGGCATGACGCCGACGTCGCTCGTCCCGGAACAGGCCGCCTACGCCGGCATCGGCTTCGCCGAGCTGTGCCGCTGGATGGTCGATCAGGCGGAGTACGACGCATGAGCCCCATGCGAAGGGATGAGCGCAGGGACGCATCGAGCCGGCGCGGCCGGCCGCGCCGCCGGGTGATCCCGCTGTGGCGCTCGCGCTCGGCCCTCATCGGTGCCGTCGTGCTGGCGATCGTCGCCATCGGCGGTGGCCTGTGGTGGGTGTGGCAGGCCCGGTATCCTCACTACCTCGCCGAAACGGTCAACCGGACGATGGTCGAAGCCGCCGCCGATCTCGGCTTTCGGGTCGACGAAGTGTTCGTCGTCGGCCGCCATCACACGTCGAAGGAAGCCATCCTGGAGGCTCTCGGCGTCGAGCGCGGCGCGCCGATTTTCATCCTCGACCTGGACGACGCGCGCCAGCGCATCCTCACCCTGCCGTGGGTGCGCTCGGCATCCATCGAACGGCTGCTGCCGGATACGCTGGTCGTGCGCATCGTCGAGCGCCAGCCAGTGGCGCTGTGGCAGCGCGACCACGATTTTTCCGTCATTGACGAGGACGGCGCGGTGATCGCGACCGATAACGTCGGCGATTTCAATCATTTGATGGTCGTCGTCGGCGACGACGCACCGGTCCACGCGCTGGCGCTGATCGAAATGCTCCATGCCGAACCCGACCTGGACGCCATGGTCAAAGCGGCGGTCCGTATCGGCAGCCGTCGCTGGGACGTGTATCTCGCCGGCGGCATCGATGTCCGTCTGCCGGCCGACGAACCGCTGGACGCCTGGCGGCGGCTGGCGGCCTATCAGAAGCGGCATCACCTTTTCGAACGCGGTGTGCGCAGCCTCGATCTGCGCCTCAATGACCGCATCGTCATCGGGCCGGGGGCCGAAGACCCCGGGATTGAAGGCGTTGGCGGCGATGACGCGTAAAGCGGGCGGGAACTGAACCATGACGGCAAACGGAACGACAAACGGAACGGCAAACGGTTCGGCGGCAAAACCGGCGCGGGCCGCGGTGCCGAAAGGACGCGGCGGTCTGGTCGCCGCCCTCGATATCGGCACCACCAAGGTATGCTGCCTCATTGCCCGGGCTGGACCCGCCGGGCTACGGGTCGTCGGTGCCGGCCACCACGCCTCGCATGGGCTCCGCAACGGTACCTTCGTCGACCTGGACGCCGCCGAGGGGACCATCCGCGCCGCGGTCGAGGCGGCCGAGCGGATGGCCGGCGACAACATCCGCGCCGTCATCGTCAACGTCTCCGCCGGCGCGCCGCGCTCGCGCCTCATCGCCTACGAGGTGTCCGTCGCCGGGCACGAGATCGCCGATGGCGACATCCGCCGCATTCTCGATCCCGCCGGCTACCGCCAGTCGCTGCCCGACGATCACGACATCCTGCACGCCATTCCCGTCGGCTATTCGATCGACGGCTGCCGCGGCGTGCGCGACCCGCGCGGCATGTACGGACAGCGCCTCGGGGTCAATCTCCATGTCATCACGGCGGCCAGCGGCGCGGTGCGTAACCTCGCCACCTGCATCGGCCGCTGCCACCTGGAGGTCGCGGCGCGCGTCGTCTCACCCTATGCATCCGCGCTCGGCTGCCTTTTTAACGACGAAACGGCACTCGGTGTCACCCTGGTCGACATGGGCGGCGGTACGACATCGGTCGCCGTCTTCTTCGACTCCGAACTGGTCCACACCGAGGTCATTCCCGTCGGCGGATTGCATGTGACCCGCGACATCGCGCGCGGCCTGTCGACGCCGATGGCGCATGCCGAGAGGATCAAGACGCTCTACGGCAGCTGCCTGCCGACGCCGTCCGACGACCGTCAGGTCATCGAAATCCCGCCCATGGCCGAGGACGGCACCGCCGATGCCAACCACGTGCCGCGGTCGCTGCTGGTGAACATCGTCCGCTCGCGTGTGGAGGAGGTCTTCGAGATGGTCCGCGCCCATCTCCAGGACGCCGGCTTCGACAAGGTGGCCGGCCGCCGCCTCGTCCTCACCGGCGGCGCCTCGCACCTTGCCGGCGTGCCGGAACTTGCCGGCATGATTCTCGACAAGCAGGTCCGGATCGGCCGGCCGTACGAGATCGACGGGCTGCCCGACGGCGCCATGGCGCCGGCGTTCGCCACCTGTGCCGGCCTGCTTCGCTATGCGTTGACCAACGGGGAGGAAACGCTGACCGCCAACTATCGTCCGAAGGAGCACCCCGTCGGGCGCCTAGGACGGATCGGCCAATGGCTACGCGAAAACTTTTGACACGTTCGACAACCAAGAGATGAAAACGGAGGCTGCCATGACCATCAACCTGAGCGTACCAATGACCCAAGACCCGAATCCCGAGATGAGGCCGAGAATTTCCGTCATCGGCGTCGGTGGCGCCGGCGGCAATGCGGTCAACAACATGATCCGCTCCAATCTAGAAGGCGTCGAGTTTATCGCCGCCAACACCGATGCCCAGGCGTTGACCCAGTCCTGCGCCGACCGGGGCATCCAACTCGGCTCCACCGTCACCCAGGGGCTCGGCGCCGGGTCGCGCCCGGACATCGGCCGCATCGCCGCCGAAGAGGCCCTGGAGGAAATTGTCGAGGAAATCCGCGGATCGAACATGGTGTTCATCGCCGCCGGCATGGGCGGCGGCACCGGCACCGGGGCCGCGCCGGTTATCGCGCGGGCCGCGCGCGAGCAGGGGATCCTCACCGTCGGCGTCGTCACCAAGCCGTTCCACTTCGAGGGCGCGCACCGGATGGGCATCGCCGAGAAGGGAATCGAGGAACTGGAGCAGTTCGTCGATACTCTGATCGTGATTCCGAACCAGAACCTGTTCCGCATCGCTAACGATCGCACGACCTTCGCCGATGCCTTCAAGATGGCGGACGATGTGCTGTTCTCCGGCGTGCGCGGGGTCACCGACCTGATGGTGATGCCGGGTCTGATCAATCTCGACTTCGCCGATATCCGTGCCGTCATGAGCGAAATGGGCAAGGCGATGATGGGCACCGGCCAGGCCGAGGGGGAGCGGCGCGCTCTCGACGCGGCGGAAGCGGCGATTTCCAACCCGCTTCTCGACGACATGTCGATGAAGGGCGCGCGCGGCGTGTTGATCAACGTCACCGGCGGATCGGATATGACCCTGTTCGAGGTCGACGAGGCCGCGAACCGCATTCGCAGCGAGGTGGATCCGGAAGCGTTCATCATCTTCGGCTCGACGTTCGACGACTCGATGGAAGGCAAGATTCGCGTTTCCGTCGTCGCCACCGGGATGGAAAGCCAGGCCGCCCTGATGACGGTGCCGCCGACGCTGAGCGTTGTCGGCGCACAGGGCAACAAGTCCCGGCCGGGCTCCAGCGGCGGACGTAAGACGGAGCGTCCGGCGACGGCGGCCCATGCCGCGACCGCGTCCGACACGGCGGCGGAAACGCGCGCCGATGGCGGTGCCGATCAGGGCCGCGCCGTTGCTTCCCGGCGCGAGGAAACGTCGGCCATGGACGCGGTCGGGGAGGAAGCCGAACCGGTCGACGCCAACGCGTTCATACCGCCGCCGGCGGTGTCGCGGGCAACGGCGGCGTCGGCCCATCACCCGGCCTACCGCGGCGGTGCCGGCCATCCGGGTACCGAGGACGACGCGAACGGCACCTTCGGCAAGATGACCAATCTGTTCGCCCGCATGACCGGCGGCCAGAAGGCGAAGGGCGCGGAACGCGTCGAGCCGCGCGGCGAGGTGGGTGAGCCGGCGACGCCCCGCATGCAGCCGCGCTTCGGTGCCGTGAATGCCGAGGAACGCCTGCCGACCTCGCGGCCGGAGGAGGATCTGCTGGACATTCCGGCGTTCCTGCGCCGTCAGGCAAACTAGGTCCGGCGGCGTCGCTTAAGTGTGGCGTAAGGCAGCGGGAGATCGGCCGTCGGCAAGCGCCGATTGCCGACCTTTCCGCTGGCCTTGTGCCGAGCGGCACGGATCGTGTAAGTAGAGTCCAATGCTCCCGATTATGTGAACAACGCAGGACAGTTGATGGCCGTCACGATACAGGGTTCGCGAACCGCATGGTTCTGGCCGCCGGCCGCCATCGTTGCCCTTGCACTGTTGGTCGGCGCCTGCCAGTCAGACAAGGACGAGTACGTCGAGCGTCCCGTTGACGAGCTGTACAACTCGGCCATGAACGACATGAACGAGGGCAACTACCAGGGGGCGGCGAAGCTATTCGATGAGGTGGAGCGCCAGCACCCGTACTCGCCGTGGGCGACGCGGGCGCAGCTCATGGCCGCCTTCGCTCACTACGAAGCCAACCAGTATGACGACGCCGTCGTCGCCATCGACCGGTTCGTCGAACTGCACCCGGCCAACCCCGACGTGCCCTATGCGCTCTATCTCAAGGGACTTTGTTATTATGAGCGCATCTCCACCGTCGAGCGCGATCAGGAGATGACGGAACTGGCCAAGCGGTCGTTTCAGGAGCTGATTTCCCGCTTTCCCTCGTCGGAATACGCGCGCGCCGCCAAGGTCAAATTGGAACTGGCGATCGACAATCTCGCCGGCAAGGAAATGGTCGTCGGCCGCTTCTATCTTCAGCAAAAGAACTATCTGGCGGCCATCAACCGGTTCAAGAGGGTGGTCGAGGTTTACCAGGCGACCACTCATGTCCCGGAGGCGCTGCTGCGCATGACGGAGGCGTACACGGCCATCGGCCTCCACGACGAAGCACGCAAGACGGCGGCTGTGCTGGGGTACAACTACCCGGAGAGCGAGTGGTACGCCGATGCCTACGCGCTGGTCGGCCGGCCGGTCTCTTCCGGAACCGGCGGCTGAATTCCTGATCTTGCCGATGCGCTGAGCCGGTTGCCTCCATGCTGTCCAGCCTTTCGATCCGCGACGTCGTGTTGATTGATCGCCTGGACCTGGATTTCTCGTCCGGCCTGTGCGCGCTGACCGGAGAAACCGGCGCCGGCAAGTCCATCGTCCTCGATTCGCTCGGCTTGGCGCTGGGCGGCCGGGCCGAGGCGCGGCTGATCCGCCACGGTGCCGATCAGGCCTCGGTGAGCGCCCGGTTCGAGGTGGACTTGACCCACCCCACCGCCCGCCTTCTTGACGAACATGGCGTGTCCGTTGGTGACGACGGCATCCAGCTTAGGCGCCTGCTCGCCCGGGACGGCCGGTCGCGGGCCTACATCAACGACCAGCCGGTCAGTACGGCGCTGCTGCGCCGGGTTGGCCAACTGCTGGTGGAAATCCACGGCCAGTTCGAAAGCCAGCGTCTGCTGGACCCGGCGTCGCACCGGGAGTTGCTGGACACCTTCGGTGGCCTCGATCCCCTGAGCGAAGCCTGTGCCGCCGCGTGGCGGGACTGGCGCCGCGCCGCCGCCGCCCGGCGCGACGCCGAGGATGCGCTCGCCGCCGCCCGCCGCGACGAGGAGTATCTGCGCGTCTCCGTTGACGAACTGGACACGCTTGAGCCACGCGTCGGCGAGGAAACGGAACTGGCCGAGCGGCGCGCCTATCTGCAGAACGCCGAGCGGCTGCTGGGTTCCCTCAACGCGGTCGTCGAGGACCTCACGGGCGGCGGGCGAAGCGGCATTGAGGAGACTCTGCTGGGCGCCATCCGCCAGTTGCAAAAGATCGCCGAGCGCATGCCGGCGCGTCTCGATCCCATCATCACCGCCCTGGAGCGGGCCATGAACGAGGTGACGGAGGCGGAGGACTCACTCGCCAAGGCCATCCGCGACATCGACCTGGACCAGGCAAGCCTGGAACAGGTGGAGGAGCGGCTGTTCGCCCTGCGCGCGCTCGCCCGCAAGCACAACGTGACCGTGGACGCGCTGGAAGCGCTGCGCGACACCATGGGCCAGGCGCTGGCCGCCGTCGACGACGCCGATCTGGCCAGCGAGCGGCTGGCCGAGGCGGAGCGGGAGGCCCGAGCCCGCTATCACCAGGCGGCGGACGCGCTAAGCGCCGCGCGCGCCACGTCCGCCGCCGCTTTCGATCGAGCGGTGGCGGTTGAGTTGGAGCCACTCAGACTCGGTGCCGCCCGCTTCATTACCCGGATCGAGCCCCTGGACGAGGCGAGTTGGGGCGAACACGGCAAGGAACGCGTGATGTTCGAGGTGGCGACCAATCCCGGCGTTCCGCCGGGGCCGCTGACCCGGATCGCTTCCGGCGGTGAGCTTGCGCGCTTCATGCTCGCCCTCAAGGTCGTTCTAGCCAAGGCCGATCCGATCCCAACGCTGGTGTTCGACGAGGTCGACGCCGGCATCGGCGGTGCCGTCGCGGCGGCGGTGGGCGAACGCCTGCACCGTCTCGCGGTCGACGTGCAGGTTCTCGTCGTCACCCACTCGCCGCAGGTCGCGGCACGCGGCCGCCATCACTGGCGCATTCTGAAAACCATGACCGACGGCGAGGCGCGGACGACCGTCGCGGTCCTGGGCTCGGAAGCCCGCCGCGAGGAGATCGCCCGCATGCTGGCCGGTGCCCGCATAACCGACGAGGCCCGCGCCGCCGCTGATAGTCTCCTCGTCGGCAGTGCGGCATGACCTCCCGTTACCGCGATCGCCCCGTTGAAAAGTTAACTCGTGTAGAAGCCGCCGCCGAACTGGAGGCGCTGGAAGCTGAGATTGCCAGCTCGGCCGCTGCTTACTATCAACAGGACGCGCCGCGGATCAGCGACGCCGATTATGATGACCTTTGGCGCCGGAACGTTGAAATCGAGGCACGCTTCCCCGATCTCGTTCGTAAGGACACGCCGTCACGGCGGGTGGGGGCGCCACCCGCCGCCGGCTTCGAGAAGGTCGAGCACGCCCGGCCGATGCTGTCGCTGGCCAATGCCTTCAGCGACGAGGATGTGGCGGAGTTCATCGCCGGCGTCCGGCGCTTTCTCAACGAGCTGCGCGATCCTGCCGTGCCCTTGACGACCATTGCCGAGCCCAAGATCGACGGGCTCTCGGTGTCGCTGCGCTATGAAGATGGCCGGCTCATCCACGCCGCGACGCGCGGCGATGGCCTGGTCGGCGAGAACGTCACCGCCAACGTCCGCACTATCGAGGATGTTCCGGAGATGATCGACGGCGCGCCGGCGGTGTTCGAGGTCCGCGGTGAGATCTATATGACCCGAGCTGACTTCGCCGTCTTGAACGAGGCGCAGGCGGCCAAGGGCGGCAAGACCTTCGCCAACCCCCGCAATGCCGCCGCCGGGTCGCTGCGCCAGCTCGATCCGGCGGTGACGGCGGACCGGCCGCTCAAGTTTTTCGCCTACGCGGCAGGCGAGCTGAGCGGCCCGGTCGCCGAGACGCACAGGGGCTTTCTCGACGCGCTCACGTTGTTCGGGTTTCCGGTCAATGAGGAGACAAGGGCCTGCGCCGATGTCACCCAAATGCTCGACGTTTCGCGAGAGCTGGAGGCGCGCCGGGCGTTCCTGCCCTATGACATCGACGGTGTCGTGTTCAAGGTCGATCGTCTCGACTGGCAGGAGCGGCTGGGCTTTGTCAGCCGCGCGCCGCGCTGGGCGATTGCCCGCAAATTCGCCGCCGAACAGGCGCGCACCCGCATCAACGACATTCGCATTCAGGTCGGCCGGACCGGCGCGCTGACCCCGGTGGCGGTGCTGGAGCCAGTGACCGTCGGCGGGGTTGTCGTTTCCCGCGCCACCCTGCACAACGAGGATGAGATCGCCCGCAAGGACGTCCGTATCGGCGATACCGTCGTGGTTCAGCGCGCCGGCGATGTCATTCCCCAGGTGGTGGAGGTCGTCGATGCGGAGCGCCCGGACCGCGCGCCGCCGTTCGCGTTTCCGCACACGTGTCCGGAGTGCGGCAGCCACGCGGTGCGGGAAGCGGGCGAGGTGGTGCGCCGCTGCACCGACGGCCTGGTCTGCCCGGCTCAGGCGGTCGAACGCCTGAAGCATTTCGTTTCCCGCGATGCCTTCGACATCGACGGCCTCGGCGCCCGTCACATCCAGGCCTTTTGGAAGGATGGCCTGCTGAAAAGCCCGGCGGACGTTTTCCGTCTCAAGGATCATCGTGACGCCATTGCCGCCCGGGATGGATGGGGCGATACGTCGGTCGACAACCTGCTTGCCGCCATCGAAGCGCGCCGGTCCGTGCCGCTGCCGCGCTTTCTCTACGCGCTCGGCATCCGCCAGGTGGGCCAGGCGACGGCAAGGCTTTTGGCCCGGCACTACGGCTCGCTGGACGCCTTGCAGGCGGCTGCCTCCGCCGCCGTCGACCCATCGTCTGATGCCTACCGTCACCTGATAAACATCGACGGCATCGGTCCCGCGATGGCCGACGACATCGTGGGCTTTTTTTCGGAGCCGCGGAACGGCGAGGTTTTGGACGACCTGCGAAAGGCGCTGACGATCGAGGAGTATCGCCCGGCCGCGTCCGCGTCGTCACCGATTTCGGGCAAGACGGTGGTGTTCACCGGAACGCTCGAGACCATGAGCCGCGGCGAAGCGAAAGCGCGCGCCGAGACGCTGGGGGCCAAGGTGGCGGGCTCGGTATCGAAAAAAACCGACTACGTCGTTGTCGGTGCCGACGCAGGCTCCAAGGCGACGAAGGCGCAAGCCCTCGGCGTCACGACCCTCAACGAAGACGAGTGGGCGGCGCTGATTGCCGGGTCATAGCCGTCGGGCCCGGAGCCGAGTGCGTCAGAGCGCAAGAGAAAAGCGTTGCGAACCAAGCGCTTAATTGAGCGTCGGGGGGATGTCTTTGATCGCGTTATCGATCATGGCGCTCGCCTGTTTCGCGGACACCTGCTCGGACAGCAACCGGCGCGTCGCCGCCATGGCGATGGCGATGGCCTCGGCCTGGACTTCGGCGATCGCCGCTTTTTCGGCCTGCGCGATACGGTCGAGGGCCAGTTCCTCCCGGCGTTTGAGGGCGTTCTGCAGTTCCTCGTTCGCCCGCTCGGCGAGCCGGTCGGCTTCCTCGCGCGACTGGGCGATGATCGCCTCGGACTCGTCCGACGCTTCGCGCTGCTTGCGCTCGTAAGTCGCCAAAAGCGCCTGAGCTTCTTCGGCGAGCTTGGTCGCTTCGTCGATCTGGCTGGTAATCCGCTCGGCGCGGTTGTCGAGGGCGACCGCTATAACGCGGTACGCCGTTCGGCCGACGATGGCGATAAAGATGATAAATCCGACCGCCACCCAGAACTCGGCCGAGGTATAGAAGGGCTCGGCCGCGTGCCCGTGCTCGGCCGTTTCCGCCGCCCACGCCATCATCCGCGCATCTCCTCGATCGACCGGTCGACGGCGGCGCCGATCAGTGCCGGTTCGAGCGGCGCGCCCAACAGGCGCTCCGCCGCAACCGCGGCGATCTCCACCGACACGCCGCGAATGCCGGCGATCGCCTCGGCCTTGGCGGCGCTGATCCGCGCCTCTGCGGCGCCAATGTCCTGCGACAGGCGCTCCGTCAGTTCGGCGTGGCGTTCGGTGGCGTCGGCCGCCGCCCGCTCGCGGACCTGGCGGATCTGCTCCTGCGCCTTGGCACGGGCGTCCGCCATCATCTTTTCATAGGCGGAAACGACGTCTTCGGCGTCCTGCCTCAGACCTTCGGCCTTGCGCAGGCTGTCGTTGATGCGGAACTCGCGGTCTTCGAGCACGTCGGTCATGCGTGGCACGACGACGCGCGCCATCACCAGATAAAATCCGATGAAGACGAGCGCGAGCCAGAGGAGCTGGGGTGACCAGACGCTGGGATCAAACTGCGGCATGGTGGCGGGCCGAACGACTTAGGAACGAAAGGAAGGTCGATGCGCGGCCGGAAATGGATGCCGGCCTCGGCGGATGTCCGTCCTTAAAAGACGAACATCAGCATCAGCGCGACGACGAGTGCGTAAAGCGCCACCGCTTCGACGAGGGCGAAGCCGACCCACATCGGCAGCTGGATAACCGGCTGTGCCGCAGGGTTGCGCGCGAGCGAGGCAATCGTGGTCGCGAAGATGTTGCCGATACCGGCGCCGACGCCGCCCAATCCGACGACGGCAATACCCGCACCGATCATTTTTGCTGCATCAACTTCCATGGCTTAAGTTCCCTATCAAGCTTTTGAGACCGAATGAACCCCCTCGACACGTCGATGCCGGCGATCGCCGCCCTCTTAGTGCATGTGGAGTGCATCATTGAGATAAATGCAAGTCAACACGGTAAAGACATACGCCTGCAGGAAGGCGATGAGAAACTCGAGCCCGGTCACGGCGACCACCGCGGCGAGCGGCACGAAACCGAAGATCCCCAACCCGGCGACGAAGCCGCCGAAGACCTTCAGCAGCGTGTGGCCGGCGGTCATGTTGGCGAACAGCCGCAACGAGAGACTGACCGGCCGGGTGAGGTACGAGATGATCTCGATCGGGATCAGCAGCGGCGCGACGTACCAGGGCGTACCCTGTGGCAGGAAGAAGTGAAAAAAGTGCGCACCGTGCTTGACGAAACCAAGAACGGTGGTGGCGATGAAGATGAACATCGCCATGCCAAGGGTGACCGCCAGATGGCTCGTAAACGTAAACGAGTATGGGATCATCCCGAGCATGTTGCCGAACAGAATAAACATAAATAACGAAAAAACGAACGGGAAGTACGCTCGGCCAGCGGTGCCGACGTTACTTCGGACCATGTTGGCGACGAACTCGTACAAAATCTCGGCTATGGATTGCCATCGCCCGGGAACCAGCGAACGGTTCTGTACGCTGAGCGTCAGAAACAGCACCGCCAGACCGGCCGCGATCAGCATGAACAGCGCCGAGTTGGTGAACGACACGTCAACATCGCCGATCTCGATCGGAATGATGCGCTCGATCCGGAATTGCTCCAGTGGACTGGCCACCGCTACCCCCGGTTAGTTTCATTCGTGCCATCCCGCGACGCTGGTTGCCGGCGCGAGGTGACCGCGTTCTTGTCCGTCGTCACGGCGGGCTTATACCCCGCCGCCATACCGATGCCCGTGGCCGTCCGGTAAACATTCAATCCGCCGGCGGCGGCGCCGAACAGAAAGAAGATCACCAGCATGAAAGGCGATGTACCAAGCCACCGGTCGAGCAAATAGCCGATCCCGGCGCCAAAAGCCAGACCGGAAACCATGTGGGCGGCAATCACGAAAGCCACCCCAAGACCGGCCGTCGGCGCATCGTGTTCAGCGCCGGAATTGGCGGGCCGTGTTTCCGTCCGGAACTTCTTTAGCCGGTCCTCGAACTCCTGCAGTGACCGGGGGCGGGGCTTACCGCCCGGTGTCAGCACCCCTCGACCTCCTCGGGTCAGTATCGGAGCGCACCATAGGCAGGCGTCCGCTGGGCTGTCAAGGCGGAACCCCTGGTGACAGCGTTCGATCCGGGCCGGATAATGGTCTGTACGGCAACGATAAACGGCGAGGATAACGACTAAGCCGACCGGCGCAACGGCTCGCCCTGGTGCCCGTTTTGCTGCCCGTTTCGGTGAAGGTCGACGGAGACGAGTTGCGAGACGCCTCTCTCGGCCATCGTGACCCCAAACAGCCGGTCCATCCGCGCCATCGTCAGTCGGTGGTGGGTGATGACCAGAAAGCGCGTGCCGCGCGCTGCCATGTCGGCGATCAGCGCGCAGAAACGGTCGACATTGGCGTCGTCCAGCGGCGCGTCGACCTCGTCGAGAACGCAGATGGGTGCCCGATGAGTGAGGAACAACGCGAAGCGCAGCGCCAGCGCCGTCAGCGCCTGCTCGCCGCCGGAGAGCAGCGCCAGCGACTGCAGCCGCTTGCCGGGCGGACTGGCCATGATCTCGAGCCCGGCGGTGAGCGGGTCGTCGCTCTCGGTCAGCGACAGGTGCGCCCGGCCGCCGCCGAACAGTTGATGAAACAGCGTCTGGAAATGCCGGTCCACCTCGGCGAAGGATGCCGTGACGCGCTCGCGTCCCTCGGCATCCAGGTCGGCGAGGCCGCGCCGTAGCTTGTCGATCGCCGCGATCAGGTCGCGCTTCTGGGCGTCCAGCTGCTGCGCCTCGTTGATCAGTTCCGCCGCCTCGTCCTCGGCGCAGAGATTGACCGGGCCGATGGCGTCGCGTTCGCGGATGAGCTTTGCCAGCCGCGCGTCGGCCGCCTCGACGGTGCCGCCGGCGGCGTCCGTGTCGGCCATCTCGCTCAGCGCCTCGGGGTCCAGCGCCAGGCGCTCGCGGATGCGTGCGGTGAGCGCGGCCATCGCCTGTTCGGCATGCTCAAGGGCGGACTGCGCCCGGATCACGTCTTCGCGCGCCGTGGCCAGCGCGTGGTCCGCAGCCTTGAGCTCCCGGTCGTGGGCGGCAAGCCGGGCCTCGGCGGCGGCCAGCGCATCGGCCGTCTGCTGGCGGCTGAGTTCCGCCCGCTCGCTTAAGTCCAGCAGCGTCTGCCGGCGGCGGACCAGCGACTCCGGTTGTTCCGCGAGTCGGTCGAACTCGGCGGTGAGCGCATCCCGCCGGCGGTCGCACGCCGCGACACGGCCGAGCGCTTCGTCGCGACGCTGCCGCCAGGACAGGGTGTCGTCGGCAAGCGCGGCAAGACGGCGCCGCCGGCCCGCCGCCGCGTGGCTCAGCGCATCGAGCTCGGATCGTCTCTGCGCCTGAATCCGCCGACCCTCGGCGAGCCGCCGGCGCAACGCGGCCAACGTTTCCTGATCGCCATCGGCGCTGGGCAGCGCCGCCAGATCCGCTTCGGCAAGGCGGAGCCGTTCCGCCCAGTCGGCCAGGTCGCTTGCCAGACCGGCCTCGGTCTGTTCCAGTGCGGCGGCGCGATCGGCCAGCCGTGCCCGACCGGTCGCTATCTCGTGAACGGCGCTTCGCGCCCGCCGGCAGCGGGCCTCGCACGCGTCGACGGCGGTGCGCGCCGTACGTTCGGCCTCCCGCGCCGCATTGCGTTCCCGATCCGCACGCGTCGCCGCCGTCCGCGCCTCTTCCACGTCACGGACGGTCGCGTGGATAAGCGCGTCCAGATCGGCAAGGCGGTTGCGCTGCTGCAGGCGCGCCGTGACCGGGTTGACCCCGCCGGCACCGACCACAAGGCCGTCCCAGCGCCACACCGCTCCCTCGGCGCTGACCAGTCGCTGGCCCTGCCGCAGCGTCGGCAGCAGCCGTTCGCCCTCGTCGTTGCCGTCGACGACGCCGATCTGATCCAGGCGCCGGTGCAGCGCGTCGGGCGCACGGATCGCGGAGCCGAGCGGTTGCGCGCCGTCGGGCAGCGGCGGCGGAGGCTCCATCGATGGCAGCGTCCGCCAATGGGCCGGTGCCGACGGTGTTATTGGCGCCAGCAGATCCTCGCCCAGGGCGGCGGCCAGCGCCGCTTCCAGGCCCGGCGGCACCTCGACCGACTGAAGGACTGAATCGCCGTCCGAAGCCTGCGCCCGGCCGAGAACGCTCTCAAGCGTCCGATGTTCGGCAACGAGTCGCGAGTGGTGAAGTTCCGCTTCCTTCAGTGCCCGCTCGGCCGCCGCCGCCTCATCCCCGGCGCCCGTGCGGCGGGTGTCCGCCGCGCCCGCCGCCGACTGCGCCGCCGTCAACGCCGCCTCGGCCGCATCCTGTTCGGCAAGGGCAGCCGTCTCGTCGGCGAGGGCGCTTTCCTGTCCGGTCAGCGCGTCCCGCTGCCGGGCGAGGTCCTGCGCGCGCGCATCAAGGCGGCGATGCTGGGCGCGGGCCTCCTCCAGACGGCGGGTCACCGCACCCTGTTCCGTTTCGGTGGCGGCGACGCGCGCCGTCAACGCCACCGCCTCGGCATCGACCATGCTGACGTCGGCATCAGCCCGCTCCAGCGCGGCGCGGGCGGCCGCTTCCGCCTCGGCCTCGCCGGTCTGCGCCGCGCGCACCCGTTCGCTCTCGTCATCCAGCCGGGCCAGCGTCGCGTCCGCATCGGCGGCGAGCGCACGCTCGCGTTCCACATCGGCTGCAATCTGTTCGAGCCGCTGGCGGCAACCGCTGATCTCGATCTCGATCCGCTGCTGCTCGGCATCGAGGGTCTGCCGTTCGATCGCGAGGCGCTGCACCTCGGCGGCCGCTTGTGCGTCGGCGTGCCGAAGCTCGGGCACCGCCGCCGCCGCTTCGGCCTGGCGCACCGCCGCTTGGCGCGCCTCGCCGGTTATGCCGGCAAGGGCTAAGTCCACCGCCGCGACCCGTTGCCGCGCCGCGTCGACGTGGCCCGCCTCGGCCTGCCAGTTGAGCCAGAACAGCGTCGCCTCGGTGGTGCGAATGCGGCTCGACAGGCCGCGGTAGCGTGTCGCCAGCCGAGCCTGCGACTTCACCCGTTTCAGCCGGTCGTCGAGGTTGGCCAGAAGGTCGTCGAGCCGCTCCAGGTTCGCTTCGGCGGCGCGCAGGCGGCTGTCCGCTTCGTGGCGGCGCGCGTGCAGGCCGACGATTCCCGCCGCCTCTTCCAGAAGGCCGCGGCGTTCGGTCGGCCGGGCCGCGATCAGCGACGCCACCTGTCCTTGCGTCACCATGGCGGCCGAACGGGCGCCGGTCGCCGAATCGGCGAACAGCATGTGCACGTCCCGCGCGCGCACCGCGCGGCCGTTGATGCGATAGGTGGAGCCCCGGCCGCGGTCGATGCGCCGGCTTACCTCCAGCAGCGGCTCGGCGGTGTACGGCGGCGGTGCCGTCCGATCCTCGTTGTCGAGGTCGAGAATGACGTCGGCCAGGTTGCGGGCGGGCCGGCCGCGACAGCCGCCGAAGATGACGTCGTCCATCTCGTCGCCGCGCAGCTGACGTGCCGCGCTTTCGCCCATCACCCAGCGCAGCGCCTCGACCAGATTTGATTTGCCGCAGCCGTTGGGTCCGACGATACCGGTCAGGCCCGGTTCGATGGGGACATCGACGGGATCGACGAACGACTTGAAACCCGCCAGCCTAATTCGGGAGATGGTCGGCAAGCGCAAACGCCCTTACATGCGCGACGGGACGGCAATCATCATCGGCCAGCCGTCGCCGGTGCCTCGCCGGCGGGCGACGGTGCTTCGGTCTTGTCCGGCGTGGTGTCGCGGCCGAGGGCGGCGTCGATGGCCGCCGCGAAATCCGCGTAAGGCGCGGCACCTCGGATGAGCTGTCCATCGACGAAGAACGTCGGCGTCGAGTCGATGCCGTGTTCCTTCGCCGCGGCGGCGCGGCGAGCCTGTATCGCATCGGCGAGCGCCTGATCGTTCAGGCAAGCGTCGACCTCCTTATCGCTGAGACCGGCAACATTGGCCCAGCGTTTCAGGACCAAAAGCGGATCGGATCGTGCCGCCCAGGCCTCCTGTTCGAAGTAAAGCGTATCGATGAAGCCGTAGTAGCGGCTGGGTTTGACGCACCGGGCGATCATCGCCGCCGCCAGCGCCCGTCCTTCCAAGGGAAAGTCCCGGTAGATCAGCTTGACCTCACCGGTGTCGATGTATGCGTTCTTGATTTGCGGCAGCACGTGGCGGTGGAACTCGGCGCAGTGCGGGCAGGTGAGTGAGGAATACTCATCGATGGTCACCGGCGCGTTCGGGTTGCCGAGCACGCGGTCTTCCAGTCGGGCGTCCATCGGAGCGTCCGGCGCCACGTCGGCGGCGGTCGCTGCGGGTGAACCCGCCATAAGCCCGAACAACACAACAAGTAGTATCAAAACGGGCAATTCACCCTCCGGAATCCACTACATTTTGATCGGCGACTATACTGGTGCGCCGGTCGCGAAACAAGATCGTCGATGGCGCCGCCGGGGCGCCAACCGCCGTGGTGTCACGGATCGTCGCCCACGGAGGCGGGCGGTGCCGCCTTGAGCGTGCGCCCCAGAGCCAGCAGTGCCGTCTTCAGCGCACCATCGGCGAGCCCGTTTACCGTTTCGTCGACAAAGGTGGCGTCAAGCGCCGCAGCGTCAAGCGCCGCAGCGTCAAGCGCCGCAGCGTCAAGCGCCGCAGCGTCGTCGCGGCCCGCACGTCCTGGCCGCGCCGGGGCGCGTGTCGCGTCCGCCGAGGCCAGCGGCGCGTGGCGCACCCGCAGGCGGGCGACGGCGGGGAAGCCGAAATAGCCGTTGATGCGCTCGATGATGACCGGCTCGGCGTGTTGAAGCTCCAACGCCAAGGCGCTGGTGGCGATGCGGATGTGCAGCGTTCCTTCGCTGCGCCGGCGGGGCGGGAAGACGAGCTTTTCCGGTGCCGATCGCTGGGCGAGCGTCGCACCGACGATCCGCGGCCAATCCGCCAGCAGGACCGCGCTGGGCAGTCCCCGCTTGCTGAGCGCCGGCTCGGTCAGCGCCGCCACCGTGTCGGCAAGGGCGCGAAACCCATGCCGGTGTCGAGACGTGTTCTCCATCCACGGACCTTGAGCAGCCTGAGGCAAGCATGGTAGCCGTCACCGGTATGAAGGACAATGCGGACCCGTGCGCGACGACTCGGCCGGCCAACCTGCGACGGCGGCTGCTCGCCTGGTACGACCGCGAACGCCGGACGCTGGCGTGGCGGGCGGAGCGGGGCGCGCGGCCCGATCCCTATGCGGTCTGGATCTCGGAAATCATGCTGCAGCAGACCACCGTCACCACCGCCGGGCCGTATTACCGGCGCTTCCTGGCGCGCTGGCCTACCGTCGATGACCTGGCCGCGGCCGATCTGGATGACGTCCTCCAGGTATGGCAGGGGCTGGGCTATTACGCCCGGGCGCGCAACCTCCATGCCTGTGCCCGCCACGTCGTTGCTCACCACGGCGGCCGTTTTCCCGACAGCGAAGTGGCGCTCAGATCGCTTCCCGGTGTCGGTGAGTACACGGCGGCGGCGATCGCGGCGATCGCCTTCGACCGGCCGGCGACGCCGGTGGACGGCAACGTCGCACGCGTGATGGCGAGGCTCCATGCCATCGAATCGCCGCTGCCGGCCGGCCGGCCGCTCGCCGCCGGTCATGCCCGGGTGCTGAGCCCGCCGACGCGGCCGGGGGATTTCGCCCAGGCGCTGATGGATCTCGGTGCCCTCGTCTGCACGCCGCGCCGCCCGCGCTGCGATGTGTGTCCGTGGCTGGACGCGTGCGCGGCCCGGCGTCTCGGCACGCCGGAGCGGTTTCCCATCCGATTGCCCAAGGCCGAGAAACCGGTGCGGCGGGGAGTCGTTTTCTGGCTTCGGCGCCCGGACGGTACTGTCCTGCTGCGCCGCCGGCCGCCCCGCGGCCTTCTCGGCGGCCTGATGGAATTTCCCACCAGCGACTGGCGCGCCGAGCCGTGGACCGAAGAATCCGCGCTGTCCGTGGCACCGGCAACGGCGGCCTGGATCCGGCTGGCGATGCCGATCCGGCACGTATTCAGCCATTTCCGCCTTGAGCTGACGGTGTTCGTCGCGACGACCACCGCCGATAATTCATACCTCATCGGCGGGGCCGGCGATGATGTTTTTTGGTGGCCAGCCGACCGCCTTGCCGAAAAAGCGCTGCCGACGGTGATGACGAAGGTGGCGGCGGCGGCGTTGGCGGCTACTGATCGCCAGCGCTACTGATCGCCAGCGCTACTGATCGCCAGCGCTACTGATCGCCAGCGCTACTGATCGTACGTGACAAGGGAGGTGAACGGCATATCGAACGCCCGGCGGCCGTGCAGAAAGTTTAGCTCGATGATGCACGCGCCGCCGACGACCTCGGCGCCAGCCTGGGTCAAAAGTCGGCTGGCCGCGGCCATGGTGCCTCCGGTGGCCAGCAGGTCGTCGACAATGACGACGCGCTGGCCCGGTTTGACCGCGTCGGCCTGGATCTCGACGACGTCGGTGCCGTATTCCAGTGCATATTCGTAGGGCACCGTCGGCCCCGGCAGCTTGCCCTTCTTGCGCACCATGATAAAGCCCACGCCTAGTTTGAGGGCGAGCGGCGCCGCGACCAGAAACCCCCGCGACTCGATGCCGGCCAGCACGTCGGGTCGGTGGTGGCCGACCGCCTTGGCCAGCCGGCCCATGGTTACCGCCCACGCGTCGGCATCGGCGAGCAGCGTAGAGATGTCGTAAAAAAGGATGCCCGGCTTGGGAAAATCGGGGATGGAACGGATTTTTTTGGCGATGTCCATGATCGATTCGTTATGCCCTTCAGCCGCCGTGGAGGCGCGATCCTATCGGCGCCGGTCCCGGCCGGCAATCGTCTCATTGGCTGCGGGCGGTATCACGGATCGGTTTTGAGATACGCGATAACGTCGGCCCGCGCGCCGGCATCGGTGAGCTTGAACGTCATCGCCGTGTTGCGCCCGCCTAGAAAGGCCCGCGGATCGGCGAGCCAGCCGTCCAGCGTCACCTCGGTCCACACAATGTCGGTGCTCTTAAGGCCGACATAGCGCCCATAAAACGGCTGCGTACCGGCGGCGCGGCTGTAGATGCCGGAGAGCGACGGGCCTTCCTTGTGATGCTCGGGCTGCAGCGAGTGACAGACCAGGCAATGCTGGGCGAACAACCGCTCGCCACGCTCGGGATCGCCGACATCGGCGGCGCTCACCGTGGCGAACCCGATGGCGGCCACCATCACCGCCGGCAGCACCCTTATGCGGAGAGGCAACAGATGTTCAGGGGATGCGCTCAGGGAAAATCTCCGGCTCAACTCTGGCATACCGGCCTAGTATCGCACAGGATAAGCGTCCGGGACGAGGCCCGGGACAGGAGAAACGATGCAGGCGGTGCAGGCGCCCAGCGGATGACCACGGCGGGGTCGGACGATTTCTGGGTCTTCGGCTACGGCTCGCTGATGTGGCAGCCGGGGTTCCCGCACACGGCCGCCGTGCCGGCGGTTCTGCGCGGCTATCATCGGGCGTTCTGCGTCTACTCGCATCACTATCGCGGCACGCCGGAACACCCGGGCCTGGTTCTCGGCCTGGCGCGCGGGGGTTCATGCCGTGGGCTGGCTTTTCGCGTCGAGCCCGCCCGCGAGGCGGCCGTTCGCGCCTATCTCGATGAGCGTGAACTGACCGGTTACGCCTACCAGCCACGGACCGTCCCGGTATCGACCGACGCGGGCACCGTCGTTTCGGCCTACACCTTCGTCGCCGACCCGCGCCATCCGCTCTACGCCGGCGAGCGCAGCGTCGACGAGGCGGCGGCGATCATCGTCGATGCGATCGGCGCCGCCGGCCTCAATCGCGATTATCTCATCAACACCGTGCGCCGCTTGGAGCGGGAGGGCTTCGTCGATCGTCACTTGCATACCCTGCTCAAGCGGGTCGAAGGGCTGACCGGCGTTCTCGACGCCGGGGGCGGCATTTAACCGGGACGGGGTTGCCGATCATGGCGTTTTCTACCATCGTCGCTGTCGGCGCTTTATCCATGACCGTCGCGCGATTTTTTGGCCTTCACTACCCGTTCAGCAGATAATCGTCTAAACACGCCGGAGGCGTTAAATGCTGTTACGAACTATCGCTTGGAAGCTCAATATCAACAGCAACATCGACAGCGGCCGGGTCCGGCTCCCGTGGCCGCCGTTTCATGGCACCGTGGTCCAAGGGTGCCGTGCTGAACCATTACAATAGGATCGTCGTTGATGAGCATGCCTGAAACCGCGGAGGCGGGGGACATCGGCCGGGAAATGCACCGGCTGATCGGCGAGCTTTACCCGATCTGCCGCAGCATTACCGGCGACGGCGTGCGGCAGACCCTTGGCATCGTCCAGCGGCATATTCCGTTGACCGTCCACGAGGTGCCCAGCGGCACGCCGGTGTTCGACTGGACGGTGCCGCCGGAATGGAACATCCGCGACGCTTACGTCAAGAACAGCCGGGGCGAGCGCGTCATCGATTTCCAGGCCCTGAACCTGCACGTCGTCAACTACAGCCGGCCGGTCAGGGCGACGATGTCCCTGGACGAGTTGCGCCCGCACCTGTTCTCGGAACCGGCCCATCCCGACTGGGTACCCTACCGCACCACTTATTATCAGGATTCTTGGGGCTTCTGCCTCAGCGACCGGCAGCTCACGTCGCTGCCCGATGACCGCTACGAGGTGTTCATCGACAGTACGGTTGCCGATGGCAGCCTGACCTATGGCGAGTGTGTCGTACAGGGCAGCGGTGACGGTGACATTCTCGTCTCATGCCACGTTTGTCATCCGTCGCTCGCCAACGACAATCTGTCGGGTATTGCCGCCGCCATCCAACTGGTGCGCCGGCTGTTGGAGCGCCAACCGCGCCATACGTTCCGCTTCATCTTCATTCCGGGCACCATCGGCTCGATCACCTGGCTGGCCTTGAACGAAGACAAGCTGGCCACCATCCGGCACGGTCTGGTGGCGGTCAACCTGGGCGATTCCGGTCCGATGCACTACAAGAAAAGCCGCCAAGGCGCTGCCGAGATCGACCAGGTCGTCGAGTACGTTCTTGCCGGGCAGGGCCGGCCGTACACGCTGCTCGAATTCGAGCCCTACGGCTATGACGAGCGACAGTTCTGCTCGCCCGGGATCAACCTGCCGGTCGGCTGTCTGATGCGGACGCCGCACGGCCGTTTCCCGGAGTATCATACATCCGCCGACAACCTCGACCTGGTGCAGCCAGCCTTTCTGGAGCAGTCGCTGGAGACGTTCTGGACGGTGTTTCAGGTGCTGGAAAGCAACCGGCGTTACGTCAATCTGTTGCCGAAATGCGAGCCGCAGTTGGGCAAGCGCGGCCTGTACGATGCGATCGGCGGTCGCTCCGATGCCAAACAGCGCCAGATGGCGATGCTTTGGGTGCTCAATTTCTCCGACGGCGATCATTCCGTGCTCGATATCGCCCGCCGCTCCGGGCTCGATGCTGCCGTCATCAGCGACGCCGCGGTAACGTTGCTGGAGCATGATCTGCTCGCCGTTTGCGACGACGGCGGCCTGACGTCAACGGTCCGCCGCGGCGGATCGCCCGCTTAAAGCCGGCGCGGTGAGTAGATTCATTCATCCCGTTTTTCCCGCTCGAGCAGGGTCTTTTTGCGTTCCAGGCCCCAACGGTAGCCGTGCAGGCGCCCATCGGCGGCGACGGCGCGATGGCAGGGCACGACGACGGCGACCGGGTTGACGGCGCACGCCCGCCCGACGGCGCGCGCCGCTCCCGGCTGGCCGATCGCGGCCGCGATCCAGCCATAGCTGCGGGTCTCGCCACGGGGAATGGCGCAGAGCGCCCGCCAGACGCGGCACTGAAACGCTGTCGCGCGGATGTCCAGCGGCAGAGCCGGGTCGGGGTCGCCGGCGTCGATGCCGGCCAGAACCGACGCAAGCATCGGCGCCAGACCTTTGTCGTCGCGGCCGATGTCGGCTCGCGGATAGTCGCCGGCAAGCGCCTGCTCAAGGCCCGCATCGGTATCGCCGAGGGCGACCATGCACAAACCCCGCTCCGTCGCCGCCACCAGCAGCCGGCCCATGGTACCGGTCGGCGGCACCTCGGCGATGGCATAGCGGATACGGGCGCCGGCGCCGCCGCGCGCGTAGGACGCGGGCGTCATGCCCATCTGTCCCGGTGCCTGTTCATACAGCCGGCTCGCGGACCCGAATCCCGCGCCATACAGAGCTGGCGCGACGGCCTCGCCGCCTTTGAGGGCCTTTTTCAGCCGATCGAGACGCACCGCGTCGGCATAGGCACGCGGGCTGATGCCGGTGGTCCGGCTGAACGCGCGTTGCAGGTGATGGGGACTTAAGTCCACGGCTTCGGCGAGCGCGCGAAGGGTCGGCACGCCATCGCCGTCCCATGCATCGATGATCCGGCACACCTCGCGGACCCGATCGCGCCGGCGTTCGGTTGGTCCATCGCCGGTGGGCCGGCAGCGTCGGCAGGGGCGGAAACCGGCTTTTAGCGCATCGCGCGCGGTCTCGAAAAACCGCACCATCGTTCGCCGTGGCCGGCGGCTGGGACAGACCGGCCGGCAGAAGATGCCGGTTGACAGAACTGCATAGACAAAGCCGCCGTCGTGGCGCGGGTCGCGGTCCAGCACCGCCCGCCAGCGATCGTCGTCGGTCAGTGCCGGGTTTGTGCCCGGCTGCATGCTCGTTGTCGTCGTCATGTCCGTCATCATCACCGCTGCCGTATTCGTCCGCGATGGTAACGCGTCCGCCGCCGCCGTCTATCCGAAGCGTGCGCTCAAAGTTGGCGTTCGCGGGCGCGTCAACCGTAGCGGTGAAGGTCTCGGCCATGCCGGCGCAGCCAGGCGCGGGCCGCCGTCATTTCGGTGGTCAGCGTCTCGACGGTGCGCCAGAAAGCCTGGCCGTGCCCGGCTACCGCCAGGTGGGCTACCTCGTGCGCGACCACGTAGTCGAGAACGAACGCCGGCGCCATGACCAGCCGCCAGGAAAAAGACAGCCGGCCGCCAGCCGAGCACGACCCCCAGCGCGAGCGCGTGTCGCGGATGGCGATGCTTCCGACGCTGCGGCCGATCCGCGCCGCGTCCCGCGCCACTCGCGGTGCGATCTGCCGGCGCGCCTCGGCCTTGAGCCAGGCGGCGATGCGCGATGCCACACGATCGGCGCCGCCGCCAACCATCAACGCTCTCTCATCCAAGTGAACCTGCGGCAGCGCGCCAGGGTCATGCCGGACTCGGTGGACGACACCGAGGATCGGGATCGCCGCGCCGTCGGCGAAGGGGACGCGCGCGGTCAGCCGCGCCAGCCGGTCCCGCACCCAGCCGGCGTGGGTGATGGCGAAGGCGCGCGCCTCGGCCGGCGTCACGTGCGGCGGCATGACGACGAAGGCATGTTCGCCGGCGGCATCGAGGCGCAGAATCAGGCGCCGCGCGCGCGGGTTGCGCCGCAGCGTCAGCGGCACCGGCATGTCGTCGATGAGCAGTGCGCCCGCCAGGCCGTCGAACATCGTACGGTCGGCGGAGGTGGCGGCGCGGTTCATGCGCCCGGCGCGCCAATCGAAAAGCCGGCCCGCAGTAGGCCGTTTTCCAGCGCATCCGAGGCCGCGTCCGCGAGGGCAACCAGCGGTGGCCGCACGCGGCGCCAGCCGGGATCGGCAAAATGGCGGGAGAGCACGTCCTTGAGCGCCGGCGGCTGGGCGTAAGGCGCCACCACCCGTCGAATCGCCGTGAGCTGCGCCTGCCGCCGCTCGGCGAGCGCCTCGTCGCCGGCGCGATACGCCGCCAGCACTTCGGCGGCCTGCGGTGAGGCGATGTTGGCGACGGCGGTAATGCACCCGGCGCCGCCCGCCCGCAGCAGCGGCAGCAGCCGCTCGTCGGAGCCGGAAAAAACCTTGAACCCCGGCACCGTCCGGCAGACGGAAATCATATTGCTCAAGTCGTCGGAGCTGTCCTTCATTCCAATCACGGTATCTGGATAGCGGCTGACCAGCCGTTCGATCAGCGCCACGCTCAGGGGCACGCCGGTCATCTGCGGAAAATGGTAGAGCACGATCTTCAGCGCCCGGTCGCCGACCCCCTCGATGACCTCGGCATAGGCGGCAAACAAGCCGTCGTCGCTGACATTTTTATAATAGTACGGCGGCAGCATCAGAACGGCGGCGGCGCCGAGTGTCACCGCCCGGCGGGAGAGCGCCACCGTGTCCGCGACCGCGCAGCAGCCGGTGCCGGGCAGCAGCGCATCGCCGGAAATGCCGGCATCGGCGAGACCGTCGAGAATGGCGAGGCGTTCGTCGACGCTAAACGAGTTGGCTTCGCCAGTGGTGCCAAGCACGGCGAGGCCATCGCAGCCGCGCGACAGAAGCCAGCGGCAATGGGCAGCGAGACGAACCGGGTCCGCGATCCCGTCCAAGTCCAGCGGCGTCAGGACGGCGGCGAACACCCCGCCCAGTCGGTTTGCGGCCACTCGCTGTCCTTTCTTCGCGCTCACGCCGACGTCGGGCTCACGCCGGCCAGTCGACGATGTGATGCTCCAGGCGCACCCGTGGTCCGCTGCGCACCGCCCGGCCGCTTGCCGACGCACCGATGCGGTGCACCAGGTCCCGATCGCCGGAAACGAGGTAGTGCCACCACGGCAGATCGTTGCCGTCGGCGACCAGCCGATAGGCGCAACTCGACGGCAGCCAGTTGACCGCCCGCACCACCGCCGGCGTCAGACGCTCGCAGTTGGGGACGAAACGCCGGCGCTGTTCGTAGTGCCGGCAGCGGCAGGACCCGATGTCCAACAGCGTGCACGCCACCTCGGTGAAGCTGATGGCGCCGGTATCCGCGTCCTCCAGCTTTTCCAGGCAGCATTTGCCGCAGCCGTCGCAGAGCGCTTCCCATTCCTCGCCGTTCAGCTCTTCCAGGCGTTTTCGCCGCCAGAACGGCGTCGCCGGTGCCGTGCCGACGGCGTCGAATGGTTCAGGTTCCGCCGGGTCCACGGCACGTCTCCTCGCCCTTATTGTTTATGGCACTCTCCCGCAATCGCCCAGTTCCGGTCAACCATCGAGACGGCCGTTCAGCCAGCGGCATCGATCAGGTGCACGAACGAGCCGAGAACCGCGCCACGCCGCAGGCCGGTGGTGCCGAGCGACTGCCCGCTGGCGTCGTGACAGCGGAACAGCGCTTCCCCCGGCCCCTCCCGCTCGACGCGGGCGTAGTGGAACTCGTGGCCGCGGAACCGGCCACCGGCCCGGCCGAGAGGCCCATCAGCGACCAGTGCCGCATCGCGGTAGCCGAGATGGAGCCGTGGGCGGCTGAACGACGTCTCGAGTTGAAGCAGCCCGGCCATCGCGTGGCGGGCGCCGTCGGCGTCGATCAGTCCATCGCCCAGCACCATGTAGCCGCCACACTCGCCCAGCATCACGGCACCGCGCTGGGCGGCCTTTCGCACCCCGTCGAGAAAGCATCCGGCGGCGGCGAGGCGGCCGGCATGCAGTTCCGGATAGCCGCCGGGCAGATAGAGCGCGTCGGCGCCGGCGTCCGGCGCTTCGTCGGCAAGTGGTGAAAACGGCATGATGTCCGCCCCCCGGTTCCGCCAGCCGGCCAGCACGGCCGGATACGCGAACGCGAAGGCTGCGTCGTCGGCAACGGCGATCCGCTGCCCGAGGGGAGGGAGCGGCGCCAGCGCGTCGGCCCCGTCATTGCCGGCGGCAATGCCGTCCAGCGCCGGACGGGCCAGCGTCATCAGCGTCGCGGTGTCGACGTGAGCGGCGATGGCATCGGCGGCCCGGTCGAGAAAGGCATCCAGATCCGTGTGCTCGGTCGCCTGCACCAGCCCCAGATGCCGCTCGGGCACCGCCAAGGCCTCGTCACGCGGCAGCATGCCGAGGATCGGCAGATCCGGCAGCGCCTCGGCCAAGGCACTGCGCAGCACGTCGGCGTGCCGCGTGCTGCCGACCCGGTTGAACACGACACCACCCATGTGCACACCGGCACGGTGGGTGGCGAATCCCCGCACGACCGCCGCCGCCGAGGCGGCCTGGGCGCGAACGTCGACGACCAGGATGACCGGCCAGCCGCTCCACCGGGCGACGTCCGCCGTCGAGCCCACGTCGTGGGTGGCGCCGTCGAACAAGCCCATCACCCCCTCGCAGACGACCAGTCGAGCGTCCTCGGCGAGGTGGGACACGATGGCTCGGCGCGTCGCCGGGCGCATCGCCCACGGATCGAGGTTGAGGCACGGCTTCCCGCTGGCGGCGGCATGAAAAGCAGGGTCGATGTAGTCCGGTCCGACCTTGGCCGACGCAACGTGGACGCCGCTTCGCGCCAGATGCCGCAGCAGGCCGAGGGTGACGACGGTCTTGCCGCTTCCGGACGCCGGCGCCGCGATGATCAGCCCGTCGACCACCCCCGGCCGCTCAGCCGAGTTCGGCGCGCAGCCGCGCCGCCATCGCGTCCGGGGTCGTGTCATGACGGAAGAAGGCGACGAACGCGCCATCGGGACCCATCAAATACGTGAACCCCGAATGATCCATCAGATAATCGGAACCGGCGTCGGCGCCCGGCTCCTCGGCCTTGGCGTAATAGACCCGATAGGCCCGCGCCGCCTCGGCCACCTGCTCGGGCGAGCCGGTCAGCGCGATCAGACGCGGATCGAACAGCTCGGCATAGTCTTTCAGCAGCGCTGGCGTATCCCGCTCCGGATCGACGCTGATCAGGATCGGCTGGATCAGGTCCTTCTTGCTGCCCAGGCTGTCGAGCGCCTCGATGTTACGCAACAGCGAGGTCGGGCAGATGTCCGGGCAGTACGTATAGCCGAAATAGATCAGCATGTAGCGGCCGCGAAAGTCGGCGTCGGTGACGGTGTTGCCGTCCTGGTCGACCAGTTCGAACGGCCCGCCGATCGCCACCCGGTCCTGGACGGTCGCACTGCCATCCATGGCGGCGAAACGGTAGACGGCGAGCGCGCCGACCAACGCAATGACGACGACCGCGATGGCGGCGCCGATGCCGCGGAAGCCGCGTCGGCGGCCATCCGAGGCGGGCGGGGCGGGGGAGCGGTCGGTCGTCATCGTTTCGGGGCCTTTTTCACGTTCATCATGCGGTTTAGGCGACGATGCGCCAGGCGAAATAGGTCAGCGCGGCGGCGTTCAGCATCATCAGCGCCGGCAGCACCCGGCCGGCGCCCTCCGGCCAACGATTGCCGACGACATGGCCGGCGAGGCCAACGGCGAGAAGCGCCGGGACGGTGCCGAACGCGAACGCCGCCATGCCCACGGCACCGGTCAACGCATCGCCGCTGGCGGCGGCGGCGGCGAGCGCGCCGTATAGAAGCCCGCAGGGCAGGAAGCCGAGCGCCACGCCGAGAGCATAGCCGCGCCAACCGATCGGCCGGTCGAGCAGCGGCCGGATGACGCGCCGGAACGCGTTCCTTACCCTGGCGTTGCTGGGCGCCGCCCAACTCCCGGACCAAACGCCGACGCTGAAACCAAGCCGGCGCAGCGCGTAGGCGAGAAAGAACGCCGCCGCCAGCACCAGCAGCGCCGCCGACACCCAGCGCAGCCCGGTCGCATTGACGACGCCGCCGGCGAGCGCTGCCGCCACGGCGCCCAATCCGGCGTAGGTGGTGGCGCGGCCGAGATGATACGGTACCAATGCGGCGCCGGCGAGGCGGTGGAGTTCCCGCATCTCGCGGGCCGGCACCCGTTCGAGCCGCGCCATCGTCTGGCTGAGCACGAACGGCCCGCACATGCCGGCGCAATGGGTGACGCCGCCCAGCAGGCCGGCGACCAAAAGCGTGGTCAGCATGCCGCCATGCTCGACCGCGATCGCCTGGCAATGGGCGCTGGCTGCGGCGAGGAGACCGGCAATGAACGAGTTCGCTTCCACGCCCGACTATCGACCCGATCCGTGTTGCAGTGCAACAGTGATGACAGCGATCTTTCACGTGGTTCGCCGAGCCGGTATGTCAATTCCCTGTCCGGACGGGACGTTCTATGCCTGATCAAATCACGGTAGACGACGCCGCGGCGCCGACGCCGATGCGCCGCGGCTGGACCACCGGCACCTGCGCCACCGTGGCGGCCGTCGCCGCTTACCAAGCGCTGCTGGGCGGCGCCTTCGCGGACCGGGTGACCGTCCGACTTCCCCGCGGCGGCACCGCCAGTCTGGCCGTGGTTCGCTTGGCCGTCGACGGCGACCGCGCCACCGCTTCCGTCATCAAGGATGCCGGCGACGACCCCGACGTCACCCATGGCGCCGAGGTCGTCGTTACCGTCGAGCGCGCGCCTTCCGGCAGCGGCCTCGTCTTTCGCGGCGGCGAGGGTGTCGGCACCGTCACACTTCCCGGTCTGCCGGTGGCCGTCGGCGAGCCGGCGATCAACCCGGTGCCGAGGGGGATGATCCGGGACGCGCTGGCCGCCGTCGCCGACGCCCACGACACCACGCTCGACGCCATCGTCACCATCGCCATCCCCGGCGGCGCCGAGCTGGCGCTGAAAACGCTGAACGGCCGCCTTGGCATCCAGGGCGGGCTCTCCATTCTCGGCACCACCGGCGTCGTCGTGCCGTTCTCCTGCGCCGCCTGGATTCACTCCATCCATCGCGGCATCGACGTGGCGCGCGCCGCCGGCCTGACCCACCTGGCGCTCGCCACCGGCAGCGTCTCGGAGCAAACGGTACAGCGCCTTTACGCCTTGCCCGACGCGGCCCTGATCGACATGGGCGACTTCGCCGTCGGCACGCTCAAGTATCTGGCCCGCCACCCGGTGGCGCGTATCACCGTCGCCGGCGGCTTCGGCAAGCTGACCAAGATGGCGCAGGGTCGGCCGTTTCTCCACTCCTCGGCATCCCGCGTCGATATCGGGGATCTGGCCGAGCGCCTGGCGGCGTGCGGCGCACCACCGCCGCTGGTCGACAGCGCCCGCCAGGCTCTTAGCGCGGCACAGGTCCTGGCGCTGGCGCGCGCCGAAGGGATAGCGCTGGCCGACCGGGTGGCGGCCGGCGCGCGCGACGTCGCGGCGGCACGGCTATCTGCCGACACATCCATCGACGTCGTCATCGTCGATCGCGCCGGGAAGATCGTCGGGCGTGCCTGACAATGCTCCCGGCAAACGGCAACGCCTGCTCATTCTCGGCGGCACGGCGGAGGCAGCCGATCTCGCCCGCACCCTCGCTGACATCCGCCCCGACCTGGACGTCGTCACGTCGCTCGCCGGCCGTGTTGACGCGATCGCGGACAGGCCGGGCCTGCTGCGCATCGGCGGCTTCGGCGGCGGCGACGGCCTCGCCGACTATCTGCGCGTGAATGCCGTCGACATCGTCGTCGACGCCACCCACCCGTTTGCCGACACGATCTCCGCCCATGCCGCCGACGCCTGCCGGGCGGCGGGCGTCCCCCGGCTGATGCTGGTCCGTCCGCCGTGGCGGCCGGTTGCCGGCGACACCTGGCAGAGCGTCGAGAACGCCGCCGCCGCCGCCGAACGGGTGGCGCGAACGGCGAGCCGGGTCTTCCTCGCCGTCGGCCCCGGTTCTTTGCCGGCTTTTGCGTCCGTCGTCGGAGTCCGCTTTCTCGTTCGCTTGTTCGAGCCGCCGCGAACTCCCCTTGCCCTGCCGGACGCCACCGTCGTCATCGCCCGGCCGCCTTTCACGCTCGCCAGCGAACGGGCACTCATGACCGAACACGGCATCGACACCCTGGTCACCAAGCAAAGCGGCGGCTCTACCGACGCCAAGCTGGCGGCGGCGCGCGCCCTTCGCATTCCGGTGGTCATGATCGCCCGGCCGCCCAAGCCCGAGGGTGAGCGGGTCGAGACCGTCGGCGAGGCAATCGACTGGCTGGCGGCCCGGGGCTGAGGTCGGACGAACCGCTACCGCCTCGGTCTCAGCACGTGATGGTGGTCGACGGCGTACAGCCTGCTGTCCTCGAAATCGCCACCCGCCAGCACACGGCCGACCAGCACCAGCGCCGTGCGCGTGATGCCGGCGGCTTTCACCGCCTGGAACATCTCCTTAAGCGTGCTGCGGATAACGCGCTCATCCGGCCAGCCGACCCGATAGACGACCACCGCCGGGCAGTCGGCGCCGTAGGCCGGCATCAGCTCCCGCGCCACCTTCGCCAGGTTGGTCGCCGACAGATGGATGGCGAGCGTCGCGCCCGACCGAGCCAGCGTGCCCAAGTCCTCTCCATCCGGCATGGGTGAGGAACGGGTGGCGGTCCGGGTCAGCACCACCGTCTGCGCCACGCCCGGCAACGTGAGCTCGGTTTTCAGCGCCGCGGCGGCGGCGGCATAGGCCGGCACCCCCGGCGTCACGTCGTAGGCGATGCCGAGCGCGTCGAGCCGGCGCATCTGCTCGCCGATGGCGCCGTACAGCGATGGGTCGCCCGAATGGACGCGCGCCACGTCTAGGCCCGCCGCATCGGCCGCCGCCATTTCGGCGATGATCTCGTCCAGGTGCATCGGTGCGGTGTCGATGACCCGCGCGTCGGCCGGTGCCGCCGCCACCACGTCCGCCGGCACCAGCGAGCCGGCGTAGAGGCACACCGGCGAGCGTTGAATCAAGTTCAAGCCGCGCACCGTGATCAGGTCCGGCGCGCCCGGTCCGGCGCCGATAAAGTGCACCGTCATGACGGTGTTTCCGTTTCTCGGGATGCCGCCGCTTTGCCGGCATAGCCGCGCGGCGTGTAGACGAAGGTGCGGGCGCCGCGCCGCACGATCCGGCTTGCGGAGCTGCCGACGACCACCAGCGTCAGCATGTCGGCGTGATCGGCTTGCAGGTCGGCGAGGCGGATGATCTCCAGGCTCTCGCCCGGCCGCGTCAGCTGGCGCGCCAGGATCACCGGCGTGTCGGGCGGGCGCGCAGCCAGCAGCAGGTCGCGCGCCCGCGGCAGGTGGCTGCGCCGTCTGGCCGAGACCGGGTTGTAGAGGGCGACGACGAAATCGCCGTCGGCGGCGGCGGCGAGGCGGCGCTCGATGGCCGCCCACGGCGTCAGCAGGTCGGACAGCGAGATCAGGCAAATGTCGTGCCCGGTGATGGCGCCGAGCCGCGCCGACGCCGCCTGAAAGGCGCTGACGCCGGGGTGGACGGTGATCTCGATGCGGTTCCAGTCCGCCCGGTCCTCCAGGTCCAGGCATTCGAACACCAGGCTGGCAAGGCCGTAGAGCCCGGCATCGCCCGAGCTGACCAGCGCCACCCGGCGTCCCTCGGCGGCAAGCTCCAGCGCTCGGCGCGCCCGCGCCGTCTCCTCGCTGAGCGGCGTCGCGTGGCGCCGCTTGCCCGCGATCAGGTCGGCGATCAGATCGAGGTAAAGGGGCAGGCCGACCACGTCCTCGGCGCGCGAGAGCGCCATGGTCGCATCCGCCGTCCGCCAGCCGGCATCGCCGGGGCCGATGCCGACGATGGCAAGATGGCCGCGGGGCCGACCCACCGCCGCCGGGTCGATGTCGTCCGCGGCCCGCGCGATGGCGCAGGTGGCGCGCGCGCTCTTCGTTTTCGCCACCACAAGCGTCCCGCCGGCGCCGGCCGCCACCAGCGCCGCCGCTTCGGCGACGCCGTGGCAGCCGACGGCCCGGAACACTGTGTCCGACGGGTTGGCGAGCCGCGGCGTCTCCACCTCCAGCGTCGCCGCGTCGACGAAGCGGGCCGGCACGCCGAGCGCCGCCGCCACGGCGTGCATCGCGGCTTCGTCGGCCTTGACGTCGATCGAGGTGACGCAGGCGACGGCGCCGGCCGCCAGTCCGTGGTCCTTGAGGGTGCTCTTCACCAGCGCCACCACCTCGTCCGGCGGCGCGTCGCGCTCGCAGCCGACGCCGACGGCGAGTACCGGCGGGTGCAGCACCAGCGCCCCGTCGCCGCTGCCATCGGCCGTTCGATCGGTAACGCAAATGGCGGCGCTTCCCCCGTCGCCGGCGCCGATGCCGGCCGCCGTCAGCCAGCGGGCGCTGCCGGCCTCGATGCTGAGCGCGGCACCCTGGCCGGCGAGCAGGGCCGCGGCCACGGGCTTGACCGCCGCCGGGTTGGCCACCCGCCAGCCGGGCGGTGGATCGTCGAGCCCGACGCCCAGGCGCAGCTCGCCGGCGGTGGTGATCGCGGCCACGCCGCCGCACGCCCGCGCGATGGCGCGCGCCAGCCGGTTGGCGCCGTGGTGGCCACCCAGCAGCGGCACGGCGCTGGAGCCGTCCTCGGCAACGGCGACTACCGGCGGCTCGGCGTGCTTGTCGCTCAAATGCGGCGCCAGCGCACGGATCAGGATTCCCGCCGCGCACAGACCGACGATGGGCGTGCCGGCGTCGAACAGCGTGCCCAGATGCCGGACTGTATCAGCGAACGTCACATCGGCGTCGCCGCCCCGCCCGGCGAAGCCGTGCACCCGCGCGCCGGGCAACAGGTCCCGCAGCCGGCGGGCGAGGCCGTCGGCCTGAGGCGTCAAGCGGACGATCGCCGCCCCCTCGGGCAGCGTGCGCGTCGCCACCTCCATGACCGCCGACGCCTTGGCGCCCGCCGGCCGGCTGACCAGGATCATCGAGAAATAGGGCGCGTCCACGTCCTCGGGAACATCGGTCAGCCGCGCCAGCCGCTCGCCGGCCATGGTGGCGCGCTCGATGTAGGCGGCATCGTCCAGCAGACCGAGCCGCGCCAGCACCCGGCGGACCTTGGGCAGATGGCGCCCCACCTTCATGATCGCGGCGGCATCCGCGACCGCCAGTCGGTCGGCGAGCACCGCCTCCGGCAGCGGCGCCGGCACGATCATCAGCACATCGTTGCGGGCGGCCAGCGGTCGGCCGGCGGCCGCCGCTGTCGCCGTCAGCGACGACACGCCGGGCACGACCACCGAGCGGTAGTCACGAGCCAGCCGCTCATAAACGTACATGAACGAGCCATAGAGGAACGGATCGCCCTCGCACAGCAGCGCCACGTCGCGCCCGGCGTCGAGATGGCCGGAAATCTCGCCCGCCGCCCGGTTATAGACCTCGCGGGCGGGGAAACGGTCGGCGGTCATCGGCGTCACGATGGCGATTTCGATCAGCCCGGGCGGCACGTGCGGACCGGCGATGGCGCGCACCAGGCTGGTTCCGCCCTCCGGCGCCGGATAGGCGATCACCGGCGCCTCGGACAGAATGGCGCGGGCCTTGATGGTCATCAGGTCCGGGTCGCCGGGGCCGATGCCCAGTCCGTAAAGGGTGCCGCTCATGGCTTGACCGTAACGATCTGCGTGACCTCCATCGCCGGGCGGAACGCCGATGCCGCGCCGACCGCGTCCGCCCTGGAAACGGCGAGGCGAACCATATCGCCGCCGTGCTCGGCCCGAAACTGGGCCAGCCGGCCGATCCCCTCGATGGTGACGGCGTTGGCGACCAGACGGCCGCCGGGTTTAAGCCGCCGCCAGCAGGTGTCAAGCAGCCCGTCCGAAGCGACGCCGCCGCCGACGAACACCACGTCCGGATCGGGCAGAGCGTCCAGCGCCGCCGGTGCGTCGCCGGTCACGACCTGAAGCTGCGGCACGCCCAGCCGGTCGGCGTTGCGGGCGATCATGCCGCACCGGTCGGGGCGGCGTTCGATGGCGATCGCGCGCGCCTCGCCGACACCGGCACGCCGGTAGCGGGGTGCGGCGCGCAGCCATTCGATGGCGATGGAGCCGGACCCGGCGCCGACGTCCCAGAAAAGCTGCCCTGCTTCCGGCGCCAGCCGGGCCAGTGTGATGGCGCGCACCTCCCGCTTGGTCAACTGACCGTCGGTCTCGAACGCCGCGTCCGGAAGGCCCGGCGTCGCCGGCAGACGACGCGCGGCGGCACTCGGCCGGCATTCGATGGCGAGCGTGTTCAGGTCGGCCGTGCGGCCAAACCGCCACGTCTCGGCGACGCCGTCGAGGCGCCGTTCGTCCGGCCCGCCCAGGTGCTCCAGCACCGTCATCGCAGTCGGCCCGAAGCCGCGCTCGGTCAGCAGCCGCGCCGCCTCCGCCGGCGTGTTGCCGTCGCGGCTGAGCACCAGCAGCCGCGCCCCCGGCTGAACGAACCGGTTGAGAGCAGCCAGCGGCCGGCCGTGCACGGTGACCGTCTCCACATCGGCCAGTGGCCACAGCATCCGCGCGGCAGCGAGGCTGAACGCGCCGGGATGCGGCAGTACGGTCATATCCTCGTGTCCGAAGCGCGCCGCCAGACGCGCCCCGCCGCCGAACCACATCGGATCGCCGGTGGCCAGCACGACGACCCGCCGACCGCGCCACTCGTCGATCACGTCAATGGCCGCGTCGACGCCGCCCGCCCACGTCAGCCGCTCGGCACCGGTTTCCGCCACCATGGCCTGGTGACGGTCGCCGCCGACCAGCAGCTCCGCACGATCAATCACATCGCGCACCGCCGGCGTCAGACCGTCCAAGCCGTCGTCGCCGATGCCGATGACGGTGATCCAGGCGCTCACGACGCGTCTCCGGCCAGCGCGTTGACGGCGGCCGCTGCCAAGGCGCTGCCGCCGCGACGGCCGCGCACGGTCAGGTAGGGAACACCGGCATTGCCGGCGATCAACGCTTCCTTCGACTCGGCGGCGCCGACGAAGCCGACCGGCATGCCGATGATCGCCGCCGGTTTCGGCCCCCCGCTGCCGATCAGCTCCAAAAGCCGGAACAGCGCTGTCGGCGCGTTGCCGATGGCGATGACGGCGCCGTCCAAATGCGGGCGCCACAGCTCCACCGCCGCCGCCGACCGCGTCGTTCCGTGCTCGGCGGCCAGCGCCGTCACCTCCGGCTCGTTCAGCGTCAGCACGATTGGGTTGTCGGCGGGCAAGCGGGTGCGGATGATGCCGGCGGCGACCATCGCCGCGTCGACAATGATCGGCGCCCCGGCAGCCAAAGCGGCGCGCGCTGCCAGCCCGAAATTGAGCGTGAACGCCAGGTCGTCGACGAGCCCGACGTCGCCAACGGCGTGGATCAGGCGCACCGCGACCGGCTCCAGATCGGGCGCAACGCGCGTCAGATCGGCCTCGGCGCGAATGATGGCGAACGAGCGCCGGTAGATGGCGGCCGGGTCCTTGAGATACGTCGCGTCGCGGCCGTTGGTGGGGGCGGCGGCCGGGGCGGGCCGGGGTTTGGCCGGCCGTCCGGCGGTCTCGATGCCGAGGATCCAGGCTTCCTCGGTCTCGATCCGCCGGCGATCCTCGCCGCTGAGGCCGGGCGGCCCGGCGAACAGTCCGGCCAGCCGGCCGGTGTCGTCCAGGCACGCCAAGTGGTTAACCATCGTCCGCACCTGCACCTGATCGCGGATCTCGCCGGCGCTGACGGCAATCGGCACCATCGACGGATACACCTCCGCCATCAGCAGCCGCCAGCCGCCGGCGCCGGGCCGCCGCAGCACGCCAAGCCCGGTCTCGAACGGCCACAGCCGCGCCACGTCGGCGATCCACGGATGGTTGCGCAGCGCGTGCAGGCGCGCGATGCCCAAGAGCGTCTGCCCGCCGACGCTGCCCGGATAGGCCAGTTTCCACAGCGAGTGCGGCCCCGTCGTTACCCGGTCGGTCAGCCGATACTCCGGCAGTTCGTCGCTGAAATCCGCCGGCCGCCCGGGCGACAGCATCGGGCCGCTCCAGCTCGCCGGGCAACCCCAGAACGGAAACGGCCCGCCGGAGATCTTGTCGTTGAGCGCCGCGGCCACCTCGAAGCGGTTGTTGGCGTTGTCGTCTCCGTCGCGCACGCGGGCGGCGATCTCGTTCCACACGCCGCGCCAGTCGGGCCGGTCCGGGCGCAGCCGCCGGGCGAACCCGGCCGGATAGCCGAAGCCGAAGTCGAAGCCGGCAAGCGTCACGCAGTCCCGCGCGATCAGGTCGCTGAACAGATCGGCAAGGGTCGACAGCGCTTCGGAGCGGGTGGGCGGATTGGCGATCCGGGTGGTCGTCAGCGCGCCGTCGCGGCGCTCCAGACAGGCGAACCAAATCGAGTCCGCCCCCCGGTTGGGGACGTTGGACGCGCTCCAGTCGACCATCACGTAAGCATCGAACAGCGGATGGTCGGTTTGACGGGCGGTCTCACGCGGGTCGGGCAGACGAACCATGGGTCAGTTGGCGTCGATCGGGCGATTTCTGGGCAACGACCGGTCAGCGCGACGGGGCCGGGTCGAGCGCCCGGCCGGCATCGTGCGGATCGCCGTCATGCCCGTGATGCTCGTGCTCGTGCCCATGGCCATGATGCCCATGCCCGTGCTCATGGTGATGACCGTGCCCATGTCCATGCTCATGCCCGTGTCCATGAGCGTGATCGTGCCCGTGCCCGTGCCCATGATCGTGGTGACCATCGCCGTCGGTTCCGATGCCACGAACATGGAAATGATGGCCCACCTGCGCCGCGCCCCGGTCCGCCTCGAAGCCGAGCACCTGCTCACGGTATTTGCACATCTGGCAGTTCATCAAATTGGCGCCGTTGACGGCTTCGTCCAGGCGTTCGACGAACGTGTCGATGACCAGCGGATGATCGTTGAGATAGCCCGCCTTGATCACCTCGATCTCTGGATGCGCCGCCTGGCAGGCATCGGCATGCGCATAGATGCGGTCGACCAGGATGCCGGTGAACAGGAAGTACGGAAACACGATGATCCGGCGATAGCCGAGCCGCACCGCGTGCCTCAGGCCCTCGTCGACCAGCGGATACGCGACGCCGGAATAGCTCACCTCGGTCCAGCCGAAGCCCATGCCCTCCCACAGCATCCGCGCCACCTTCGACACGTTGGAATTGGCGTCCGGATCGTTGGTGCCGCGCCCGACCACCATCAGCAGCGTGTCCTTGCGGTCCATCGCCCGTGCGCCGGACGGCGCGGCGGCAGCTTCTGCGGCGGCGATGCGCTCCGACGACGCGCGGATCAGCCGCGGATCGATCGCCAGCTCGCGGCCGTAGCTGACCTGGATGCCCGGGTTCTCGGCGGCGAACGTGTTGATCTCCGACGGCAGGTCGTTCTTGACGTGCCCCGCGGCGAACAGCATCCCCGGCAGGCAGACGATGCGCCTGGCTCCGCGCCGCTTCAGCGCATCAAGACCATCGCGAATGACCGGCCGGGCGAACTCGAGGAAGCCGCTTTCCACGTCATGATCGGGCAGCCGCTGGCGCAGATGCCGCGACAGGGCATTGAATTCCTCGACCGCTCGTTGCGATCGGCTGCCGTGTCCGCAGATCATGATGGCTATCGGGTCGGTCATTCCGCTTGGTCCTTTGCCTCCGAGCGTCCCTACCACGGCGGGCTCGCGATGCCTCTCCGGGCCGCGATCGCCTGGTCGTTGCCTCCGGGCGCTCGCGAAAGCGCGGATGATAGGGGCTCCAGCCCGCCCTGTCAGCCGCCGCATTGGCATAACGCCCTTCGCCGTTGACGGGACCCGCCGCCCAACCGACACTCCGCCGCCATGCCCTCGATGATTGCCGATGCCGGATGGTTCGCCTCCACGCCGCCGTTTCTACTCCTCCTGGCGCTGGTGCTGGAGCCGATCCTGGGCGAGGCGCGGGGGCCGCTTAACCGGCTGCCGCATCCGGTCCGCGTGTTCGGCTGGCTCATCGCCGGGCTCGACCGCTCACTGAACCGCCCCGAGCGGCGGGACCGCACGCGCCGCCTGCTGGGCGTCGTCGCCCTGATGCTTACCGCCGGCTCGGCCATCGTCCTCGGCATTGCCGTCGAGGCGCTGGCGGCGGCGGTTCCGTTCGGCTGGCTCCTGGCGCTCGCCCTCGTCATCGCGCTTCTTGCCCAGCGAAGTCTGTACCGGCACGTCGCCCAGGTGGCGACGGCCCTGTCGGTGGGCGGGCTCGACGCCGGACGCGACGCGGTGGCGCGTATCGTCGGCCGCGACGTCGCCGAGCTCGACATACCGGGCGTCGTCCGCGCTGCCATCGAGTCGCTGGCCGAAAACTTTTCCGACGCCGTCGTCGCGCCCTGCTTTTGGTATGGTCTGCTGGGACTCCCCGGTATACTTGCGTACAAATCCGTCAACACGCTGGACAGCATGATCGGGCACTTGGATGATCGGCATCGCGCCTTTGGATGGGCTTCGGCGCGCCTCGATGACGGCTTGAATTGGCTGCCGGCCCGGCTCTCCGGCGCCTATGTGGCGCTAGCTGCCGCGGCGGTGGAGAACGCCAGTCCCGGCCGAGCCTGGCGGGTTATGGTGCGGGACGCGGGCAAGCACCGCTCGCCCAACGCCGGCTGGCCGGAGGCGGCGATGGCGGGCGCGCTGGGCCTTGCGCTTGCCGGCCCTCGCCGCTACGGCGACCGCATCGTCGACGATCCCTGGCTGGGCGACGCCGGCATGAGCGCCGCGCCGGCCGACATCGGCCGCGCGCTGTCGATGTTCACCGTCGCCTGTCTGATCAACGGGGCTGCGGTCACCGTTGTCGCCGCCCTTCGATGGGCTTTCGCTTAAGATTGGACCTGCCATGACAACCATGACCCTGGTCATCGGCAACAAGAATTACTCCTCCTGGTCGATGCGGGCATGGCTGGCGCTCCGCCAGACCGGCGCCGCCTTCGAAGAACTGGTCATTCACCTGGGCCAGGAGAACCGGCATCAAGCCATTCACGCCCACTCGCCGTCGGGCAAGGTGCCGGTTCTCAAGCACGGCGCCCTCCGGGTGTGGGAGACGCTGGCGATCATCGAATATCTGGCCGAACAATTTCCGCAAGCCAGTCTGTGGCCCGAGGACCCGTCGGCGAGGGCGCACGCGCGCGCCATCTCCGCCGAGATGCACGCGGGCTTCGCGGCGCTGCGCCTATGCATGCCGATGAACGTGCGGGCATCCCGGCCGGGCGTCGGCCACACCGCCGAGGCGGAAGCGGACGTCGAACGGATTTCGGAAATCTGGCGCGACTGCCGGGATCGTTTCGGCGCCGACGGGCCGTTTCTCTTCGGTGCGTTCGGCGCGGCCGACTGCATGTACGCGCCGGTGGTGACGCGCCTGTTAACCTATGCCGTGAAGCTTGACGACATCTGCCGCGCGTACGCCGATGCGACGCTCAATTGGCCGCCGGTCAAGGAGTGGATCGCCGCCGCCCTCGCCGAGCCGATGAGCATCCCCCGCATCGACGAGAGTTGACCGGCGCCCGGCTCTCCGGCTCTCCCGACAACAGCGCGCCTATCGCCGTGCTTTCAGCGCGAGGCGGATGCGGCGCTCGGCGTCGGCGCGAACAGCGGCGAGGTGCTTGGCGTCGCTGCCCGACGCCTGCATCAACAGCGCATCGAAAGTTCCCTTGTTGTCGAACCAGACGCGGCGCGGGTCCCACGATTTGGACAGCGCGTCCAGGATGGCGTGGCACCAGTCGACGATGCCGTAGACCCACATTTCATCGCCGTCACCATTGATGACGCGATAGCCGCTGCCACGCGCCGGAAAGTTGGCGGCCTCGTCCAGCGGGGTCGGCGCGTCGTCATCGTCGTTATCCCCGGCGGAGCCGGCACGCGCCGTCCGGGCCGCCGGCACGATTTCCGGCGCTGCCTCGTGACGCTCGACTGACGGGCCGCGGATGGCCGCCAGTTCCTGCTCGAAGTGGCGGATCGACCGGTCGCGCAGGTCACGGTGCAACGGCCGCCCGATGATCCTTGGCGACCGCGGTCGCGGCGTCGCACGGTCGTTGTCGCGATCGTCATTGTAACCGTCGTCGTATCCGCCATTGTCATCGCCCTCGTCATCGTCGGCGACGGCGGGCTGGGGCGCCGGTACGATCATCGGCGGCGCGGACTCGTCGGCGTCGTCACTGGCGAGGCCGTTTCGTGCCTCTTTCGGTCGTCCGAACACGGGCTTGATATCGGCCGCCAGTACCGTCCGGCGCGGCTGTTCCGCCGGTGTCGACGGCTCCGGATCGACATCCAGCAGGCGGGTCTCCGGCCTGACGGCCTCGATAAGCGGCGCGCCGATGTCAGCCGACGGTTCGATCTCCGCCGGGTCGGCCGCCGTGGCGGCGAGTGGCATGACACGCACGCGCGCTGGGCCGACAACCTCCAGCGTCGAGCCTGCGGGAACCACAATCGTCACTTCGTCCATGTAGTCACGTCCACTCGTGATGGTCTGCACACTCACGGCGATCGTATCCTTATCTTACGCCATATATAGGCTTACCGGTGAAGAGACCGCCAGAAGACGGTCCAGATCCAGGTTGTCGGCAAGATGACCGGCCAGCTTGTCCAAAATGCGATCCATCTCCGCCTGATAGTCGAGGTTGGAAGCCTCGCGGTGGCGCAGGCGGGCGAGAAACGCGCCACGATACACGTCGGACGTAAACAAACCGTGCAGGTAGCAGCCAAGAACGCGGCCGTCGGCGGAGACGCAGCCGTCCTCCCGCTCGCCGAAGCGCAGCATCGGCCGCGCCGCCTTACCGCGGGTCGTCTGCCCGACGTGCATTTCGTATCCCCGCACCGGCATCCCGGTGCTCTCCTCGATGCCCTCGACCTCGGTCAATGCCTTCTCGGGTGTCAGCGTCGTGTCGACATCGAGGAGGCCCAGCCCTAGCGCTTGTCCCGGCGGTCCTTCGATGCCGTGCGGGTCTTCGATGCTGCGGCCGAGCATCTGATAGCCGCCGCACAGGCCGACCACCACGCCGCCCCGCCGGACATGGGCGGCGATGTCCACGTCCCAGCCCTGCTGGCGCAGGAACGCTAGGTCCGACAGGGTTGCCTTCGAGCCCGGCAGGATGATCGCGTCACAATCGGCCGGCAGCGTCCGGCCGGCGGCGACGATGTCGACGGCAACGTCGTCCTCGGCGATGAGCGGATCAAGATCGTCGAAGTTGGCGATGCGGGGCAGGAACGGCACCGCCACCCGGATCACGTCGGCCTTGGCCGAGACGCGATAGGTTTCGAGTGCGACCGAATCCTCCGCCGGCAGACGCCGTGCTCCGTCGAACCAGGGAACGACGCCGAAGCACTCAAGCCCGGTGCGCTCGCCGATGATCGCCACGCCGCTCTCGAACAGGCGCTTGTCGCCGCGGAACTTGTTGATGATGTAGCCCCTGAGCCGCCGCCGTTCGTCCGCCGGCAGCAGAGCGACAGTGCCGACGATGCTGGCGATGACGCCGCCCCGATCGATGTCGCCAACCAGGACCACCGGCACATCGGCGGCCTCGGCGAACCCCATGTTGGCGATGTCGCCGGCGCGCAGGTTGACTTCCGCCGCACTGCCGGCGCCCTCGATGACGACCAGATCGACGCCGTCGGCGATGCGCCGGAAACTTTCCATCACCTGCGGCAGCAGGGTCGGCTTGAGGTGCTGGTAATCGGCGGCCCGAGCGTTGCCGTGGATGCGACCCTGCACGATGACCTGCGCCCCGGTTTCCGTCTGCGGCTTGAGCAGCACAGGGTTCATGTCGATCACCGGTGCCACCCCGCAGGCGCGCGCCTGCAGAGCCTGGGCGCGGCCGATTTCACCGCCATCGGCGGTCACCGCGGCATTGTTGGACATGTTCTGCGGTTTGAACGGCCGTACCATCAGGCCGCGCGTTGTCCAGGCCCGGCAAAGGCCCGCGACCAGCAGCGATTTTCCCACGTCGGAGCCCGTGCCCTGCAGCATCAGGGCACGGGCTCCTGATCGCGTGCCCGACCGTGCGTTACTCGACGACAAGCGCTTTGCGGAGCGGATCGGCCTGCACGTTCCAGAAGGCTCGGTCGATCACGATGCCCTGCGGCGTTGCGTCGGGCGTGTAATACGCTTGGTTGAGGTCGTTGCGCCGCACAATGGCGCCGCTCTGAATCGCGGCGCCGGCAAAGACGCCCTCCGCGATCATAAAGCCGACCACGTCGGCGCCGACGTTGGTGGTCGTCGCCGCCACATAGCCGGAGCCCAGGTTGCCCAGAGTCCACTGCGCATCGCCGCCAACTTGGAACTGGTTGTTTATGACCGATTTGACCGCTTCCTCGCTGCGCAGGACAAAGATGAACCGGGCCGACGACGCGCCGAGCTGCAGGCCGATGCTGCCGCCGCCCATGTTGTAGAAGGCGGGATAGCTCCACTCGCCGGCCTCGTTGCGGGCAAGCAGGACGCCTTTGCCACCCTGGCCGCCGATGCCGACGGCGGCTTTGAACACGTCGGGAAAGATCAGCACGCCGCGGGCGGTTTTGAGGTTGGCGCGCAACGTCTGTCCAGGGGGCTTCAGGCGTTCCTTGAACTCCTCGACCGTCACCCGCGATCGCTCGACCAGGGCCTCAGCCTCGTTCAGCGGCGGACGGTTCTGGGCACAGGCGGTCACCGCCATGACCACGATGAGCAGGAAAGCCGGATAAAGCGGTTTCCGCATAATGGGGTTACTCCTCAAGAAAACGGAGCCAGGCGACCGTCGATGTGCAAACAACAAGTCTCAGCGACGCCGAAGTTGCGCCCTGGCGAATTATGGTGAACAGGGATACCTGACCGGCCGCCGCCTGCAAGCCTCAAAACTCGACGCCGACCTGCGCCTTGACGCCCGAGCGGAACGGATGCTTCACCATCGTCATTTCAGTAACCAGATCGGCCGCTTCCATCAATTCTTCCCGCGCGTTACGGCCGGTGACGACCACGTGCAGATCGGCGGGCTTGTCGCGCAGCGCCGCCAGCACCTCGTCGAACGGCAGGTAGCCGTAGCGCAAAACGATGTTCAGTTCGTCGAGAATCACCATCCGGAACGACGAATCGGCCATCATCGCCTTCGTCGTCTCCCACGCTTGCGTGGCGGCGGCAATGTCGCGGCGCCGGTCCTGGGTGTCCCAGGTAAAGCCGTCACCCATCGCCTTCATGACGCACAGGTCGGGAAAGCGTGCCAGCACATCGCGCTCGCCGGTGGACCACACGCCCTTGACGAACTGCACGATGCCGACCTTCATGCCGTGGCCGATGCAGCGCATTGCCATGCCCATCGCCGCCGTCGTCTTGCCCTTGCCCTTGCCGGTGTGGACGATCAGCAGACCGCGCTCTTCGGTCTTGGTGGCGAGGATCTTTTCCCGCGCCGCCTTCTTCTTCGCCATCTTCTCGGCGTGGCGGCGGTTGAGTTCGTCGTCGCTGTCCACGTTGTCCGCTTCGGTGGTCATCGCCGTGCCTCCCCGTTTCTCGTTCGAACCTCCCCTTGCGTACCCCACACGCGGCCGGCGGCCAAGCACGTCTGAGCGCCGCCGTGACCGGCGATGCATCCGGGCCGCGCGGCTCAGCCGGCCGCCGACGGCAAGATGTGGTAAAAATCGTCGATACCGGTGAGCAGAAACTGCATGCCCATGCAGATCAGCAGAAAACCGAAGATGCGCGTCATCGCGTCGATGCCGGTGCGTCCCAGAAAGCGGACCATGCTGCTGGACGCTCGCAACACCAAGTATGCAATGCCCAACGTAATCGCCATACCGATGATGACGCTGATATAAATGAAGCCGTAGGTTTCGGCGTATTCGGCGCGGATTTGCGCCGCGCCGCCGAGCACGACCGAAATTGATCCCGGTCCGGCCAGGCTGGGCATGGCGATGGGCGTAAACGCGATGTCCGTCTTCGCGTCGCTTGCCGCGTTCGCCGCGCGTACGGCCCCAACCTGAGCCTGTGGTTTGGGGAACAGCATGCGAAAACCGATCGTCGAAATGATCAGCCCGCCGGCGACCCGAATGCCCGGAACGGAAATGCCGAAAAACCGAATGATGGCGCTGCCGAGCACCAGAAAGACGACCAGGATGCCGAAGGCGTAAAGGCAGCCCATGAGCGCTTGGCGCGCCCGGTCTTTCGGCTCCATGTCAGCGGTGAGCGAGATGAACAGCGGCGCCGTGCTGAACGGATTGGCGATCGGCAGCAGACCGACAACGGTCAAAAGAATACCGTTAAAAAAAGATTCGACCGACATCGACGGTACAATTCCCCAGAAGCGTGTCCGCGCTTGCGCCTGATTGAAGAACGATTTGGCCGCCCATCATGGCGGTGTTCCACCCGCATCGGCAACCCGTTCGTCCGGGACTCCGCACGCGCTCAGTCCGCTGTCCCTCACTTTTCCGCCTAGACCCGTTCATCGACCTGCGCCCGCGCCGTTTTCGGCAGCGCGGCCAGGACTGAACGCGTGACTTTTCCCAGGAAGCTCGCAAAGGTCATTCTTCGCTCCCGGCGACGTGGATGAACAGGGCCATGGACGCCACGCACCCCTTGCCTGAGAACCGTTATGTCCGAGACCCATCAAGACCTGCGCGATGCCATCCGCTCGCTCTGCGCCACCTTCCCGCCGGAATATCACCGCAAGGTCGACGAGGAGCGCGGCTATCCCGAGGCGTTCGTCGACGCGCTGACCGAGGCCGGATGGCTGGCGGCGCTGATCCCGGAGGAATACGGCGGCTCGGGACTCGGCCTGACCGAAGCCTCGGTCATCATGGAGGAAATCAACCGCTCCGGCGGCAATTCCGGCGCCTGCCACGGCCAGATGTACAACATGGGCACGCTGTTGCGGCACGGATCGGAGGCACAGAAGCAACAGTACCTACCGAAGATCGCCAGTGGCGAGCTGCGCCTGCAATCCATGGGCGTGACGGAGCCGACAACCGGCACCGACACCACCAAGATCCGCACCCGGGCCGTCAAGCAGGGCGACCGCTGGGTGGTCAACGGCCAGAAGGTGTGGATCAGCCGCGTCCAGCATTCGGACCTGATGATCCTGCTCGCCCGCACCACGCCGCTGGATGAGGTCAAGCGAAAATCGGAAGGCATGTCGATCTTCCTGGTCGATCTCCACCACGCCATCGACAACGGCATGAGCGTCACCCCCATCGCCAACATGGTCAACCACGAGACGAACGAGCTGTTCTTCGACAATCTGGAAATACCGGAGGAGAACCTCATCGGCGAGGAAGGCAAGGGATTCAAATACATCCTCGACGGGCTGAACGCCGAACGGACGCTGATCGCGGCGGAGTGCATCGGCGACGGCTATTGGTTCATCGACAAAGTCAGCGCCTATGCCAAGGAGCGCATGGTGTTCGGCCGCCCCATCGGTCGCAACCAAGGCGTGCAGTTCCCCATCGCCGAGGCGCACATCGAGGTCGAGGCCGCCAACCTGATGCGCTTCGAGGCCTGCCGGCTGTTCGACGCCCATGAACCCTGCGGCGCCCAGGCCAACATGGCGAAATACTTGGCGGCCAAGGCAAGCTGGGAGGCGGCCAACGCCTGCCTGCAATTCCATGGCGGCTTCGGCTTTGCCACCGAATACGACGTGGAGCGCAAGTTCCGCGAAACGCGCCTCTATCAGGTCGCGCCCATCTCCACCAACCTGATCCTCTCCTACGTGGCCGAGCACGTGCTGGGCCTGCCGAGGTCGTTCTGATGCGTCCGCTCGACGGCATCACGGTCGTGTCGCTGGAACATGCGATCGCGGCTCCCTTTGCCACCCGACAACTTGCCGATCTCGGCGCTCGCGTCATCAAGATCGAGCGTCCGGGCACCGGCGATTTCGCCCGACAGTACGATACTCGCGTCAACGGGCTGGCCTCCCACTTCGTCTGGACCAACCGGTCGAAGGAAAGTCTGGCGCTCGACGTGAAGCACAGCCAAGCCGCCGCCATCCTGCGACAACTGGTTCTCAAGGCCGATGTGCTGGTGCAGAACTTGGCCCCAGGCGCGGCCGCCCGGCTGGGCCTGTCCTACGAGGCGCTCAAGGCGGAGAACCCGCGCCTGATCGTCTGCAACATTTCCGGCTATGGCGAGGACGGGTCCGACCGCGACCGCAAGGCCTATGACCTGATGATCCAGGCCGAGGCGGGCGTGCTCTCCATTACCGGCACGCCGGAACAGCCGTCGAAGGCGGGCATGTCCATCGCCGACATCGCGGCGGGCATGTACGCCTACACGAGCATCCTGGCGGCGCTGATCCAGCGCGGGCGGACGGGCGAGGGGTGCAGCATCGACGTCTCCCTTCTCGAGGCGATGGTCGAATGGATGGGCTATCCGCTCTACTACGCTTATCACGGCCAGCCGCCGCCGGCCCGGGCGGGAGGCAGCCACGCGACCATCGCTCCCTATGGACCGTTCGCGGCGCGCGACGGCAAAGTGGTGATGATGGGACTTCAGAACGAGCGCGAATGGCGCGTCTTCTGCGACGAGGTTTTGAACGATCCGGCACTGTCCGTCGACCCGCGCTTTACCTCGAATGCCTTGCGGACCGAGAACAGGGTGGCCCTCAATGACATTATTTCGTCGCGTCTGTCCGGTCTGACGGGCGACGACCTCGTGGCGCGCCTGGACGCGGCAGGCATCGCCAATGCGCCGATGAACGAGATGCACGATGTCTGGGCCCACCGCCAGCTTCGCGCGCGCGACGGCTGGGTCGATATCGATACCGCCGTCGGTCCGGTTCCGGCGCTTCTTCCTCCGGGGCGAACCGACGCGTATCGGCCGCGCATGGACGCGGTCCCGGCGCTCGGCCAGCACACCCGCGCTATTCTCGCAGAACTCGGCATCAGTGCCGACACCATTGCCGCGCTGGAAAACGACGGCGCCTTCTGACGGTCCTTATTCAGAAACCGGCCGGCGGGCGAGGTCAGTGAGCGTCTCGTGCGCGCTGTTGGACCTGGGTTTCCATAAGCCCCGGTCCTGGGCTTCCAGCAGGCGATCGCTCATCTCGCGCAGAGCGTCCGGGTTCTGGTCGGCGAGGAAATCGCGCACCCGGTCATCCTCGATGTAGGCGTCGAAGACGGCATCGAAGTGGTGATCGGCGACGCAGTTGGCGGTGGCGGCGAAGGCGAACAGGTAATCGACGGTGGCCGCCATCTCGAAGCCGCCCTTATAGCCGTGGCGCATCGCACCCTCGATCCACTTCGGGTTGACCACCCGCGCACGGACCACGCGGCCAAGCTCCTCGCCAAGCGTGCGGATGACCGGGCTCTCCGGGCGCGCGTGATCGCCATGATAGACGGCGGGCTGACGGCCCGACAGTGTGCGCACCGCCGCCGTCATGCCGCCCTCGAACTGGTAATAGTCGTCGGAATCGAGAATGTCGTGTTCCCGGTTGTCCTGGTTCTGCACCACCGCGTCCGCCGCCTTCAAGCGCTCCTCGAAGGTGTCGTGCGCCGCCTCGCCGTGGAGGCCGGCGCCATAGGCATAGCCGCCCCAGACGACATAGGCGCGGGCCAGGTCGGCGTCGGTCTGCCAGCCCTTCTCGTCGATCAGCGCCTGCAGGCCGGCACCGTACGCCCCCGGTTTGGAGCCGAAGACGCGCGCCCCCGCCAGCCGCCGGGCGTCCGCGTCGCTGCGTCCGTCCGTTACAAGGGCATCCCGGTCGGCGCGGACCCGCGCGGCGATCGGGTTGTCCTCGGCCGGCTCGTCCAGCTCGGCGACGGCGCGGACGGCGGAATCGACCAGATCGACCAGGTTCGGAAAGGCGTCGCGGAAAAAGCCGGAAATCCTGAGCGTCACGTCGACGCGCGGCCGGTCGAGCAGCCGCACCGGTAAAATCTCGAACCCCGTCACCCGCCGCGACGACGGCTCCCACGTCGGTTGCACCCCCAGCAGTGCCAGCGCCTGGGCGATGTCGTCGCCGCCGGTGCGCATGTTGCTCGTTCCCCAGGCGGTCAGCGCCAGGCGCTCCGGCCACTGGCCGTGGTCCTGAACATACCTCTCGACCAGCAGGCCGGCGGATTTCCATCCCAGCGTCCACGCCGCCGGCGTCGGCACCGCGCGCGTGTCGACGGAATAGAAGTTGCGCCCGGTGGGCAGCACATCCGCCCGGCCGCGGGTCGGCGCGCCGGAGGGGCCGGGGGCGACGAACCGCCCGTCCAGGCCGGCCAGCAGCCCGGTCATCTCCCGTTCGCCGCAGGCGTCGACGTCGGGGCAGAGCGTGCCCTCAAGCCAGTCGAGCACGGCGGACGTCCGCGTCCACCCCGGCTCACTCGTCCTTTCCCCGGCCACCAGCCCGGCCGCCAGTCCCTCCAGCCGCTCGATGGTGTCGCCGGCGGTTCGCCAGGGATCGTCGCCGCCCGCCAGCGCATCCGGCCGCGCCCCGGTCCACGACGTCGACGGATCGGCATCCAGCGGGTCCATATCCAAGCCTAAGTCCTCCGCCAGCGCCCGCAGCAGCGACGCGTTGGCGGCCTTGCCGTCGCCGCGCGGCACGCGGGCCAGCGCCACCAGCAGGTCGACGCGCAGCCGACCCTTCGGCGAGCGGCCGAACACGTGCAGCCCGTCGCGGATCTGCATTTCCTTCAGCTCGCACAGGTAGCGGTCGAGCTTGACCAGCGCGTCGCCTTCGCCATCCTCGGCCTCGATGCCGCAATCGCGGTCGATGCCGGACGACTGGCACAGCTCCAGAATATCCCGCGCCAGCACCACCAGGCGGCGGTTATCGAGCCCGGACGCCTCATAATACTCATCCACCAGCCGCTCCAGATCGCGGAGCGGCCCATAGCTTTCGGCGCGGGTCAGCGGCGGCGTCAGGTGATCGATGATCACCGCGTGGGCCCGCCGCTTCGCCTGCGTGCCTTCGCCCGGATCGTTGACGATAAAGGGATAGAGGTGGGGCAGGGGGCCCAGCGCCGCCTCGGGAAAGCACGACCGCGACAGCGCCACCGCCTTGCCCGGCAGCCATTCCAGATTGCCGTGCTTGCCGACATGCACCACCGCATGGGCGCCGAACGTGAGCCGCAGCCAGGCATAGAAGGCCAGATACGCATGGGGCGGCGGCAGGTCGGGATCGTGATAGCTGGCCTTGGGATCGATGTTGTAGCCGCGTGCCGGCTGCACGCCGACGACGACGTTGCCGTAGCGCACCGCCGCGATGGCGAACGCCCCGCACGCCACATGCGGGTCCCGATCCGGCGGCCCCCAGCGCTCGGTGACGCGCGCCCGCACGTCATCCGCCAGGCCGTCGAAATAAGCACGATAGTCGTCGAGCGCCAGCGTCTCGGTCACCTCGCGTCCATCCAGGCCGGCGAGGTTGTTGGTGGGGCCGGCGAGCAGCGCACCGATCAGCTCCTGGCCGTCGGCGGGCAGCGGCCCGGCCCGATAGCCGCTGTCGGCCAGCGTGCGCAGAATGTCGACGACGCTCGCCGGCACGTCCAGGCCGACGCCGTTGCCGAGGCGGCCGTCGCGGTTGGGATAGTTGGCGATCACCAGCGCAACCCGGCGCTCGTCGGTCGGCGTCCGCCGCAGCCGCACCCAAGCGCGCGCCAGCTCGCACACGAAGGCGACGCGGTCGGCGACCGGATCGTAGCGGACGATGTCCGTTTCGGTCAGCGGATCGCGTCTGGCCAGGCCCTTGAACGACACCGCGCGGCTGAGGATGCGCCCGTCCACCTCCGGCAGCGCCACGTTCATGGCGATGTCGCGGGCGGCGAGGCCGTGGTTGCCGTCCCGCCACCCGGCCACGTCGGAGCCGGCAAACACCACCTGCAGAACCGGGCAATCGACGGCGCCGAACGGTGTCGCCGACGGGCTGCCGGGGGCGGCGACCGCAAAGCCGGTAGCATTCAGGATGACGTCCGGCCGCGCCGTGTCGAGAACCTGGGTCAGCGTCGCCGCCGCCACCCGGTCCTTCAGGCTGGCGACGAACACCGCCACCGGATTGAGGCCCGTCGCCCGCATCTCCGCGATCAGCGCGTCGACCGGGGCGAGATTGCCCGCCTGCACCAGCGCCCGGTAGAACACCAGCGCCGCCGCCGGCCGCTCCGCCCGCCAGTCGCGGCGCACCTCGTCCAGCGTAACAACGCCGCGGCCGGGCATATAAAGACCGGCGCGTACCAGCGGCTTCGGTTCCCGCCACTCGGCCTCGACCCCCAACGCGTGCGCCGCTAACCGCAGAAACTGCGCCGCGTTGTCGGGGCCGCCATGCACCAGGTACTGCCACAGCCGGTGCGCCGTCTCGCGCGGCAGCGTCGACAGCCCGGCCAGATCCGGGTCCGGCTGGTCGTCGCCGGGCAGGAACGCCACCGGGATGCCGCGCGCCCGGCCGAGATCGACCAGCTGCTCGACGCCGTAAGGCCAGTAGCCGCGTCCGCCCAGCAGCCGCACGATGACCAGCCGCGCGCCGGACACCGTCTGATCCAGGTACAGATCCACCGACATGGGGTGGCCGAGATGCAGCAGGCTCGCCAGGCGCAGGCTGGGAAACCCGTCGTCGGCCATGCCCGCCCGCGCCGCCGAGAGCAGCGCCAGCTCGGTATCGGCCGCCGACAGCACGACGATGTCGCCGGGGCTCTGTTTCAGGTCGATGGCCTCGGCGCCGTCGGTGACGCGGCCGGGCTGCGCGACGAGCAGATGCATGGGTGGCTACGCTACATCGGGCCGGGCGGCGGCGGTCAGCCGACGAGCGCGGCGGTTACCGCGTCCGTGTCCATCTCGTGGTCGCCGATCACCACCAGCGCGCTCGTCCGCTCTTCGTCCGGCCGCCAGGGCCGGTCGAAATAGCGCTCGACCCGTGCGCCCACCGCCTGCACGACGCACCGCATCGCCTTGCCGGGCACGTCGACGACGCCCTTGATGCGCAGCACGTCATGGGCGGTGACCACGCCGGCGATGCGCCGTTCCAAGTCGCCCGGATCGGCGACCGGCCCGATGCGGGCGACGAAGCTCACGAACTCGTCATGGTCGTGGTCGTCGGGTCCCTCGTTGTCGTGATGGGAGGGCCGCCCGGCGACATCGTCCTCGGCGGCGATGCCGAGGCCGAGGACGACGCGGGGATCGAGGACGCCAAACCGCGAGGAGACGACCTTCGTCGCCGGCCGCGCGCGGGCCCGGACGATGGCGTCGACCCGCGCCGCGGCGCCGGCATCCAAGCCGTCGGTCTTGTTGACGATAACCAAATCGGCGCAGGTGATCTGATCCTCAAACAGCTCCCTCAGCGGTTCGTCGTGAGACAGCGCCGGGTCGGCGGCCCGTTCCGCCGCCACCTTCTGCGGATCGTCGGCGAAACGCCCCTCGGCCACGGCCGGGCCGTCGATCACTGCGATCACCCCGTCGACGGTGACGCGCGATCGGATGTCCGGCCACTGGAACGCCTGCACCAGCGGTTTCGGCAGCGCCAGGCCGGAGGTCTCGATGACGATGTGATCGGGACGCCGGGGCGACGCCAAAATCGTTTCCATGGTCGGCAGGAACGCGTCGGCGACGGTGCAGCAGATGCAGCCGTTGGCCAGCTCGATCACGTCATCGGCGGTGCACGTCACATCGCCGCAGCCGAGGAGGATGTCCCTGTCCATGCCCAGATCGCCGAACTCGTTGACGACGATGGCGAGCCGCCTTCCGTTGGCGTTGTTCAGCAGGTGGCGTATCAGCGTCGTCTTACCGGCGCCGAGGAAGCCGGTGATGACCGTTGCGGGTGTTTTCATGAACGTCCGTCTTTCAGAACAAGCGGCAGGCCAGCGGCGATGAACACGACCCGGTCGGCCACGGCCGCGACGCGCTGGTTGAGGCGCCCGGCGTGGTCACGGAAGGCGCGCCCGAGGGGGGTGTCGGGGACGATGCCGAGGCCGACCTCGTTGGCCACCAGCACCACAGGACCGGCGAGACCGGCCAGGCCCTCTACCAAGTGGGCGGTCTCCTCGTCGATATCCATGCCGGCGCCGAGCAGGTTCGCGAGCCACAACGTCAGGCAATCGACCAGGATCGGCCGGCCGGGCCGCGCGTGCCGGCTTAGGCTTCCGCTCAGATCCAACGGCTCCTCAACCGTCGTCCAGCGGTCGCCGCGCCGGTCGCGGTGTGCGCGGATGCGCGCGGTCATCTCGGCGTCGCCGGCCTCAGCGGTGGCCAGATAGAGGCCGTCGCCCAAGGCGCTGACCAACGCCTCCGCATAGGCGCTCTTGCCCGAGCGAGCGCCGCCCAGCACCAGCGTCACCGGCGCCAGCGCGATATCAGATGTTGATCGCGTGTTCAGGGCGTTGTCCCTCGAGCCCGATTTTGACGCGGACCCTATCACAGCGGTTTCGCCGGAATCCAGCGGCAGGGGAAGTTGACGCCGCTCACCCGCCAGCCACCGCCCCGGCCCTGCAGCAGCGTCTCGCCGACGTGGTCGAGGCGGGTGAGCGACAGGTTGTCGATGACGATGGCCATCGCCGCTTCCGGGCTCAGGTCGAGCGCCATCGCCACCGCCGCCCGGATGGTGCCGCCGTGCGCGACGACGACGATGTCGCGGCCGGCGTGGTCACGGCCCAGCCGCTCGACGGCACGGCGGGTGCGCGCCATCAGGTCGGCGAAGCTCTCGCCCCCGGGCGGCGCGGTGCGGGTCGGATCAATCCAAAACGACCGATAGGCGTCTGGGTCCTGCGCCTGTATGCCGGCCCAGGTCAGGCCCTGCCAGGCGCCGAAGCTCTGCTCGGCGAAATCGGCCTCGATGGCGGCGGATACGGTCGCCCCGGCGACCGCGTCCAGCGTCTGCCGGGTGCGCCGCAGAGGCGTGACGACATAGACGCCGCCCGCCGGCAACAACCGGCCGAGGGCGGCAAACGCCTCGGCGTCGCTGGTGTCGCACGCCACGTCGGCCTGGCCGTGGATGCGGTCGGCCGGGCCCACCACCGGGGCGTGCCGGATCCACCACCAGCGCGTCGACAGAGTCATGTGATCGCCGCCACGCTCAGAAGCACCAGAATTTCCGCCTTCTGCTGGGCGGTGCCGAGTCCGTCGCCGGTGAGGCCGCCGAGGCTGCGCCGCGCCACCCAGCCGACGGACAGCGCGCCCAGGCTGGCCAGGATGATCGCCACGATCGCCGCTGGCCACGTGAGGACAAGCAGCGCAATGACCGCCCCGACGCCCATCGCAACCGCCACCGCGCGCGTGGATGGTTTCCCCGCGAACACCGCCAGGCCGTCGGCGCGGGCCGGCGGCAGCCACTTGAGCAGTGGCACCAGGACGGCGCGGGACAGAGCGTGCGCGGCGATCAGCGCGCCCGCCGCCGCCACCGGCGCAGCGATCTGGCTCAGCGCGGCGACGCGCAGCCCGACGCTGAAGATCAGCGCCAGCGCGCCGAACGTGCCAATGCGGCTGTCGCGCATGATGTCGAGCCGTCGACCGGCGTCGGCGCCGCCGCCAAGCCCGTCGGCGAGGTCGGCGAGGCCGTCCTCGTGCAGGCCGCCGGTAAGCGCGGCGGCGACGAACACGGCGATCAATGCGGCGGCCGGCGCACCCAGTCCGAGTGCGTGCGCCACCACCAGCGCCAGCGCCGCCACGCCGCCGACAAGCGCTCCGGCGAGGGGAAACAAGCCGCTCGCCCGGGCCAGGGAGCCGGCGCCCACATCGCCGCCGGCGGCGAGCGGCGGCGGCAGGCGGGTGAAAAACCCGATCGCGATCCGCCCGTCCCCGAGGAGGCGAAGCACCGAATTCCTTATGGTTACCGGCGGCGCGTCGGCAGGCATCGTCGAGTCGTCCTCTTGTCTCCGGCTTTCGTCTCCAGGCTGGTCTCCGGGCGGCGCACGGAGTAGACGGTAGCGGCGATAAGGGATCGGCCGCAAGGTCGGCGACGGATTGGGCAGAGGGCGTGCGAATGGACATGGACGACGCACCGGTGCGCAGCCTGGATGAGGTGCGAAGCCTTCTCTCCACCCTTCCCGCCGCCGATGCCGCCGCCGCCGCCGCCGTAACAGCGCGCGAGAATAACCTGCTCAAGCCGCCGGGCGCGCTCGGCCGGCTGGAGGACCTCACAGCCTGGCTCGCCGCCTGGCAGGGGCGCTCGCCGCCCCGCCTTGACGACGTGCGAGCGGTGGTGTTCGCCGGCAATCACGGCGTCGCCGCGCGGGGCGTGTCAGCCTATCCGGCGTCGGTCACCGAGGCGATGGTGGCGGCGTTCGAGCGCCGTCAGGCGGCGATCAATCAGATATGCTTGCAAGTCGACGTTGCGCTCACCGTAGACCCGCTGGCGCTGGACACGCCCACCGCCGACTTTACCGAAGCGCCGGCGCTCTCCGACGACGCCTTCGTCGAGGCCATCAACCGCGGCCTTGCCGCCGCAGCCGCCGGCGGGGACCTGCTTTGCCTGGGCGAGATGGGGATCGCCAACACCACCGCCGCCGCCGCCCTCGTCCACGCGCTCTATGGCGGCGCGCCGGCGGCGTGGACGGGGCCCGGCACCGGCGTCGACACCGCCACCTATCGGCGCAAGGTCGATGCGGTGGCGGCGGGCGTGCGCCGCCACCGAGCCGAGGCCCGCGACCCGCTCGACCTGCTGCGGCGCATCGGCGGCCGCGAGATGGCGGCCATCGTCGGCGCCGTGCTCGGCGCGCGTCTGCGCCGCATGCCGGTCATCCTCGACGGCTTCACCGCCACGGCGGCAGCGGCGGTGCTGACCCGGCTGCGTCCGGACGCGCTCGACCACTGCCAGGTCGGCCACGTGTCCGCCGAACCGGGGCATCGCCTTCTCCTGAGCCGCCTCGGCCGCCGCCCGCTGTTCGATCTGTCCATGCGCCTCGGCGAGGCGTCGGGGGCGGTGCTCGCCGTCGCCCTGGTCCGCGCCGCCGTCGCCTGCCACACCGGCATGGCGACCTTCGCCGAGGCAGGTGTCAGCGGCGCTGATACGTGACTCCGGCCGCGCTCGGACGGTCTTGCTCCGACCGCCGCCTGTGCCGATAATTATCGTCATGCACTCGTTGATCATCCTTCTGCTGGTTCCGGCGTTGCTGTCGCTCGCCGGCTGCACGACCAATCCGGCCACCGGTCACCGCTCGTTCACCGCGTTCATGTCGCCGGAGGAGGAAGCGCGCGTCGGCCGCCAGGAGCACCCGAAGCTGGTGCAGCAGTTCGGCGGCCGCTACGGCGATCCGTCGCTGTCGTCCTACGTCTCCGACGTCGGTCAGTCGCTGGCCCGCGTCACCGAACAGCCGAACCAGTCCTATTCGTTCACCGTCCTCGACGATGAGCTGGTCAACGCCTTCGCACTGCCCGGCGGCTATGTTCACGTCACCCGCGGGCTGCTGGCGCTGGCCAGCGACGAGGCGGAAATGGCGAGCGTGCTGGCGCACGAGTTGGGCCACGTCACCGCCCGGCACGCCGCCGAACGCTACAGCCAGGGCGTGCTGGCGCAGGTCGGCGCCGGTGTCGCCGCTGTCGCCGGTGCCGCCGCCGGCATTCCCATCGGCGACGCGGCCGGCGGCGTCGCCCAGGCGTACGTGCAGAGCTATTCCCGCGATCAGGAGTTCGAGGCCGACAAGCTGGGGCTCCGCTACATGTCCCGGGTCGGCTACGACCCGCAGGCGATGGTTCGTTTTTTCCGCAAGCTGGACGCCTATACCCAGCTTCAGGCGGCGATGGCCGGTGACCCGGGCGCCGCCGACCGCTTCAGCATCATGGCGTCGCATCCGCGCACCGGCGACCGGGTCGCCCAGGCGATGCAGCTGGCGAACACGATACCGCCCGGTGCCCGCAAGGACGACGGCCGGGAACGCTACCTGGACGCCATCGACGGCATGATCTTCGGAGATTCTGCCGAGGACGGGGTGCGCCGTGGACGCCGTTTCGACCACCCGAAACTGCGCATCGGTTTTCAGGTGCCGCCCGGTTTCGTCATGTTCAACAGCCCGCAGCAGGTGATCGCCCGCGGCCCCGGTAACGCGGTGATCGTCTTTGACGGCGAAACCCGGCCGGGCGCCGCCGAGGCTACGGACGACATGGGCGCTTATATCACGCGCGTCTGGGCCCAGCCATTGAACCTGGCGTCGGCGGAACGCTTCACCGCCGACGGCATGGACGCGGCGACCGCGACGACTCGCGTCAAGACGCGGGCCGGCGGCGTCGTCGATCTCCGCCTCGTCGCCATCCGGGAAGCACCGGGGCGCATCTACCGCTTTATGTTCTTGACCCCGCCCGCGGTCACTCAGCGCATGGCGCCGCAGTTTCTCGACACGGTGAAGAGCTTCCGGCGGCTCAGCGCCGCCGAGGCGGCGGCGATCAAGCCGCTCAAGGTGCGGGTGGTGACCGTCAAGCCGGGCGATACGCCGGAATCGCTGGCGGCGTCGATGCCCTTCGGCGAGCAGCGGGTCAACATGTTCCGCATCCTTAACGGCCTGCCGCAAGGCACCGCGCTCACGCCCGGCCAGCGGGTCAAGATCATCGTCGGATGATCCGTTCGGGACCGGACGTTTCGTTACGTTCCGTTGATATCGAGCAGCCGGGTCAGGTAGTCGCGCGCGTCGTCATAGATGCCGGAGGTGGTGCTTTCGCGCGGACCGGCGACGTTCAGTGCGCGCACCCGGTGGCGATCCATCCAATCGCGCACGGCGGCCGGGTCTGGCTCGCAGGTCACCAGGTTGACGACGCAGCACGGGCGCCGCATGGCGCGCGCCGCGCTCGCGGTCAGCGCGGTGCCGCCGGTCGGCGTCGACCGGGTGAGGATCAAAGTGGCGTCTGAGTCCCGCACGTTGCGGCGGGTGCGCTCGCCATAGGACCGGCTCGGCGTTTCGCGCACCGGGTAGTGGCGGGCGACGGGGCCGTCCTCGGCGCGCCGGCCGTGCGGCACCCAGCCACCGCAGGGCAGGCCGAGCGCCAGCGCCACGTCCAGCGCGGCGCGGTCGACGCCCGTCTGGGCGCCCGAAACGATCCGCAACTTAGGGAGCACCGCCATCAGGCCTCGATTTTGTCGACGATCTTCCCTGAGGGCGCGAAACACGCGGCGATCAGCGGACCGCCGGACCCGCAACCGCCGTCGATGGAGGTCGTGAAGTCCCCTTCGACGATGCCGCGATGCCGTGGGTCGGCGCCGCGGATCACGCGGCGAAACTTGAAATATGGCCCGTTCATGCGCTCGAAATCGCCGCTCCGCCACCAGAAGTTGTCGCCCTGGTTGGGCAGCGGGCGGGCTGGGTCGAGACCGGCGTTGACGAACAACAGTGCCTCATCCTCGGTGTAGGCGGCGCGCTTGAGGGTCGACATCAGGCGCTCGTGCCCGTCAAGGCCGCGGATGTCGGAGCGCAGCGCGCCGGTCCAGCGGGACAACGCCTGGGCGCCGCTGTTGGCGGCGGTGCGTCCCTCGCTGATTCGCCCGCCATAGGCTTCCAGGGTGGCGCCGACGCCTTGCGTCAGCATCCACTCGAACACCTGGCGGGGATTGGGGGCGAATTGCAGTTGCAGCAGCTTCTGCCACATCTCTTCCTGGCTGCCGCGCAGGTAGACGATAGCGCCGGCCTCGGTCTCGATCTGGTGCGCCATCAGCGCCCGACGAAACAGCAGAAGTTCGTGCACGGTGGCCAGAATGGCGTCGCCGCGGCCGAGCACGTTGCCGAGATAAACAAGATTGTCTTCGGGCTTCAGGCGTTCGATCAGCTGGCGGTGCACATGCGCGAGGCGCCGGTCGTCACCGTAGATGGACGCCACCGCCCAGGTGCGTCGGCCGCCCGGTATGCCGACAAAGGCGTCGGCTCCCGGACGCGGCGCCTGGGGTTGCGCAATGTGCGCGGATGTTACCACACGCGGTTCGGCGTCATTGCCCAAACCCTCCAGGCTGAACCCTCCCGGTTACGCCGCGTTGAGCAGCTCTTCCAGCTTTACCGTCGCGCTTTCCTTGTCGATGTGCTCGAGGGCCGCCAGCTCGCAGGCGAGGCGGTCGAACGCGGCCTCATAGATCTGGCGCTCGCTGAACGACTGGTCGGGCTGGCCGACGTTGGGGTGAAGATCGCGTACCACCTCGGCGATGGACACCGGATCGCCGGAGTTGATCTTCGCCTCGTATTCCTGGGCGCGGCGGCTCCACATCGTTTTTTTGATCCGCGCCTTGCCGCGCAGCTTGTTGAGAGCGCTTTCCATCACCTTGCGGGTGCTGAGGCGTCGCAACCCGGCTCGCGCCGCCTTCGAGGTCGGGACGCGAAGGGTCATGCGATCGCGGTCGAACGCAATCACAAAAAGCTGCAGTTCCTGTCCGGCGATTTCCCGCGTCTCGATGCCCAGCACCTTGCCGACCCCGTGGGTCGGATACACCACATAATCACCCGTACCGAAAACAAGTTGTTCCCGCATATTTTCCGTTCTCTCTTCACCCACAACTCTTTATGGGCCCGCCAACGCGCAAAACCAGCGCGACATCCGAACGCAGTCCGGATTTAGGACAGAAGGGCAGGCACCGAGTTCAGATTAGTTATGTTACAGTCCCGTTGACGCCGGCGCGCGGCATGACCGTGTTCACACACGGAGCCATGAGCGATCAGGCAAGACGAACTATAGCATGATTTCGCATCGCAACACAAACGCGTGCCGCGCAACCCAGCCAACCGCCGCGCGATTCAGCCGCTCATGGCTGTTAGCTGCCGGTACCGGGATTAGTACTCATCAGGGCTTCTTTATCGCTTTTGCCATTCCATTCATCGGCATCCGCCGGTGGCTCGCCTTTACGCGTGATGTTGGGCCAGACCAGCGCGTACTCGGTGTTGATCGCCAGCCATTTGTCGAGGCCCGGCTCCGTGTCGGGGACGATCGCTTCAGCCGGGCATTCCGGTTCGCAGACGCCGCAATCGATGCACTCGTCTGGATGAATGACGAGCATGTTCTCGCCTTCGTAGAAGCAGTCCACCGGACACACCTCGACGCAGTCCATGAATTTGCACTTGATGCAGTTTTCGGTAACGATGTACGTCATTTTCCCTCGTCCCTCGCGGCGGCCGCCAGCCTGCCGCCGTCGCCCTCACGCGTCACGTGGTCCCGATGCCGAGCCGCCGCAAGACTCGCTGTCGCGCCAGTCCGCTATCGCGATCGGAAACGTAAAGAAGCCCGGCGGCGCGGCGCACCAAGTTCTGCTCATAGTCATCCGCCGTTCCGTCGGCGTAGGCTACTTCCCACAGCATTTCAATGATATCCGCGCGCTTCTCCGGGGGCATTTTGCGGTTGATGGTCTCCGTGAACTCGAACAGATCCGTCGATTCCGCCGCCGATTCGCTGGCGCGGTCGATCAGCGCCGCCGACTCCGCCTCGGAAAGGCCAAATCGATCCCGGATCAGCGCGTGCACCGCCCGCTCCTCGGCGGCGTCGAACGTGCCGTCGATTCGGGCCGTCACCGCCAGCAGCGCCGCGGCCGCACGGTGCAACGCCGCTTCCGGGTCGTCATCGGGTGCGGCGGGCCGATCACCGCCAAACATATCAAGCAGACGATTAAGCATGGCGGTGCCTATCACAGCACCGATCGTCGCTCAACCGCAACCTCTCTCAAGGTCTCGCCCGGCGTCCGGCCCGCCGGCGGCCAGCGGCTCCCGGGCCTTCGGCGGCGAGAGATCCTCATAGAGCGCGCGCGCTTCGGCCGCTGGGCCGCGCCGCAGACCTAAGTCGAGTACGCGAATGACGACGACGCGGTGGCGCAGCGGAAAAGTAAGAATATCGCCCGGCCTCAGCGCGTAGTGGCTCTTGGTGACGACCTGGCCGTTGATCCGCACGCGCCGCCCGAGACACAGCCGCTGGGTGATGGCGCGCGTCTTGCCGAAGCGCGCCCGCCACAGCCATGTATCCAGTCTGAGCGTACCTTCTTTCATTGCCGACGACTGAGCTCGCTCAAGCCCGCGAAGGGCGATGCTGAGTCTTTGTGCGGGCGGGAACGCGCCGTTCGCCGCGGCCGTCGGTCCTGTCGCCGCCCGGCTCCCGCGCGGAGACGAAGGCCATCGGCATCGGTGGACGTGGTGAAGCCGAGATCGGCGAGGACGGCGCCGACGTCCTGAAGCCGGCAGCCGATCAGCGCCGCCAGCGTGCCGGGGGCGACCGGATCGCCCCGCCGGGCCAGCCCTTCGGCGCGGACCAGCAGGCGTTCGACCATGTCGACGCGGACGACTCGCGGACCAAGGCATCGGTAGCCCAGCGCGTTCACTGCCGCGCGGTCGGCGGCGGGCGTCAGCGCCAATGAAACCGGCGCACCCGCGAGCTCCGGCGGCGGCGGCGTACGGGCGACGTCGTACGCACACCACAGATGCGTGCGCAGCGCCAGCGCCGCCGGCTTGAGAAGCTCCGGCACATAAATGGCGCGCCGCTCGATGCGCATGCCGAGGCGCCGCAGGGTGGCGCGGTCGTGCGCGGTCAGCGCCGGCACCTGTGCCTGTGCGTCGCGGCGGTCGAGAACGCCGAGGCCTTCGGCGAGCTGGAACAACAGCCCGCGCACGGCGCCGGCCGTGTCCGTCCGCCGCGCCAGGAACAGCGATGGAAGCGCATTCTCCAGATGAGGGCGCAGCCATGAGACGACGCGGCGCCGAACCCGTTCGCGCTCGGCCGGCAGCAGCAGGTCCGTCGGCAGGATCTCGACCTGCGGGCTGAGGACGTCACTGCCCGACGCCAGACGCGCCACCGGCGCGTCCCGCCAGCGGATCTCGCCCACGTCGTCGAGACGGAAGGCCACGTCCTCGTCGTCTTCCAGGGCGCGCACGCGGCCGCCGACCTCGCGCCTGAGCGCCGCCGTCGTCACGTTCAGCACCGCCCGTCCGGCGGCGCGGTCGTCGGCGGCGACGGCAGGGTCGGGGACGAACCGGAAGCCGTCGAGCGTGCCGACGGCATGGCCTTCGACCAGCACACCGCCCGACGACGTGACCGCGGCCATCAAATTGTCGCGCGCCTTCAGCCGGCCGACCAGGGATGCGGTGCGCCGGTCGACGAAGCGCTGGATCAGCCGGTCGTGCAGCGTGTCGGACAGCGTGTCCTCGATGCGGCGGGTTCGCTGGCGCCAGTGCTCGGCATCGTCGAGCCAGGCGGCCTGATGCGCGATATAGGTCCAGGTGCGGATGTTGGCGATCCGCTGCATCAACGCGTCGATATCGCCGTCGGTGCGGTCGATGGCATCGACCTGGCGCGCCACCCAGTCGGTGGGCAGCCGGCCGATCTCGCGGCGGCTCTCGCCGGCAAGAAAGCGGAACAGCTGCGCCACCAGCCGGCTGTGATGATCGTGGGCGACGTTGCCGAAATCAGGCACGCGGCAGATCTCCCACAACAGGCGAACGGCAGCCGGATCGCCGGCCCGCGCGGTCACTTCCGCATCGCGGCTGAGCGCGTCCAACAGCATTTCGTCGTCGGCCTGGCGCGCCCGCTTCAGCTCCGGCCTGTTCGGCGCGCGGGTCAGGCTCGCCTTCAGCCGCTTGAGCGACGTCGTGTCGAGGTCGCTGTTGCGCCATTGCAGCGTGCGCAGCGCGTCGAACTGGTGGTTTTCGATCCGGTCGACCACATCCGCCGGCATCGGCCCGATGTCGGCGGTGGTGCCGAAGGTGCCGTCCCTGGTGTAGCGGCCGGCCCGCCCGGCGATCTGCGCCAGTTCGGGCGCGGTCAGCACGCGCCGGCGGCGGCCGTCGAACTTTCGCGTCGCGGCGAAGGCCACGTGCTCGACGTTCATGTTCAGGCCCATGCCGATGGCGTCCGTCGCCACCAGGTAGTCGACCTCGCCCGCCTGATACAGCGCCACCTGGGCGTTGCGCGTACGCGGGCTGAGCGCGCCGAGCACCAGCGCCGCGCCGCCACGCTCGCGGCGAATCAGCTCGGCGATCGCGTAGACGTCGGAAATGCTGAAGGCGACCACCGCCGAGCGCGGCGGCAGTCGGGAAACCTTCGTCGTCCCCGCCCACGACAAGGTCGAAAAGCGCGGCCGCGCGATGAAGCTCGCGTCGGGCACCAGTCGGCGCAGCAGCGGGCGGATCGTCTCGGCGCCCATGAACATCGTCTCGACCTCGCCGCGGGCGTGCAGCAGGCGGTCGGTGAACACGTGGCCGCGATCCGGATCGGCGCACATCTGCACCTCGTCCAGACCGAGAAAGGCCACCCGCCGGTCGAGCGGCATCGATTCCGTTGTGCACAGAAAATATCGCGCCCCCGCCGGCAGGATCTTCTCCTCGCCGGTGATCAGCGCCACCTGGTCCCGGCCCCGCGCTGCGACCGCACGCTCGTAGTTCTCCCGGGCCAGCAGGCGCAGCGGAAAGCCGATCATGCCTGAGGCGTGGCCGAGCATCCGCTCCATCGCCAGATGCGTCTTGCCGGTGTTGGTCGGACCGAGCACGGCGACGACATGCGAACGATCGGGGCGCGAACGATCCGGCAGCGATAAACTCAGTGCATCCATGGCGTCCCACCTGTTCCGTCCACGCCGGGGCCGCCCGGCGTGGATAGCCCCTTAATGCCGATGAACCATCGGAACAAAGGCTACCGGCAGCATGTCCGTCGTCGTCACCGCGCCGCGCGCATCCTTGACGCAGCGGACCAGCGTTTGCGTTGCGTCGACATGGCCGACGGGAACGACCATCCGCCCTCCGGCGCCCAGCTGATCGACAAGTGTCGCCGGCACTTCGGGTGGGGCGGCGGTGACGATGATCGCATCGTACGGCGCGCCGTCCGGCCAGCCCTTCCAGCCGTCGCCCAGATGAATGGAAATGGTGGTGTAGCCGAGCGCCGCCAACCGGTCGGTGGCTTCGGCGGCCAAGGCCGGCACCACCTCGACCGTATCGACGTGCGCCGCCAGCTCCGCCAGAATCGCCGCCTGGTAGCCGCATCCGGTACCGATTTCCAGCACCCGATCGGTGGGTCGGAGATCGAGCAGGTCGGTCATGACGGCGACGATATACGGCTGGGAAATCGTCTGGCCATGGCCGATGGCGAGCGGACGGTTGATATAAGCCAGCGCCCGTTCGTGCGCCGGCACGAAGTCGTGGCGGGGCACGCGGCCAATCGCTTCCATGACTGCCGGCGAGAAGGCCGTGCGTCCGGTCCAGCGGCTGGTGTTTCGTGCGTCGACGGCAATCTCCTCGATGAGCCGCCGGCGCGCCTCCACCAAAGCTTCATCGTTGCTCATCGGTTCCTTCACCCCATCGGCAGCTTGCGGGCGCGGGCCGGCTCCGTCAAGCTCCCGCCCGACATCCGGATATCACAAGGGAGACGGCCGGCAATGGCATTCAGACTGACGAGCACCGCCTTCGCCAACGCCAGGCGCATTCCGGACCTCCACACCTGCGATGGGCAGGACACGTCGCCGCCGCTGGCGTGGTCGGACGTTCCGGACGGCGCCCGCAGCCTGGCGCTCATCGTCACCGACCCGGACGCACCGGTCGGCACCTGGTACCACTGGGCCGTCTTCGACATCCCGCCGGAAAGCACCGGCCTGGCCCCCGCCTACCCGAGCGAGGCCCGCCAGGAGGGTTGTCGACAGGCGATCAATGACTTTCGCCGCGTCGGCTACGGCGGCCCATGCCCGCCCCGAGGCCATGGCCAACATCACTACCGCTTCCGGCTGATGGCGCTCAACGTGCGCCACCTGGACCTGCCCGAAGGCGCCGATTGCCGCGACGTCGAGGCGGCGGCCGAGGCTCATCTGCTGATCGACGTGTCGCTCACCGGCCTCTATTCCCGATGACGATTAAGTCGGCGCCGCGACGGGCGAGGGGACTTGCGGGGTTTTCAATTCCCGCACATATGCAGGCCCGAACGCCGGGGACGGCCGTGTACACCAGGGGAAACACCAGATGACGCACGAAACCTTCACCTTCCAGACCGAGGTGGGGCGCCTGCTCGACATTGTTGCGCATTCGCTTTACACGCATAAGGAGATTTTTCTCCGCGAGCTCATTTCCAACGCATCGGACGCCTGCGACCGGCTCCGTTACGCGGCGCTGACCGACCCCGGCCTCACCGTCGGCGATCCGGACCTCGCCATCCGCGTCCTCGTCGATCGCGAGCAGCGCACGCTGTCCATCGAGGACAACGGCATCGGCATGAACCGCGACGATCTGCTGGAGACGCTGGGCACGATTGCGCGCTCCGGCTCGCAGGCGTTTCTGTCCCAGCTCACCGGGGACGCGCGCAAGGACGTGACGCTGGTCGGCCAATTCGGCGTCGGTTTCTATTCCGCCTTCATGGTCGCCGAACGCGTCGACGTGCTCACCCGCCGCGCCGGGGAGGAGGCGGCTTGGCTGTGGTCCTCGGACGGGCAGGGGTCGTTCACCATCGACTCGGCCGAACGTCCGACCCGCGGCACCACCGTCATCGTTCACCTGTCGCCGACGGCGGACGAGTTTTTGGAGGAGACGCGCATCCGCGGCGTCGTCAAGACCTACTCCGATCACATCGCCTTTCCGATCCGCTTCGGTCTTGGCGACTCGGCGCCGATGCTGAACGCCGCCTCGTCGCTGTGGACGCGTTCCAAGCGCGAGATCGAGCAAGCCCAGTACACCGAGTTCTACCGCCACGTCGCGCACAGCTTCGATGAGCCATGGATGACCGTCCATGCCACCGTCGAGGGGGTCGTGTCCTTCACGTGTCTGTTGTTCGTGCCGGGATCGCCGCCGTTCGATCTGTTCGAGCCGGAGCGCAAATCGCGCGTCAAGCTCTACGTCAAGCGGGTGTTCATCACCGACGACGCCGAGGGGTTGATCCCGTCCTATCTTCGGTTCCTGCGCGGCATCATCGATTCCGAGGACCTGCCGCTCAACATCAGCCGCGAGACCGTCCAGCGCGACCCGCGCCTCGCCCGTATTCGCTCGGCCGTCGTCAAGCGTGTCCTCGACGAGCTGGCGAAAAAGGCCACCGCCGACGCCGCCGCGTACGACACCTTCTGGACATCGTTTGGCGCCGTGCTCAAGGAGGGGCTCTACGAAGACCCCGACAACCGCGACCGTCTGTTGGGCCTCGCGCGCTTCCGGTCGACGGCGGGGGACGGCCTGACCTCTCTCGATGCCTACATCGAGCGCATGAAGGACGGCCAGGAGGCGATCTACACCATCTCTGGCGAGCGGGTCGACATCCTCGCCAAGAGCCCGCAGCTGGAAGGCTTCCGCGCCAAGGGCGTCGAGGTGCTGCTGCTCACCGATCCGATCGACGAGTTCTGGATGCCGTCGGTGGGTAAATACAAGGACAAGGCGTTCACCTCGGCGGCGGCGGCGGATGTGGATCTGAGCGGGATCCAATCGAGCGATGACGACAGCAAAGCGCCGCAGCCGGAAACGCCGGCGGCCGGTCTGGAGCGCCTACTCGCCGCGCTGCGCACGACGCTGAAAGGCAGCGTCAAGGACGTCCGGGCTTCCGAGCGGCTGACTGACAGTCCGGTGTGCCTGGTGGCGGACTCGGGCGACATGGACATGTACCTGGAGCGCATGCTGCGCCAGCACCGGCAGATCGAGGGCTCCCAGCCGACGCCGCGCATTCTTGAGATCAACCCGTACCACCCGCTCATCACCCGCATGGCGGCGTGCGCCGAAACGGCCGGCAACGCCGACGCCGAACTCGGCGACGCGGCCTTCCTGCTGCTGGACCAGGCACGCATCATCGAAGGCGAAGCGGTCGCCGACCCCCAGGCCTTCGCCCGCCGCCTGTCGGCCATCATCGGCAAGGGCCTGACTCTTTCCGCGATACCGGAGCCGCCAACATCCGAGCAGCCGCCAACGGAGCCGCAATCATCCGAGGCGCCATCATCGGACCAGCCGTTGCCGGAACAGCCGTTCCAATCATCGCCAGGGTAAAGCGCTGCGGAAGCCTGAGAGAGCCCGGCTTGGTCCGAACGGGTCTTTGCAAGAGCAATGGCCGCGGGCGGTGTCGCGAATGTTGGAAGGCGAGGCTGCCGGTGGTCAGACGGACCGCAAGGCGACATGTCCAATTAAACCGTCGCGTTCGCCGCTTAGATTGCCAACGATTCTCGGCAAAGACGGCTTCCCGCCCCCTATACCGAGCCGGCTACGTTCAATCAGACGTTTCGATTCGGACACTACCAGAGGCGCTTCGCACTGGCGGTTACCGCAGGGAGCGCCCTCACCCACGCAGCCTCTCGCCCAGCCGCCATCCATAAACGAACCGATGCCGAATCAACCGTCCGCGTTATCGCGGGCATGGCACGCTGCAGAAGCTCCGCTCGGCCGTCCGCGGACCACATTTTACGTACGAGGCACCGTCCCCGATCCTTAAGCGACGTGTTGCCGCGACAACAGGGTTCGGCGGGTCGATGTGATCAGCGCGCGCAGGCCATCTTCCGTCACCCCATCACGGCGCATGACGGCGGCGGTCAACGGATCGCTGAGCAGTTCCTCGATCGTCGGCTCGATGCCGCTTCCGGCAAAACGGTCACTACGCCGGGCGCGATGAACGGGCAGATCAGACATGGGCGGATACGTCCCTGCGTTATGCGAACACACCTCGACCGTTGATAAACCCAACACCGTTTCGTTCCTCCCTCGCAACGGCACGTTCTGGATGCCGCGCCACGATTAACTCCCACGGGGACACGCCGTCCCCAAGGCATTGATGGCTTCCAACGTGTTGAATAAGGCCAAACGAACGGCGCAAACGGACGGTCGACCTTGAGGACAATGACGCGCTTATCGCAAAACCGTCTTTCAACCCGCATCACCAAATTATTAATAGACAGTATATTGAATTTCGAGCGCCAAAACAAGCGCATCGGTAGAGTATCCGACGGGTCGTGCGCACCGATGGGTGCGATCCGCGATTCGGGCGCCGTTATCGGCGAACCGCGATCCTTGTTCAGCCGTCCGGCGGATCGATTCGCCGCGCCGCGAGGATCGGGCCGCCGTCTTCGGCCTGGACCAGAACAGCGGCGCCGTCACCCTGAGCGTCCGTCGGAAGGGTCAGCGTAACGGCCTTTCCCGTCCAGCCGCCGATCCGTTCTAAGCGACGGACGACGTTGTGGTTTTCCAGCGCGCGGCCGCCGTTTTCGCCCCGTGCAACGGCGGTCGAATGGTGGCGCTCGAAGGTGACGTACCACACGTCCGCGGCTGCCGGGGACATAACCTGGGCCACGTCGGGCCCGATCGTCACCCGGCGCTGGCCGGGGTCACTGACGTCGAGCCGGATAGAAAGCGGCGCCAGCTTAGGTGCGGACGCGATGGCGCCCAGCACCGCACCTCGGCGGCTTCCCGGGACGTCCACGGCGCCGTTGATGACCATCTGCGGGGTATAGACGTGGCGCAGGTCCAGCCGCCGGGCATAGGCACGCTGACGCTGCGTGAACCGCGCCTGGGCGAACGGGTCGCGCCAGCCGAGGTGATCCCAATAATCGACATGCTCGGACAGCGCGAGGATATCCCGGTTCGCGGCCAGTTCGCCGAGGAGCGCATCGGCGGGCGGGCAGGACGAGCAGCCCTGCGAGGTGAACAGCTCGACCACGGTCAGCGATGTGTCCGCCCGGGCGGCGGACGGCCCGCCGGCGATGCCCGCGAGGAGAACGGCGAGGGCGACGATGGCGCCGGCAATGAGGGTGCCGGCAACGGGGTGAGGGGACGAGGCCATGCACGAGGCATAGTCCCGCCCGCGGCTCTCCGCCACTCACAGGACGGTGATCAGACGCCGTCCCGTGAGGCGCGTCCTCTCCGGCACATCCTCATCTCTCTCAGGCACCTTCGGCGAGCTGGTTCATCACCGCGTGCAGGATGCCGCCGGCGCGGTAGTATTCGACCTCGTCCAGCGTATCGATCCGGCATTTGAGCGCCACCGTCTCCGATCCGCCGTCGGCGCGATGGACGGTCATCGTCACCGTCAGGCCGGGACGGATCTCCCCATCCAGTCCGGTGAGATCGAACGTCTCGCTGCCGTCGAGCGACAGCTGCTTGCGGTCCATGCCGTCGGCGAACTGCAGCGGCAGCACGCCCATGCCGATCAGGTTGGAGCGGTGGATGCGCTCGTAGCTCTCGGCGACGACGGCGCGCACGCCCAACAGCCGCGTGCCCTTGGCGGCCCAGTCCCGGGATGACCCGGTGCCGTACTCCTTGCCGGCGATGACCACCAGCGGCACGTCGTCGGCCTGATAGGCCATGGCGGCGTCGTAAATGGGCATCAGCGCGCCGTCCGGCATGTGGCGGGTGACGCCGCCTTCCGTCCCCGGCGCCATCTCGTTGCGGATGCGGATGTTGGCGAAGGTGCCCCGCATCATCACCTCGTGGTTGCCGCGCCGCGAGCCGTACGAATTGAAGTCGATCGGCTTGACGCCATGGTCGATCAGATAGGCGCCGGCCGGGCTGTCGGTCTTGATCGCCCCGGCCGGTGAGATGTGATCGGTGGTCACGGAATCGCCGAGAATGGCCAGCGGCCGGGCGCCGGTGATGTCCTCGAAACCGGTGCGCAGGCCGGACTCGAAGAACGGCGGCAGCCGCACGTAGGTCGAATCCTCCTGCCAGGCATAGGTCTGGCCACCTGCCGTCGGCAGATTCTTCCAGGCGTTGTCGCCCGAGAACACGTCGTCGTAGCGGGCGCGGAACATCTCCGGCGTGAGAACGGCGTCGATGACCGACTGGATGTCCTTGTTGCTCGGCCAGACGTCGCGCAGATAGACCGGCTGGCCCTCGGCGCCGGTTCCCAACGGATCGTTGAGCAGATCGACCGCCATCGAGCCGGCCAGCGCGTAGGCGACCGCCAAGGGCGGCGAGGCGAGATAGTTGGCGCGGGTCTGCGGATGGATGCGGCCTTCGAAGTTGCGGTTGCCGGACAGAACGGAGGCGACGACCAGGTTGCCGTCGTCGATGGCCGCCGCGATCGGCTCGGGAAGCGGCCCGGAATTGCCGATGCACGTCGTGCAGCCATAGCCGACCAGGTTGAAGCCGAGTGCGTCCAGGTCGGTCTGCAGTCCGCTCGCCTGCATGTAATCGGTGACCACCTTGGACCCCGGCGCGAACGACGTCTTCACCCACGGTTTGACGTTCAACCCCTGACGGCGCGCGTTGCGGGCGAGCAGACCGGCGGCGACCAGGACGCTCGGGTTGGACGTGTTGGTGCAGCTGGTGATCGCCGCGATGACCACGTCGCCGTCGCTCAGCTCGTAGTTGGCGTTGTTGACCGCCACCGACTTCGCCGGTGCGTCTTTGCGCTCTCGGCCGAGATACTCGCCGAAGGCCGCGGCGGCGGTCGACAGCGGCACGCGGTCCTGCGGCCGGCGCGGGCCGGCGAGAGACGGCTCGACTGACGCAAGATCCAGCTCAAGGGTGTCGCTGAACACCGGGTCGGCGGAGTCCGCGGACCGCCACAAGCCCTGCTCCTTGGCGAACGCTTCGACGAGCGCGACGCGGGCCGGCTCGCGGCCGGTAAATCTCAGATAATCGATGGTGGCGCGCCCGATCGGGAAAAAGCCGCAGGTCGCCCCGTACTCCGGCGCCATGTTGGCGATGGTCGCCTGATCGGCGAGGGTCAGTGTGTCGAGGCCGTCGCCATAGAACTCGACGAACTTTCCGACGACGCCCTTCGAGCGCAGCATGTGCGTCACGGTCAGCACCAGGTCGGTGGCGGTGGCGCCTTCCTTCAGGCGTCCGGTCATCTTGAAGCCGACCACCTCGGGGATGAGCATGGAAATCGGCTGGCCCAGCATGGCCGCCTCGGCTTCGATGCCGCCGACGCCCCAGCCGAGAACGGACAGGCCGTTGACCATCGTCGTGTGGCTGTCGGTTCCGACCAGCGTGTCCGGATAGGCCACGACCGTCCCGTTGTCCCGATGCGTCCACACCACCTGCGCCAGATATTCGAGATTGACCTGATGGCAGATGCCGGTTCCCGGCGGAACGACGCGGAAATTGTCGAACGCCGCCTGACCCCAGCGCAGGAAGGCATACCGCTCGAAATTGCGCTCATACTCGTGCTCGACATTGGCCTCGAACGCCCGCGGGTTGCCGAACGCGTCGACCATGACCGAGTGATCGATCACCAGGTCGACCGGCACCAGCGGGTTGATGCGCGACGCGTCGGCGCCGCGGGCCACCATCGCCTCGCGCATGGTCGCCAGATCGACGACGGCGGGGACGCCGGTGAAGTCCTGCATCAGCACGCGCGCCGGACGGAAGGCGATTTCATGGTCGGAGCGGCGATTGGCGAGCCAGCCGGCGACGGCGCGCACGTCTTCCGCCGTCACACTTCGGCCGTCTTCCCAGCGCAGAAGGTTCTCCATCAGAACTTTCAACGAATAAGGAAGACGCGATACGTCACCAAGACCCGCATCGGCCGCCTTGGCAAGACTGTAAATGTCATAGCTGACGTCGCCGACCTTGAGGGGGCGACGGGTTTCAAACGAGTTTGTCCCGGACGGAGGCACGGCCGCTGTTCTCCCTGCTTTTCCCGCGAAAGTGTGTCCTAGATCATACTTCCCAATCCAAGTCTATGGTTTCAAGTAGGGGAGGTTGCCACCCTTCGATGACGGGATCCCGCAAGCACCTGAATGCAGATCGTTATCGCAGCTTAAAGTAGAGCGCACATCGTCGCGGCGGCGGTGTCACGCCCGCGCGACAGCAGCGACCGCGAGGACGAACGTCATGAGGAAAAACATGAAACGACGATGGACAAAAGCAATATGGGGTTGGTATAAGGCGTACGCAGTCAGGTGTCCGCTTACTGACCATAGCGTGTAATGCCTGGCCACGGGAGCAGGATAAGCCGTTAGTTATGTAAAATCAAAAGTCGGTTACGTCGAGTTAAACGTGGCTGATTGCGACGCGCCGTATGTTAGGACCGGACGGCCGGGCTTGGCCGATCAGGCATGCCGCGCGGAATTGTGTGAGGTAGTTCGTTTAGTAGTGATCCCGAAGGGTACCGGGCGCGAAAAAATCAGCGCCAGGCGTTTGAATGGGTAGCCGCGGGAAATGCCGGTGCGAATGTGGGATCGGGGAGCGTCTCGAGCTTACGCGAGTGGACGATGACGTTGACGTACGACGGACAACGCCGACCTCAGGGCCAACCTCAGGTTATCCCGGAAGGTGGGAGTGATGTCCTCGACGTTGCGCAATGTCCGCACGGTGTGCCGCGCGATCGGGCGTGGCGGTACGGCGAAAAGGTTCGAGTCCATCGCGTCTACGACGACCGGCGAGCAAGGCAATGAAACTCATTCAGACGTCTCTTGAAAACGATCCGGCGATCGAAAAAGTCGCAGCCCTGAACGCCGGTGACCGGGGGCTGTCGCTGTCGGAAAGCATCGTCTCCGGTCTCGTCGGTCTTGCGGACGCGGTCGCGATTATCTCCGTGCAGGTCGCCATCTACCTGTTTTACGTCGGTTGGTCCCCGGACAACATGCAATTCTATCTGACCGCCATCGGTGTGATGTCGGCGGTGACCATCAGCCTCTTCCACCAGATGGGCTTTTACGAATTCAGCACCATCGTCTCGTGGCCGGCGCGCATGCGCCACCTGCTGACGACGTTGGCGCTGGTCGGGTTGATCTGTGTCGGCGTCGGTTTCGCGTTCAAGGTCACCGAAGAGTTCTCGCGGATATGGTTCTTCGGCAGTCTGGTGGGCAGTGCCGGACTCATCGTCGCCGAACGCGGCTTCGCCCGGCTGACGATCGAGAAGCTGGCCAGCGACGGTGTTTTCGTACGCAACATCGCCATCATCGGCGCGGGCAACCAGGCGGAACAGCTGATCGCGCGCATTCAGGAGCAGAACGCCCCATGGAAACGGATCGTCGGCGTGTTCGACGATCGCAGGACGCGCATCGCCAACCGGATCAACAACGTGCCGGTCCTCGGCAGCATGTCGGACCTGGTTCAGTGGGTACGCCAGGGTCATGTTCACGATGTGGTGATCACGCTGCCGTGGAGCGCCGACGAGCGCTTGGTCGACATCATTCGCCGGCTGCGGCCGCTGCCGGTGCACATTCACCTGGGCTCGGACCTGATCGGCTATCACTTCCCGCGCCACCGCGAGCGCTATCTCGGCGGCGTGCCGGTCATGCACATCGCCGCCGCACCGCTCACCGGCTGGAGCGGCCTGATCAAAGCCATCGAGGACAAGATCGTCGCGGCCACCGTGCTTACGTTGTTCGCGCCGATCATGCTGCTGATCGCCATCGCCATCCGGATGGAGAGTTCCGGCCCCGTCCTGTTCCGCCAGAAGCGCTACGGCTTCAACAACCGGCTGATCGAGGTGCTGAAGTTCCGGTCGATGTATCACCACATGCGCGATGATGACGGCGTTCTGTCCACATCGCAGCAGGACGCGCGGGTGACGAAGGTCGGCGCGTTCCTCCGCCGCACCAGCCTGGATGAGTTGCCGCAGCTGATGAACGTCCTGCGTGGTGAGATGTCTGTGGTCGGGCCGCGCCCGCACGCCATCATGTCGAAGGCCGGCGGTCGTCTGTTCGAAGAGGTGGTCGAGGAATACGCCGTTCGACACAAGGTCAAACCGGGCTTGACCGGTTGGGCACAGGTGAACGGCTGGCGCGGTGAAACCCTGAACGAGGAAGACATCAAGAAACGCGTCGAGCTCGATCTGTTCTACATCGAAAACTATACGCTGTGGTTCGATCTGCGCATCCTGTTGATCACCGCCTTCATCGGCTGGACCGGCAAGCGCGCCTATTGACGCCTTGGAAGGCGAGCCCGGCGGGGTACGTTCCGCCACAGCGCTCGACGATCTCGACCGTCCTCATCGCTGGACGTGGCAGCCATGCAAGCCACGCCAAGTGCCGAGTGTCGATGGATGCGCGGATTACGCCCGCGCAAGACGCGCTCCGGGCTCGGAACGTCTTCCTTTCCCTTTCATTGCCGGCCATTTACTCTGCCTCCGTCCTCCTTTTCGTCGTGGCCGGGCCTCGGACCCGGCCATCCATTCTGCGGCCGGCATGACACCTGAAGCGGTTGTCCTGACGCATGCACGGAGCAGGTCCCGCCTTGCCAGGGGCGACGAGGAACGCTGACAATCTGATTCTTGGTGATCGCGACGGCGAGGACGCTCAACCGCTGCGTCAGCTGGCGTTGGCGTGTCGACCGGTATGGATCAGGATGGTGACGAAGCGGCCGGCGTGAGCGCGCCTTCCTGGCGCAACACGGCGCCGGCCGTAACGTCGTCAAGGACTGGCCCGACGAACGTGCGGGCCTAACGACTCGGTTTCGTCAGCTGCGTTCGGTGCTGTGGCGCTGGTGCTGTTCCGAATCGAGTTGGGCGATCGACCGGTTCATCATGTCGATCAGAACGGCCGTCCAGGCGTCATCGCCATAAAGACCGCGGTTGATTTCAACAAAGTCTCGAAGATCGGCTTTGCTAAGCATGTCGTCTCCTCAAATGGTCACGCCCGCCGGTCGTCTGCCGGCGATCCGGGCGTACCGCGTGGTGATAAACTCGCCTCCCTCAGGCTGATTACGCTTAGTTTCTTTTCGATTGGTTAACGTACGCTGTTCAAAGAGCTGTGGATGTCGTCCGCATGTAGTAACAAAAACACCGCATTGTAGAGCGAACACACCCGGAAACCAGTTAGAGATAGGACATCCAATAATTTCTGCCAGCATACGCTTTTTCGCCGCCACGACAGGCTAAAAGATCATCGTCCTGGAAAAAAACGTTTCCGCTTATGGTTTTTAGGTAACTGTTCGCAAAGCATCAAGCGATCGTCAAGTTTAACCGCAGAATAATGACATAAATATGTCAATTCGGGAGCACCCTGATCGGTAGGTATCGCTCGCCTCCGCCGGCCGGGCAGCCGGGTAGGGCGGATTGGCGACAGCGAAAACCGCCGAATGGCCCGTTTGCCAAATGGTCCGTTCGGCGGATTCGGCGCGGCGCTATACGCCTTGAGGCACGTCCACCCTACCGCCGGTTGCGCCGTTCGCGGTCCAGGCACCGGCGTTCAACGCACCTCGAACGCCTCGCTGGCGAGCACGCGTCCGGCCTGGTCCGTGAGGACAACTCGCCATGCGCCCTTGGTGTTGGGATCGATGCGTTTCTTGGTGTAGGTGCGCCAGCGGTCGCTGCCGATGCGGAGAGTGACGCTCTGCACCGACGTGCGGCCATAAAACCAGTCGTGCGTGACGGAGCGGCCGCCGAGCCCTTTCAACTCGGTGAAAAAATAGAGTGTGCCTCCGCCGGAAGGCAGATCGACCACCGGGCCAACGCGATCGACCGGTTCGCGGTCGCGGACGTTGGTGGTCAGCAGCGCACGCGCCACCGCCCCGTCGTGTGTTACCGGCTCGCGCGTCGCCGCCCGGTCGACCGCGGGCGGTGTCGCCTGTTCATCCGCCGCCGCCCGCTCGTTCGCCGCCTTTGGCGGTGTCGGCTTGCTGGTGTCGCCGCCGAGCGCGGCGCGCACGATGTCGGCAAACGATCTTGGCGCAGCGTCGGCTGCATCGGCCGGCGCGGCCGATGCACTGGCGCCGCCGTCGGCGGTTTTGTCTCCGGCGCTGCTGTCGGCTGCCGCGCCGTTCGGGCGGTCCGCGCCGGTGTCGTCGGCGCTCGCCGTTGCTTCAGCGGAAGCAGCCGGCGCGTCATCCGGCGTCGCGTCATCCGGCGTCGCGTCATCGGTCGTCGTGGCTTCGGGCGCCGTCGTGGCGTCTGTTGTCAGAGTGTCTGCTGCGGCACCCGCCGCCGATTCATCCGAGCCCTCCCCGGCGTCGACCGGCGCCGCGGCGGTGTCCGTTTCCGTCGCCGCCGGCGTGTCGCTTGCGGTGTCGGCGACGGTATCGCTACCGGCCGCGACATGAGCGCTATCGCGACCGGCGCTTTCCGCGTCGGCGGCGTTCGGAACAGCCGCCGGTACGTCGGCCGCCGGTTCCGGCGCCGTGCCCGGTCGCCGGCGATCGGCGGCGCGGCCGTTCGTGCCCGGCGCCGCCAGAGACCGCGGATCGAGATTGAGAGTGGCGCCGGCAAAGGGTCGCTCCCCGCCGTCGCCGGGGCGGTTGCCTGGCGCTACGTTCGCTTGGCCGCTCTCCGCCGTTTTGGTTGCCGGTCGGTCCGTAACCGGCTCGCCGCGGCCGGTCGCCTGGAAAGCGGCCGGCTTATCGCCAAACAGATCGGCGATGGACGTTTCCGGTGACTGCTCCAGGTAAAATGTCACGGCCAAGCCGGCGACAATGAACACGAGGAGCAGCGCGAGAATGAGCACGGCGCCCGCGCGTCGCGGCGGCGTGGACGTGACGATTGGCGGCGGGGCGCCCAGCGGCCGGAGGTGGCCGGCGAGATCACGCTCGTAGCGGCGCCATCCCGCAATGCGATCGTCCGAGCGATTGTCCATCGGTGTTCGCCCCAAATTTCTGTTACCCCCAGGCACTATAGCCGTTTTTCCAACCTTTTGGATGAAACGCCCGACCCATGCAACCCGGAGGCCCATCGCGGTATCCGCGATAACGGATCGGCTGACAGGACAACCCATCCACTCCAGCGCCGGCCGCCATCGGCGTTTTCATCAGTGTACCTGGCGTTGCTACCAGGGTTACCCTGACGCACATACGCGCGCGCCAAGGGTACGTGTGCGCCCCCGAGTGCGCCCCTAATCGGCACACGACATCGGACACGTACCATCCCCGGGGGCTGGCGCATGACCGGCGCCTTCCGTGACGTCCGCCAATTGTTGCCAAATTGTTCGTGTCGGTCAATCAATCTATCGTATCGACGCCGGCGGTGGACAACCGCGCGCGTGTTTCCCAGTTAGCTTAGGGACGCTATGGTGCGGCGACTGCGGACGTCCCGAAACAATGGCGATCGGTCTTTGACCGGAACGGAGAGACTGAATGAACATGATTGTCGGACTGGTCGGCGCCCTCGATCGGGTGCGCAGCGGGCTGGGCAGCCAGTCGGAGGCAACGCTGGCCGCTGACGCCCGCCAGATCCTGGCCGAGAACGGCGCCATGATGGCGTTGCAGGAAGGGGAAACCGCTCCAGATTTCGACCTGCCGTCGACGGCGGGCGAGATCGTGCGGCTGTCCGAGCGGCTTGGCGACGGCCCGGTGGTGCTGACCTTCTACCGTGGCGGCTGGTGTGCGTATTGCAGCGGCTATCTGAGCGCGCTGCAGGCGGCGCTGCCGGCCTTTCGGGCCGCTGGCGCCCAGCTCATCGCCGTGTCGCCGCAGACCATCGAAGCGTCGATCCGCACCGTCGACAAGATCGGCATCGGCTTCCTGGTGCTGAGCGATCATGACAACGCCGTCACGCGCCAGTTCGGGCTGGTCTTCCGGCTGCCGGAGGCGTTCCGCCGCGCCTACGCGGCTCTCGACATCGATCTGCCCGCCACCAACGGCTCGGCGTCGTTCGAGCTGCCGGTACCGGCGACCTTCGTCATCCGTTCCGACCGCACCATCACCTACGCGGCTGTCGACGCCGATTACACGCGCCGGCCCGATCCGGGCAGCATCCTGAGCCATCTGCAAGCCATGGCGCCGGCGTCGGGAAAAGCCATCGGCCACGGGTGAGCCCGTCGACCGAGTTTGGGACCGATGCGTCATCCGCGGACGTGCGCGGCTTTCGCCAGCTCGCGGATCTGCACCGGGCTGGCAGGCAGGCGGTCGTAGACCGGCGCGCCGTCCCGGCCCAGATAGCCGAAGCTCAGCACGCCGGTTGGGCACGACTGCACGCACGCCGAGCAGCGCACGCACTCAGGGTCCCTCATGCCGAGGCCCTTGTTGGCGAAGTTCATCACGTCGATGCCCTGGTGGCAGACGCTGGTGCAGACGTTGCACGAGATGCACCTCTTTTTGTCGGCAAAGATACGGAACCGGCTGAAGCGCGCGTAGATGTGCATCAAGGCGGCGAGCGGGCAGGCGAACCGGCACCAGACGCGCCCCGAGAAGTGGAAATAGAACGCGACGCCGATGATGCCGGCGAAGATCAGATCGACGAAATACTCGTAGTTGAGCACCGGAATGCCGTCCAAGAAGGCGTGATAGGCGGTGCCAGCCCACGTGTCGGGCGCGATCCAGGAGACGATCCGCAGCACCATCACGATCGCCGCGAAGGCCAGAAACACCTGGCCCACCATGTTGAACCTGTTGGACGCCGGACCGTGCGGCATCTTGTGCCGCTGCGCATCGCCGACCGTCTCCGCCAGCGCGCCGCACGAACAGATCCAGCCGCAATACGCACCCTTGCCCCAAGTGCGGATGATGAGCGGGATGAAGATGAACGTCTGAACCCCGCCCAGGATCAGCCAGCCCCACATCGGCTGCTCGGTGAACCAGTTGTAGACGAACAGCGGCCAGGCAAGAATGAACCCATAGGCCCGCCAATAGGCACGCTCCTCGCCGATGGCGTCGTAGCGCTCGAAAAACATGTCGGCGAACGGCTGCAGAACGGCACCATCGATGAAAAAGCCGTTGCGGCCCATCCACGGCAGCAGAAGCTTCGGCAAAATGAACAGCGGCAGGATCTGAATGGCGGCCAGCGTACAGGTCTGCAGCGTGACGTAGGGCGTCTGTCGCCGCTGGATCCGGCGGTAGCCGAAAATCAGCACCAGCACGCAATAGGCCAGCGCGTAGTAGAAATCCGGATCGCTCGCCGAGTGGATCAGCGTGTAGAGCAGCGACGTGCGCGCCTCCGCCGCCATGCCGATGGCGTTGGTCAGCGCACCGGTCCACACCGCCGGATCGAGCCATGGGATATCGATCTGCGGCAGGAACGTCCCGTGACCGCCGATGGTAAAGCCGAATTTTTTCCAATGGTACAGCCAGATAAAGAACAGCAGCGACATCACGAGGCCGGCCCACGCCGCCACGCTCCACTCGCCGGCGATGCGCAGGCCGGAGCGGCGGAAAAAGTCCAGCGGCGCCTCACGGCCGGTCATGGCAAACACGACGTCGTTGGGAAGGCTGACATCGCTGCCGTCGCCGTCGACCAGCTCCACCGCATCCTCGCCGATTCGCTTCAGCTGACTGCCCATCATCAACGTGAGCGAGCCGGCCGGTTTGTCACCGCGCATCCAGGATTGCGCCGACGTGCTCACCCGCTCCGACGTCGGGCTGTCGACGCCGGTCTCGCAGGCCGGGTCCGCCATCAGCCGGTCGATCTTTTCGAGGTTGTCCGGTTTCGGGCGCGAAAACTCCTTTTTGCGATAGCTCACCGTCACGTTGGCGCCGACGCAGGTCAGCGCGATCGCCGTCTCCAGCGCGCTGTCGCCGCCGCCGACCACCAGCACGCTTCGGCCGGCGAACTCCTTGGGGTCGTGCAGGCGGTTGAAGACCTTCCCCAAATCCTCGCCCGGCACGCCAAGCCGGCGGAAGTTGCCGCTGCGGCCGATGGCGACGATCACCCGCTCCGCCGCGATCGCGTCCCCCGAGGCGGGGATAAGCCGCAGCACACCGCCCGCGCGCTCGACCCTCTCGATGCGCTGAAACGTCGGCTCGATGCCCTTGCTCTGCTCGCGCAACTCGTCGAGCAGGTCCTCCTTGACGTCGGTGGTGAACTGGATCTCGCCCGCCGGCGTCATCGCTTTGGGGTAGGTGTAGATCGGCTTTCCCTTGGGAAAATTGACGATGGTCGAGAACGGCTCCTGCGCCTCGAACAGCCGGAAATTCAGCCCCGCCTTCTGCGCCTCCGCCGCCGCCGAATAGCCGGAGACGCCGCCGCCGATGATCGCCAGATCGAGAACCCCGTCTCCGCCGCCGCCCGGCTTGAAATCGCTTTCGCCGATAAATGCCTGCACCGCACGGGCGCCCGAGTCGGCGGAAAACTTCAAGAGCGGAATGCCGGTGAGGTCGCCGACGATGCGCACGCCGGCCAGGTTGGTGGCGCCGTTTTCGCCCACGTCCGGCAGCTTTTCGGCGACGCCGGCGGGCCATTGCCCGTGCAGCCAGTGGTAATAGCGCCCGACAAGGCCTGTCATGTTCCGTCCCGATGCGTGCTGTCGCCCAACGGGTCCCGCTTATCAGCCGGCGTCGGCTCCGGGCAAATCACAACGTCGGGATCGGCGCCGTTACCGCGCGTCCTGGCGCCGGTCGCGTAGTAACGGTCAAACAGTTCCGCCGACAGCTCTTGTTTACGCCCTGACATCAGGTAGATGAAGATCAAGTGACACACCGTCGACACCCTCCGCCACGGGTGCGACGTGTCCCATCGCCGGGTCGATACCGTGCCGTTTCGGCCCAGATAGAGGACAGGGCCAGCGCCGCGCAGTCGCAGACTCAGCTCCACGTCCTCCATCAGCGGCAGGGCGGGATAGCCGCCGATGCCCGGCAACGCGTCGCGGCGCACGAACTGTCCCTGGTCGCCGAAGCCAATCCCGAAAAGGCAGCCCCGCACCGCGTTCAGCCACTCGATCACCGTCAAAGGCGCCGGCAGCCGGCTGAACCGCTGGCCCATCATGCCGCCGGCGGCGTCTGGCTGGCGGCCGAGTGCGGCCAGCATGGTGTCGACGCTTTTCGGATGCGGGGTGGTGTCGGCATGGACGATCCACAGAACGTCGCCAGAGGCCACGCGGACACCGGCGGCGATCTGCGTGCCGCGCCCGCGCGGGCCGGCGACCACGACCGCACCGGTCTTTTCCGCGCGGTCCACCGTCTCGTCGATGGAACCGCCGTCGACGACGACCACCTCGGTCAAGCGCAGCCCCTGGCGTTGCAGCGTCTCGACGCACCCGGCGATCCGTCGTTCCTCGTTGATCACCGGCACGATGGCGCTCACCGTGGCGGGCGGCGGGCCCGCCGGCACCGCCCGGCGCCGGGACAGCAGGGCGCGAACCCTCGGCCATGCGGTGGGGACGAGCAACAGCGCGAACGGCAGCCATTCAGCCCACCAGACCCAGGCCGGCTGATGCCAGATGCCGGTGACCGCCTCTTCCATCCAGGCGGTGAAATAAAACGCCTGCAATCCCGTTAGCAGCAGCCACGCCGGCTGCGGCACGAGCGCCAGAAACGGCACGATCCAGGACAGGTACCAGTAGTGGGTGACCGGCGCCAAGACGATCAGGCCGCCCAAGACGAAGAACGCCCCCCGCGCGTCATCCTCGACCCGCAACGTGACCAGCGCCGTCCAAAGCGCCAGCAGGCCATAGCCGATGGCGGCCGCGGCCGCCGGCGATCCGACGGCGCCGAGCACGATCGCATCGAGGAAGCCGTTGTATCGGGCGCCGGTGCCGAACGCCAGGATGCCGCGGGCCAGGTTCGGCAGGTCGTTCGCAAAGGGCAGGGCCGGCAGGACCAGCAGCGGTAGAAACGCCCAGGCGGTGCGCCAGCCGCGTTTACGAAGAAACAGCGGTACGAGCAGCACGGCGACGATCTTGATCTGCACCGCCGCCGCCAGCCACACCCACGCCGAGCGGTCGCGCCGCCGCTCGCGAGCGTCCAGCGCTGCCAATGTCGCCAGCACGAACAACGCATCGAAATGCCCCTCCGCCGCCATGCCGAGCAGCAGCACCGGGTTGAACGCCACCAGCGCCAGGTGGGCGACGGGCAGCGCGCGACGGCGAAGCATACCCGCCAGCAGCATCAGGCTCGCCATCTCGGCGAAGACGAACAGCAGTTTCATCGCCAGCGGGTCATGGGCGACGGCGACCGCGGCGGCGAAGACGAGCTGCGCCAGCGGCGGATACGCGGTCAGCTTGTCCTTGTTGTTCATCGCCGCCCAGAAGGCATCCCGGTGTTCGGGCGGCGCCAGATCGGCCGGCCCGGCATACGGGCTCTCGCCGGCAAGCACCAGACCGCCTTCCCAAAGATAGCGGTTGACGTCGTCGGACGCCGGATACGGCAGCAACAGCAGGCGCGCGACCAGCGCCAGCCCGAGGATGATCCAAGTAAGCCGCTTGGTCTCCAGTTGCAGCGCCGTCAGCCAGACCATGAGCCCGGTGACGAACAGCCCGCCGTGCGCCGCCACCGCCCAGGCCGGCGTACCGCGGCTGGACACGAACAGCCCCGTCAGGGCGCAGACCGCCAGCATCGATGCCGCGGCAACCGCGAACGCGCGGCGCCGTTTCGCCTCCGCTTCAGGCCGTGCTCCCATCACCCACCGCCCCTCCACCCCTGGTCGTCGTGCCCGGGCGCGACCCGGGCACCCACGCCTTGACAGCGCACCGTGGATGCGCGGATCACGTCCGCGCACGACGTCTTCGGGGCATGCCACCACTCCCCCCTCATCGTCGCGCCCGGGCTCGACCCGGCAACCCACCTTCCTGCCCCCTTATCCACACCGCCGTTGCCGCGCGCCCTTGACCGGCGGTCGTCTCTAACCGCACATTATCCTTTGTTTGCATCGGCATAAAGGCAGCCCATGGCCGTACTCGCGTTTCCCGCCCGCCATCTGACGCGCGACGATCAGTCGGCGATCATCGCCAAAGCCGGTCGCGGCGGCTACTGCTGCCAGCCGACCATTGGCGATGATGGCTGTCCGTCCATCGTTCTTCTCGACGATCGGCGCCGCGTGCGCGGCTACATCACCAAGGAGCACGGCGTTTACGCGGTGATGAACGCACGACGCATTGCCGTCGTCGAAAGCCGCCGCCTGGACGACGTGCTGTCGGTGCTCTCCCCCTAACCAGTCGGCTCGCGGCAAAGTCAAAAGTTCGATGCCACACGCCCGTAAAACGGTCATTAAAAGGGGCTTGAAGGCGGCAGGTTAAGAACTATGAATCAGTAAAATTACCCGATATTTTTGCTTTATCGACGTGCAAATTGCGGATATAAATGTGAATATGCGATAGCAATGGAAAGTTGATGCAAATTAATATGCGTACAGTAATGCTATAACACAATAGTACTGTCGATTAAGATTAGGCGATGTAGCAGTTCTTGTCAAAAAAGAGAAAAAAAATATGAGAGATTTATCGAAAGAGGTGCGTTTTCTGAATAAAACCCCGTTTATTTTTACAGAAAACATAGTAACACGAATCATCGAAATATGCAGAAACAGACTTCAAGAAACATCAGATGCGCGAATTTTTAAAGAGGAAGTAACTATAACATTCTCTAACAATTCGGAATTAGTTGTTGATTCTGAAAAGAGCCTATTTGATTACGAGAATGGAAAAAAGAATAATATTAAAGAAATAAGTATTTCTTTTTATTTTGGAACAATACAAATAGTAAATCCACTTGAAAAGTATATTTCCATAAAATTATGCAAAAATGATCATTCTACAATCCAATTAATGGCGTGGTCTACAAACCAGCGATGGAACAGATAGACTATTGCGGAAATAGAAGAGCAAATTGAACGAGCGTTGCAAACAAATATTTTTATTTGGATAAAGAAAAATTCTTTTATTATATTCTCCTTTATATATTTCTTATTATTTGTAAGTTTTATTTTTTCTATAAACCTTGAAGATAAATCGCAAAACATAGAGGTGAGGGACCTCGCTGAGAGCGAAATCATTGAATTAAGAAACTTAGCTACCAGAGCAGAAAGCGTTAACGATAAAATAGACGTTATATTCAAAATTTTGCAAATGAAATTTGTAGGGCAACCGAACTCGGAAGCTGAAACTAACGTAAAAAACGGTAACAGCGCCACATCACAAAAGACATTTTTAATGTTTTTTCTCGCACTATTGACTGTTCTAGCCGCTCATTATAATATTTCTAAGAATTATCCAATGTACGTTTTTGCGTGGGCTGATGCTCAAGGCGAATTTGAGAAAATTTTGGAAAAGAGAAAAGTAATTTGGCAGACATGTTTTGTCGCAACAGCTGTGAACATAGGTTCCAGCATAATTTTTTCATATGGATTTTCGTCGTAGCAACCGCAGATGTGAGATTGTAATGAATATGGTGGTCTAGCCCTATTTCTTTTGCATGGACTAGTGCAATTATTATTGGTGTCGGCTTTGAATTATTATCTTGTTAATTAACGTTTGAAGAATGGTGGAGCCGAGGGGAGTCGAACCCCTGACCTTCGCATTGCGAACGCGACGCTCTCCCAACTGAGCTACGGCCCCTCCGCGGCGGATAATGGGTATGCGCTCCCGCCGCTGTCAAGCGGCTGAACGGTTTGCGTCGCGCGGTGAGCGGCTTGCGCCGGCGCCGGACGGTGAGTAGGGTAGCGGCCGTTTTCCCGGTTGGGGTATGAGCGTCGTCATGGATGTTGTCGTGGGTCCGGTGTTCTGGCTGATCAACACGGTGATCGAGCTGTATATCTGGCTGCTGATCGCCGGCGCCGTGCTTAGCTGGCTGGTCGCCTTCAACGTCGTCAACACCTCGAACCGATTCATCTATCTGGTGGGGGACTTCCTGCATCGGGTCACCGAGCCGGCGTTGCGGCCCATCCGCAGCGTCCTGCCCAATCTCGGCGGCATCGACGTGTCGCCGTTGGTGCTGATCCTGGGTCTCTTGTTTCTCCAGCGCATCCTCGTCGGGTTCTATGCCGCAAATGTCTACTGAGGCGACGGCTGAGGCGGCGGCGCTGCCGTTCGCCCAAGTCGCCGGCGGCGTGCGTGTCCGCGTCCGGCTCACGCCCAGGGCGCGCGACAGCCGCGTTCTCGGCCTTGCCCGGGACGCCGACGGCCGGCCGGAACTGCGCGTGCACGTCACCGAGGCGCCGGAGGACGGCCGCGCCAACCGTGCCCTGGTCCGGCTTCTGGCCACGACCTGGCGGCTGCCGAAATCGGCCATCCGCATCGTCGGCGGCACCACCGACCGCCGCAAGACCGTCGTCGTCGATGGCGACGGCGCCGATCTGCTAACCCGGCTGTCGCAGTGGGCGACGCCGCTGGTGCCAGCCGACGGGGCGTAAGCGCCGATGCGCAAAGCACAGATCATCGACGGCCGGGCGATCGCTCAGGACCTGGTGCGGCGGGTCCGTGACGACGTGACCAGTCTGCGCAAGTTCGATCGCCTGACCCCCGGCCTTGCCGTCGTGCTGGTCGGCGAGGATGCGGCGAGCACGGTCTACGTCCGCACCAAGACGCGACGCACGGAGGAGGTGGGGATCCATTCGTTCATGCATCACCTGCCGGCCGACGTTCGCCAGCAAGAGGTGCTGACGCTGATCCACGGCCTGAACGCCGACGAACGGGTGCACGGCATTCTCGTTCAGCTGCCGCTGCCGGACCACATGGACGAGGCGGCGATCCTGGCCGCCGTCGACCCGGTCAAGGACGTCGACGGCTTTCACGTCATCAACGCCGGGCGCCTGGCGATCGGCGATCCACAGGCGCTGGTGCCGTGCACGCCGACCGGCTGCCTCATCCTGATCAAGAGCCACATCAAGGCGTTGAGCGGCCTCAAGGCACTCATCATCGGTCGCTCCAACATCGTCGGCAAGCCTATGGCGCAGCTGCTGTTGCGGGAGAACTGCACGGTGACGCTGGCCCATTCCAAAACCGCCGATCTGGCCGGCGAGTGCCGCCAGGCCGATATCGTCGTCGCCGCCGTCGGCCGGCCGCGGATGGTGCGCGGCGACTGGATCAAGCCAGGAGCCGTCGTCATCGATGTCGGCATCAACCGCGTGCCGGGCGAGGACGGCAAATCCAAACTCGTCGGCGACGTCGACTTTCACGACGCGCTGGAGGTGGCGGGCGCGGTAACGCCAGTGCCGGGTGGTGTCGGGCCGATGACCGTCGCGTGTCTGATGCGCAACACGGTCGTCGCCGCCTGCCGGCAGAGGGGCGTACCGGAACCAGATGACCTCGCACCCTCGGGTTGAAAACGAAACCTATTTTCATCGCGCGCGAATGCCTGTAAATAAATTGTGGCTTTAGGCCGCCGTGCTGGATTCGTGGTTTACCAGCACGGGTTTTGCATAGTCTCTGCGCAGAAGGGATTCTCGTGAGATTTCAAACTTCGTTTGCGCTTCGGATGTGATAATGATAATCATTCTTAAGAGGCACCGACCTGTCGCGCCGGGTCGGTGACCGCTCAAGGGAGATCCGGAAACCGATGGATGCTTACAGTGCCGCAGTAGGCGCCTTTCCCCTCATCCTGGCCGCACCCGGCGAACGCGTCCGCATCGTCGCCATCAGCGCCGGCCGCGGATTCAATCGCAAGCTCGCCGATCTGGGGCTGACGCCGGGGTGCGAGGTGTCGGTGATCAGCGGCGGCGGCGGCGGGCCGCTGGTGGTCGCCCGCGACGACATGCGCATGGCACTCGGCGCCGGCATGGCGCACCGGGTGTTCGTCGCCCGCGTCGACGACCTACCGCTGCCATGACGCTCACTCTCGGCGATCTGGCGGTGGGCGAGGGCGGCCGTATCGTCGGGCTGGCCCGCGGCGACCGCGCCTACCGTGAAAAGCTCCTATCCATGGGCCTCACTCCGGGGACCGAGTTTGCGGTCGTGCGCCTGGCGCCACTGGGCGATCCGGTTGAAATCATGGTCCGCGGCTATTCGGTCAGTCTGCGCAAGGGCGAGGCAGCCATGCTGCGGGTCGAGAAAGTGGCACGGGTGGCATCATGACGGCATATACGATTTGCCTCGCCGGCAACCCCAATTGCGGCAAGACGACGCTGTTCAACCGGCTGACCGGCGCCCGCCAGCAGGTGGGAAACTGGCCGGGGGTGACCGTCGAGCGCAAGTCGGGCGTCTACGTGTCCGGCGGCGATGAGGTGACCGTCGTCGACCTGCCCGGCGTCTATTCGCTGGGCGTCACGGCGGCGTCGTCGCTCGACGAGGAGGTGGCGCGCGCGTTCGTCCTTTCCGGCGACGCCGGCCTGGTCGTCAACATTGTCGATGCCTCGAACCTGGAGCGGAACCTCTATCTCACCGTGCAGCTGCTGGAAATGCGGGTGCCGATGGTGGTGGCGCTCAACATGCTCGACGTCGCGCGGGATCGCCGCATCCACATCGACGTGAAGGGTCTGGAAACCCGGCTCGGTTGTCCGGTGGTGCCCATCGTCGCCAACCGCGGCGACGGCATCGACGCGATCAAGCGCACCATCGCCGCCCGGCTCAAGGCACCGTCGCCGCCCGCCATCGACCTGGACTTCGGCAGTGATGTCGAGTGGGGAGTCGCCCAGCTCTGTCCGTCTCTGGACGCGCCGGCGGCGGCAGCGGGAGTCGATCCGCGCTGGCTGGCGGTCAAGCTGCTGGAGGACGACCTCGGCGCGAAAGCGCACGTCCCCGAGGCGCTCCGGGCCGAGGCCGCCCGCATCGCCGAGCACGTCTACAAGCGCTCGGGCGAGGATTGCGACATCCTCATCGCCGATGCCCGTTACGGTCTGGCCAACGCGGTCATGCGCGGCACCGTAACCCGCGAGGGCGTCGTCCGCCGCACCGTGTCGGACCGCATCGACAGGGTGGTGCTGCACCGGGCGCTCGGCGTACCGATCTTCCTTGCCGTCATGTATCTGTTGTTCCTGTTCACCATCAACGTCGGCAGCGCCTTCATCGACGTCTTCGATCAGTTCGTCGGCGCGCTGCTGGTCGATGGCGGCGGCGAGGTGATGCGCTCGCTCGGCAGCCCCGAGTGGCTGACCACAGTCGTTGCCGATGGTGTCGGCGGCGGCGTGCAGACAGTCGCCACCTTCATTCCCATCATCGCGTGCCTGTACCTGTTTCTGTCGTTCCTGGAGGACAGCGGCTACATGGCGCGCGCTGCCTTCGTCATGGACCGGATGATGCGGTCGGTCGGACTCCCCGGCAAGTCGTTCATTCCGCTCATTGTCGGCTTCGGCTGCAACGTGCCGGCGATCATGGCGACGCGGACGCTGGAAAGCCGCCGCGACCGCATTATCACCGTCATGATGGCGCCGTTCATGTCGTGCGGGGCGCGGCTGCCCGTCTACGCGCTGTTCGCCACCGCGTTCTTCCCCGTCGGCGGCCAGAACCTCGTCTTCGCGCTCTACCTGATCGGCATCGCGTTCGCCATCCTCACCGGCCTGGTGCTGAAATCGACCGTCCTGCGCGGCGAGGCGTCGCCGTTCGTTATGGAGCTGCCGCCCTATCACCTGCCGACGCTGCGCGGCATCGGGTTGCGCACCTGGGACCGGCTGAAGCAGTTCGTTTTCCGCGCCGGCCGGGTCATCGTTCCGGTCGTCGCGCTTCTGGCGGTCCTCGGGTCATGGGGTGTGGACGGCAGCTTCGGCAACGAGAACACCGAGCGCTCGATCTTGTCGACGGCGAGCCGGACGGTGACGCCGGTGCTCGCGCCGATGGGCATCAGCGAGGACAATTGGCCGGCCACCGTCGGCATGCTCACCGGCATTCTCGCCAAGGAGGCGGTGGTGGGCACGCTGGATGCCCTCTATGGCTCGCTGGCCGCTGGCGATGACGGTGCCGTTGGCGCAGCGGACGAACCATTCGATCTATGGGCAAGCCTCGGTGCCGCGCTGGCCACCGTTCCCGCCAATCTGGCCGGTTTGGTTGATGCGATCACCGATCCCCTCGGCATCGCCATCGTGAACACCGGCAGCATCGAGGAAGCGGCGGAAGCGCAGGAAGTGGCGGCCGGCACCTTCGGCGAAATGGCGGCGCGCTTCGATGGTGCCGTCGGGGCCTTCGCCTATCTCCTGGCGGTTCTCCTCTACATGCCGTGCGCCGCCGCCATGGCGGCGATCTGGCGGGAAACCGGCGCGGGCTGGGCGGTGTTCGCGTCGTTGTGGACGACCGGCCTCGGCTATGGCGCCGCCGTCATCGCCTTCCAGGCGGGAACGTTCAACCGCGATCCGGCGTCGGCGGCGGCGTGGATCGGCGGCGTGCTCGCCGTCTTTGCCATCGCCATCGCCGTCATGCGCCAGGCCGGCGAACGGGGCGAGCCGCGGCCCGCCGCCGCCGCGGCCGAATAGCTGCGATGATCCTTACCGATGTCCGCCAGTACCTCTGCGCGCATGGCCGCGCGTCCCTGACCGACTTGAGCCACCGTTTCGACGTCGAGCCCGAGGCGCTGCGCACCATGCTTGACGTATGGGTGGGCAAGGGCCGCGTTCGCCGGCTCGACGCGGGACCCGCCTGTGGGAGCTGCTGCGGCTGCGCCGAGACGCCGGCGGAGGTCTACGTCTGGGTAAACGACCACTGACCGTGGCAACCGCGCCCCGGCCGCCCGGCACCGGCGATTGATGATGCCACCTCTGCGGCTGGCACGGCGCGCCCGGCGGTGGTAGAAGCGCGCTCATGACCGATCCCTCTCTCATCCGCAACTTCGCCATCATCGCCCACATCGACCACGGCAAGTCGACGCTGGCCGACCGTCTGATCGAGGTGTGCGGCGCGCTGACGACGCGCGAAATGCGCGCCCAGGTGCTCGATTCGATGGACATCGAGCGCGAGCGCGGCATCACCATCAAGGCGCAGACGGTGCGCCTGCACTACGCCACTGCCGACGGCCGCACCTATGTGCTCAACCTGCTCGACACGCCGGGCCATGTCGACTTTTCGTACGAGGTCAGCCGCAGCCTCGCCGCCTGCGAGGGCTCGCTGCTGATCGTCGACGCCACCCAGGGGGTCGAGGCGCAGACGCTCGCCAACGCCTATCTGGCCATCGACAACGATCACGAGATCATCCCCGTTCTCAACAAGATAGACCTGCCGGCGGCCGAGCCGGAACGCATCACCCGGCAGATCGAGGAGGTGATCGGCCTCGACGCCGGCGCCGCCATCGCCATCTCGGCCAAGACCGGCCTTGGCGTCCCGGACCTGCTCGAGGCGCTGGTGAAACGCCTGCCGCCGCCGGCGGGTGATCCATCGGAGCCGCTGAAGGCGCTGCTCGTCGACAGCTGGTACGACGCCTATCTCGGCGTCATCATCCTGGTTCGGGTGATCGACGGCGTGCTGCGCCCAGGCATGAAAGTGCGGATGATGGCCGCCGGCACCGTGCATCAGGTCGATCAGACCGGCATGTTCCTGCCCAAGAAGACCGCGTGCGACGAGATCGGACCGGGCGAGATCGGCTTCATCACCGCCGGCATCAAGGCGGTCTCCGATACCGACGTCGGCGACACGATCACCGAGGACCGCCGCCGGACGAGCACGCCACTGCCCGGCTTCAAGCCGACGCTGCCGGTGGTCTTCTGCGGCCTGTTCCCGACCGACGCCGCCGACTTCGAGGATCTGCGCGAATCCCTCGGCAAGCTGCGGCTGAACGATTCGAGCTTCCATTTCGAGCCCGAGAACTCGGCCGCGCTGGGGTCCGGTTTCCGCTGCGGCTTTCTCGGCCTGCTGCATCTGGAGGTGGTCCAGGAGCGTCTGGAGCGCGAGTTCGACCTGGACCTGATCGCCACCGCGCCCAGCGTCGTCTATCGGATGCACATGTCCGACGGCACCGTTCGCGACCTGCACAATCCAGCCGATATGCCCGACCCGTCCCAGATCGACGTGCTGGAGGAGCCGTGGATCCGGGCGACCATTCTGACGCCGGGCGATTACGTCGGCCCGGTGCTGTCTCTGTGCACCGAGCGACGCGGCGAGCAGAAGGAGCTGACCTACACCGGCAGCCGGACGATGATCGTCTACGAGCTGCCCCTGAACGAAATCGTGTTCGACTTTCACGACCGTCTCAAGTCGGTGACCCGCGGCTACGCCAGCTTCGACTACGACATCGTCGGCTTTCGCCCCGGCAACCTGGCCAAGGTGTCGATTCTGATCAACGCCGAACCGGTAGACGCCTTTTCGTTCCTGTGCGACCGGGCCCAGGCCGAACAGCGCGGCCGCGCCATCTGCACGCGCCTCAAGGATCTGATCCCGCGTCAGCTGTTCAAGATCCCGGTGCAGGCGGCGATCGGCGGCCAGATCATCGCGCGCGAGACGATCAGCGCCTTGCGCAAGGACGTGACCGCCAAGTGCTACGGCGGCGACATCAGCCGCAAGCGCAAGCTTCTGGAAAAGCAGAAGGCCGGCAAGAAGCGTATGCGCCAGTTCGGCAAGGTCGAGATTCCTCAGACCGCCTTTATCCAGGCGCTCAAACTGTCGGACGGATAAGGGAGCGCTTAGGCCGGCGCGCCAAAACGCTCCCTGCCGTCCCGCCGGTTCGGCTACGGCAAACGGCCGGCTGTCGTGGCCGCCGCGGCCTGCTCCGCTTCCGGCGTGCCGGGCCGCGGCCACTTGCGCTCCAGCCCGCGCGCCTTGACGGCGAGCAGCACCATTTCGACCACGTCGTCCAGCTTGCGGAAATAATCGGTGTTGATGACGATGTCGAAGTTGGTTGGGTCGTTGTAGCGGGAGTGGAACAGGTCCCACACGAACTTGCCGCGCCGCTTGTTGCTTTCCTGCACCTTGCGCTTGGCCTCGGCGTACGACGTGCCGTCCTGTTCGGAGATGCGGGTCGCGCACGCTTCCACCGAGCCGACGATGCGCACGCGCAGCACGTCGCGGCCGGCGAGGATGACGTGGCTGCCGCGGCCGACGATGACGCCGCCGGTATGGTAGAGGCCGCGGATGACGGTGGACAGAAAATGCACGTACTCGTCGCGGGACACGTGCTTGCCGAAGACGGCCGAGTAAATCCACGCATCGACCGAATCGAGCCGCTCGTTCAGCGTCTCCATCAGCTTGGCGCTCACGTTGGCCTCGCCGGCGATGCCGCTGATGATTTCCGAGCCGTACATGTCGATGCCCAGGCGATCGGCGATCTGCTGGGCCACGTAGTCGCCGCCGGAGCCGATGGTGCGCGACACGGTGACCACCGGCTTGCGGATGTGCCGCGCCCGCGACGGCGGCTCTTCAAGGGCGCGGATGATGGCCTGGATGACGGATTGTGCGTGAACGGACATTCTTTTCCTTCTCCCCCTGCGGGCCCTTTCTACATAGCACCCCCGACCGGGCTGGCAAAGCTCGGCTTGATGATGATTGCCCGCGATCTCCCGCGCGACCGGATGGCCGGCAAAACCGGTTGCGGGCGCTTACGGCGTTGACTACCGTCGGGCTTCCGTCGCGACCGTCACCCGCCGCTTGGCGGGAGGCCCGGTCCGGGGAGGGATGGCCGAGTGGTTTAAGGCGCACGCCTGGAGAGCGTGTTCACGGGGAACCGTGTCGTGGGTTCGAATCCCACTCCCTCCGCCATTTCAGTCCCTGAGTGGGCACTGCGTTTGCGCCGCCGTTCGCCACAAGCGTCTGGAGCAGGCGGGATTTCGATCCCATGATTCGAACTTCACCGATATCGACCTCGACACGCTGGGCAAGCGCGCGCAGATGGTCACGGCGATAGCCACCACCTTCAAGGCGGATACGCTGGCGCGCGGTCCGGGCAAACTTGCTGAGCATTTGCGGCGTCACCGCCTGCTGACCTGAGTTCTGAAGCATGGCCTGTGCGCGCTCGGCGTCGGCCTGCGCCTGATCGCGGATCGCCTTGAGACCGTCGATACGGTTCTTGAGTGCGGGGTCGTCCAAATCGGCCACGCCCACCTCGATGGCGTCATAGAGGCGCTTGAGGCGCAACTCCGATTCGGCCGCGCGCTTGTTCAATTCGGCGACATGCTCGCGCCGTCGCTCGGCGCGTTCCTCCCGCCGGTCGAGAACAGCGCCAAGGATGGTCTCCAGCCGCTCGGGCTGGAGCAGGCGATCCTCCAGATGGCCGGCGACCAGATCGTCCAGCTTCTCCATCGGCACAGCCATGCCGGTACAGGCGGCTGGTCCCTGCCGCGCCTTGGTCGAGCAGGCATAGTAGCGGTAGCGCCCGCCCTTGCCGGTACGGATGGTCATGGCTCCGCCGCACTTGGCGCAATGGATCAGCCCGGTCAGCATGGTCGGACCGCTGACCACGCGCGCGGGCATGACCTTGGGATTGCGGGCCTTCAGCAGCGCCTGCACCGTGTCAAACGTCTCGCGGTCGATGATCGGCGGGACCGGCACGGTGACGATTTCGCTTACCGGCTTCAGTTCCTTGGTCTTGCTGCGCTTGTTGAACTCGTGCTCGCCGATATAGGTGCGCCGGGTCAGGATGCGGTGGACCTGGCCGATGCCCCAGCGCCCGCCATCGCGTGTAAAGATGCGGTTGCGGTTGAGATAGCTGACGATATTTTTGACGCCCATCTGCCCGGACGTACCGTCGCCGTGCAGGGCAAGCCGGTAGATCAGCCGCACCGTGTCGGCGTGGAACGGGTCGATCTCCAGCTTCTTCTTGACCTTGGCGCCGCGCGTCTCGGCCGCGACTGTTCGATAGCCGATGGGCGGCAGCGAGCCGTTCCAGAAGCCCTGCCGGGCGTTTTCCTTCAAGGCTCGCATGACGTGCTTGGCGTTTTCTTTGGACTGATATTCGTCGAACAGTGCCATGATCTGGCGCATCATGACGTGCATCGGATCGTCGCCCATCTCCTGGGTGATGGAGACAAGCCGGACGCCGTTCTTGGCGAGCTTCCTGACGTAGAACTCCAGCTCGAAATGATCGCGGAAGAACCGGCTGAATGAGTGGACTACCACGACATCGAACGGCGCGGGCTTCGACGTGCCCGCCTCGATCATCCTCTGGAATTCCGGTCGGCGGTCGTTGGTGGCCGAAGCGCCGGGTTCCACGAAGGTCTCGACAAGCTGATAGCCGCGTGACTGGCAATAAGCTTGGCCCTGTCGCTTCTGGTCGGGAATGGAGACATCATGCTCGGCCTGACGCGCCGTCGAGACGCGCAGATAGAGAGCGGCGCGTAGCGGCACGGTCACGGGTTGGGTCTCCTTGTCAGATCATCGGCACGGCCCGAACAGTTCATCGAAGAGGTCGCCGAACCAACGCTCGAACACCTCCACCTCGGCCTGCGTGACCGGAACGGGACGGGCCAGTCATCGGTGACGGTCCATGTTGTAAGATCGTATTTCGGCGGCCGGCCGGGAAATGGCCATGGATAGCCAAGCAGCGCCTCAAGCTGCTCGGAAGCGGACGGGACAGATTTGCGCGAACGCCGGGACATTCGGACAGAATCGCGCACGCACGGGACCGGCTGAACCGTCCAAGTGTACGCCAGGGCGCACGGAGCGCCATGGCGGGCAAAGACAGGCGCAAGGCGGCAGGCGCGGATTGCCGGATACAGGGGGTGCCGACGGGCGCGCCCATCAATCCTCTTTCCGGCCAGGCCTCGGCGATACCGCCAGGCCGAGAAAGACCATCACCGCCTGGTTGAGCCGGACCACATCCTCGTTGTCGAGACGCCCGATCCGGTCGCCGACCTTCGACTTCGGAAGCGTGGTGATCTTGTCGACCATCAGCCGGGAGGGAGCGTGCAACCCGTTCCGCTCGTTGGGCTCAACAGCAAGCCGGAACAGCGGCGCGTCGGTAGGGTCCGTGGTAAAGGCGCATATGGTGATCGAATCCGTGGCGTCGAAGCTGTCGTCCTGGACGATTACGACCGGGCGCGGCTTGCCCGCATAGTCCTTGCCGCCGGAGACGGTCCAGACCTCGCCCCGCCTCATTCACCGTCCCAGTCGGATACCGCGTCGATGAACGCCTGATCCTCGGCTGCACGGGCGCTCGCGGCCACCGCCGCCGACTGTCGGTGCGCCTCGGACTTAAACGATGCGGCGCGCACGTCCGGCACCCACATCTGGATGGGCCGCAGGCCCTGGGCGCGCAGCCGCTTCCGATGTTCCTGCACCTTCACACGCGTCGAATTCGCGCTTCTTGCCGATGCCATGACTCATTCTCCGCAATGGTTACATGTAACCTATCATGGACAACGCGTTGTGACCAGCCCTTTCGCGACCTCCGGGAGGTGCAAGTCAGACTGTTTCGGTTGCCCGAAATCCGTGGATTCCGGCATCGACGCTCAGCGCATTCTGGCGTGCACACGCGAACCTGGCGGATCGCACATCGCGCTCAAATCATTGGATTAGTGGGCAAAACCTGGCTAGGAAGCACCCGGAACACATCGCGGGAAAACGCCGCACATCGCGAAATCGCTCTTCAAGCCATTGAAAACAAACAACCGTTCCCGAGCGCACATCGCCGCTCTTTATCCTGCCTTCGATCGGTCGTGGTCAACCTCCAGCATCGCGTACCAAAAAGCCGGCCGCGACACGCCAAAAGGCGGGCGGAGTGCCTACGACTGCTTTGAAATTGTTGGAGAAAATGCCGTCGGCGGCACGCACCCCGACCGAACGGCACGCCGAAAACCAAGGCATGACAATGACTTAAGGTGTCGATGGGCATACGCTTTTATCTCGCCGTCTCAATCGACGCCGGCGGAAGCAGCGATTTCACGAAAGATTGTGGCTCGGCGTTGTCTGGCTAAGTGTGTACCGACGCTTTGCTGCGACGGGCTACGGGGATGGAACAAGGCTGAAAATGCGCTCCTTCGATATCGATTTCTTGGAGACATACGACGACGATTCGGTACTCTCGGAGCTTAAGCGTATCGCGTCCTCCTGCGGCCAGGACACCGTAACAAAGGCCGACATCGAAAGAGTCGGCCGCGTCAGTTATTCGCTCGTAGTCAAACGCTTCGGCTCTCTCCGCCAAGCACTTCAATTAGCTGGGCTCGTACCCCAGCGCTTCATGAATGCCACCGATGAGGAGCTACTTGAGATATTGGTCGAGCTTTGGGAACAGGTTCTTGAAAAGGAAGGGCGCACGCCGCAACGGAAAGATCTAAAAGTCTACAACGTTCCTGTCTCAGGGGACACATACATCAGGCGATTTGGGACTTGGAAGAAGGCCCTTGTGAAGGCAGCAAATTCTGTTGATGCAGAAAACGCCGCTCTAAGTGATGCGCCGCCTACAATTACCCGAGATGTTGACCCCAGGAAGCGAGAGAACTTATCGCTTCGCAAGCGATTTTTCGTAATGAAGCGCGATTCGTTTGCCTGTGTCCTTTGCGGCGCAAGTGGCCATGGCGTCCACCTAGAAATCGACCACAAAGTTCCTTTCTCTCACGGTGGGGATGACACTATCGAGAACCTGCAAACACTTTGCTTCGACTGTAATCGCGGGAAGCGGGCCTCGTACGAGGGTTCGGAAAGTCCTCTGTCATAGGGCTATGGCGTAAAGATAGTGATCATCACTATCGGTCGTGGCCCGCCAACATCCGAAACCGAAGCGTTCTCTGCGGCTTGGGGCTGACCCGAAAAGCGCGTTATATCAAAAGGGTTTACAGGCTGAGCTGAGGATTTTATCCGCTGGCCGCAGCTCGATTCTGTTCTCTGTTTGGCCGAATTCTCTAAAAGCTGAGGACTGCACCGTTTTAGTCCTCAGCTTAAGTCCTTAACAATATCAATAAGTTTCGGGAGTCTCGCCATACCTACTTTCCGCAATCCTATTTGGCAGGCGAAGGCAAACCGGATCAGAAAAGGTTCATCGCGAAATCCACATCTCACGGCTTGCCGGCCGTTCTCAAATAAGTGGCCAAGCAGGTACAAACGAGTCATGCCCCGCTTCGAGACATCCGAGGCGCTCAGCGCGCATATGCGTCGCATTCGTAAAATGGACACGAAGCCGGAGCTGCTTGTCAGGCGGCTTGTCCATGCCATGGGCTACCGCTACCGCCTCCACCGCCGAGATTTGCCCGGGACGCCCGATCTGGTCTTTTCAGCTCGCAGGCAGGTTATCTTCGTGCATGGCTGTTTCTGGCACCAGCATGATTGTCCGCTGGGCAACAAGCAACCTTCGGCCAATCCGGGCTACTGGCTACCCAAGCTGAAGCGGAATGTGGAACGGGATACGTTGAACCGCACCGCCCTGGAACGTGCTGGATGGCGCGCTCTGGTGGTCTGGGAATGCGAAACCCGCGATACCGAGGCATTGAAGGACCGTATTGCGGACTTCCTTGGTTCGTCCTGATAAACGCTATTCAGCCGCGAAAAGTGATCGGTTTGCCACTTCCCCTTTTTTACGGCGGCGTTGTGCAGCCCATCCCTTTCCTTCGCCAGGATGATCAGCATGATCGCCGATAAGATCTTGGTACTTGACCGGCAGCCGCGCTGGGCGTTCAGGCGCAGGAACTGGACGGCGCACGGGGTGTAGTTGCCCCCGTTTCACCGGACACACCGGCGTGGTTAGAGGGCCTGCCTGAACTCGCGAGGCGAGCGCATTTTAAGCCCTGAGTGAGGGTGGTTGTCGTTGTAATCCTCGAACCACCCGGCGATCAGATCAAGCGCGGTCCTGGCGTTGGGGATCGCGGTGACGCGGACGTAGTCGCGCTTGATGGTTTTGACGAGCGCCTCGCTCATGCCGTTGCTCTCCGGGCTGGCGACGGGGGTGAAGCAGGAGACCAGATTGAGCTGCGCCGCAAACTGCCGGGTCTCGATCGCCGTGTACGGCGAACCGTTGTCCGACAGCCATTCCACGACATGTGGCGCGTGAATGCCGGCGAAGCGCTTCTCGACGGCCTCCAGCATCATGTCGCGCACGTCAGAGCCGGATATGCCAGCGTTGGCCACGGCCTTCCAGGCGATCGCTTCGCGGTCGTGGGCGTCCATGACGAAGGCGGCCCGGATGATCTCGCCATTCCAGCATGTGAACTCGAAGCCATCCGAGCACCAGCGCAGGTTCGAGGCTATGACGACGACCTTGCCGTCATGGGTCCGCCCCGGCCGATGGCCCGTATGCCTGGCGAGCAAAAGGCCGTTGACCTTCATGATCCGGTAGACGCGCTTGTGATTGGCTCCAGCCAGGCCCTCCGCCGCCAACTCCCGGTTCAGGAGCGCCGTGATGCGGCGATAGCCGTAGGTTGGTCGCTCATCGAGCAGATGGCGGATGCGCGGCAGCAGAACGCCATCTTCGGCTTTGCAATAGCGCTGTCGAGGTCGGCCTGTTTCCTTCAGCCGCTCGATCAGGTTGGAGCGCGAGACGCCCAGCGCTTCGGCTACGGCCTTCACGGCAAACCGTCCGTCAGAGGCGACCTGGCGAGCAAGGTCGGTTTTTTTAACCGGGACTTCGCAAGCGCCTCCTTCAGGATCTCGACTTCGAGCGTCTTGCGGCCGAGCTGACGCTCCAACTCGCGAATGCGCTCTTCCATCCGGCGCACTTCGCCGTTGCCGGTCACGCTGTCGTCCGCCTGCACCGCAATCGCCCCGCCTTCGGTCATCAAACGGCGCCAACGATACAGGAGATTGGGTGCGACGCCATGGCGTCGCGCCACGGCGGAGACGCTGTCTTCGCCCGTCAGCGTCTCTTCCACGATCCGAAGCTTCTCCGCCGCGCTCCAGCGGCGACGACGCTCCGTGCCCGTGATGATCTCGATACGTTGATACTCGTCCGACATAAGCCTGTGCTCAGGGATATCCCCAAGCCTCCCATGCTATGCCGAGTGTCCGGTCGAAACAGGGGCCAGTTCACGGGGGGCAAAAGCTTTAGCGGCCCTGGATCGGTTTCATCGCCAAGCAACTGGTGGCGGATTCCGCGGCCCAGCACTTCGGTGACAAGGGCAGGAACGGCATTGCCGAGCATGCGTTGGATATCCGTGCGCCCGCACTCAAATTTGATGCCGTCCGGGAAGGTCTGTATACGGCACATTTCCTGCGCCGATAGCTTGCGGTTCATCCAGTGGAACGGCCCGATGGCAGAGCCTGGCTGGGCCTGAATGGTCCACGACGGTTGGTTCTTGGCGAGCTTGAGAAGGAAGCTCCAGTAGCGCGTTCGCCAGCCGAACAACGGCCTCCCGCCGCCGCGGTTGGTGTGCCAGAGATAGTTCTGACCTTCCGGGATCGTCGGAAGCAGATCGGCCCATTTGCCGCCGACCGTCAGCGAGGGATCTTTCGGGCGTGCCGGAAGGTCGCCAAGCGCATCCCAGGCCACGCGGAAGGGTTCTATGGAGCCGTTCAGCAAGTTTATTTCATGCGGGTCGCAATGGGTTGCAGGCGGGAACGTGAATTTCTTTCCATCCTGGCTGCCGATCAGAAACACGCGCTCGCGAATCTGCGGCACGACGTAGTGAGCGGCGTTCAGCATCTTCCACGACACGCTGTAATTGGTGCCCGTTTCCCGGTTGATAAGCTCGATGCCGCCGATCAGCTTGCGTAGGCCCTCATCCTTGCCTTTGAAAGCAAGGCCGTAGACGTTTTCGAGCAGGAAGGCTTTGGGCTGAACGTCCCGCAGGACGCGCAGATAAGCCGTCAGCGTATCGGCGCGCGGATCGTCCAACCGGAGCGAATCGCCGTTGACCCAGTAGGACGACTTGGAAAAAAGGCTGGCAGGGCGGGCCCCCGATAAGGATGTCCGCCTGCCCGGCCTTGAGGCCCGCCGTTTTCAGGATCGTTTCCGAGGAGATATCGTCAATATCACCTTCGAGAACGGGCCAGTCCCGGTTGAAGCGCAATGTGCGACAGGAGGCAGGATCGTTGTCGATCGCAACTGCCGTATCGAACCCGGCCGCCTCGAACCCGAAATCTAGGCCGCCGACTCCGGTATATAGACTGACCGCCTTACGCACGGGGACACCTTCCAAAATCCATCTTAACAAGGTTTCGGCGATATTCTACCATCGCATACTAAATCTGGGACGATATCGGCCAAAAACTGTATTGTCAATACAAGAAATGCAGGCCGCATGATTCATGTCAAGCTTCGGGAGGTCATGGAAAGCCACCGCCACCGTACGGGTGAGCGGATGACATACGAAAAGCTTGCCGAACGCACCGGCCTTTCCAGGGCAACCCTCGAATCGCTGGCCTCGCGCGACACCTACAACACTCGTCTCAGCACCATTGAAAAGATATGCCAGGCGCTGAATTGCCAGCCGGGCGATCTCCTTGCGCTGGCTCCCAATGCCGAAGGCGAGGGCTCATGATTATCAACAGGGCCCGGGCCGAAGAGCTGATCCGCGAGGAAACCGCCCAGGCCGAATCCGGGGTCGGTGATGGATCTTCAATGGAACGATGAGGCGAGTGAGGCGCGGTTCTCGGCCTATGTCGAGGGCCTTTCGCGGTGCCTGGGTCACAAGGACCGTGTCGAGCCTTTCCGGCGCTATTGCCT
>Ga0209573_1000149_pt1 | contig 177961 bp, 160 predicted proteins | sample TNRBio252014_DNA_FD_185870 | JGI IMG/M metagenome (GOLD analysis project Ga0209573, IMG submission 185870) | Wastewater treatment Type I Accumulibacter community from EBPR Bioreactor in Madison, WI, USA - TNR Reactor_6/25/2014_ DNA (SPAdes)... | ecosystem: Engineered > Bioreactor > EBPR >...
GTTTTCAATAAGACCCTAACAACCTTAGGGCTCAAAACATCTCGCCTGTATTTTGTTGAGTAAACAATATGGTACAGTAGAACTGATACATTGTGACTCTTGTGGATTAAGGTGCTCGGGCTCACGCCCTAAAAGTCATTATTTTTTCTCGTACGCGGCAAGCCGCGGGGTATTTACCCTCCTTTTGAATAAAAAAGCGGAAAACCTTTCGATTTTCCGCCTTTCATAGGTTTAGGTAAATTACCTAACGAAGAAACAAAAGTTCCCTGTATTTTACAAGTGGCCAGTCCTCATCATCAATTAATAATTCGAGATCATCTACAGCGTCCCGGATTTTATCAAAGTATTTTTCCTTGATGTCATCGCAATACCCAATGGCGCGTTTATGGGTATCCGTAACCTTATTCAGGCGTTTTCTTTCCTCGATCATTTCCCGAACACCGGTTTTGATGGTTTCAATATGTCCGGAGATCTCCTGAATGGTTTTAATAACAGCCTTATTATCAATTCCAAGACCTTTTAATCCGTTCGCATTTCCAATTAATTTGCTTTGGTAGGCAATGGCCGTAGGGATGATGTGGTTCATCGCCAAATCTCCCATAACCCTGGATTCAATCTGCACTTTCTTAATATAGCTTTCCAGTTTGATTTCCTGGCGAGCTTCCAATTCCTTATGCGAAAGAACGCCATGCTTTTCAAACAACTTCACGGTCTGGGGAGTAAGGTAAGCATCAATGGCCCTCACGGAATTGGTAATATTTGAAAGTCCGCGTTTCTTGGCTTCTTTCACCCAGGCATCAGAGTATCCATCGCCTTCAAATCGCACGGCTTTAGATTCCTTAATGTACTTTCTCAAAATGTTGACAATCGCCAGTCGCTTTTCCGTTCCTTTTTCCATTTCTTTCTCAACCGCATCATAGAAATGCGTGAGTTGCTCGGCTACAATCAAATTCAAGGCCGTCATGGCTGTTCCGGAATTATCACTTGATCCTACTGCACGGAATTCAAATTTATTTCCTGTAAAGGCAAAGGGTGAAGTACGGTTTCGATCGGTATTATCCAGGATAATTTCCGGAATCCTATCGATACCCAACTTCATATACATGTTATCTCCCTTTTCAATCTTGATATTTCCGTTTTTCTCAAGTTCATCCAATACAGCGCTCATTTGTGAACCGATGAAAGTAGACATGATAGCAGGTGGCGCTTCATTGGCACCCAGTCGGAAGTCATTGGCCGCGGTGGCAATACTTGCTCTTAATAAATCAGCATGCTCATGTACCGCCTTCACAGTTGTGACAAAGAAAGTTAAGAACATGAGGTTGTCACGTGCGCTTCCGGAGGGTGCAAACAAATTAACACCGGTATCGGTTATTAAAGACCAGTTATTGTGCTTACCGCTTCCGTTCAATCCTGCAAAAGGCTTTTCATGGAATAATACCTTCAAACGGTGGCGCTCAGCCACGCGTGCCATAACATCCATGAGAAGTTGGTTATGGTCGTTCGCTACGTTTACTTCTTCAAACAATGGAGCAACCTCAAACTGACTTGGAGCAACCTCATTGTGACGGGTACGAACGGGAATACCAAGTTTCCATGCTTTGATTTCAAAATCTTTCATGAAGTCGTATACACGTTGCGGTATCGACCCAAAATAATGGTCTTCCAATTGCTGTCCACGCGCTGGTGAATGTCCAAAAACAGTTCTTCCACCCATTACTAAATCCGGGCGGGCATTAAATAATGCTTCGTCTACAACAAAGTATTCCTGCTCACAGCCTAAGGAGGCATTTACTTTCTGAATGTCCTTATCAAACAATTGACAAACCTTTACCGCTGCATTATCAACTGCCAGGAGTGCTTTTAATAAGGGTGTCTTTGTATCCAGCGCCTCGCCAGTGTATGACACAAAAATAGTTGGTATACATAATGTACTTCCGTAAATAAACATGGGAGAAGATGGATCCCAGGCCGTATACCCTCTAGCCTCAAACGTGCTCCGTATTCCACCACTGGGGAAAGATGAAGCATCAGGCTCCTGTTGAACTAACTCACTTCCTTTAAATTTTTCAATCCCAGCTGTACCATCGAAAAAGGCATCATGCTTTTCTGCTGTTCCTCCGGTTAACGGTTGAAACCAGTGGGTAAAATGCGAAGCGCCTTTGCTAAGCGCCCAGGATTTCACAGCCGCAGCTACTGCATCGGCCGTTACAGGGTCTACTTTTTCGCCATGTTTAATGGATTGGCTGACTTGTTTAAAGACAGCAGGTGAAAGCGTTGCCCTCATCTGATCAATACCAAATACACTTTCACCAAAAAAATCGGAAGCTTTAGCCGAAGGCATCTCTACATGGATTTTCGGCCGACTACTGAGCTGCTCCAGTGCCCGGAATCGTAAATGCGCCATAGTGGTTGTTATTTTTTAATATTATGGCGACAAATCTATATCTTTTTGGCACGATAGGGTTAAAAATTACCCAACTTTTTATAAAAAATATATTTTTTTAGAAATGTTGGATAAAAAATGCCTGGTTAATAGAAAGGAATATCCTTTGCGTTTTGGATTGACAAAGAATCCGCCCGAAAAAAGAAAATCTCCTTACCAATCTGTGAAATTGATAAGGAGATTCGAAGATTATTGACCTTAATTGGATTTTTTAACAGAACCCCCACTGCTGGAATTCGTATTGCTGCGTTCCGGATTACCTCGGTAACGTACACTACCCCCACTACTCGCCTGGGCATCAATTTCTTTAGTAGCATTCACTTTAGCTGATCCTGCACTGCTCACCTCTGCCTCTACTACCTCAGCCTCCAGGTCATAAGCATCCACTTCACCGGCACTACTGGCGTCAATTTCAACATTCCTGGCTTTACCGCGAACTTCGATATCGCCAGCACTGGAGGCACCTGCTTCAAGATCTTCAACTTCAATTTGAATATCGATGGTCGCGGCACTTGAAGCACTCAGTGATAATTGCCTCGTTTTGATAACCCCTTCGGCAAAGATATTGGAGGCCGAACTGGCAGAAAGTTTATCGATGCTCACATACGTTACATATACTTTTACGGTCCGATCGCGATACCGGCCTTCCTGCATATGGATTTTAAGGTAATCGCCTGATACCTCCGTAATCACATCTCCAGTCTTTATTCCTGTTACCTCAATCCGCAAGGCTTCCTTATCACCTTTTTTTAAATAAACGTCAATTCCCTCTGACACCTTAATACCCTTGAAAGAACCAACATTGCGGGTTTCAGATTGCTGGGCCACCGACAAGGTTGCCATCCCGATAAAAGCCACGATCAAAAACTTCTTCATAATTAAATAGTATTTGCTTGAAAGACAGGCACAACGCAGGAAGGTTGCATGCCAGCCCCGAAACCGTAATTTTTTTGTTGGTTTATCAAAACATTGTAAATTTCGCTATATTTCAAAGGTTATTCTAAAAATTTGAATCAAAACCTCAACTGCACCTATGCCATTCAATAAAAAAACCGAATTAAACATTCTGATCAATTTAGCCGCCAGCGATAGCAGAATTGAAGAGAAAGAAGCAAAGCTCATTCGTATGGTGGCACAGGCGAACGGGATTCCAAAAGAGGATATTGACGAGATGATTAAAAACCCTAAGCCCATCACGAATATTAGCGCCCTGACTTCCGATGAGAAATTTGAGCACCTTTATTATCTCATCCAGATGATGAAAATGGATGGCCAGGTGTTTAAAAGTGAAATCGTTTTTTGTGAGCACATCGCTGAGAAAATGGGTTACAAGAAAGGAATCGTAGCTGAACTCTCTCAGCATATTTATAGCGATCCTTCCATTACTTCCGACCGGGAATTATTGAGGAAGAAAGCGGAGAAATTTATTCGTGGATAATACCTAAACCGATAAATAATTAACCCTGATGAAACCCGTCAGGTTTTTTTTATTTCTTTTCAAATACCACCTTCCCGCCAATAATGGTCATCACCACTTCGGCTTTCAGAATATCCATTTCCTGAGCCGTCATAATATCGGCTGAAAAAATAGTGAAGTCCGCAAGTTTACCCGCTTCGATTGAACCTTTTATGTTTTCTTCAAAAGCTCCATAGGCTGCATCCAATGTGTAGGAGCGTAAAGCCTGGTCACGAGTCATTTTTTCCTCAGGTTCATAACCACCTTTCGGTTCGCCCTTCAAGGTCATCCTGGAAACGGAAGCAAAAAAACTTGGAATTGGATTTAACGGTTCCACTGGGGCATCCGTACCATTCACAATTTTTGCCCCTGACTTTAATAGTGATTGCCACATGTACGCCCCTTCCTTAATTCTCTTTTCACCAAGCCGATCAATAGCCCATGGGCGATCGGAAGACATATGGATGGCCTGCATGGCGGGTATCACACCCAACTGGCCGAATCTTGGAATATCATTCGGATGAAGATGCTGTGAATGCTCAATTCTAAAACGATGATCTTTTACCGTTGGATTTTCATTAAACGCCATTTCATAGCGATCTAAAATTTCACGGTTGGCCCGATCGCCAATGGCATGCGCACAAACCTGGAAGCCCGACTTTAGAGCCTTGCGTGAAACACTCAATACCGTATCCATGGGAAGTGTGGCCATTCCATAAAAATCACTACGGTCGGTGTACGGTTCGAGTAGCCATGCTCCGCGTGATCCAAGGGCTCCGTCACAAAAAAGTTTAATAGAACGAATGGTAAGCCAGTGTGTAGAGTCTATTTCAGGTCCCTTCATAATCCACTCTTTGACCATTTCCTTGTCATCACCAGCCAACATCACATAAAGTCGTACACCTAGTGTACCCTCCTGTTTTGCCTGCCTGAAAAGTTCGATATTTCTACGAGTCGCTCCTGCATCGTGAAAACTAGTAATGCCATTTCGCCAACATGCCCGTGTGGCCAATTCAATAGCGCTCAGATCTCGTTCATCATCTGCAACAGGAACATGCTTATAAATTAAACTCGTGGCTAATTCATTGAAAATACCCGTTGGATTTCCATTTTCATCGCGGATAATTTCACCTCCTTCTGCTGTTACAGCTTGTAGATTTTCTTTTGACAATTGATTGACACCCGCAATCTCCATGGCTTTTGCATTCACCTGAATGGCATGACCGCTGGCATGTTCAAGCATCACGGGATTATTTGGTGACACTTCACTAAGCTTCTCATGTGTTTGAAACCCCTTCACTTCCTTAGCCGGTCTTTTATCCCATTTATCCTGATGCCATCCTCTTCCTAAAATCCATTGGCCAGGTTGCGCTTGCAAGACTGCCTCACGCACTTTTTCGACCACCTCATCATAGTTTTTGGCGTTGGTTAAGTCAATATCCAATTCAAAATAACCTACTCCAAAAAAATGCGCATGACCTTCAATAAAACCAGGTGTCATGGTCTTTCCTTGTAAATCAATAACTTTTGTGCTGTCACCTATCCATGTGCGGGCGTCTTGCTCTGTGCCGGCAAATTCAATCTTGTCGCCCTTCACAACCACCGCTTCAACCGTTGCCTGGGATTCATTCACCGTATAAATCGTTCCTCCCAGGATTACCATATCAGCTGGTTCTTTACCGGAGTTACAGGATAGAACCATTAAAGCAAGACTGACAACAATAATGAACTGAATCTTCTTCATAGTTGGTTAAATTACGGCTTAATGTTAAGGATATTTTAAATCAAAACGATGTCGAATTATCTTTACGGTTGATCAACCCTATATGCGCAAACGAATACTCCTGTTTACTGCCCTTACCGGATTCTGGATGGTCTACTTTGTGGTTGCCCGTACGGTATTCCTGCTGTACAATACAGAGTTTACCGCCCACCTAACCTGGGGTGAAGTCCTTAAGAGCTCTGTCTATGGACTTAAAATGGATATGAGCATGACGGGCTACTTCATTCTGGTGTATGGTATACTCTTAACTCTTTCGGTATTCTATTTTTCAAGAGTTATATCATTTATTATTCACAGTGTCACAACCCTATTTTTACTGACATCCGTTCTGATTGTTACCATCGACCTGGAGCTTTATCACCATTGGGGTTTTCGTATGAATATCACTCCTATCTTTTATATGGGAGAAGAAGCAACAGGAACCGTTGACAGTTTGATTCTTCTCAAGTTGATCTCCATATCCATTATCCTTTTTGTTCTTTTCAGTTGGATCTATTTCAAGCTCATTGCACCAATAATCAACGAACTCACAACCTCACACTGGAGAACCAGTCTGGTTACCTTACTCATCATGGTGTTGGCAATTATTCCTATTCGTGGAAGTTTTGGTGCCTCCACGATGAACCCCAGTATGGTGTATTATCACCCCACCAACACTTTTGCCAATCATGCGGGCATTAATGTGGTTTGGAATTTTCTATACAGTCTGAATAATGATAATGCTATTAAATATCCCGAGGACTTCTTCGATAAACAGCTGACTGAAAAACTATTTAACGAACTCTATCCACCGAGCACTGAAACATACAGAGTGATAAACCAATCGAAACCCAATATTTTATTAATCATTCTGGAAGGCATTACCACCGAAGTGGTTGAGCCGCTTGGAGGCCGCCCGGGTATTATGCCAAACTTAAACGCACTCTGTAGTGAGGCGATTTTATTTAACCGATTCTATTCGAATGGAGACAGAACGGATAAGGGTTTAGTAAGCATTTTAAGTTCCTTTCCTGCACAACCCCGGGGCTCCATCATTAAGTATCCACAAAAAACACAACGGTTATCATTTCTAAGTGCTAAACTGGAAAAGCTGGGTTACATCAGTTCATTTGTTTATGGGGGTGACGTTGATTTTGCTAATTACCGTTCCTTTCTTACTAACGGAAGATTTCAACACATCACTTCCATTGATGATTTCCCAGAAGTAAGTTCCGCACAATGGGGAATCCCGGACGAGTATGTATTGAACAAAGCCTTACAGGAAATAGATACAACTAAAACACAACCCTTTTTTAAAGTAGTACTCACCGTAAGCAGCCACGAACCCTTTGACGTACCAATGGAAACGGTGATCCAGGGAAAGGATGAGCCTTCAAAGTATATGAACTCATGCTACTACACCGATAAAAGTCTGGGTGAATTTATTACAAAAGCAAAGCATTCGGATTGGTGGGCAAATACCCTGGTGGTTATTACCGCGGATCACGGCCATCGTTTACCCGGCCGGAAAAAACAAGAGTCGCGCGAACGCTATCACATTCCCATGCTATGGCTTGGTGGTGCCATTGAACAAGATACTGTTGTGCATACGATGGGCAACCAAAGCGATATTGCCAATACCCTGTTGGCACAGCTTGATACTGTGGCAACCGATCTGACGTTTAGTAAGAACTTGTTTGGAAATAACACCCGTGATTTTGCCATGTACATTTTTGTAGAGGGGTATGGATTTATTGACAACACACGCTACATTATTTATGACATTCCGGGAAAACAATATCTAATCAAGCAAGGCATTGAACAGGAAGAAGAGTTGAATATGGCACGGGCCTATCTTCAAAAATTATACACAGACTATAATGCAAAGAAATGAAAACTAAACTCGCAGGATTCATACTCGTGCTGCTGATTTCTGGCACAACAGTTCAGGCACAACAATTTGGTTTGTCGTTTTCTTATTTCATTCCCAAGAACGGATACTTCTCCACTCCCATCAGCCCGTTTTCCATACGCGGTGTTGGCGTTAATCTCACTAATTTTTTGGCATTGGAAACCGGTGCATCATTATATCGCATGTCGGGGTTAAATATTAAAGACCTGCCTTTTGAAAGTAAAGAGCCTCTCCTTGGTCCAAACTTCACACTGTTTGTTCCGGCTGAGTTGGTAATCATGCTCAAAGCGGGACAAGTGGAATTTGATATAAAAGGTGGAGGATTTGTTTTTTACGGCTTTGCGCACAAACTCAACTATGGAAATTTTGACCGTGCGATACGAGAATACGAAACGTGGGAGGTTGCCAATGCCGATTTTACATTCGGCAATAAACCAGGATTTGGATATCATGCAGGGGCTGAGCTCACGGTATATGTAACCAGCCAGGTGGGTGTGTCCTTTGAGACGAACTACCTGGTGGGACAAGGCAGTATGCCAATTGAAGGAAGCTATACTGGGGGTACCAGTGGTGCATTAGAAACCGTAGCCGTGGATTACAAGGATGCCAGTGTTGACTTCACAGGACTTGAATTTTCGATCAGCCTCTTATTTGATACCGGAGGTGGACCGAGTCCGGGGAAGAAGAAGAAAAGAAGAAGGTAAAGTTACGACCAACCTGTGCCCTGGTTGTGTCGACACGAACCAGGGCTTGAGAAGGGGTTGTGACTTCCCCTTAAGTTGTCGGAGTATTTAAAACAACTATTGCTTTTTGAAGTAAGACATTATTTGGTATGGTGAGTGTCTCAGTACCAGAAATTTTTACATAAACAAAAAAGTAAGTCAAATCGACAATTTCGCCTTCAAAGGGATATTCCTTATCCAGTACTTTAATCGTGTCCCCTATTTTTAAGGGATGATTGAAGAACAAAATTAAACTCGCGGTGATATTGGAGAGGATAGACCATTGGGCAAAAAATGCAATGCCCATTACTGTGAGCACACTACTTACAAATAATGCTATCTCGCTTTGATCAACACCCCAAATTGCGGATAGTATTACAACCAGAACTATCAACATAAATAAATTGACGACTTTTCTGTATACTTTTCTCTGACCTGTATCAATACGTGCCACAGACTGGAAGACTTTGCTAATTAAACTGTGATTTATATAATAGAGCACGCCATACGCTACAAGCACAATTAAAGATTCTATAATCTGGATTTTATAGGACTCCATACAAATATTTATGAAATGAATACTGAAATATAATAGGCTTATTCATCAGGTTGCTTAGCAGGTTGCTTTTTAATTTCCGAAAGGGTAAGGTTATAGTTCTTCATCAATTTCCTGGAGTCTTCCACAAAGGTTTTGAATGACAACCGTGAGGTCTCATCTTTAATAAATACTGTGCTATCATTTTCAAAAGAAGGAATAGGTAAGATGTAGTAGTCTTTATTCACATCAGCTGTGCGATACACCCATCCTAGTATATATCCAGCTGAATCGATCCTTGAGGTAGATACACTGTCTTTCGTGATCTTACTAAAATCCATTCGTACCATAGCACCACCGTTTTTGTACCGGTCGCGTTGCCCCGAAACAAAATTGCCCAGAGAGTATACCACCAATTGATTTTTTTCTTTCCTCCACTCCATGGGTTGAATCACATGCGGATGCGAGCCCATTACCACATGAGCGCCCAATTGAAAACAAAATTCAGTAAGTCGTTTTTGTTCTTTGGAAGGTTGTGACTGATACTCTAATCCCCAATGAGTAAACACAATAATAAAATCAGGATTAGCTTCCTTTGCTTTGACCATATCCTTTCGAATAACAGCCGTGTCTATCAGGTTTACAACGTTTGGTTTTGTAACCGGAATGCCATTCGTGCCATAGGTATAATTAAGCAGCGCAAATTTTACACCATTCTTATCCAACACCATTGGATAATCATTCATACGGTCTACTGTATCGCGAAATGTTCCGGTGTGTAGTATCCCGACACTATCCAATAGTTGAATTGTGCGGTCCACTCCTTTTCTACCTCTATCCACACTGTGATTGTTGGCGGTGACCAGCACGTCCATCCCGGCATCCCTTAACGCAAACGCGAGGGCATCGGGTGCACTGAACTGGGGATAGCCCTTGTAAGGGGGACCTGCCAATGTGAGTTCCAGATTCCCAATAGCAAGATCAACCGATTCAAAGTAAGGCTTTACAAATTGAAAGCAGGGGTTGTAATCGTAAGTCTTTAACACGGGATCATAGGCCGCTTTAATCTGCGAATCGTGCTGCATAATATCGCCCACAAACAATAAGGACAACCGGGTAGTGTCTTGTCCATAGGCTATTTGATCCAAACAAAGAAATCCAATACTTATCAAAAAAAATTGTCGAATCATATCTTTCAAATCTTGACTACAGTGTTGTCAGCAATCACAAATATCCGATCTTCTTTCTTAGGTTGTATGCGTGCCAGGCCGGTGAATGAACCAAATGCTGGCAGGATGCCTTGGCGCTCGCCAAAATAAAAGCACGGAAGTGTGACGGCTTGCTTTCCTTTCCCTTGTAACAACACGCCCGGATGAATATGACCTGCCAGATTATACCAATCACCAGCTACCTCTTCCATGGGGTGATGGGAGAACACAAACGGTCCTTCCGTCAACCTTTCACGATGAAGCTTCAGATTGTTACGTGCATATTGATTGTCGGAGAGTATATCATGGTTTCCGATAACCAGCTCAAACGAAACTTCCGGAAAGTTTTTAATGAGTTGTCGGAGTACCTCCCATTCTTCGTTGTAATGACTGTGAAAAAGATCGCCTAGAAAAACAACTCGTTTTGGTTTTGTTGTCTCTATTAAGTGTAAAATCGATTCCCAATTTCTATCATTTGCTTTGGTGGGTACCGGTATTCCAGCCTTTCTGAAATGATTAATCTTGCCCAAATGAAGATCAGCTACCAATAGTATTTTTTTGGATGTCCACAGCAATGCCTTCTCAGGCAACATTTCAAGTTCTTCTCCAAAAACAGGCACCTTCATGAGGGCTTCAACTTATTTGATACAATTGAATGAGCAGTACTAACACGACAAGCCAAAATTATCATTTCCGGCTTATCAATGGGTATGGATACCTGACCCCCAATTACTATCCTGGTTCTTTAGCAAAGGCTGGCACAGTACACTTCATAGAACTTTAAAATACAATATCCTGATAATCAACAAGGTGCTATTTTCATATTGAATGCTGAAACAAAAGTTAACATTCCCATAACAAAGCATCGGCTTTTAACGGTTAGATTGCTGCCCCAATTACCATTGTATGTTCGAACTAGAACTCTCCTATTCCATCCTCCTCGTAGTTTGTTTAGTTGCCGCCTGTATTTTTGAGTTTGTTAATGGATTTCACGATACCGCTAATGCTGTGGCTACCGTGATTTATACCAATTCGTTAAAGCCATGGGTGGCGGTTATTTGGTCTGGCTTTTGGAATTTCCTCGGTGTTATTTTAGGAGGTGTTGGTGTGGCTGTTGGAATTATCAATCTTCTGCCCGTAGAGTCGCTGGTTGACCAGAATATCATGCATAGTATTGCCATGGTAATGGCCTTATTGATCAGCGCAATCTTTTGGAATTTGTTAACCTGGTATTTCGGTATTCCCTGCTCCAGTTCTCATACGCTAATTGGATCAATTTTAGGTGTTGGAATTGCATACTCATTGCTTCCAGGCATTACCGAAACCGCAGTAAACTGGACAAAGGCTAAAGAAATTGGATTGTCTCTTCTGATCTCACCACTCTTTGGGTTTTCCGTTACGATTATTCTCATGTTCATTTTGAGAACCGTTACCAAGAAAAGCTCTTATGGTGATAGTCTCTTTAAAGAGCCTAAAAAGAATTCTCCTCCACCCACCTGGATTCGCGCTATTCTAATTCTTACCTGTACCAGCGTTAGTTACTCACACGGATCAAATGATGGACAAAAAGGTGTGGGGTTAGTCATGCTGATATTGATTGGTATTGTGCCTGCTTACTTTGCATTAAATAATAATATTTCCCCCGCATCGCTTTCAACTTCCATTACAAAAATCGAACAAGTCATAAAATCGATCGATCCGATTCCACTATCTGAACCGGATCGTAAGAAATTGCAGGAGACTATCGACATGAGTGGCCATGCAAAAGCTACTGTGGCCAATGTATTGACGGTGGCGGCCATACCAAAAGATGATCGTTTTCATGTGCGTAAGGATATTATGGTACTGGACCGCAACATGAAAAGTCTTCTCGAAAAAGACGAATTAAAAATCAGTGATGCCGACCGCAAACTATTAAAAGATGAAATTAAATCCATCCGTAAGATTACTGACTACTCTCCTACCTGGGTGATTATGATGATTGCTGTGTCGTTAGGGCTTGGCACCATGATTGGCTGGAAGCGCATCGTAAAAACGATAGGCGAAAAAATCGGGAAAGAACACCTCACCTATGCACAAGGTGCCAGTGCAGAATTGGTGGCCGCCAGTACCATTGCCGTATCTACTAACTTAGGCTTACCTGTAAGTACTACTCACGTACTTTCATCGGGCATTGCCGGTAGTATGGTGGCAAGTAAGGGTATCAAAAATCTGCAGGCCGATACGGTGCGAAATATTTTACTAGCCTGGTTTCTCACGTTACCTGTGGTAATGATTATGTCAGGTACCTTGTTCCTATTGTTCCGCGCTATTTTATAATCGTACGCACGACCCTCCCGGTTCAAGGGTAATTTTTTACCTTGTGCAAACTTTGTTTACCATTTCTTTTCATGGATATAACCGTTACAATCGTCATCATTGTTGCCACAATAGGTATTAGTCTTTATACAATGGGACAATCCTCTCTACTGTATAGCTTTATGATGAATCCTTATATGATCACCCATCGTGGCCAATACTATCGATTGGTCACCTCAGGACTCATTCATAAAGATCACATGCACCTGTTGTTTAATATGTTCTCCTTTTACTTTTTTGGAACACAACTGGAGTACATTTTCACATACATTTTCGGAGGTCTTGGCGAGGTGTACTTTATAGCATTGTATATTCTGGGAATAATTGTTTCTGATGTCCCCACCTTACTCAAGCACCGAAATAATCACAGCTACAATTCCCTCGGTGCTTCAGGGGCAGTCTCAGCGGTAATTTTTGGATGTATCCTATTTCAACCTTTACAAGACATTTGCTTATACGGTGTGTTGTGCTTCCCTGGCTTCATTCTCGGCTCCATCTATCTCATCTACTCCTACATGAGTGCAAAAAAATCCAGGGATGGCATTAATCACGATGCTCACCTATATGGTGCCATTTTTGGAATTGTGTTCTGTATCGTCATCTATCCGGATTCGGTTAGAATATTTATTGAGCAAATGATGGATTGGAAAATATTCTAACGCCAATGAGAAAAATCATATCCGAAAAAATAGCAGGCATTGGCTTGTTAACTATTCTATCGTTGATCGTAATTTTTCACTTCCTTGTTTTGTTGGGTATAATTCCATTTGAAATAGTCTGGGGTGGCAGGCTTACGGATTCTGCTCAAATGATTCAATTTGAAATCGTATCAATAACCCTGAATTTAGTAATGCTAGTCACCGTAGCAATACGATCGGAGCATCTAAACGTTAATATCAATAAGAAAATAATAACTGTTGCTCTTTGGATAATGGTCGGGCTCTTTCTACTCAATACTATCGGCAACTTACTCTCAAGCAATGCTTTAGAAAAAATCCTATTCACCCCCTTAACAATTTTACTCGCTATCCTCAGTTGGCGCCTTGCAATTCGGCAGGCATAAAATCAAGTATTTTAAGGTAAATCAACATATTCCCGCATCATTTAGGCCTTTGATCCGTTCAACTCCTCAAATGGCAATTTAATTGAAACGGCTTATCCTTATTCTTCCGCTGCTGCTATCCCTAACAGGGATTAGCAAACCCAAGCCGGAATCTGCCGTGGTCGATCTTTCCATTTTTTACTCTACAGATCCCGGTCATGATTTTAAAACACTGATTATTCCCATCAAGCGGGTGCAAAACCTCATTCTCATTGAAGCCCGGTTAGACAGCATGGTAGGAAATTTCATTCTTGATACAGGATCACCCCACCTCGTTCTCAACAAAACCTATTTCCGGCAGGGATGGAAGCTCTACGATAAAATGGCTGCCCATGCGGGTGGTGTTTCAACTTCTCCGGTGATGCGAACACGAGTCAACAATCTGGCCATTAAAGAGCTTTTCTTTGAAAAGTTAACTGCCGATCTCAGTAATCTTGGCCATATCGAGAATCATCGGGGAATAAAAATATTGGGCCTGCTGGGAGTAAGTCTCTTCACCGACTTTGAAATGGTGATTGACCTTCATAAAGATGTGATGTATTTACATAAGCTGGATAAGAACGGTCTTATTCTGGCCGGAGAAAAACTGGTAAAATCTCAACCGATCATAAAAATTCCATTTAAACTCATTCAAAATATTATTACGGTAGAGGTATTGATATCGGGCAAAAAATTAACCCTGTGCCTTGACACCGGTGCAGAAACCAATACCTTGAGCAACCAGTTACCTGATAAAGTGCTCGAATCGTTTACGGTTTCAAAACGAATGGTACTATTGGGTACTAACGGTGCACGAACGGAAGTACTGTTGGGTACCATAAATGAGATAACAGTTGGTACCAAGTCATTTAAAAACATGCATGCGGCCATTACGGGGTTGGAGGACCTGGGCCAGGCCTATGGAAGATCTATTGATGGCATGTTAGGCAGTAGTTTTTTGGTGAAAGGTATAATTAGCATCAACTTTGCTACAAAAGAACTGTGCATGTATCCTTTTGAGGTAAATGAACCATGATGAACAGGCTCACCATATTGCTCCTTCTCCTTGTTCCATGGACAATGTATGCCCAATCGGTAGATATAAAGAACGCATACCGCATTGAAGGATCCAATATTGTTTTGAACCTTGATCCATCCTGGTCACGTGAACAGCAGGAAAAGCTGTTGGACCAATGCGGCATGAAAGGATTGTCGCTCGATACACTATGGAAGTTTGGCACCTTAGGTCAATTAGCCAAGGACGGCTGGAAACTAAGTGGCACCAATAAAAATGGATTCAAAATTTACAAGGGATTAACAGAACTCTCGGGTAATGTAAAATGGAATAAAGAGGTTGTCGTTTTCAGTGATGAATGGGAACAGCTGCAACAACAGACATCCGCTACCTTTGGTTTTAATTCCCTTAAGAAACCAAGCGTAAAGATTCTGCCCAATGGAACCACGCGATTCATGCTGTACGGTAAATTAGATTCAGACGATGTTTATCTCTCAGGAACCTTCAATAACTGGAGCACACTTAAAACACCGATGGTTAAAACAGACTCCGGATGGGTAGCGAATGTTAAGTTGAGGCCCGGTAAGCACTGCTACAAGTTTATTGTCAACGGCCGCTGGATTACCGATCCCCAGAATACGCAGCGCGAGGATGATTTTCACGATGGGTATAACTCGGTGTTCTTTATGCCCAACTATGAATTTACGCTGAAGGGGTATGAACAAGCTCGTGAAGTAATTGTGACCGGAAGCTTTAATGGATGGAATGAACACCTGACTCGCATGCAAAAGATCAATGGCGTTTGGAGACTGGCGGTATACCTCAAAGACGGAACATACGGATATAAATTTATTGTCGATCGGAAATGGATAAATGATCCTGCCAACCCTGTTGTGCGGGACGATGGCAGAGGATACAAAAATTCATACCTTCAACTGGGAGAGCCAATCCTCTTTACCCTAAATGGTTTTACACAAAGTCGGCAGGTAATCCTTGCCGGAAATTTCAATGGATGGAATCAAAGCGAACTCAGGATGGTCCGCACAACAAATGGCTGGGAACTACCCCATGTGTTGGCAGCAGGTAACTATCAATATAAATTTATTGTAGATGGTGAATGGATAACCGATCCAAAAAACCCTCACATAGGTCAACTCGATGGGCATAAAAATTCTGTTGCGGTGGTGAAGTCAAATCATACTTTTATGCTGAAGGCATTTCCCAATGCGAAGGAAGTACATCTTGCCGGAAACTTTAATGATTGGTCAGGATATACCATGAAAAAAGTCGATGGAGTATGGGCTATGGATATCTATCTGCCGCCCGGTAAATGCCTGTATAAATTCATTGTTGATGGCAAGTGGATTATCGATCCGGGTAATGAGCTTTGGGAACAAAATGAATTTGGTAATGGAAACTCAGTACTTTGGGTGGGACCGCAATAGGCATACTCTGCGCTACCCAATTTATTAGAATGCTACTACATTCAAGCATTAATTACCAGAACCGGAACTTCAACCTGACTAGCCAATTCGTGTGAAATATCCCGAAAGAAATACTTTTGAAAAAAGTTTCGATTACGCTTAACTGTGCAAAGTAAATCAACCGGATTAGACCGTACAAAATCCACCACACCCAATTCCATATTCTCATTGGGGTATTGTAATAGTCTGGCATCAATTCCATGACGAGAGCTCAACGCTTTAATCCATTTACCCTCTTCCCTATCGCTTTTTGTGACGGTGCTTTTCATTATTAAAATTGAAAGCTCATTGGTTGTTTTGCTGATAATCTCAAAGAGGGGCACCAGGGCCTTTCCGTCTTCCGACTTCATATCCGTTGCCAGTACCGCCCGCGTTGGTATTTTGGGGTCATGCGTACGAGGCACCAGTAATACTGGCAGTTTGGTATGATGTGTAATGTACGACACCAGGCTGTTTGTTCCTGGCTTGGTATCGGTGTTTCTGCCCAATACAATAACAGTAGGGTTTGTTTGCTCAATGCATCTTCGAAGCGCTAGCCTAACATTCCCAAATGAAATTTCTTCTTCAACTTGAATGCCTTCATTGGAGATAATCTCCCGGAGTGATTTCATTTTTTCATGTGCCCTAGTCACCATGCGGTCCATACTTAAGGACACCACTACCGGGTTATCGGACTCTACTACTTCATCAATATCAATGATATGAACTAATTTAATGGTTCCCTTGGAGAGCCTTGCCAACAACGTGGCGTACTGCAGTGCATTATAGGAGCATACCGAAAAATCAACGGCCACAAAATAGGTTATGGTATCTTTCATGTTTCAATCATTTAGCGTATGAAAGTTCTTCTGCTTCCTCAAGTGCTTCAATTCGCTTAGGTTTACTTGTTCGCGTAACCAACTGCACTTCAATATTTTTCGTCTCGGCCTGCTTGGTGAAATCCTGAATAACTTCCATCACATCTGGATCAACGGTAACCGACTTACTCATATCAATGGTCAGGCTTGTACCTTCCGGCATTCTGCTAAGTTCCTTCATAATACTACCCTTATTCAGAAAGAACACTTCTTCCGCCAGGGTCATTTTAACCTTTCGCGAACCGTTGTTAAGTTCTTCACGATGCAGAAAGTGAGAATTTTTATAACTGTTGCGTAACAGGATAATCACTGCGACTGCCATACCCAGTCCAACGCCTTTCAGTAGATCAGTAAATACGACACCCACGATGGTGGTCATGAAAGGAAGAAACTGACTCCACCCCAACCGATACATCTTCTGGAAAATACTTGGATTGGCTAGCTTATAGCCAATGACCAACAAAATGGCGGCAAGCACAGACAGAGGAACCATATTGAGAATATGGGGAAAGACTATCACACACACACACAACATTAATCCATGCAGGATGGTCGATAGTTTAGTTTTAGCTCCGGATTGAATATTCGCAGAACTTCGAAGAATCACTTGTGTGATAGGAATCCCACCGATTAATCCTGAAACTATATTACCACTTCCCTGCGCAATCAATTCCCGATTTGTATTGGTAGTTCGTCTATGAGGATCCAATTTGTCAGTGGCCTCTACCGAGAGTAATGTCTCGAGGCTTGCAACAATGGCCAGGGTAAGAGCGATCATCCAGACTTGTTCATTAAACAGACCACCAAAATCGGGGGAAGTAAACTGACTTAAAAAGCCACTAAATGTTTCTGCCACAGGAACGTTCACCAGGTGATTGGCACCCAATGACCATTGAGGAAAATACGAGGTTGCGACTAGCTGATACATTATCCCCACGATAACGGCTACCAGTGGACCTTGAAGTAACTTGAATAAAGGGTACTTTTTAGAAAGATGAACATCCCAAAGAAATATGATTGCCAAAGAAATAATACTAACGATTATCGCCCCCGGTGTAATAGCATCCAGCATTAAAACCAATTCTGAGAAAGTGTTTTGCCCATCGGATTGTGCAAAGGTCATGTCACCTTCAAAATCTGCATCATAGCCGAATGCATGAGGTATCTGCTTTAGAATAATAATAACTCCGATCGCGGTAAGCATTCCTTTAATCACTGAAGAAGGAAAGTAATAGCCAATAATGCCTGCCCGAAGAAAACCCAATACAATCTGAATAATACCGGCCAGCACCACAGCCATTAAAAATAATTCGAACGAATTCAATTGTTGAATGGCTGAAAAAACAATAACGGCCAAACCGGCTGCAGGTCCGCTAACACCGAGTTGAGAATTGCTTAATGCTCCAACTATAATTCCACCAACGATCCCGGCAATAATTCCCGAAAAAAGTGGTGCGCCACTGGCAAGGGCAATCCCTAAACAAAGGGGTAACGCCACAAAAAACACAACCATACTGGCCGGAAAATCATTCCGCATAGATCCCAATCCATTCAATACTCGCTCTTTCATAACCGGATACTTTAAAATACCCCGTAAGAATAGCGTGCTCACATTAGACTGAAATTAAGCTCACATTAAAAAGAGATTAGAATAGCAGCGGAAGGGTAATTCTCACTTTGGTGCCCACGTTTAAATCAGACTCTACTTTTAAATCACCCATGTGTAGCTCAATGATCTTTAACGTTAGGGGTATCCCTATGCCGGTACCCCTGATCTGCCGAACATTTTCAGCTCGGAAAAAGGGTTGTGTTATCTTTGGAATATCTTCCGCTGGTATACCTACTCCCCTGTCTTTTATAATTATTTCCACCCGTTGCCCCGCTTGCTGCAATTCCACTTTCACTTCGGCATTCGAAGAGAACTTACTGGCGTTATCAAAAATATTAATGAGTGCATTCTTGAGGAGGATGAAATTACCATGAATGACAAGATGCCCATAGTGAGAATCAGCATCTACAGTCATGGAGACGTGATTTTCAGGATTAACCAGATCGTATTCTTTTTTTGCATCATGAAGCAATTTGATCACCGCAATATCTTCGCGCTTAATTTCTGAAGGGCTATAACTCACAGACGAGAGTTGCAACAGGTTATTCACCAGGAGATTTAGTCGATCCGCTTCTTGCGAGATATTTCGGAGTGCCTCCTGGTACTCAGCAGCGGTACGTTCCTTTTCAAGGGTGATCTCCGCCTCTCCAAGAATAGCCGTTAAAGGGTTACGAATTTCATGTGATGCATTGGCAACAAAAAGCTTCTGCATATTAAATGAGCCGTCCAGGCGGTCTAATAAGTTATTAAAAGCAATAGCCAATTCACCCAACTCATCGTCAGGATTATATACATTAAGTCGTTCATGAAGATTTTTTACACTAATGCTATTAGCCTTTAGAATTTTTCGGGAAATGGGCCTCATGAGACTCACAGAGATAAAATGGCTTACGATGGCAATGGCAGCAATACAAATGACTAGCGCCAGCATAACAATGGTACTCAAATTGGATAATACCCGTATACCAACCTTATCCACAGCCGTAATAATTACGGCAAAATCACCACGGGCAAGGTGAAAGATACGACCCGTTCCTTGTATGGTGTCGGTGTAGAAATACGCCTCCTCACGTTCAGCGAGTGTTTGTAAAAACTCATCCGGATAGGTGTGCACCAATTTACCCTGCCAACCAGAAGCCACTTCCACCACCTCCTCGGTTTCATCGGGCAGGGAGTTTAAAAACTGTTCGCGGATTTTACCATAAGATTCCTCGGTGATCATTTCCTTTTCCAGGTAAATTTTTTCCGTTATCTCCAGCCTAGTTTTTAAACGGGCAAAAAATTCATTTTTTCTGTATTGTGCTGAAAAAAAATAAACAGAGACACCAAACCCAAGCAGAATAACCGCAGATGTTAATGTAAAGTATAAGGTTAGTTTATGCCTGATCTTCACTGTCAATATCTTTAATCGTATACCCCATTCCAACCACCGTCTTGATTAAGGCTACAGAAGAATCCTGGTTGATTTTATTTCGAAGGTAGTTGATGTAAACGTCTACCACATTGGTACCCAAATCGTGATTGATCTCCCACACATTTTCCAAAATATCAGTGCGTGATACTACCCGATTCTTATTTTTCAGCAGATACTCAAGCAAACGAAATTCGCGGGCAGTCAATTCAATTCTTCTTCCTGCACGATTTACTTCCTTGGCATCGGTATTCATGGTCAGATCGGCTACAGTAAGCTGTTTGCTTACCACCATTTTTCTCCTGGTGAGTGCATGGAGACGGGCAAGTAATTCCCGAAATTTAAACGGCTTGGTTAGGTAGTCATCGGCACCGATGGTAAGACCACTCACGATGTCGTCCGTAGTACCCAGGGCCGTAAGCATCAACAATGGTGTTTGACTACCATGTTCACTTCGAAGCTTTCTGCAAACTTCAAGGCCATTCATTCCAGGCATTACCAAATCCAAAATCACCACATCATACTCCTCAGACAAGGCCATATTGAGTCCTGTAATTCCATCAAAGGCCTGGGCCACTTGTATACCTTGCTCCTCCAGACCTTTTCGAATAAAAGAGGCTACACGTTGCTCATCTTCAATTAAGAGTACTTTCATGATTGCTTCTAAGATATAAAAAATGAAATTTATAGAAGAATTCAAACCTAGTTGCGGCCCAAAGCAGACCTCTAAATCACGATCTACTCATTAAACGCTAACAATAACTAACGTGCTATTCTATTTTTGTCAATATAAAATGCAAGTATTACAAATACCCATTGCAATTGTCCGGCCCAGGCAATGGCTGTAACACTCGGAGGCGGAGGCCCCACCATATTGGCTACCTGAATCAATAATAAAAAAGAGACAAGTCCAATAAGTCCGTACCTACCAAAAGCATTTTTTGCAGAGGTTGCACGATAATACAGATAAACACCTCCTAAAAAAATCACGCATTCAATAATCATAGACACTACAGGAAAATTCCATAGTCCGAGCCCCACGCGCGTTGAGCCTTCAGGTACCAAGGGAAGATCGGGCCGGTGAACAATCAAATCCAAAAACCAATGACTTACTACGCATAGAAAAATAATGTATAGATATTTGAGTTCCTTCATGTAAAGCCAGGCCAGGATGCCGAGTAGAAATCCCCACCCCGCCACCATGACGAGACTATGAGAAATTGGATAGTCAATAAAATCAAGTGGAGTGAATTCGGTTATTCCTGGTGCAATCGTAACATGTTCAAGATCTAATAAAAGTAAAGTAGGCCAAAGCAAATCAAGAAATTGCGCTGCGATAAAAAGAACCCCAAGCGATAGTGCGGGTGCAAACTTCTTCGACCCAAATCCAATTCCAAAATGCCCGATAAACATAGGTTGGCTAATTTAATGGGCAATAAAATTACGAAACTGTTTTAGAAGTCATTCAGAATTTAATGCCCCTCTTCTTCATTTCCTCTGCCAACTTCCCCGCAATAGGTCTGCATGAGCAGTGCCTTTGATGGGCAAGGTGCCACTTCACACGTTGCTCAAACGTTGGGTTCTTAGGCATGGGGTGTTTCAAATGCCATTCTTTGTTGAGTTTCATCATATTAATTAAGCTTTACAAACTCGTTTACGTTATACTCGATATTGGTTACGAGAAGGTGTAATAACATAATGGTCCTTCTGGAAAATTCCTTTATGCTGATTCTGTCCTTGGGGGCATGAGGTCATATCTAAATACCTTACCCTCCTGAAGAAGCATTTCTTTAGCCTCTTTCCATGATGGCAATGAATGTGCCTCAATCATAAGAGTCCGAATCTCTTTGGCAATGGAAGTACTCTTTTTCATGGCCTCCAGATGTGCTCCGCTTCTAGCAAATTCTTTCATCGCCTCCTTGGTTTCCCACAATGACATGGTATAGTGCATTGTCCAAAATCCTCTGGATTTAAATGCTACATACGTTGTGGCTTTTAACTGCCGGGTAATCCGCAATGCATTTAACGAAAGGGCAAAAAACTGGAAGGGGGTTTTAAGTTTCAGGGAAGTAATGACAACAATCATAGATAAAATATAAATTTTAAAAATTACTCTTCATACTTCACTACCATTTTCTGAATGCGGTCTTTAAGTTGCTCACTGGTGAGCTTTTCACGCAGGCGGTCCACCATAATGGGGAATGCAAAAGGTGTGGGTACCTCCGGATGCATGATATGAATTTTCTGTGTAGCAATCCGTTCCAGTGCCTTTCGCAGGCGCGCTTCTTCCAATTGAAAATCCATCACTTCCTCATAGGCTTGACGAAATAATAAATTATGAGCTTCATATTCGTGAAACACTTCAAAAAACAATTGAGTGGATGATTGCAAGTGTCGGTCTTTCACGTGCTTACCCGGGTATCCTTTAAAAACTAATCCTGCAATGGCAGCAATGTCCCGAAATTTCCTGCGTGCCATTTCTGTACTATTAATGCTCGCCTGTATATCCTTCATCAAATCTTCTGTTCCCAATACGTCCGTTTCCACAGCCTCTTCAATGGGTATCTCTTGGTCGCTAAGTAACTCAAACCCATAATCGTTCATGGCAATTGAAAAAGTAATGGGCTTTATTTTTGAAATACGATACGCTACCAATGCAGCCATTCCTTCATGGACAAATCTTCCTTCAAATGGATACATCAGAACATGATGTCCTTCAGTAGTTTCAAAACATTCTATCAGAAATTGATCCTTGGCTGGTAAAAGGGAACGCATTTGTTGTAATTCGAAAAGAGGTTTTAAGAATTTCAATTCGATGTCCTTCTCCTTTCCATGCACAACTTCATCCAGCTTATTTCGGATGAGTTCACTCATCTGCGAAGATAGTGGCATACGGCCGCCCTGCCACGAGGGTACAGCTCCCGACTTTCGTTTTGATTTACGCACATGGGCTTCCATGTCTTTGATGCGTACTAACTCAAGAGTTTTACCCGCAAACCAGAAGGTATCACCAATGTTCAGGCGGGAAATAAAATATTCTTCAATGGAACCCAGGTACTTTCCAGTCACATACTTGACCAACATCGAGCTGTCGCCCACAATGGTACCGATGGAAAGTCGATGGCGTTGGGCTATGCCCCGGTTTTCCACTTTATACCTTCCATGTTCAATCACCACTTTCCGATATTCATCGTAGGCTTGCAACGAATCACCTCCTGTGGTAATAAATCCCAATAACCACTCCCACTCCTCATTGGTGATGCTCGAAAAACTGAAGGTGCTCCTCACCTCTTCTAAAATTTCCTCGGACTTAAAACCCTCTGAAATAGCAAGCGTGATCAGGTATTGCATGAGCACATCAAACGAACGCAGGTAAGGCAACCGATCTTCTACCACATTTTTTTGAATGGCTTCGCGAATAGCAGCCGCTTCCATTAATTCCAATGAATGTGTAGGTACAAAATAAATTCTGCTCACCGCGCCAGGCTGATGACCGCTTCGGCCGGCTCGCTGTAAAAATCGGGCAACACCTTTGGGGCTGCCCACCTGGATGATGGTTTCTACCGGGCGAAAGTCAACACCCAAATCAAGACTGGATGTACAGACCACAGCTTTCAATCTTCCTTTATGGAGTTGATCTTCCACCCAGTTTCGCAACTGCTGACTGATCGAACCATGGTGCATGGCCATGAGTCCTGAGAGTTCAGGCGCCTTGTCCAGCATCTTTTGATACCAGATTTCCGCGAAGGAGCGCGTATTGGTAAAGATGAGGGTACTTGTACTTTGCTTTACAATCTCCACCACTTTATCCAGCAACTGAATTCCGAGATGCCCAGCCCAAGGCATTTTTTCAAGCGTGTCAGGGAGACTGGAAATTACCTCGATTTGTTTTTTGATGTCTGCGCGGATTACAACACTCAACCCCCCTTTTATCCTCCCTAAAGTGGGGAGTGGTTTGGGCTTTGTAGAGGAAGGGGGGTTAATACCCAGTAGCGCTTCCACCGCCTGATCCATATTTCCGATGGTCGCAGAGATGCCCCAGATCTTCAGACTTGGAACAATCCCTTTCAATCGTGACAATGCGAGCTCTACCTGTACACCGCGTTTGGAACCCATGAGTTCGTGCCATTCATCGGCTACAACCACTTTAAGGTTCCTGAAAAATACAGGGTATCCTTTTTGCGCCAGCAACAAGTGTAGACTTTCTGGTGTAGTGATGAGAAATTCAGGAGGTCTATTTTTTTGCCGTTCCCTTTCTTTCAATGAGGTATCACCCGATCGAACACCTACTTTCCAGGGAAGTTCAAGACCATCCACCAAGCGTTGTGCCGACAGCTCAATTTCTTTCGACAAAGCCCGGATAGGCGTAATCCAGATAGCCTGCAGGCCATTGTTCTTTTTCTTTTTATAGTCAGGATTGTCTCGGATAAACTCGAGCAGAATGGGCATGAGCAACGAATAAGTTTTCCCACTTCCGGTTGGTGCATTCACTAACCCGCTCTTTCCCTCCAGGTAAGCCTGCCAGGCTTCACGTTGAAACGGAAAGGGCTTCCACTGTCGGGCAGTAAACCAACCTTCGCCTATGTAAATAAGGTCGCTCATAAACCTTTCGTTTCGATATACATGTTTTTTAGGGTTCCCGTAAACAAATAATGTATTTGTCTGTTACATTGGACTAAAGATAGACGATGGGCAAATATTCTATTAAAGAACTTGAGCAATTATCCGGCATTAAAGCCCATACCATCCGTATTTGGGAAAAGCGACACAAGATTATTGAACCCCAGCGAACAGCTACCAATATCCGATTCTATTCAGATGAAGACCTGAAAAAAATTATTAATGTATCGCTGCTCAACAGCCACGGATTAAAGATTTCCAAGATAGCCGACATGAGTTTTGACGAGATCAATCGCAAGATTCTGGAAATGTCAGAAACTCAGTCGGAAGCTTCACTTTTTATAGACCAGTTGGTGGTGGCCATGGTGGATATGGAAGAAGATCGGTTTGAGAAAATTCTTTCAACATTGGCCATCCGCTTTGGGTTTGAGCGAACGATAACCGAAGTCGTGTATCCCTTTCTCGAAAAAATTGGGGTGCTATGGCAAACCAAAAACATTAATCCGGCACAGGAGCATTTTATATCCAATCTCATCCGTCAAAAATTAATCGTGGCGATTGATTCTTTACCGATGACTTCACCCTCTGCCAAACGAGCGTTGTTATTTCTTCCCGAAAATGAATGGCACGAAATAGGTTTACTTTTCTGTCATTACTTGACCCGGAAAGCAGGCTATAAAACGTTCTACCTGGGTCAAAATGTTCCCCATGAAGATCTGCTAAAAATTGTTGCCATTCATAAACCAAATCTCCTGGTAACCTACATCACTTCCAGTCCATACGGTGGCGCTGAAAGCTACCTCACTAAATTGCAAAAGGCGCTCCCCAATCAGTCCATCCTGGCCTCAGGGTATCAAACCTCAAAAATTTTACAAAAAAATATTCCTAACGTTCAATTATTCCACAACGCCCTGAAATACAAAGAGTTGATTCAATTCAGTTAAAATATTTTTGTTCACTTTTTTATACATTTTATTAAACATTTTATAATGTAATTGCGTATTACCTTTGTTTTTGTTTATTCTTTTATTAGTTTTGTTAAACAATACAAGGTTATGACAGCGCTAGAATTCACCTACCAGGTTGCCAGTTTACGCAGTACATTGTACACGTTTACCCGCAGATTTACTTCCGATCGCGATGAGTCTCTTGACCTCGTGCAGGACACCATGTTAAAAGCACTTACCTACAAGGATAAGTTTCGCGAAGACACTAACCTGAAAGGTTGGCTCTTTACGATCATGCGCAATACATTTATCAATAATTACCGTAAGGGCCAGCGGGCAAAAACTTCGCGTGATAACACTAAAGAACTTTACTTTCTTAATGTGGAAGACACGCACACCTTCAACAAGCCTGAAACAAATTTTGAATACAAAGACATCTGGAAAAACATCAACGAGTTACGCGATGAGTTGCTGGTGCCCTTCAAAATGCACACCAGCGGGTATAAGTATCACGAAATTGCGGAACACCTTAACATTCCCATTGGTACAGTAAAGAACAGGATATTCCATGCCCGAAAGGAAATTCAGCAAAAGTTGGCTGGATATTGAGTAAATTTCATCAAAGACGTTGCGTGTGAAGAAGGTTGCTGTCATTGGTTCGGGGTTTGCAGGATTATCAGCTGCCTGTTTTTTGGCCAAAGATGGCTTCGATGTTACGGTGTATGAAAAGAATAGTACTGCCGGTGGGCGGGCACGAAAATTTGAGGCTGACGGTTTCACTTTCGATATGGGACCCAGTTGGTACTGGATGCCCGATGTATTTGAAAAGTTCTTCCAGCACTTTGGAAAATCTCCTTCCGATTACTATGAACTAAAGCGATTAGATCCCTCCTATCGTATATACTTTTCTAAAGAAGAAATTCTTGACGTACCGGCTGGCACAAAGGCACTTTGCGAAATGGTGGATCGCCTGGAACCCGGCAGTAGTAAAAACCTATTAAAGTTTCTGGAAGAGGGAAAATACAAATACAACATTGGCGTGAACGAGCTGGTCTATAAACCTGGCTTGTCCCTGATGGAATTCATGGACAAAAAATTGGTTAAGGGCGCACTCAGACTTCATGTATTTCAGTCAATATCCACCTACATTCGCAAATATTTCAACGACTCAAGAATCATCCAATGGCTTGAGTTCCCAGTTCTTTTTCTGGGCGCCAAACCACAAAAAACACCAGCGCTGTATAGTTTAATGAACTATGCCGACATGTCGCTGGGAACATGGTATCCCACAGGAGGAATGTATAAAATCATAGAAGGTATGATGGCATTGGCAACATCCCTCGGGGTAAAGTTTAAATTTAATAGTGAGGTTCAGGGTTTTGAGCTAAATGCAGTAAAAGTCAAAGGCATCCGGGTAAATGACACGGTAGAACAAGTCGATTATATTGTAGCCGGAGCCGACTATCATCACATTGAACAGCAGCTGTTGCCACCAGAATTCAGAAAATATTCTGCTCACTACTGGGACAATCGTGTTCTCGCACCATCAAGTTTGATTTTCTATCTTGGAATAAATAAAAAAGTGGATGGATTGCTGCATCACACTTTATTTTTCGATCAGGATTTTGGCAAGCATGCCGAGGAGATCTATGAAAACCCTCAATGGCCCAGCAGTCCGCAGTTCTACATCAGCTGCCCTTCAAAGTCTGATCCCACCGTTGCCCCTGAGGGTAATGAAAATATTTTTATTCTGATACCGGTAGCGCCCGGATTAAAAGATACAGAAGAAACACGCGAGAAGTATTTCCAGATTGTACTTGATAGATTTGAGAAAATTACCGGACAATCCATCCGTCATAATATTGTATTCAAGCGGACTTATGCACACAATGATTTCATCGCAGATTACAATGCTTTTAAAGGTAATGCGTACGGATTAGCGAATACCCTATTGCAAACGGCAAATTTGAAGCCCTCCATCATAAACAAAAAGGTAAAAAACCTGTTTTATACAGGTCAACTCACTGTGCCCGGGCCGGGTGTACCACCCTCGCTTATTTCGGGCCAGGTAGTGGCCAAAGAACTAATTCGTTATCATCAAATAGCAGAGAGAGAAATTGTAAATTGATTAGCATGAAAGAGTTGTACGATAAGGTTTCTATTAAATGCAGTCGAATTACTACGCGATCGTATAGTACCTCATTCTCGCTGGGAATCTATTGTCTGAACAAAGAATTGCGAGATCCTATCTACTCCATTTATGGCTTTGTTCGCTTTGCAGACGAAATCGTAGATACATTCCACGAGTATAATAAACAGGAGCTCTTTGACCGGTTTAAAGAGGATACCTATCGAGCCATCGAGGAGAAGATTAGTTTGAATCCAATTTTAAATAGCTTTCAGGCTACTGTAAATCATTTCTCCATCGAAAAAGAATTGATAGATCTTTTTCTTCGCAGCATGGAGATGGACCTGACTGAAAAGAATCACGACCCCGATAGCTTTAAGGAGTACATTTTAGGTTCGGCCGAAGTGGTTGGCTTGATGTGCTTGCGGGTATTCTGCAATGGCAATCAAGAACAGTATCAAAAACTCAAGCCCCATGCCATGAGCCTGGGATCAGCGTTCCAAAAAATAAATTTCCTTCGTGATCTCAATGCAGATTTTGTGGGAATGGGAAGGACCTATTTTCCGGGACTTGAACTGGATCGATTTGATGACTATAATAAAAAGTTGATTGAGGCTAACATTGAAAAGGATTTTCATGATGCCTTTGTAGGGATTCGTCAACTCCCTCGTACGTCACGGTTCGGTGTTTATGTTGCTTACGTATACTATCTTGCGCTTTTTAAGAAGATTAAAAACACACCCTCCGAAAAAGTGCTTCAGAGCAGGATACGAATTCACAACCGTCAAAAAGCAGGATTACTTGCGTATTCTTTCCTTAAACACCAATTTAACATGTTATGACGGATCATGTGATTTTAGTGGATGAAAGTGACCATGAATTGGGTTCCATGGAAAAGATGGAAGCACATCGCAAAGGTGTGTTGCACCGCGCATTCTCCGTTTTATTATTTAACTCAAAGGGAGAAGTTCTGCTCCAAAAACGATCAGCCTCTAAATATCACAGCGCTGGCCTTTGGACAAACACGTGTTGCAGTCATCCTAAACCAGCTGAAAATATTGATATAGCTGTGCGGAGGAGATTACAAGAGGAAATGGGAATTGACTCAAATCCTGAATTTGCTTACAAGTTCATCTATAAAACAACGCTGGATAACAATCTTACAGAGCATGAACTTGACTATGTCTTTATTGGAACATTTGATGGTGAGCCTTTACTCAATTCACATGAAGTAGAAGATTGGAAATTCGTGTCATTAGATACAGTGCGTCAACACAGCAAACTCCATCCCGAGTTGTACACGCATTGGTTTAAGTTGATTATAGCACACCCCCAACTGTCCGCGGCTGTCCAGTATTAGGGTTATATACCTAACTCCACCTGAAAAACCATTGAATAATATCCATCATAAAAAGAGTCTGTACGCAAGTCGGTAAACTTGCTATACATAAATCCACCCTGCACTTTCAGTCGATGACCATTAAAATACCGGGTTACCCCAAGTTCATAATTCTCTTGCTGTTTTTCATTTAGGGAGGGAGCATCAGCATTATCATACAATGTTGAGGAAGGTGTTGTCATCGAATAACGACCGGCTATCTCAAAGTTGTTTTTAAACAAATAACTCAATTGTGACAGCATACCATAGCCGTCATACACCGGCCGTATTTTGGTAGGATCGTCCGGATCAACCGTGATGGGATCATTTGCTGACCGATTCATAAATTCAGAATAGGAGGCCCAACCATTATATTTTAAGAGCAAATCAATTTCAAACGCATCCATCGTACGGCTTTCATACAAATCATTCCCAAGCTGGCCTGACTGGCGAAGGGCTCTTTCATTATGAGAATATGTTGTGCCCAGCGAAACCTTTACTGTTTGCTCACGGTCCAAATCTCCTTCTTGATAGTCGTTCTCACCGGTAAACGGTCCAAACGGAAGAAATTCAATACGTCCCGTGGTAGCCAAACCATTATTTGAAATATCCGAGTTTCTTCCCTCACCCGAGGTTAGGGCTCCTCTAAAAATCAGGTGTTTTGTGGTGTAATGAGCAAAGAAACCAAAATCACGATCGATAGTAAACCGTGCGTTGACTATGGACCTGTCAAAAAATTGAAGATCACCGGAGGAGATAACGCGTTGACGATTGCCGGGCAATTTTGTTTGGCCAAATCCCAATTTCAACTTAGGGGTTGGTGTGTAATAAATAACTGCATCCCGTACGATGTTAGGACTTGAGTTAATCGTTGAATTGTCAGTAACTCGCCAATCCATATCCCCTCTCGAAAAAGATAATTGTATGTAATAGGTAAGCTTGGGGTTGTATACAAAACCGGTAAATTTTAGCCGCACTCTTCTTGCTCTAAATTCAAAAGCTTCCGGAGCAAAATCTGTATCGGATTTGGTGATATACATGGCCCGGTTCTGCATCCTAAACTGAAAGTTCAAAGAAAAAATACTATCCGTTGTTACGAAGCCAAAACCCTTTTGCTTGCGTGTATAAAAATTCAAATAGGGTTTTTTCTCCTGAGCCAGTGCCGAAGCTGAAAGAAAACAACACGTAATGAGGATGATGAGATTTTTTGCCCTGAAGGGCGTATGCCTCTTGAACATGGAGGCGGTTAAATGTTTCATACCGGTTAGCGAATGGGCAATATTATTGAAATATTATCAAATTAACATTAAGGTAACATTGAGTTAATAATGCAAAAGCTATGTCATTGATAAAGAGGGCTATACCGTATCAAGAAATTCGGAACATATTCGTTTTAAAACTGTTATAACGGCATGTTTTCATTTTTAAAATCAGACCCTATTGCAAAACTCGAAGCCAGGCGAAAAAAGCTTTTGGAAGAAGCGATGCACATTCAGCGTTCCGGGGACTTGAAACTATTTGCTGTGAAGATGGATGCAATAGACAAGCTGGAAAAAGAGATTGATGTTCTTCGAGGTGCGAAACAATAAATCCATTGATCGCTCTACTACCCTGTTTTGGTTCCGAAGGGATTTACGACTTACGGATAATGCAGGATTGTTTCATGCCCTGAGTAAAAATGACCATGTTCTTCCTGTTTTTATTTTTGACACCCAGATATTGGATAAGTTGGATAATAAAGCAGACAGGCGAGTTGAATTTATATACCAAACACTCCTTCAACTGAAGGCAGAATTAGAAGAGATAGGAAGCTCTTTGCTCATTCTGCATGGAAATCCCATCGAAATTTTTAAAGAATTAAATCCTAAAGCAGTATATATAAATCATGATTATGAACCCTATGCCCGCGAGCGAGACAGTCAGGTTGAAAAGATTTTGTCGAATAAGAAAATAGATTTCAACACTTTTAAGGACCACGTAATTTTTGATCGGGAGGAAGTCATAAAAGATGATGGTACGCCCTATACTATTTTTACGCCATACAGTAAAAAATGGAAAGCTAAACTAAAACCTCTTTACATTAAAAGTTATCCAGTAGAAAAATATTATGGCAGTTTAAAAAAAATCAACCCCTTGCCGGTGCCAACACTTGCTGAACTCGGTTTTGAATTTACCGGTACCTCCTTTCCGGAAAGAGTGATAAAATCATCGATCATTGATAAATATCATGAACAACGAAACTTTCCGGCTTTTCAAAGTACTACGAGACTTAGTGTGCACTTGCGCTTTGGAACCATCAGTATCCGAAAGCTTGTGCAATTGGCGCTGAAGAAAAATGAAACCTGGTTGAATGAATTAATCTGGCGAGATTTCTATCACATGATCTTGTTTCATTTCCCAAGCGTAGAAAAAGCATTCAAACCATCGTACGACCGTGTGCTCTGGCGTAACGATCCCAACGAATTTAAAGCATGGTGTGAAGGTAAAACCGGCTACCCTATTGTAGATGCAGGTATGCGAGAACTCAACGCAACGGGTTTTATGCATAACCGCGTTCGCATGATTGTAGCAAGCTTTCTTACCAAGCATTTACTGATTGACTGGCGCTGGGGGGAAGCCTACTTTGCTGAAAAACTTTTGGATTTTGATTTAGCTGCTAACAACGGAGGTTGGCAATGGGCTTCTGGATCGGGATGTGATGCTGCACCCTACTTTAGGGTATTTAACCCCTATTTGCAAACAGAAAAATTTGACCCTGATCAGAAGTATATAAAACAATGGGTTCCTGAACTAAATACTCCGGAATATCCTGCACCGATTGTGGATCATACATTGGCGCGAGATCGTGTGTTGAAAGCCTATAAAGAAGCTCTTGCCTAGTTAAAAAAAAACAAAATGACCTCATTTTGGTTTTATTGGGATGGGAAACATTCTAATCATCGGTGCATCATCAGGCATTGGTTTATCGCTGGCAAAACAATTGAAAGCAGAGGGGCACCAGGTATACGGTACCTTCAATAAAACAACCACCATATCACGAGAGGGCTTTGCAAAACTGCAACCGCTGAATGTATTAGATGAAAATCCAGATTTTAGTTTTTTACCGGATGTGATTGATGGACTGGTCTATTGCCCAGGTGCTTTAAACTTAAAGCCATTTGCAAGAATTAAGCCCGAAGATTTTGTGGTCGACTACCAACTTCAATTAATTGGAGCAGTAAAGGTTATTCAGGCCTGTCTTCCTAAATTGAAAAATTCTGACCAAGCTTCGATTGTTTTGTTTTCAACAGTGGCGGCTCAAATAGGTTTTAATTTTCACTCGCTGGTAGCGTCATCCAAAGGCGCAGTGGAAGGGCTTACCAAAGCATTGGCGGCTGAGTTCGCACCCAAGGTTAGAGTGAATTGCATCGCGCCTTCCATCACGAATACTCCATTGGCCGGCACTTTGTTAAATACTGATGAAAAAAAAGAAGCCAATGCTGCCCGACATCCGCTAAAGAAAATCGGTAAACCTGAAGACCTGGCTAATCTTGCCGCATTCTTACTTTCTGAAAAATCAAGTTGGATCACGGGACAAGTGTTGCATGCCGATGGGGGAATATCCAATTTAAAAGTTTAAAATGAAAATACTCCTCACAGGATCAACAGGATACATCGGTCGAAGGCTTCTACCGGTATTGGTTGAGGCTGGGCATCATGTAGTCTGCCTGGTACGTGACCAGCGGAGGTTTGATTGGGATGATTTTACCGAGGACTTTCTAAAGCACGTCACGGTCATTGAACTTGACCTGAATGAGAAAAATACCTTATCAAAGGTTCCAACCGATATTGATGCGGCTTACTATCTGGTTCATTCCATGAGTTCATCAAACACTGACTTCACTACGATGGAGGCAGATTCTGCTATGAACTTTGTTGAGTTAATAGATAATACCAACGCTAAACAAATTATTTATTTAAGCGGAATTGTTAACGATGCCGATCTTTCCGATCACTTGCTGTCAAGGAAAAATGTGGAAGATATTTTAAAAAGTGCGAAAGCCCCACTCACAGTTCTACGTGCGGCCATCATCATTGGTTCCGGTAGTGCTTCCTTTGAAATCATTCGCGATTTAGTTGAAAAGCTTCCGGTGATGATTGCCCCCAAATGGTTGAAGACAAGATGTCAACCCATTGGTATTCGCAATGTAATTGAGTATTTACATGGAATCCTCCTCAAACCTGAAGCCTTTCATCAAACGTTTGATATTGGCGGTACAGAAATTCTTACCTATAAGCAAATGCTGTACGGCTTTGCCCGTGTTAGAAACTTGAAGCGGTTAATTGTTTCGGTGCCGGTACTTACCCCAAAGTTATCTTCCTTATGGCTGGTATTTGTAACCTCAACAACCTTCTCGTTGGCCCGTAGCCTGGTTAACAGCATGAAAAATGAAGTGATTTGCAAGGATAATCGGATCCTGAAAATTGTACCTACAAAACTTCTCAGTTACGAAGAAGCTGTTCGCTCAGCTTTTGATAAGATTAGCCAAAAAAACGTTATTTCAAGTTGGAAAGATTCAATATCCCTTGGAACATTGGATAAAAACTTTCTTAACAATGTACAGGTACCGGAGCATGCCGTATTCACCGACAAGCGACAAGTTGAGTTTAGTCGCAGCCAGGAAGATATAATCAACAATATCTGGACCATTGGTGGCAACCGGGGCTGGTATTTCGGCAACTGGATGTGGCGCCTCCGCGGAATGATTGATAAAATGGTTGGCGGAGTAGGATTGAGAAGAGGCAGACGAAGCGATACCGAACTAAAAGCCGGAGATGCGCTTGATTTTTGGAGAGTGTTGGTGGCTGATAAACCCAATGGAAGATTGCTGCTCTATGCAGAAATGAAATTACCCGGTGAAGCCTGGCTTGAATTTAAAGTAAAAGAAACAGGGAAAAAGAATATTTTGTACCAAACCGCCACTTTTCGTCCATTGGGATTGTGGGGAAGGTTATATTGGTTTTCGGTACTCCCCTTTCATGGATTAATCTTTCCAAGAATGGCCAAGAAGATTGTAGAAGCATAACCATTTAGTCTTAGTCTTGTTTTTAGGGCATGAAGATCTATAATCTTAAAAGGACTCAGTTTCTCCCCATTTCGATTCAGGAAGCCTGGGATTTTTTTTCGTCACCCAGCAATCTTTCAAAAATTACTCCCGCTCACATGGGTTTTCAAATCCTATATATGTCAGGCGGACAGAAAATGTATCCCGGGCAATTGATTCAATACGTTGTACAAGGACTCCCCGGTATTCCCATGCACTGGACAACTGAGATCACACATGTACACGAGCCCTATTATTTCGTGGATGAGCAGCGCTTCGGCCCCTATTCATTATGGCATCATCAGCACCACTTTAAACAAGTTGACGGTGGTGTAGAAATGACAGATGAAGTTAACTATGCCATTCCATTGGGGATCCTTGGAAGGTTTGCACATTGGCTATTGGTGGGTCGTGAAGTAAATCGTATTTTCGATCATCGGTTTATGGTGTTGGAGAAGTATTTTAACAAAAAGACTGAAACCGTTTTAGAAACTGTGTGATATGGAGTGGTTGACTATTTTTTATTGTTCAATAATTGTTATTGGAACATTCTTATTCTGGGAGTTTGTTGCCTGGTTTACACACAAATATGTTATGCACGGTTTCCTATGGGTATGGCACAAATCACATCACACAGTTCATGATCATACCCTTGAAAAAAATGATTGGTTCGCTGTCGTATTTAGCTTACCCTCGATAGGCCTATTCTACTACTTTAGTTTAGTTGACTACAATCCATATGGACTTGCCGTGGGCCTTGGCATTTTATGTTATGGAATTTTCTACATTATTTTTCACGATATCGTGGTTCACCAACGACTCAAATGGAGACCAGAAAAACGAAGTAAATACTTGCAGCGCATGATTCAGGCTCACTATGTTCACCACAGCAAGCACACCAAAGAGGGTTGCGAAGCATTTGGTTTTTTAATAGCACCAAAGAAATACGAGCCCAAACAATTTACGTTTAAGAAGCAACGTCAGGAAACTCAATAACCGATAACCTTGAATTCAAAGTTCTTATACCTGACGCTTGACGTATTTTCCATTCTATTTCCATTTCTGTTTAGTTTTTATCCAAAATCCAATTTTTCAAAAAAATGGAAATACCTATGGGTGGCAATCCTTATCCCAGGGGCTATTTTTATTATCTGGGATGAATTCTTTACACAATTAGGAATTTGGGGATTTAATGAAAAATATCTTACCGGGATATACATCGGTAGTTTACCCCTGGAAGAAGTCATGTTCTTCATTTGCATTCCTTATGCCTGCGTGTTTACCTATGAAGCCTTGAAGTACCTGGTTGAAAAGGATTACTTTAAGTCGAAACAAAAGATCATTTCAATTGCACTGATTGCGGGATGCCTTACCGTGGGATTGCTCAATCTTGATAAATGGTATACGAGTGTCACATTTATCTCCCTGGCCACCTACCTTACTGCATTGCAATTCATTTGGAAGGTAGATTATCTTGGAAGGTTCTATTTTTCTTACCTGTTTGTACTGATTCCATTCTTCCTGGTGAATGGAGTACTAACAGGTTCATGGATCGAAGACCCTATAGTTTGGTATAATGATGCTGAAAATCTGGGGATCCGAATGGGAACAATCCCTGTAGAAGATACTTTCTACGGGATGCTCCTGATCGTGATGAATGTGTCGATATTCGAATGGTTACAACGCAAACGTTAATTACGCAGCAACCAATTTATCCTTTTCTTTCTTCTCCTTGGGTGCTTTTGCCAAGGCCTTATCAGCTGATTTGGCCGCTTTACGGCTTTTCTTCTCTTCCTTCCGAGCCTGACCGGCAACTACGGAGGCAATTTTTTTAGAAGACTTTTTAATCAGTTTCTTAACCTTCTTTGACTCTTTGGTAACCGCTTTAACGGTTTGCTCCATGGTATCAGTCAGTTTGGTCTTTAATTCTTTCTTAAGGGATTTACTTTTGCTCATAAGATCTTTATTAGGGCTTTGAAGTTAGTAAAAGGTTACTGGATGGTTACCGTGTTAACAATAATTTAATATTAGAATAGTAAAAGCGCTCATAATGAGCGCCTTATACCTTATCTAAAATAGTATAGTTCAACTACTACTCGTACCGTAAGGAATCTACTGGATTACTGGAGGCTGCCTTTAATGCCTGGAAGGAAACTGTGAGCCACGCGATTATTATGGCAACAAGGGCACTTCCTATAAAAATCATGGGTCCAATCGTAATTCGATATGCAAAGTCGTTTAACCATAAATCGGAAAAGTAGTAGCCAAATGCCAGGGCGGGTATAATCGAAATTAACACGAGGATGGTAAATTCCCTCGATAGCAAAACGATAAGGCTCAGCTTGGTGGCTCCCATGGCCTTACGAATTCCAACTTCTTTCGTACGTTGTTCGGTTGTGAAGGCTGCCAGGGCAAACAATCCTAAACAAGCAATTAATACGGTAAGCCCGGCCAGTACCGTGAAGCTATTCCGCAACCTCATTTCCGAACGGAATAATGCATCATAATCCTGATCCAGGAAAGTATATTCAAATGGTTCTCCAGAAGCCGATTGCTTCCAGTGCTTTTCTATTGAAGCGACTACCTCTTGTGCGTTACCTTCATAACGGACCAAAAGGTTTCTATAATCACCACTGCCATTAAGATCCGATAAGCGAATCACCATAGGTCTAACTTTTGTCTTTAAGTCTTCGAAATTAAAGTCTTCTACCACGCCAACAATTTTAATGGCTTCAGGCTTTTCTCCGTTATAATCGAGCAACTCTTCACTGATGGGATTCGTAAATCCAAATTCCTTTACTGCAGCCTCATTGATCACTGCCGCTGAAGAATCGGATGGGAAATCTCGTGAGAAGAAACGCCCCTCTTTCACTTTCATTTTCAAAATATTGGCATGATCCCAATCACCCAAATACTTGCCCGCTAAATAGTCAACATCCCTACCCTTTACGCGAAAGATGGTTGTATTATTAACACCCGGAAAAGAATTATTGGTAAGGCTTGATCCCTCCACACCTGGTATGGATTCTACACTGTTCTTAAAAGCCTCCCGGTTTGATCCCAGTCGCCTGGTATTTTGGATATTAATAATACCGTGTTGATCAAGCCCGAGATTTTTATCCTGCATGAAACTCAGTTGTTTAAAAACAATTATCGTAGCAATTATTAAAAAGGTCGATACGAAAAACTGAACCACCACCAAGGTACTGCGTACTCCTTTGCTTTTCATTCCAGCCCGCACTTTTCCTTTAAGCACCTCGACCGCACTAAATGAAGTCAGATAAAAAGCCGGATAGCTTCCTGCCATTAAACCCACAATCAAAACAAGAGCAACAGCGGCCACCATAAATGTGGGTTCCATCAAAGCCGTCAAGGTTAACTCCTTTCCAACTAAAACATTGAACTGCGGAAGTACCAGATAGCTTACTCCTATCGCAATGACAATGGAGACTACGCTATACAAAAACGATTCAGCCAAAAATTGCCATATCATTTGCGACCGCTGTGATCCTAATGTTTTGCGAAGCCCTACTTCCTTTGCACGCCCGGCAGAGCGGGCTGTTGAAAGATTCATGAAATTGATACAGGCAATAAGAAGGATAAAAACTCCAACTCCGGAAAAAATATATACATACTGCATATCACTTGCAGGTTCAATATCATCACGAAATATAGAATTCAGGTGCGAGTCTGCTATGGGGTACACTGTGTAGCTGTAGATACCACCTTGTTTCTTAAATTCTTCAAATGAAATACCAAGACCTTCTTCAAGTTCTTTTCCTACGTGAATATTTACGATATCCTCCAGCTTACGATTGATATCCTCAACACGGGTATTTGCATCCTTTCGTATATATGTTTGCCAGGAATTACCCGTCCAACCATTGAAATAGTCTTTTTCCACCGTAACAAAGGAAATGATTCCATTGAAATGAATATGAGAGTTCGTGGGTGCCTCCTTTGAAACGCCTGTTACTTTACAAGGCCATTTATCATTTCCTATGGTGATGATCTTCCCAAGTGGATCTTCCTCTCCAAAATACTTTTTAGCCAAAACATCCGTAATAACAATTGAGTTTGGTTCTTTTAATGCCGTAGTGGCATCACCGCTGATTAATTCAAAACTGAAAAAATTGAAAAAGTTTGAGTCAGCATAAAAAATGTTCAACTCAGGGATAACGATTTCCTCATACCGGAAGGCAATGCCTGAAGCTCCGGTCGCGGGTCTAAGTCGCAACACTTCCTCTACACCTGGTATGTCACTTTGCATGGTGGCCGCTAGTGGAAGGCTGGAGTTGGTTGTGAATATCTCCTGCCCTGCAATTTTTCCCTGCAACCCTACCCGATAAAGATTCTCATAATCCTTATGGAAGCGGTCATAACTTAATTCATCCTTAACATATACAAAAATAAGTAAGCAGCATGCCATACCGATAACCAGGCCAATAATATTAATGGCAGCGAAAAACTTATGCTTCAGTATGTTTCTGACAGCAACTACAACGTAATTTTTAAGCATAAAACTCTAATGGGATTGTTTGGGTACCAGTAAGACGATAAAACATAGATGGGGGTTGCATGAAACTATTACTCAGATTTTAGATTTTCTACAGGCTTAACAAAGGTTGCCCGCCAGGTCTGAGACCCTATGGTAATCACGCCAAAAACAATGAGCATGAGTACTCCTAAAAGTACCATACCGATATTAATAGTTACATGGTAAGCTATCAATTCTAACCATAAGTTATTAATGAACCATGCTGCTGGTACTGCTATGCCAATAGCAATGAGAAGAATGGTCATAAAACCCTTTGAAAGTAAATACACCAACGATCCATTAGAACTTCCAAGCACTTTTCGGATTGAAATCTCTTTGATTCGAGTCTCTGTTGCATAGGTAGCCATACCTAGCAACCCTAGGCATGAAATTAATATGGCCAGTATTGCAATTACCGATAGAATATTCACCACATCGCCAAACACCATGTTGTAGAACAATTTTATCTCCGCTTCAAAATCTTTGTACAACACTTTTAGCGAAGGGTTTACAACAGTCCATGCCTTTTCGATCGACCGGGAGGCATCTTCATAAGTACCTGAATAGCTTACTTGCAATAGCCCTAACTCTTCCGGATTATACATAAGCGCCATAGGCTCAAGTTTTTCCAACAATATGGAATGATTATAATTTTTTACTACACCAATGATTTGTTTGCGGGATGAATCTGGCTGGTAGATAAGTTCCTGACCCAGTGCATCTGCAGCAGAGACAAAATGAAATGATTCCAGTGCCCTTTCATTGATCACAATAAAATTTTTATTCGACTCGCCAACTTCAGCTTCAAAGAATTTTCCGGCAATCAAAGGAACCTGAATGCTCTTCAGATAATCCTCATCCACAGTAAAGTAATTTACATCTGTCCATTCCTTTTCTTCCAATGAGATTTTAAACCCATTTCCATATGTAGTTCCGGATGCCGGAATATGGGATGCTGCCGCAACATTGGATATATCACTTTGCTTCAAGAGCTCAACCTTAAGGGCTTGGGCAGAGGTGTTATTTAATGGAACGATAATCTTCTTTTCCATACTAAACCCATGATCTGCATGAAGAAATAAGTTAAGCTGATTGTAGGTTATAATTACCGTGAGTATAAACACCAGCGACATAGTGAATTGCGCGACTAATAAAGATTTTCGCAAACCCATTCTAGAGAACAGTTTCAGGTTACCTAAGTTCTTCAATACTTTAACCGGTTGAAAACCGGAAAGCACCACTGCTGGAAAAAAGCCTGCTATAATACCCACCACTATGGCAAACACAACAAAAACTCCATAGACAAAGTAATTTGATTCAAGATCCCATTTCAATACCCTGGCAAAGGTCAGGTCCATCATCAACGGCTTCACCATAAGCAATAGTACAAAAGCAATCGCTAAAGAAAATAGTGCCACCACAACTGCTTCTGAAAGAAATTGAATAAAGATCTGGTACCGCATTGCACCCGACACCTTCCTCACACCAATTTCGCGTGCCCTTGATAATGAGCGTGCAATGGAAAGGTTCGTAAAATTGAAGCACGAAGTAACCATTACTACACCCGCGAGTCCCGCAAAAAAATAAATGAAGATCCAGGGAAGAAAAGGACCAATAGGATTATTTAAAAACCGTCCAGGAGTAATGCTCATAAGCTCCTGCAAATGAAATTTTACTTTGAAGAGGTCGGGATTGGTAATGCCTGCATACTGTTTTTGAAATATCTTATCGAAGTGGGGCTGAATATCTTTTGGTTCTTTACCAGGCTCCAACAATACATACACCCAACCAGCTGTAAAATTATTCCAGCTCTCCAGGTTAGTGTCCTGTCTTCCTCCAATCGGTCCTCTTACCTGATCGAGACTCTTTAAGGTTGATATACTGGCCAACGCTTCAAAAACAATGTGCGATTTACGATCTGTTTTCTTCATCACTCCCGTTACAGTATAAATACCCAGCTCTCCCACTTTAACCGTTTCACCAACCGGGTTATCTACCTTGAATAGTTTTCGGGCAGCTTCATAGGTAAGCACAACCGAATAGGGTTCTACTAATGCAGTCTTACTATCTCCGTGCTCTAATTCATATTCAAAAACATCCAATACCTCCGGGTCGGCATAATATCCATATAAAGGAATATTTAGGTCTTGCTCAAACTCTATCCAACCATTTCCAAAACCTCGCGCGATGCGTACAGATTTTTCAATACCCGTATAATTATCGATAAGCTCATTCCGCACGGGCAATGAAGTGGTAGCATATTCATTCCCTACACGCTCAACCCCATCCCTGCCCATAATCGTAGTGGTTACGCGATACACACGGTCGCGTTTTGAATTATACCGATCATACATCATCTGGTCAGCCACGAGCATAATGATGCCCATGCAAATGGACATGGCCACCGCGAGCCCGAAAATATTAATGAATGAAAATACTCTGTGCTTCAGAATGTTGCGAATAGCGATGTTGATGTAGTTTTTTAACATGATGTAAATGAGTTAAGGTGTCATGAGGTATGACCCATGTGACCAAAAAATAGGTTAGGAATTTTAGCCTGCCCAATCGCAGGCATGACTTAGACGCACAGATCAGACCAAGGTTACAGGCTCAAAGTATAATATTGAGCCTGTAACAGTGTTCGAATGGTTATTCATCTCTAAGAACGTGTGCGGGATTTAATCGCGCAGTATTGTAGACCTTAAATCCAATGGAAAGTGCGGAAACCACAAATAGGATTAAAGCGGAGATAATCATAGTTGTAATTGTGGCGTTTTGATAGTAGCTCCATATACTTCCCATGAGCATACCTGCCATCCAACCACCGAGGAAGCCACCCAATACGGAAGCAATACATAAAATGATGACAAATTCCTTGTTGATCACTTTTGAAATATTGCCCACAGAGGCACCCAACACTTTGCGAACACCAATTTCCTTCATCTTTTTGATGATGTTTAATGAAACCAGGGTGAACAATCCGGTGCCTGTTAATATCACAGCGATGAGACCAAGAAATATAAACATCTTAACAATGTTGTTATTAACCGTATTGGCCTCCACAATTTCCTCATCCATATACCGGCCGCTGTAAAGCTGGTTGGGAAAAATTTCTTTCCACTTAGCCTCCATGAACGTATTGACTTCCTTAATTTTTGAAGTGGGGGCACTTACTACGATGTGGCTCTCTTTGTCTTTTGAATTGTATCGAAACATTGTAGGCTCCATAGGTCTCCAAAGACCTCTGCTATAAATATCACGTACAACACCCACCACGTAAAGCTTCACAGTATCCATCCAAATGATTTCCTTACCCAAGGGGTCATCCATACCAAATTCCCGTGCAACAGCTTCAGAAACAATTACCGACTCCTTTCGATCGGTTTCAGAATCTTTAATAAAGTCACGGCCTTCCACAAGAGTAAGTCCAACCGTTTTAATATATTCATCTCCAATATTGAGGATATCAACTTCAATTTCCTTGTTTTCATGTTTAATCGGATCATTGTAAGAAGATGCATACAAGTGATGCTCAGTGGTCGTAGTCGAAAGGATATCCGGATTTTCCATTAATGCATTTCGATACGTTTCACAGGCCGACCGATTGCCTACATAGGTAAAAACAACACCTTCCTTATTAAATCCTAAGTCAAAATCGCGCTGGTACTTGGCATTTTCGGTAAAAGCAATACTGCACACAATTCCAATTAAAGATATAGCAAACTGAAGTGTTAAAAGTACCCGGGTAAAATTGTTTGTGCCTCCGAATTTTTGCTTTCCCTTAAGAATTTCTGTGGGTTGAAATTTACTAATGTATAATGCAGGGTAAGCTCCAGCCAGCAATCCAGTAAAAATCAATGTCCCTATTATAAAAATCAGGAAGTTAGGCCTTCCAAAATAATCCGTGATCAATTTTAAATCAGGCCAAAGCTGATTAAAGGCAGGGATCAACGCTATTTCGGCCAATAGTATGCCCACGATCAAGGAGAAGAAACAAATCAACATGGTCTCTCCTATGAACTGAATGATTAAATCCTTCCGCATGCCCCCCATTACCTTACGGATTCCAATTTCTTTTAACCTGCGGGAAGAAATAGCAATAGCAGTATTGGTCAAGTTGAAGCAGGCTATGAGCAAAACAAAAATCCCCATCATGCCAATGCCCACCACGGCAGCTAAGGGTGATCCTGAATTTGTCCATGTGCCGGGTATCTCACCATAGCTATCCCGAACGGCCATCCCCATAAAGGGCTCCACCTTAAATTCCCGCATGATAAAATCCTCCCTGATTTTATTATTATTTTCGACATAGGGTTTAATCTGCGTGGCTACTACACTTACTCGTGAAGGATCCTTTATTTGGGCGAACAACGTACAACGGTACCTCCAGCTATTTTCAGTATACTCCGGATCATTACCAAATTGATTGTCAAAGCGAGTATAAGCATCTGCATAGAAACTGGAATTCGAAGGTTGCTTTTTAAATACGCCCCCTACTACAAATTCTTTCACCTTTCCGCTATCCAGAACTTGAGTAATTGACTTTCCAACCGTCTTAACATCACCGAAATATTTAATGGAGAGTTCATCATTAATGTATATTTTGGTTTTATCCGTCATGGAATTTGCATCCCCATCGATAAACTCAAACGTAAAGACATTAAAAAATGCAGGATCAACATAAATCAAATCGGTGTTAAATAACTCCTCTTTGATCCTGAAGTTTCCGCCACCGGGTGAATACCGCACCACCTCATCCACGTCTTTTACATTTTCAGCCATGGCACCGCCCAATGCGATGGGGACATACCCATATTGGGTTAATTCATTCTGGAATTCCCGAATGGAACTGATACGATAAATGGTTGAAGCATTATTGTGATTCTGATCAAAACTGGAATTGAAGTCGTAGTTAAAATACGCTACAATACAACAGGCAATGGACATCGCCATACCAAAAATATTGATGAAGAGATACAATTTGTTCTTCATCATGTTGCGCAGAGTAATGAGGAGTTGGTTCTTTAACATGGGCTGGTGGATTGATGACTAAAGACTCAAACGTTTTAATACAAGTTGCATAATTGCCAAAGAAAATGCCAGTTAAGAAATCTATCAAAACAATCAAACAGGCAAGAATTGTAGTTTAAGGATGTTCACATTCGAACAGACTCGTGTTCACTTTTAATAAAAAAACCTGCCATCTCTTAACCGAAACAGCAGGTTTTCTACCTAAACCAATACTTACCTAATGCTAAATATGGAAATGCTCTTTAATATTCTCCGTTACGACCTTACCATCGAACAAGTTCACAATGCGATGTGCATAGTTGGCATCATAAGGTGAGTGCGTTACCATGATAATGGTTGTTCCTTCTTCATTGAGTTGAGAAAGTAATTTCATTACCTCTTCTCCATTGGCGGAGTCCAGGTTACCGGTTGGTTCATCGGCCAAAATTACTCTTGGCTTCGCGACAATAGCGCGTGAGATAGCTACGCGTTGCTGCTGACCACCTGATAACTGTTGCGGGAAGTGATTTCTGCGGTGCATAATATTCATGCGCTCCAGTACTTCCTCTACACGCTGCTTTCTTTCAGCAGCGGGCACCTTCATGTATAGTAATGGAAGTTCTACGTTTTCAAATACCGTTAATTCATCAATCAGGTTAAAACTCTGAAATACGAAACCAATCGAACCTTTGCGCAATTGTGCACGCTGGCGCTCAGAGTATCTGGACACTTCATGTTCTCCAAAATGGTACTCACCATTGGAAGGATTGTCAAGAAGACCTTGGATGTTCAATAGTGTTGATTTACCACAACCTGAGTGTCCCATGATGGCAACAAATTCGCCTTCTTTGATCTCCAGGTTTATGTTATTCAGGGCAGTCGTTTCTACCTCTTCCGTAGTGTAGACTTTTTCAAGGTTTTTAAGTTTGATCATGGCTGGTTGTATTTACAAGTTAAGTTGATGATGTTTCGTTTTGCTATTTTGTTCTATCCTAAATCAGTTTATACTTCTTTTTTTAAAAAAAGTTACAATTCTCAATTTAAAACAAGCACTTCGTTGTTGCCAAAGTTCTCATAGGAGGAAGTAATAACCCGATCACCAGGCTGTAATCCCTCCAATATTTCGAAGTGCTCAGTATTCTTTCTGCCCAATTTGACGTTTCTGCGAACCGCGCGGTTACCGTCACCCTCCAATACGTACACCCAATTGCCTCCGGTATCCTTATAGAAGCCTCCAACCGGCAATAACAACTCTTCTGAAGATTGTCCCAACTCAATACGCAAGCGTAAAGATTGGCCTCTGCGAATTCCATCTGGGGTTTCTCCCACAAAATTCATATCCACTGGGAATCTACCATTAGCCACGTTTGGATAAATGTAAATAATCTGAAGTTGATAATCTTTGCCTGCAAAACTTGTTGTAGCGTTTAAACCTGTCTGAATTCGTGGCAGGTACAATTCATCAATCTCAACCCTTACCTTATAACTTCCAAGGATATCAATTTGTCCAAGGCGTTGGCCAATATTGACATTCTGACCTACATCAATCTGCGGGCGAGTTAATTGCCCATCAATAGGTGCACGAATAATCAGGTTATCAAGAATTTTTCCAACACCCTCCAGGCTTTGACTCATTTTACGCTCCGAGTATGCTAATTCCTTCAATTGTCTGATCCTGTCAAGGGAATCATTTTTATATACTTCATAGGTGATGCGCTTACGCTCCTTGTTGTATTTATAATCTGCTTCTGTTCGCTCAAACTCTTGCTTAGAGATTAACTTTTTCTCAAAAAGCTGCTTCTGCCTAATATATTGAGGCTCTAAAATTTGTAACTGATTTTCTATCAATGCCAGGGTTTGACGTTGTTCAAGGTCATTTCGGGTTATTGCCAATCTGGTATCTCGCTGACGGGTAATACTTTCATTTAATTGAGCCTCCTGCTGAAGGACTGATAATTCCCTGTTCAGGTTGCTTAGTTCCAGAATAACATCACCCCTTTTTAACATGGCTCCACTTTCTGCAACCACTCGTTTAATGGTACCGCCTTCAACAGCATCCAAATACACGGTACGGCTTGGTTCCACTGTTCCTGTTTGGGGTATAAATTCCTGAAAAACGCCACGTTCCACGGTAGAGATCGTGATCTTTTCTTTCTCAACTTTTAACCGCGAACGTCTGTCGGCAAATAAAAACTGGTAGGCAATAAATACAACAAATAAGGCAATCCCACCAAAGGTGGCAATGCGCTTCAGCGTCCATTTCTTCTTGGCAATCTTCTTATCCATCCTGAATTCTCTTGAATTAACAACCACTCTAGCGTTGTAGTGGCTGACACCCGAATGCCAACAAGTGTGCCAACTGGCTCAATGAGGTTATCAACCGGATTTAAGCCATAATTAGCAATAATTCAAGTTCACAAGTGAACGTATCTGTTCGCATGCGGACATAAAATGAACACATTTCTGGCCATTAAGTCCGTTTTTAGTCAACTTTGCGCATTAATGCCTTTCGGTATCAGTTTTGCCCAGTAGCGGACATAAATGATCGATCATGGAACAAAAACTCGGTAAAATTCTCATTGTTGACGATAACGAAGACTTGCTCAAAGCAGCCAAGATGTTCCTGAAGCGACATTTTTCCCAGGTGGATATTGAAAAAAATCCTGAGGCTATACCCGCCCTCATGAACAATGACGATTACGATGTAATCCTGCTCGATATGAACTTCACCAAGGATGTGAGCAGTGGCAGTGAAGGTTATTATTGGCTTGAGAAAATTCTTCAACTTGATCCTTCTTCGGTGGTGGTGCTCATCACGGCTTATGGCGATGTACAGATGGCGGTGAAAGCGATAAAAGCCGGTGCAACAGATTTCGTATTAAAACCCTGGGAAAATGATAAACTGCTCGCCACACTCTTCTCCGCCATGCGCTTACGTGAATCACGGGATGAAGTCGAGACGCTGAAGTTTAAAAACCATGAGATCAATCAGGCGCTAAACGATAGGTTTAGTGAGATCATCGGGCAAAGCAGCTCGATGCAGAAGATATTTCAAACCATTGATCGGGTAGCGAAAACTGATGCCAATGTATTGTTGCTTGGTGAAAATGGTACCGGCAAAGAACTTGTGGCAAGAGCCATTCATCGTAACTCATCACGCAAAAGCGAAAACTTTGTTGGCGTAGATTTAGGATCAATCACAGAAACACTTTTTGAGAGTGAACTCTTTGGTCATAAGAAAGGGTCGTTTACCGATGCTAAAGAAGATCGGGCCGGAAGATTTGAACTGGCAAATAATGGAACTTTGTTTCTGGATGAGATTGGAAATCTCTCCATGCCGTTGCAAGCCAAGTTACTTACTGTTTTGCAAAACCGAAAAGTAAGTCGTGTGGGTTCCAATAAAGATACGCCCATTGACATTCGACTGATTTGCGCTACCAATATGCCGTTATATGAAATGGTAAAAGAAAATCGTTTTAGGCAAGACTTACTCTATCGCATCAATACCATTGAGGTGGAAATTCCCCCGCTACGCGATCGTCTGGAAGACATCCCTTTGTTGGCTACTCACTTTTTAAAACACTATGCCGTAAAATATGATAAGACAGTAAATAAAATAAGTGAAGGAGCAATGACCCGAATGCATAAGCATCCCTGGCCGGGCAATATTCGGGAACTACAACATTCTATTGAGCGTGCCGTAATATTAAGTAACAGCAGCGTACTTCAGCCTGAAGATTTTAACTTCACACCGGTAACCGCAAAAGAAGACGGACAACTTAGCCTGGAGCAGTATAACCTCGAAGAAGTGGAGAAACTATTAATTAGAAAGGTGCTTAAGAAATACAACGGCAACATTACTCAGGCAGCCTCCGAACTTGGCCTTACGCGGTCATCGCTATACCGCAGATTGGAAAAATATGGCCTTTAATGATTTTCGCGCCCGGGTAACCCTGCGGGTAATTTTTCTGGGCATCAGCATGTCGCTATTCATATATATGATTAGCAGAGCCAACATGTTGTTTGCGGCAATTCTTACGGGTTTCATCATTCTTCTTCAACTGGTTGAGATTTTCAGGTTTGTCAGCCAGACGAATCGCAAACTCACTCGCTTTTTGGAATCGGTGAAATATTCTGATTTCATTTCCGGGTTTGCTTCTGACAACAAACTGGGCAAAAGTTTTAAAGATCTTAACATTGCCTTCAATGAAGTATTGGAAGCCTTCCGGAAGGCCCGATCAGAAAAAGAAGAACATTGGCAATATCTTAATTCAGTAGTACAACAAGTTCGAACAGGAATTCTATCGTTTGACACGGAGGGTAATGTACAGTTGATCAACATGAATGCCCGGAAATTTTTAGAAGTCCAGGCCCTTAAGAATATTCACGAGCTAAAAGAAATCAATCCGAAATTGTATCAGGCCCTCGATGAGGTTAAACCCGGTAAAGGAGTTTTGTACAAAGGGGCCAATGAACTTTACCTAACCATTCAGTCCACCGAATTACGGATTCGTGGCAATGATGTAAAGTTGCTCACCTTGCAAAACATTCAGCCTGAATTGCAGAAACAGGAGTTGGAAGCATGGCAAAACCTGACGCGGGTATTACGCCATGAAATCATGAACTCCATAACCCCCATCTCCTCTTTAACCTCAACATTAAAGGATATTCTGGAATATGATCTTACTCAAAAGGAAAATCATTATGAACTCAAACAAGAGGGTGCTGAAGACCTTAAAGAGGGGCTCAATACTATTGAGAATCGTAGCAAGGGATTGATTAAGTTTATCGATGCCTATCGGGAGTACACCTCGTTGCCAAATCCGAAAATAAAAACGGTTAGGCTAAAAGACATGATCGAGAAGGTCTCCATGCTGATGCGCCAGGAGATGAAGAAGAACAACATTACGTTTCACCATGAATGTCATTCCGAATACCTTACCATTCAGGCTGATGAGGAAATGATCGAACAGGTGTTAATTAATTTATTAAAGAATGCCGCTGAGGCAGTTGTTCAATCAAAAGATCCGCGAATCGAGTTGATTGGAAGATATGATGGCAACCATATTAAAATTGAAGTGATCGACAATGGCCCCGGAATTATACCGGAGGCCATCAGTCGAATATTTGTTCCGTTTTATACCACTAAAAAAAGTGGCTCTGGAATTGGACTAAGTCTTTCCCGGCAAATAATGCAACTCCACCACGGTACGTTAACCGTAGAATCTGAACCGGATGTAAAGACCATATTTACAATGAGGTTCTAACTCCGTTAAAACGTAATTCCAACGTTTACCTGAAACGTTGGCCCATACGTAATATCGGTAGCATCATTACCTCCAGTCGGTTGAGTCATAATTCCCAAGTCAATAAAAGGTTTGATCTTCTCATTTAATTGGTATTGAAAAGCCACCGTTGCATTGAGTCCAAAACCTGTTCCTGGCGGTTCGCCCGGATCTAAACCGCCACTATAGGCGCGATAACCGGTATAAATCCCCGGTTTAATTTGAATTTGTTCACTCGCGTTGAAACGCGCTTTCAATACAATTCCAAACTCGTGCATAGTAACCTCTTCATAGAAGTAACTATAAAAAGGAAAACCCAGTGTATAATACGCCCCCAGGCCAAACCGGTCTCCCATCGAAGAGAAATAATGGTCAAATTCTCCTCGTATCAAAACTGTTTCACCAACTGAAAAATACTGATCAATTTCAGCAGCATACAACTCTCCCTCGAACATGTAACCAAGGGACACGCTAAACTCGTTTGGCTTTAAATCTTGTGCCTTTACCGACACAGCCAAAATCAAAAGATAAAAAAGCATGAACTTTTTCATAATTGTAGATTTAAGTTGTGAGTATATTTCTAATCATTCCATGAATTCCTTGGGCAGGCTATGCAGAGAATTATAACAATGATTCCTACTACATACAATCAGTTGGTGTTGGTTGATTTACTGAAGTGCACATAGAGCTTGTACCCATTGAATCAACCGTAATACAAACCCAGTTACTGTTATTAGATGCCCCCTCCACAACTCTAAAGTAATAAGTACCCTCAGCAAAGGTTGTGGAATAGACAAAATTATGGAGTCTGTTTGCCGTTAGTGGGATCGTAGAAATACTACTAAATCCGCCATCACTATCCGTCATAGAAACCTCTACCTCAAAGGAGGCTTGGTCTGTGGTGACAGCAAAATCATTATCATATAACCAAGCCAACTTAAATGTAAGTGGGCTGGAGTTAGAAACACTTGATTTAACAGGTACCGCCAGCAATGGGCGACACATGCCATCCCCACCGGTTTTAAAATATTTCTGATTCAACACATTTGTAATAGCAACGGGGCCGTCACATAAATCAAAACTATTTGTACAATCTTTTGCACCCGTTTTTTTATCACCTGCTACAAACACATAAGATGAAACAAGGGTTGTTGAAGGATTCGTATTAAAAATCCGAAGGCCAACCGGTTCAAATGGGGATAAGTTTACAATTCCATGAGCGCTTCCTGTACTACAATTCCCAGGCGTTGAACAACCTATATCAAACATCAAATTCTGCTTGGTCTTACTCGGATCAGAAACTGAAATCTCTGCTCTTAAATCGCCAAATGGTATACTGGTAATTGTATTGCATATTTTATAACAAGTCGACTCATCACCAAAAACCATATCCATGTTAAAACTTGAAAAATGAGAAGTGGTTGCTACGTAACACATTTTTCCTTTATCCAGTTTGGCTATTCCCTCCGTTTTCCATCTCCCCGTTGTTTGGTCATACACCAGGAATGGAATAGTATCTGGTAATTTCTGCTTTGTTAGAATCGACAATGTATCAACCGGTATTATAATCTTTGCCTCAAATTTTGGCTTTAGTCTTACATCTTTACCGTTTTGCAATATTTCGAAATTAACAGCTCCAAAACTTCGCATAAAACCTGTGCGTCCGTCTTGCATTTGAACTGAATAGTCACCTGGCATTCCATCTGGGGAGTATAGATCAATTGTCTGAATGGACACATCCACTTCATCATTATCATCATTAATTTCTAATCCATTTTTTGGAATAATGACTGTTGCTCCCAATACAGGCGGTGTAAATAACGAAAGTCCGGAGTATGTTGCTTGTAGTGAAGAGGGCATTTCAAAACCAACCAATTCTCCACGCTCATTGAATACAAAAGGTAAATCAGCCAAAGGGTTTGATGAAGAATAGGATGAACTAAGGGGTGATGATATATCAGGATTCATATCCACTATCACAATAGAATCACTTTCTAAATTTCCTAAATCAATTGTTTGTGTATTTGCCTTCGCCAGTGAAATTTTAACACCCTCAGCATTGCCCCGGTAAATTTTAGAAACAAAGCCATAACCAAATTTGGAAACATTCAGCACGATCCTATCCCCAGGTGTCAGACACTCCAATTTAAAACCGCCAGTTTTATCAGATTGAACAACTTTACCCTGACTTGCAAGTGTAACGTTCTCCAACGGCACTCCTTTCACATCAGTAACAACGCCCGAAATGGTAACTTGACTTTCTGGACAATCTTGCCTGGATGGTTTATTACAATAAAAGAATATAGAAGTAAAAAAAACCACCATGAGAACACTTTTTGTCGTTTTCATAATTTTGGTTAGTTAGGGTATAAGGTTTGGTTGTTTAAGTCATTTAAATATAACACCACGTTACTCCTGGTATGTTATTAACACCACAATACTTTTCCCTCTTACAGAAGTGGACGAGCCTTCTGCATTATCAACATTTACAACAACGATTTGAGTAGGTGTTAGATACCAATTAAAATTATATCCCGCATTACTAATGAAACCATCTGGGACAAAATTTCCGGCCGAATATTCAACCATAACTGAAACAGAGAGAACTTTTGTTGATGTTAGGCCGTGGTTGATCCCAGTTGTTCCAGAGGCTGAAGCTGATGTTGTACCTGTAAACTTTAGCATTTTAATTGAAGGGGCTGATGATCCAAACTTGGAATATCCATCTACTTCAAGATTTCCAGCGGCCGGAGCAGTAGTGTTTCCTACATGAACACCACTTGTCGCTGCTACATAGTTTGTGCTTACTAAACTTCCGCTGGTATTAATAGAGGAAGAGCCACCAATGGTTCCAGATGTTATGGCACTCCCGGAAACTTTACCAGCCGTACTAATGGTTGCCAGTTTGGAATCAACAATACCAGCACTGCCATTAATATCAGCATTAACAATGGATAGTGCTCCAAATTCATAAGCTGTATTTCCGGCATTTCTTCGTAGGTACTGGTTAGCTGCTGAAGAGGATAAACCTGAAACAGCCGCTGTTCCATTACCAAAAAGCACACCGGTAAGTGTGGTTGCACCAGTGCCTCCTTTATCAACTGCCACAGCACTTGATAAGTTTGCCGGTGCTAAAGAAGTAAGACCTGCTCCACTCCCTGTAAAGGAAGCTGCCGTAATGGAACCGCTTGTATTGATAGCTGTATTACCTCCAATTGTTCCCGATGTAATCGCATTCCCTGAAACTTTACCCGCTGTGCTTATGGTTGCAAGCTTAGTATCAGCAATGGCTGCACCAGCATTAATGTCTGCATTGACGATTGCACCATCATCAATTTCCAAACTCGAAACAGATAGCGATGTAAGAGAAGCTCCGCTTCCGGAAAAGGAAGTTGCTGTAACCGTTCCGGTAGTACTAATATTTTGAGAGCCAAAATTTGGGCTCACTTTTGTGCCCGTTAGGGACCCATCGGCTAAATCCTGAACATGAACATTGTCAACATGAGATGCCATAAACGAATATGGGACGGTCGTTAACGGCACCGGATTACCAATAACCACGTTGTTGACTTTTATCTCCACGGTCAATTCATTTTTCCATGTATCAAAATCACCAGGCAGTGCATTACCAGGAACCTTTCCTAGCGTTACGGTAAACAGACCCTTATCAACCGTTTGACTTGTAAATGTCTCTGTATGTTTAACCGCTGGGCCATGTAAAAGTGTCAATGTGATATCCCTGGGTGTTGTTACAGGAATATCGCTTTCTGTCAAAAAGCCCTGATAGGTCAGTGTCTGAGGTACCTGTGCGCTCGCTGAATAGTAGAGACAAACCAAGACTAAGGAAAGATAAATGATTCTTTTCATATTAGTAATATTTATTTTACGACAAATACAAATTCACTTCCGGGTGCATCGTCACCAAATTTTCCGAGCCGCGGTTCCGGGTTGAGTTTTTCAACATATGGGAACAACTCGGTAAGGGTAAGGATACCATCTGTACCACCAAACGTATTAAGTGCATCGAGCACCCGCTTCGCAAAAGGAGAGTGCTTACCGGGGATGCCATCACTCACATAGGTTTTACCTCCGCTGGTAAGGTACTTACGCGTTCTCACGGCTAGTTTACGGATGATAAATTCCGACTGGGGTACTTCCTTATACACATCAATCTCCCGTGCAGAAGCTATGGCATCGTCAAATGTTCCCCCAAAGCACACATCCATCATCAGCATAATGTGCTCGCAAGGAATTACATTGATTACATTGCGAAGGCGGTTATAGGATACATACGATGTCTTGCCCGGATCATCTTTCAACGACTCTTTCACCACCACAAAACCCTCTTTGAACGACTCGTCAAAATAACCATGTCCGGCAAAAAAGATCATGAGTTGATCGAGAGGTTGGTACTTTCGTTCACTGTATTCCCGTAGCTTCCGAAAGACCTGGTCCTGCGAAGGGTTCTCAACAATTTCCACTTTAAAACCGTAGTACTTTTCCAATTGTGCAGCAATAGCGCGCCCATCAAATATTGGATTGACCAGCGAGTTCCAGTTATCATATTTGTCGGTAATGAATATCAAAGCATAATCATGACGGTTAAGCTTAGCAGCATCTGCCAGTGCGGTTTCGCCAGCATGAATAATTCTAAAACTCTTAGAAACCACTCCATCCACATTCTCCACCGTAATCTCCAGGATGTTTACACCCTCCAGCATCGTGATGTTCTTATCAATAACAATTCTATTTCGTTCCTCAGGCTTAGGCTTAATGGTTTGACTGCCCCGCATCGCCATTTCATTCTTCTCTTTTACTGACAGGTTTATTTCCTTAATAGCAACGGATGAGGAGATCTCAATCTTTAAAGGAAGTTTAGGCTCACGTAGCAAAACTGTTTCATTGGCAGGCATAATCCATTGAATGAGCGGAACTGAAGTCTCCTTCAGGTTTTTTGGATCGCTGAAATCAACTTTAAAGTCGTGCGACTTTGTACTGAGATTCTGCGCTTCAGCAACTTGCGTTTGCGCAAGGCTAACAAGAACGAGTAGTATCAATATTTTTCTCATATCAATTTGATTTTAGTCTGGTAATCCAGGAAAGCTTGGTAAATTTTTTGCGCTGTCTGATCCACCTTCACCCCCACTTGATCCTGCCAAAAAGGCTACGCCACCCAAAATTGCTAGTGCGCCTCCCACCTTTATCACGAAGGGAATTTTTGGAGTGATGCGAAACACCGGGCTGTATACAAACTCATCGCGATTACGGGTATTCGTAAATTTTAGCCGGTACTCTTTGCCCGGTTTTACCGAACCGGGAATGGCATACTCATACTTACCGGTATTGGGAACGTTGCGGTCTCCACCAACACGCGATTGTCCATTGTACAATTCCACATCTACCTGACCTCCCATGTTTCCGGAAGTCCAGAGCAAAGGATACGAACGACCACGCTTATACACGGACCCTTCTTTAAAGCCGGTAATTTTTACAAAGGGTACATACACTCTTGCACGAACTTCCACCGAGAGATCACCAACATAATTTCCAATTTCCAGAACGATACTCCACTCAATGGTGTGTTCCTTCCCTGGCTTGACCTCCGAACCTACATCACCCTTCACTTTAGTAAGGGGTACGGCAAAGTTGTCTTTCGAGGAATAGAGGTCAACCTGATATTGGTGATTGGGATTAACATCTTCCAACGAATAGTGAACCACAATTTTATCGCGCACGAGTTCGATACGATCCATGGAGAGTTTCTGAGTGTAGGCGCTCCAGGTCATAAAGACAAGTTGGATTGCAATTATTAACTTTTTCATACAGCTTAATTTGTAATGATCAATTTTTCCGTGACCGTTTTATATTTACCCGCTTGTAAAATGGTGATGCGGTATAAATACATCCCTGCCAAACAGCTTCTGCCCTGCTCATCGACACCCGTCCAGATGGCTTCGTGAAAACCTGCCGGTAACTTTTTGCTCAAGACATTAATCACACGCTGACCACGACCATCCATTATCTCAATGTTTACATGGTAATAATTTATTGAAGGTGGCAAAGCAAACGGAAAGACTACTTCACCAGAAGAAAAGGGATTGAATGGATTCGGGAATGCCTTACCAGCCACCACAACTTCAGGAGCAATATTTTCTTCAGCATGTCGCCCAAAATATATCTGGAATAAAGAAGGTTGAGTTATGGTATAGGAATTCACTTCACGCATATTGATTATGGAAGGAGATCCGGATTCATGCAAATACAACCCGAGATCATTTTCTCCCAGTCCAAGATTGTTCCATTGCAAAACAATTGGCAACTGATCAGAAGCATCCACGGTAAATGTCCATTTGTATTCTTCCTGTGTGGGGACAATATCACGACTGAATGAACCCAGGGGATGATCGGGGTGATTGAAGTTTACCTCCAGGTAGGATTGAAATCGCGGAGGGTTGTGATCATCATAACGATCTTTAGTCAAGGATGCTTCCGGATGCATTCCGATTCCACCCAAGGTATAGTGTTGATCAACCTGGTGTAGCTCCAAATCAAGCTTCCAGCTTTCGGAAGAAATGTCTGAAGAGTACATACTTCCTTTACGACCTCCTGAACTTGACTGTCCTTTGAACGGTATTTCAATTGTTTTATTTATAGTGCCATCCAGGTATACAAATCCACCTTCAAAGGGTTCGAGCACATCCGTATTCGTATAAGTACCTGTAAACCGCTTCAATTCCTCCACTTGAACATCCGTGTTGAAATCCTGCACATCGCTCCAATCAATTGAAATCGTATAGGGATTACCAATCAGGTTCCAACCAGGCTTAAGTGTTAACTCAAATAGACCAGCCTGATTATACCCGGGTGATATTGCGCTAGAACTGGTTAATTCTAAGGTCTGGTAATGATCTTCCGCGATCAACATCCAATACCCTCTTCCGGGCACAAGAGAACTCACTTGAGGAAATTCCTTGAATTCATTATTCCCTTCATAGGAGAAAAGTCGCCACTTGGTTTGGTCTTGTGTTCCTAACTCATTAAAAAGTTGTGTGATTGAATTGGTGCCTATGACATAGGGTACTGTAAAAATTCTATAGTCCGCTGTTTTGGAACCAGGTTTAAATCTGGCCTCAGGAATGGAGGGCTTGTCAATTTCTGCATAAGCATAATAACTTCCGGAAGCCGGTACTCGTCTTCGCTTTAAGGTTACGTCTCTCGCCACCAGATAATATTCAAATCCCATTTTATCATACTTAGTGCCCGGAATGGTTACTGTGTAATTATCACCGGTACTTATACTCATCGCCAACGAGTCAAAAGTGGTTCCACCAATAGGTCTGATCCAGAGTGCTGCGTACTCCACACCATCTACAGGATCCTTTATCGTTGCGCTAATGGGTTGGGGTGAGTCAAAATCAAATGAAGTGACTACATCAAATTCAATTGTGGGTGGAGAATTCTCAATCAGTGATCCGGAAGCGGCAGCCATTATTCCACCTTTCAAATTGGTTGTCATGTGGCCTACAGGAACTCCAACACTTCCAGATAATTTGAGCGTGCCACTGGCAGTACTTACATGACCACCGGATGAAATGCCAATCAGTTTTAGTTGCTGGCCCATCACAATTTCCGTCAATGAAAGTAACATCATGACCACGATCCACTTCTGCCAGGTGAATTCAGTGAAAAACCTAAGTTGATAACATGTTGTAAAATCTATCATACTATAGCATTTTTAGAGCAGTTAACAGGATAAACCAATCAAGATCATAATCATCAAGAAGACTAAAACCCAAATGACTTCCTTTCGCAGTTCCTTTGTCCAATCCATATATTGTTACATTATTTAAGTAAGCGACCGAGCCAGGTGTTTAAACCTGAGCTCGGGGCTTACCAACCTAAACTATGAGTGTGCCTGACAATTCTAATTGGTGATCGCATACTGACACGACAATTCCAACAACTCAATTGCACGATCACGCTGACAATGATTCATTTCCATGAGCATTTGAATTTCCTGTTCGGTATAGCAATCGGTTGGTATTTCTACAGTTTGATCTATTCCCTGATCCTGCCTTCCGGCTGGCACACCTGCTGTAACCATGGCTATTGTCATTATGCCCAATACCATAATAAATCTGAATTTCGTTTTCATGGGGTGTTTGATTTAAGAGTTTCTGGGGGTTAGTGCCCGGGGCAGGCAAAAGTCACCCGTTGAAAAAAAATAAATTATCTTTATATAGAGGGTTACTAACGGCTCTTAAAAACACTAAGACCGGTATGACAGATAATGAAATCATAAATCTGATTAAACAAGAAGATTCCAGGGGCCTTAGCACTGCCTATGAGGTCTTTCGGTCAGAGTTTATCCATTGGCTGATGAAATCCCAGAAATGCACGAATGAGGATGCCCGCGAATATTACCAGGCCGCCATACTGATTCTGTACGACAATATTCATTCTGGTAAGCTTGAATTCCTTAGAAGCAGTTTAAAAACATACATTTTTGGAATTGGGAAGAACTTGGTTGCCCAGCGACACCGAAATAAGAATCGCCAACAGGTCATCGGTGCCGAATTTCATTTACAAAACCACCTTCTTCAAGAAACTGAGTCAGAAAATGTATACGAAATAAACCTGGAAATTATAAGTCAAAGCTTTAATCGATTAGGTGAGCCATGCCATGAAATATTAGATCAGTATTATTATCAGAGAAAAAGTATGGAAGAAATTTGCAATACGATGGGGTACAAAAACCCTGAAACAGTCAAGAATCAAAAATATAAGTGCATGGAAAGGTTACGGAAAATGGCATTTGGACCTGGTTCATTTCCGACAACTTTTGATCAGCCCATGATGGAGGAGAGCTTGGAGTGACTAAAATTAAAAGTTACTAAAGAGAATAAATAAAGAAATTGAAATTATAAAAAACAATACGCATGAACTCACATTTACACGATATTGACCTGATTCAACGTTACCTTGATCGGAGTCTTACAGATGATGAAAAGGAAAACCTGGAGAAAAGATTGAATGAAGAGCCTACGCTACATACGATGTACCTTCAACATAAACATTTAATACAGGGTATTCGGTATTCACACCTTCAGCATAAGTTAGAACAATTAAGAGCCCTGGAATCGACTTTGCCAGTTCTCAAAAACGAAAAACCAAAAGGGAAACAAATATTCTTGCAACCCTATTGGAAACCATTGGCTGTTGCTGCATCCATAGGCCTTATTATCATGCTGGTTATTTGGAATAAACCCGAAGATCCCGCTAAACTTTATGCAAAGAATTTTGAACCTTATCCAAATATTTTCGAGCCTATCGTACGGGGAGAAGATTATGTTGTTAGCAAGCGTAACCGGGCATTTGCGGCATATGAATCAGGCGATTACCAGGAAGCCGCAACCCTATTCAATGAATTACTGACTGAAAAAAAGGAGCCTGGTATACTTCTTTTATTAAGCAATGCTAACTTAATTTTAGGAAACACGAAGGAAGCTCGCAATAACTTGATTACCTTGATTAACGACTTTGAAGAGTATGATATTCAGGCAAAGTGGTATCTGGGTCTTAGCTACATGAAAGAAGGGGATGTAAAAAGTGCCAAACTTATTTTACAAGAGTTGAGTGATAGTGAATACTCATATTCCAATAAAGCAAAAGAACTTTTAAAAAGAGCAGATTAAAATAAGTTTTAAACCAAACCCCATGTGCTATGTTAACCAATGACAAAGATGTTTTCTTTACACTCAAATTTTATAGAGGAAAAGAGGGAGCTGCAAAAAATTATAACTTTCCCTTTAAGTTTGAATTGGACTTTAACTATCCCTTTAATCCCTTCTCCGATCAACAACAACTTCAACGAGACAATGTAGCTGTAAAGCCCGGTACGCTGGAGGGTACAATGACTGAAGCTTTTCAGGTACTTACCCAATTTTTCCAGTTTGTGGATGATTTAGCTAAAAATGATTCATCCAAAAACGAAACGTATCTCAAACAGGGATTATCTCAAGAGACGTTTAATGAAATTCAGAGATTATTTGGACAACTTGGGTCTGTTAGCAAAGCACCTGACGTAAAACAGGTAACTATTAATAGAATAAGTTATTCCCAGTTTAACCCTCGCGAACTTAATGTGAGCACCAACTTATCAATAAATGGGGATATAAAACCACCACGTTTATAACCTAACGCTGTCTCACACGCACAAACAATAAATACACGATTAAAAAAAGTGGAATCAGCACCAACCAGAAGTACTTCCGGGAGGTGCTGGTTTCTATTAACGTCTCACCATTGCTATAGACAACCAAGGCAGCCCATAATTTAGGGTCAGCTGTGTACTCGTCCGATTTATCAAGGTAATTCTTCTTGGCAAGAGAAAGGGACTCATCAATTCGCTTTCCGGTAACAAGTTCCTGATAAAATATATTAATTAGCTTAGTAGACACCTGATCATTTAATTTCCATAAGGTCAACGCTACATTTGAACATCCGGCATTCACAAAACTGTTAGCCATACTCATCATACCCTCTCCCTTATATGCTTTACCTAATCCGGATTCGCATGCACTTAGTACCGCCAGGGCAGCTTTAAGTCTGATACTGTAAAGTTCATAGGAATGAAGTTGTCCATCTTCTGTCGTGTCGGAAAGCGGCCTGAAAAATAAACTTGCGGAATAATCCTTTGTTGGATCACCGATTCCATGAACCGCAAGGTGCAATAAATCCGATTCCGGGGCATGCTGTTTAAACTTACTTTCAGTGGCATCGCTACCTTTCAGAAATATCCCATTAGAAAACAGCAATGCTAGAGCATCTAATTCTGGCTCCGCGCTGGGTATTTCACTTAGCGGCAATGGCTTCGATCGGTAACGCTGACCATTGGTATAGCCAACCGCCAGCATAGAAGCCGCACTATTAATTTTTCTAAAATCTCTCAAAAGCATGGTAGAAGAAAAAGAATAAGAGAGGATATTACGATGAAGTAAATAGGGTAAATTTTTGTAATCAACATTTAAACTGTTTACCGGCTTTGTTAATAAGGCTTCAAACGGAAGCTGGCTTATGAGTCCATCCGGAATAATATGTATCTTCTCTTTTAATATTAGCGCTGAAAAAGGCTGAACAAGAAGTTCATACAATTCGTAGCCATTGTATATGTACTTATTAAAAATTTCTTGTGTGGATAAGCTTTTAGTTTCCGCAAAATGTTCAAGGTAACGATTAATGGAGGAGGCAATCGAATCAGTTTTTCCAAGCTTCAGAAAAAGAACGTCTTCTTTATTTACGCCCAATGCATATACCTCTTCTGTTCCCCAGAAATACTCAATAAACACAGACTCTTCTTTTTCACAAAATCTCTTGATATCACCAATAGAATAGTGATTACTGGAATAAGTCGAATTATAAAAAGCTGGATATCGACCCTCTATCTCACTTTTAAGTGTCTGCACAAGGCGATCAAGCTCCACGATTTTTGTTCGTAGATAAGCTACTGCTTTTTCATCTGGAGTTTCACGAGCCAACTCACGACTTAATGCATCATGAACACTCGAAGAACTGGATCGATAGTCACGAAGTTTATTTAACAAACTGTCTCCAGAAGAAATACCTGAAAACCGTTCAGCCTCACAAAGTGCCTCATGCATTGATTTCATCCGACTTTGCTCCATAAAATAAAGTACAAGTGATGATAAAGTGTCCTGCTCACTTCGATCAATATTGACATCATATAACAAGGCAATTATTTGCTCATAGATATCGAAGTTACTATCGACGAAATCATTCTTAGATTTCTCCAGAAAATCCCACTTCGATTTTTCAATGTCCAAAGCATCTCTGTTTGCATTCAGTAGCATTTCTGCCTTGGTGTAGCAATCCAGAATTAAACTTAAATCATCCAATTTGGATAAGGCTTGCTTACTCTTTTTCAAGGAATTTGCTTTCCCAATGAATGCCTGATACAGTACTGGATTAGCACTCATTTCTGACACATCAGGATTATCCAGGTTAAGGATTTTTGTCGAATCCAATATCGTTTGACGTATCGCCTTCTGGTAGTACGAGAGAGAGGAGTCATATTGACCAAGATTGTAGTAATACGAACCTACATTTAAGAATACACTTGCCAGTACATTTCCTCTACTTAACCCAATTCTTTTTAGCTCTTCCATAGCCCTAGCAAACATTTTCAATGCCTTGGGACTATTTACCAAGGAGTAAGCGGTTCCCATTTGTTGAAGAAAGTGCACATATAAAACCCGGTCAGATACAGCAATACCCGAATAATATCGATCGGCTATTTCAAAATTTGATATTGCAGTTGCTATATCTCCTTCCAGCAAATTCGCTTGCGCTAATGCAGAAAATTCAACAGCCCGGGTCTCATTAAAAAGATTGCCTCGATTATTAATCTCATTTAAGTCAATTGCCTTCTTATAATACTCCTTGGCATTGTTGTAGCTCTCCATATCCCGATAAATATTAGCTACAGTCAGGAATGTGCGCTCAAGAAAAACCGAGTTGTCAATTTTTTTTACGAGTTCAAGGGTTTTAAAAGCGTATGATAGCGCTTTTTCAAAATCCATTTGCGACCGATTGGTCGTGGCAAGGTTATAGTAGGTTCGGGCCAGTTGTCGATCATCTTTGGCACTTTGCTTTTCCAAAATTTGAAGTGCCTTCTCATAATTCCTTTCTGCTAAAAAGAAATCATATGTTCTGTATTTATAAATATCTCCTAACGCATAGTAACATAAACCAACCTCTTGATGCCAAGACCCAAATTTTTTTACCCTGATTTCCTTAGCCAAATCAAAATAGCGTATACACTTTTCATAGTCACCGCCATAGATCTCTTCGTAGTAACCAGCCCAATAAAAAATTGCAGCTTGATCAAGTTCATTGGCTTTTAGAGTTGCAACATTATCAGAAGCCTGGTTTAACAAACTGTAAATTGACTCCTCCACTTCAACTTCTAGAGGCTGGTTTAACCGGATTAATCTTAATAAAGCGTTTAGAAAAAGAGAGTCTCCTGGTCGAGATCTATTCGAAACCAACAGATATAACTCCACCGCTTTTTGAACATCTTTACGTTCAAGTTGCTCTGCCTCACTATAAATTTCCTGTAGGCTTTTCTGTGCCGATAATGGGCCAACCACACCAATCACTAACAATATGACAGAGATATACCTAAAGGGAAACTGGTGCATAGGGTATGGATTCCGAATATAAAAATTTACTCAGGTTCATCCAAATACCTCAACCGAGAAACTCATCCCACTCATTTCCATGGTGGCCTGAGAGTTCTTTAAGAAAGAGTGCGTAAGAAGGTTTAAGCGGTCTTTTTCGTAAGGGCATTCCGGCTTCTTCGGGAGTATAATCACCTTTTTTCGCATTACACCTTTTGCAGGCAGTCACCAGGTTGCCCCAGGTGTGCTGCCCGCCTTTTGAGCTTGGGATTACATGGTCTAACGTCAAGTCCTTTCGGGTACCGCAATATTGACATTCAAAATTATCGCGTTTGAAAATATTCTGTCGGGTAAGGGTCACGCCTTTGTATGGGGCATGTACATACCGATTAAGTCGGATTACTGAAGGCATCGGATATGACATGCTTATCGAATGCAATTTGTACCCATTGGCTGGACGTACCATTTCACTTTTGTTTAGGTATACCAGAATAAATGCACGCTGAACGGAACAAACCATTAACGGGCTAAAGTCCTGATTCAATACCAAAACACGACTGTTCATAACGAAAGATAAAATCATTCCGTCACACAAGCAATAGCCAATGAATGAACTGATTAGACTACTATGGGATTTGGGGCAATCGTAAGTTGCCTTAAATCCAATTATTATTCCGAGAGTATTCGCCTGAAGAATGGGGACGTGTGGGTATATACTTTTGTATCGAGATTAAGAATACCATCCTCATTAAAATGGTCGATACGCACTTTGCCGGATGCGTGAATAATCTTGCTATCGGGCAATATCATACCCACATGGCTGACTTTACCTTCCTTATTCTTAAAGAATGCCAGATCACCGGAATGAACATCCGTGAAGGATATCGCTTTTCCTTGCTTTGCCTGTTGGCTGGAGTCCCGGAAAAGCTTATAGCCATTTATTTTAAAGATCATCTGGGTAAGTCCGGAACAATCAATACCAAACGGGCTCTTACCACCCCATTGATACGGTGCATTAAGATATTTTTGAGCGATAATTTTTAAAAATTCCGCATCTCGCTTTTGCCCCAGGCTTTTTGATTCGCCATTAAATGCAAACTGCTCTTCCATTTTAAATAACTCTGAAGCAGAGATGGGAATGATGCTACCCATGACAATCGTTAGTGGATTCTTATTATATAAAATACTGGTGGTAATATCAGTAGCGATTTTAAAATCAGCACGATTAATATATTCAAAATATTCCTTCGAAATACTGTGATGCTGCTTGGCATCGATCCATCCTTCATACTGATCAAACTGAATCCGGATAGAGAGCCACTTCTTATCTTTTGTGGTCGAGATTACTTCATAGTGTTCGCCAAAAAAAAGCTGGGTCACCATCTCCGCCTTATCCGATGCCTCCCCCCGAACAGGAACTACGCTTAGCCTGCATACACCAAAATCCATTACTTCATTATCCACTCTGATCGTGTTTAAAACTTGAGTTTGTTCAGTTCGCGCTTCACATCGCGTTCTTTTATACTTTCGCGTTTGTCATGCAATTTTTTTCCTCTCGCCAAAGCAATTTCCAATTTAGCAAAACCACGGTCATTTATAAATAATCGAACAGGAATAAGGGTTAGTCCTTTCTCCTCCACTTTTGTCTCAAGTTTTCCTATTTCGGTTTTCTTGAGTAATAATTTACGTTCACGTTGGGCTTCATGATTATAGTGTGTGCCTTGAGCATAGGGTGTAATGTTAATACCTTTCACGAATAACTCACCATTATTAAAGTAACAATACCCATCCTGCAAATTTACCTTCCCCTCACGAATAGATTTTATTTCTGTACCCATAAGCACCAGGCCCGCTACATATTTATCCAAGAGTTCAAACTCAAACGTGGCTTGCCGATTCCTAATATTGATATCGTTTGAAAATCTTTTGCTCATTTCGGTTTCGTGAAAATTCTATTAATAGTTTCACGTTTCAAAATTTTTTGTCCGGTTTTACCTGTGGCCACTACACGACCTCCAACTTTTGCCTCGAAAGAACAGATTAATTCATTTCCTGTTAATGTTTCATAGCACGCGGTAAAAATAATTTCTTCATCCACAAAGGCTGGTGATTTATGTTCAATCGTCAAAAAAGTACCAACACCTTCTTCGTCCTCCTCTCGCATCTCCAGCACAAATTGCCGGGTTGACCACTCAATCTCTCTTGCTAATGTAAATGTTGCACAAACTGGGTGCACCATATTACCCCTAAATGATGCCACATCTTCCTCTGCAACTACATAGGATGTTTGTTTTACATCGCCTGATTTAAAAATCTTCTTCAATTGATTCGGGGTATTCAATAGTTAATTAATCGGCATTCTCGCCAAGGGCGAAACATCCAAATTGCAAAATTCTTTTCTCAAATATTTATAATGAGCAGCCATAGCAATCATGGCAGCATTATCGGTACAGTATTCAAAAGCAGGAATATACACTTTCCAGCCTTTCTTGTTAGCTAATTTCTCAAGTCCACTCCGTAACCCAGAATTTGCTGAAACACCACCTGCAATGGCGATCTCCTTGATGCCAGTTTGTTCACTGGCATCAATCATCCTGTTCAATAACATATTCACAAGGTGTCGCTGAATACTGGCACAAATATTATTCAGATTCCTTTCAATGAATTGAGGATCCTTTTCCTTTTCATCGCGCAGGAAATATAAAAAAGCAGTTTTAATTCCACTAAATGAGAAATCAAGACCTGGCATAATAGTCTCCGGAAACTTAAATGCCTGAGGGTCTCCCTCCTGGGCGTACCGATCAATCAACGGACCTCCGGGATAAGGCAATCCTAATATTTTAGCAGCCTTATCAAAGGCTTCTCCGGCAGCATCATCTTGTGTTTCGCCAATAACTTCCAGTTCCAAAAAATCCTTTATAACGACAATCTGTGTATGTCCCCCACTCACGGTAAGGCACAGAAAAGGAAACGATGGTTTGGGGTCATCGATAAAATGTGATAACACATGAGCATGCATGTGATTGACTTCAATGAGCGGAAGGTTCAACCCCAATGCCATTCCTTTAGCAAACGACACACCCACCAGTAATGATCCCATCAAACCAGGACCACGGGTAAACGCAATAGCATCCAGTTGAGATTTTTTAACTCCAGAATTTTGCAGGGCTTCTTCAACTACCGCCACAATATTTCGTTGATGTGCACGCGATGCCAACTCAGGTACCACACCTCCATATTTTTGGTGAACGGCCTGTGAGGCGATAATATTATTAAGTACCTTGCCGTTTCTGATCAAAGCAGCAGATGTTTCATCACAGGATGACTCAATGGCAAGTATGACGGGACTCATGGTGTACAAATGAACCTGCAAGGTATCAAAAATAGGGTTGTTAAAATACTGGTATATACAATTACTACCATACTCTTCCTCCTCATTTACTCTTTCCTTATTCTCCAGCTTCCTGTAGTACAACATGCCCTCGCTAACCAGTTCCTCAGTAACTTTTCACAAGTTATTGGATTTAAAACAACCATTAAGGATATCCGATTTTCCTGGTTCGATCGACTTGAACTGGAGGGTGTGGTAATCAAAGACGCTGAACAAAATGAAATGTTCGCCATCAAGCAACTGATGGTGAACTACAGAATTGCCAATCTCTTTCAGGATAATTACATTAACCTGGATGCCGTATACATCAATAATGCTCAGGTTCTTTTTACCAAAATTGATGACTTTGATAGTACCCAGAATCTGAATATTAACGTATTCATCAACCAAATCAACAGACAATACGGTGGAGGAGGCGGTGGAGGGAAGGCGCGACAAATAAATATTGGGGAAGCCATAATAAATTCGAGTAACTTCTCTTATGATAATACAGGGAGAGACAGTTTAGCAGGCTTTGATTACAACCATTTTTCACTTGCCATTGAAGAAGCAGCATTACAAAATTTCTTTGCCCTGGGTGATACAGTTCAATTTGATGTAAACTCGTTACAGGTAGTAGATGAAAAAACGAAATTTGGAATTAATCAACTCTCTACCTTCTTCCGGATCTCACAAAAATCGCTTGAGTTTCGTGGAATAAATCTACAAGCCGGTCAAAGTACAATTTCTGACACTATTGTATTCAACTACCAAAGTCAGGCCGACCTGAGTGACTTTGTGAACAAAGTCAAAATAAACGCCCACCTAAGTAACACGGTTATTCATCCTACCGACTTAGCACTCTTTGCGCCAACAGCTAAGCTTTTGAAGTCACCTGTCGCTATTAACGGAAATTTTACGGGGCGAATCAACAATTTTCGATTTAATAATATGGAGTTAAGAACAGGAAACACAGTACTCCAGGGATCGGTAAGTATGGATGGCCTTCCGGATTTTAATGAAACCTTTATTCTGCTGAATCTTAAAAACTCCCGGATCGACTTTAGGGATTTAGCGTTTCTGTTCAATGAGAATACTTCCAAGCGTCTACTACCCCTTGGCAACTTATCTCTCAATGGACAATTCTTAGGATACACTACAGACTTCGTAGCCAAGGGTGATTTCTCGAATCACCTGGGGCGGATCACTTCTGATATCAATTTAAAAATCAATGAGAGCTCATTCGAAAAATCTACCTATCGGGGTCAAATCAGTATGGTGGACTTTGATTTGGGTCACTACTTCAATGACACTCTTACCTATCAAAAAGTTAGCATGGATGGCAAAATTAGCGGCTCTGGCTTTACACAACGTACTGCCAATTTTGAACTCGTGAGTAAAATTAAATCCATTGGAATTAAGGGTTATAACTATAAAAATATCTCCACGGATGCTCGTTTTTCATCGCAATTCTTTAGTGGAGATGTTCGCATTGATGATCCTAACGTTCAAATACAAGCCCGGGGTTCTATTGATTTGCGCGATAATTCAAATCGTATTAAGATTCAAGCCACCCTTGATACGGTTAATCTTGATAAAATTAATCTCTCTAGGAAAAAACTATTCCTGCACGCCTATGTGGATATTGACATGAAAGGACTTAAACTCGATAGTCTTTCCGGCAATGCGCACATTGTAAAGCTGACCATGAATTACGACAATGAATGGTTGTCCGTAAACGATATTACTTTAGATGCCGCCCGGAATGAGAGGCAACGATCACTGTCTTTAAAGTCGGACGTCATCGATGCCAATGCAGAAGGCGATTTTTATTTCTCAAGCCTGTTTCGTGATATCCGCATTATACTCAACGAGTTCTACCTCAATATAAAAAACGAAAAATTGGCGATTGCCGATTACTATAAATTGAAAAGCAGACAACCTGAGGAGTACGAAGCCAGTTTTGATGTCAATTTAAAAAATATTAAACCATTAACATCCCTATTTCGATTGGATTTTAAACTTGGACAAAATACACAGGTTGAGGGTAAGTTCACCAACGGTCACACTACTGTTATTCATGCTTTTGCCACGATTGATTCAATTAAATATCAGAATATTTTTCTGGCCAATACCGAAGTAGAAATTAACGCCTCAAAAGTTTCAGACAGTACCCAATCGCTAGCTATGGTTTACCTTTCTTCGTCCAGGCAGCAAATTGGGATGTTACAGACAAAAAACTTTATTACGGAGGCAATTTGGAATAATTCCCATATTGATTTTGACATAAGTCTTGACCAGGAAACCCGCGACAACTATCTGCGCTTAAATGGAATTGTGGATTTTTCAGACAGTACCCACATCAGCCTTCTGTCCACCTCCAAAGTTCAGCTCCTTGAAAAAGTATGGACAATTGATGCGAGGAATAAAATATCTGCGAAAGGCAGGGGATGGAATATCTCCCAAAATATATGGTCGAATAGTGAGCAATCCGTAGGGCTCAACGGTCAAATTTCTGATGACCCACAAAAATCAATTACACTCATGGTTCATGATTTTAACCTAGCCACAGTCAATAGCATTAGCCAGCGCTCACTTAATGGAAACCTCAATGCCAAAGTCACTGTAGCTAATCTGTATAAGCAGTACACCATCCAAAATGAAATTGACTTAAGGGATTTCAAAGTAAATGACTTTTTGATTGGCAATGTAACGGGAAACAATGTTTGGGATACACAAGAGCGAAAATTCATGGTCGAATTTCTAATCGATCGCCTGGATAAAAGAATTATCAATTGTACCGGCTACTACAATCCCTCTGATAAAATTAATCCGTTAAACATTTCAGCAAAATTGGTAAAGGCCAATTTGAAAATTGCTGAACCATTCATTGAGGAGATTTTTAGCAACATTGATGGGACGATCTCGGGTACCTATTATTTGACAGGATCATTGAATGAGCCAATTCTTAAAGGAACAGGTCAAATTGAAAATGGTCAGTTAATGGTTAATTATTTAAAGACAACGTATCAGATTATAGGCGTTGTAGGACTAAAACCCAATTCAATATCCTTTGATAATGTTGAGCTAACAGACGGTCTCCGAAATAAGGGTAAACTGAATGGAGAGATTACTCATAGAAATTTCAGGCAAATGCAAATTGATCTAAGTGCGAAATTTGAAAACTTTCAACTCTTGAATACCACTGCGCGCGATAATAGTCTTTTTTATGGTCAGGGTTATGGCACGGGTGATGTTAATTTTAGAGGCCCTCTCAATAATCTAAAAATTACAGCCAACGCCAGCACCCAAAAGAATACCCGCATTTTTATACCCATTGGAGGAACAACTTCTACGGCTCGTAAAGAGTTTATCAATTTTATCAGTCTGACCGATTCTCTTTCACAAACCACTTTAAACTCAGAGCTTAGCAAAAAAATAAACCTCACGGGGATTACGTTTGACTTGAATCTTGAAGTTACCCCTGATGCCTATTGTGAAATCATTTTTGATATAAAGGCCGGTGATATCATTCATGGCAGAGGCAATGGAAAAATAAAGCTACAGCTGGACACGAAAGGAGAGTTTAACATGTTTGGTCCGGTGGTGTTTACGGAAGGTGGGTATAATTTTACCTTATATGATATTATCAACAAGGAATTCAAAATTGAATCCGGCAGCAGCATCACCTGGTATGGCGATCCCTATCAGGGCGCAATGAAAATAAATGCTTCCTACAATCAGTTAGCCTCATTTCTTCCAATCCTGAATGATCCAACCCTTAGCAATGTACCACAACTTAGAAGAAAGTACCCCGTACAAGTATTGTTGGAGTTGGATGGCCCAATGCTCTCTCCTCAAATTGACTTTGATATACTTGCTAAAGATTTACCAAAGTCAATTTCAACAGAAAGTGGCCCTATACTTTTAAATGATCGATTCATTGCATTTAAAAATACATTAGATGAACAAGAATTAAAGAGACAGGTGTTCAGCTTGATTGTGTTGCGCAGGTTCTCACCACCCGAGTCATTCAACACCAGTGGATCAATTGCCAGCAGTGTGAGCGAGCTCTTTTCAAACCAACTAAGTTACTGGATGAGCCAGGTGGATGAAAACCTGGAAATTGATGTAGACTTAGGAAGTATGGATCAAGAATCATTTAATGCTTTTCAACTTCGGCTTTCGTACACGTTCCTAAACGGTCGACTTCGCATTACCCGTGACGGAACATTTGGAAATCAGGCCAAACCCACCAGCTCAACAGAGCAACCACAAACAGATTTTTCATCCGTTATTGGTGATTGGACAGTAGATTATCTTTTAACTCCTGATGGAAAATTTAAGGTTAAAATGTATAGCCGAACGAATGTAAACCCAATCAATACCAACCTCAACTCTCAAAACGCCATTACTACAGGGGTTAGCTTATTGTATACCCAAAGTTTTAACGAGTTTAAAGATCTTCTAAAATCCAGTCGGGAGAAGAACATTCGAAAACCCGAGGACGACCCCGAAATAAATGAAGAGGCCCCACAAGACAATGAGAGCGATCAATAAGCTATTATTAATTGTTTTCATTGGACTTCTATTCAATCAAAATGGTTTCTCACAACCCATTGATTCCACTCATACCGTAAATAAAAAGCGACTACGAACCTTTGTGATCGCCTCCGGTACCGCATACGGATTAACATTGGTTGGCCTCAATGAACTTTGGTACAAAGACTCAGAAAAAGAACCCTTCCACTTCTTTAATGACAATAATGAGTGGAAGCAGGTAGATAAAGTGGGGCACTTTTACTCTGCATTTTACTTTAGTTACGGAACTTCAAAAGCTCTTACTTGGTGTGGTCTCCCCCAACAAAAAGCAAATCTTTGGGGAGCGTTAACTGGATTCCTGGTACTCGTCCCGATTGAGGTACTGGACGGATTCTCGGCCGATTATGGAGCCTCCGTTGGTGACCTCGCAGCCGATGCAGCCGGGTCTGCTTTTTTTTTAGGACAATCAGCTTTATGGAATGAGATTCGAATTCAACCCAAGTTTTCATTTCGAAGAACCAGCTACGCACCCTTACGACCAGAGGTATTAGGGGATGGCTTAGCTACTGAACTTTTTAAAGACTACAATGGGCAAACTTATTGGCTTTCATTCGATATGGATAAATTTTTACGTTTTCCCAAGTGGTTGAATCTTACCGTGGGGTACGGTGCCAATGAAATGGTATATGCTACGGATACTGAAAACACTGCCATGGGTTACCACGCCTATCGCGAATATTACCTGGGCTTGGACTTTGACCTTACCGCCATTAAAACAAAATCGAAAGTTTTAAAAACAGTATTTGCCTTAGTGAGTATTATAAAATTGCCTGCACCCACCATCGAATTCTCATCAAAAGGAACGCGCTTCCATGCCTTCTACTTCTAAAGAAAAATCAATCGGGCAGAATTTTTTATCCCTAACTTTTTCCTAACTTCAATCAATTATAATCCAATTCACTATGGACATTTTCAAATTTGCCAAACAATATGCCGATCAGATTGGGGGCCAGTTTACCGACTATGATCATACGAAAGCCATCATGGTTGTCCCCTTAACAGAAGGACGCTTTCAAACGGTTTTGTTACTCTTGGAAAAAGGTAAGACATCAGGGAAGCTGCGAGCCAGACTCACCTCAAAAATCTGTGAATTCTCCTCCTCTATTAACTTCCAGGAATTGCTTGAACATACAGGCAGGTTTGATTACAGTAAATTCATTTTAGACGAAGGTCACCTTAAGGTGGAGGCCTCCTGCCTGGCTGAAACAGCATCGGAGGATGAGATCAAACATATGGTTCAGGAAGTGGCCAACCTTGCTGATACCTATGAAAAGAAAATCACCGGCAAAGACATACACTAACTCAAAAAGCAAACTTACCTTCTATTTCGCTATTTTTGCATCATGCAAGCCGCCTTATCGCGTCCCGCGCAAGCGGGATGAGGAAAGTCCGGGCAACATCGGGCATCGTACCGTACGAAAGTGCGGGCTTTCCCGCGACAACGCGGGATTGACAGACAGTGCCACAGAAAATAGGTAGCCCCAATCCCGCGAGTCGGGAATGAGGTGATAGTGAAAAGGTGGAGTAAGAGCCCACCGTCCCAACAGTGATGAAGGGTGCATGGTAAACCTTACGAGTTGAAAGGTCAAATAGGTCATACTGTTCCTTCTGCTTGCAGAAAGAACTTCGGCCGCTCCGATCGGATTGGTGTGATGGGTAGACCGATTGATCCCGCTTCAGGCGGGACAAGATAAATGATAAGGGCTCCGAGTTAATCAGAGTACAGAACCCGGCTTACAGGCTTGCATAATTTTGAAATTTTCTAAACCTGACAGGAAAACCTTGCAGGTTTTTTTAAACTTATAACATGGCAAAAATTCTGGTAGTAGATGACTTGGCAGCAATACGAACCTCATTGCGCGAAATTTTAGAAGAAGAAAATCACGAAGTGGCAGAGGCAAAAGATGGTGAAGAAGCGTTAAGAAAGCTTGAGCAGGAATACTTTGATATCGCATTCTGTGATGTGAAGATGCCAAAGCTTGATGGCATTGAACTATTGGAGAAAGTAAAAAAAGCCGGAATTAATACTCCTTTCATCATTATCTCCGCGCACGGCACAAAAGAAACTGCATTGGAGTGCATAAAAAGAGGAGCCTACTTCTTTATTCAAAAGCCATTTGAAAGTATTGAAACTATCCTGATCCATTTACGAAATGTATTAGAGCGAAACTCGCTAAAAGAAGAAAATAAATCGCTCAAAAAGAAAATCAATAAGAGCTTTGATTTGATCGGTGAATCAGCTGCACTCATGTCGGTAAAAGAAATGATTGAGAAAGTGGCCTCAACAGATGCGCGTGTACTGATCACCGGAGCCAATGGAAGTGGCAAAGAACTGGTAGCAAGAAACATTCACGCAAAAAGCAAACGTTCTGAGGCACCACTAATTGAGGTCAATTGTGCAGCTATCCCATCTGAGCTTATTGAAAGTGAGCTGTTTGGGCACGAGAAAGGTTCATTTACCTCAGCCATCAAGCAACGCATAGGGAAATTTGAACAGGCCGATGGCGGAACGCTCTTCCTGGATGAGATTGGAGATATGAGCCTGTCGGCTCAAGCCAAGGTTTTGAGAGCGTTACAGGAAAATAAAATAAGCCGGGTTGGAGGAGAAAAGGAAATTTCGGTGAACGTTCGCATTATTGCCGCCACGAACAAGGACCTCAAGAAGGAAATTACTGAGCAGCGCTTCCGTGAAGATTTATATCATCGCCTGAGTGTAATTGTTATTAAAGTTCCATCGCTGGATGAACGTAAAGAAGACATACCTTCGTTGGTAGAGAAATTTCTTCAGGATATTGCTGAAGAATACGGATCCAAGAAGAAAAAAATTGACAGTAAAGCATTGCTCGCTTTACAGAGCCATCATTGGACTGGAAATATAAGGGAACTCAGAAATGTGGTGGAGAGGCTAGTGATTATGTCTGGGGAGGTAATCCAGGCAGAAGAGGTTAAAAAATACCTCTAGATTTTGTGCTCAGAAACCTTCTTAGCAGGGACGTCCTTTTTACCATACGTTGGGCAAGTGTACTGGCTGCATGCCGATATTAACCCTGCTAAAATCAAGAAAACAATAACTTTTTTCATCCGAAGTGGCTTTTGGTTAGAACAAAAATATAAGTCTTTCAGAACAAAACAAATCCTGGCGAAATTTAATACCATTGGGCGGCCTAAAGCGCTATTCCACCAAAAGGTTACACCCTCGAACATCACTATTATCCAGCCTGCCGAGCACCTCAAAAGAGCCATCTTCAAATACCTTTCCGGCATCTTCTGTTTCAACGAACGCTATAGAGTGAATATTGGCTAGGTCCATTACATTTAGGCCCCCAGAACGACCAATCAAGCCCTTTTGCAGGGGATCCAACGACTCACGGACAGAAACCCTCATCCACGGAGATGGATAAAATAGTTCTTCACCCTTGGTATAAGCTTGAGATAAAAGTTCTGTCATGCCATATTCTGAATAGATATTATTTAGGTTAAAGTATTTCTTTAACTGATTATGCAATTCTGCCCTTGTTACTTCTCTTCTCCTTCCTTTCATCCCACCAGTTTCAAAAACTATACACTCACTTAGGTCAGGTTGGAAACGCTCTGCAAATTCAAGAAGTGCAAAACTTACCCCCCATAATATTATTTTTCTACTCTTATCCTTTTGACTTTGGTTGATATCCTCTAAAAGTTTCTCCTGATCATACCTGTAAAACCCAGAAAATTCAGATTGGCTCTTCTTGATAAAAGAATCAATCATTGCCAATAATGATGAATTACCCCGCTCCAGGTAGGATGGCAGCAACGCAAGAATATGGTATTGGTCAAGTGGTCCGAAAAAATGAGTAAAGCACCGCTCAGCGTGATTCAAATAAAAGTTTAAATCCTCGATGTGATGCGTACTGGTGGCATCACCAGAAGTACCGCTGCTATTAAAAAATGAATCGGATCTCCATGATCCTGTTTTTATGCTATGGCCTTTAAAAAATGAAACAGGCATAAATGGAATCTCACCGACACGTATAACTTTCTTAAAATCACAGCCAAGGTGATGAAGATAGGTAGCGTATATGGGGTTATTTTCTGCTTGATATCGGAATAACTGCAGGGCAATATCATCAACGTTTTGCTCGTTTAAAGAGTACAAAAGCGATTTAAAACTTTTAATGTTATCCAAGCGTTACGTATCTTGTCCGGGTTCAAAAATACAGCATGAAGGTTATTAAGGGCTTGATTTTGTTTTGTTTTTTGGGGATTTCCATTAGTGCGTGCTTTGACCCCCCAGTGTTCAATGATGAACCCGAAATTTCCTATAACAAAGTTCAATTCAAAGAAACACCAGCGGTTGGTGATTTTGACACCCTAATCCTCTACATCGACTTTCGAGATGGTGATGGTGATTTAGGATTGGATGATAATTACCTGGATGAACCATTTAATGACTCTTATTATTACCTGTATGAACCTATAACTCCTGGAGATCCTCTAGATACTGTTTCCGTAATTACCGAAATTATTGATGGATACATTGTATTAAAAAAAGATGCTGGAGCTACAGGAAAACTTGTAACCGATAGAACGAGGACAGAACCGGGCTATGGCAGTCTGCCGGTATATGATGCCAATAGCTGTCTGGACTATTCATTCTCTCAACTTCTTGTTCCGGAATCCGATAATGCAGTAGATGCCAGCTATAACATAATTGATACGTTATTTGATCAATTTGATGATCGATATTTTCTCATTGAAGAAGCATTACTGTATAAAAAGAACATCTACCACAATAACATTTATGTAAAATATGAGGTTTTCGAAAATGGAAGTTGGGTGGAGTTTGATTGGTTTGAAGAATTTTGCATAGACTTCAACGGGCGGTTCCCTGTACTGACCAATCAGGAAGGACCCTTGGAAGGGACTATTCGTTATGCCATGCCCAATTCAAGTTTTCTTGCTTTATTTAGTGTTAAAACGTTACGACTAAAAGTATCCATTAGGGACCGCGCATTGAATCTAAGCGAGGAAGTAACCACCCCACAATTTACTCTGGATGGAATCAAAGTGAATTAGTAAATCCCAGGAAAATCAGAAGGGTTAACTTCACCCATCATCAAATAAATCCGATCGAAAATTTCTTCAGCATTTGGCTTAGAAAAGTAATCTCCATCGGATCCATAGGCAGGCCGATGTTCCTTTGCGGTAATGGTAACAGGGGTTGAGTCTAAATATTGATAGCCCTTTTGTTCTTCCAGCACTTTTTGCATCATAAAAGCACTTGCACCCCCCGGTACATCCTCATCCGCAAATACAACCCTGTTCGTCTTCTTGATTGACTCCACAAGGCTCTGATGAATATCAAAGGGAAGTAATGTTTGCACATCGACTACTTCACAGGAGATACCAACTTTTTCAAGTTCACTTGCAGCCTCCAACACAATTCTACACATTGATCCGTAGGTGACTACCGTAACATCCGTGCCTTCCCGGATGACTTCCGGTATCCCCAAGGGTACGGTAAACTCACCTATGTTATCCGGAAGTTGTTCTTTTAGACGATATCCGTTTAAGCACTCCACGATAATCGCAGGGTCATCGGACTTTAACATCGTGTTATAAAAGCCTGCGGCCTGTGTCATGTTACGAGGAACCAATACGTAAATACCACGCAAGCTATGGAGAATCATTCCCATAGGAGACCCGGAATGCCAAACTCCTTCCAACCTATGACCGCGGGTACGAATGATTACAGGAGCCTTCTGTCCACCCTTAGTCCGATATTGCAGGCACGCCAAATCATCACTCATGATTTGCAATGCATAGAGAAGATAATCCAAATACTGGATCTCCGCTATTGGCCGTAAGCCCCTCAGCGCAGTTCCAATTCCCTGTCCAACAATGGTACACTCACGAATACCGGTATCCGTTACACGAAGCGCACCAAACTTTTCTTGCAATCCGGCAAAGCCTTGATTGACATCACCAATCTTTCCAACATCTTCCCCGAAGGCTAATACCTTTGGATCACGGGTAAAGGCTGCCACAAAACAAGCATTAAGTACCTCCCTACCGTCTACTTCTCTAGAGTTTTCGGAAAATACCGGCTTTACTTCTTCAACTTTTAATGCAGACTCATTTGATTGGCTGTATACATGAGAACTATATCGTTCATCACTATCCTTTGTGATACGTGTTACCCAGTCTACCAATTCAATTCGTGTATCACTACTTTCCTTAAGCATTAACCGCAAACCCTTTTTTGCAGCCTTCATACAATCCATCCACAATGGATTAATTGTTTTCTGCAATTGAAGTTTTACTTCTTCCAATTCTTCGCGGTACTGACTTTTCTTTCCTGCCCGGTCTAACAAATCGATCAGTACATTAACTTCTTTCTGAATTTCAGAATTAAAAGTCTTCCAAGCCTTATCTTTAGCTTCACGAGCTGTTTGCTTTGCTTCTTTTTCAATAGCGTCCAGTTCCTCAGGAACAACCAATACCTCGTCAACTATCCATCTGCGCATTTTTACGATGCAATCATGCTCAAGCTCCCATGCTAATCGTTCTTTGGACTTATAACGCTCGTGTGACCCTGATGTAGAGTGACCTTGAGGTTGGGTAACTTCCTCTACATGAATCAGAATGGGCACGTGTTCTTCCCTACAAATCTTTTCTGCACGCTGATAGGTAGCTATCAAAGAGGTGTAATCCCACCCCTTTACCTTAAAAATTTCAAACCCATCTTCTTTTTCATTTCTGCTGAAACCAGCCAATACGTTGGAGATACTTCCCCGGGTGGTATGAAACTCCTGAGGAACTGAAATACCATAGTTATCATCCCATACCGACATGAGCATCGGTACCTGCAGTACGCCAGCAGCATTGATCGCTTCATAAAACATTCCTTCGGAAGTAGAAGCATTACCAATGGTACCAAAAGCTATTTCATTTCCGTTGATCGAAAGATTTTCAAACTGTGCTAAGTCTGGATTATTTCTAAATAGTTTTGAAGCATAGGCCATACCCAATAACCGGGGCATTTGGCCCGCGGTGGGGGAAATATCAGCGCTGCTATTTTTTAGCTGTGTAAGGTTTTTCAATTCACCATTCCCATCCAGCATTCGGGTAGCAAAATGCCCGTTCATCAGGCGGCCCGCATGAGCCGGATCTGCTTCTACATCCGCGTGTGCATACAACTGGGCAAAATATTGTTCCAGGGTTAGCTGTCCAATCGCCAACATAAAAGTCTGATCACGGTAATAGCCAGACCGGAAATCTCCATTTCTAAATACTTTGGCCATAGCTAATTGTGCCACTTCCTTTCCGTCACCAAAAATCCCAAACTTCGCCTTGCCCATGAATACTTCCTTACGGCCCAATAGACTTGCCTCCCGGCTTTCACACGCCAAACGGTAATCGGCCAGTATTTCTTTAACCCTGGCTTGCGAAAATTTTACTCTTGATTCTTTGGTTGTACTCACTGCGCTGGATTTGAGTGATTTATATCATCCTTTTTCGTCCAAAAATAGCCAATACCATGTCAAATGACAATTGACTATTGATAATAGCCAATTATCTTTGCAGCCTGTTTAAAACGATTGCACTATGATCATTGGCGTTCCAAAAGAAATCAAAAATAATGAAAACCGGGTAGCCCTTACCCCTGCCGGCACACAAGAACTAATTAAACGCGGACATACCGTTTACATTGAAAAAAATGCTGGTACAGGAAGTGGTTTTAACGATGAAGAATATGTAAAGGCGGGTGGCAAAATGATTGCCACTGCAGCCGAAGTATTCAACCTTGCTGAAATGATCATCAAGGTTAAGGAACCCATTGAACAAGAATATAAACTAATCAAAAAAGACCAACTGGTATTTACTTATTTCCATTTTGCCTCATACGAGCCCCTCACGAAAGCGATGATTAACACCGGGGCGGTTTGCCTGGCATATGAGACCGTAGAACGTGTCGATGGAAGCTTGCCGTTGTTAATCCCTATGTCGGAAGTAGCTGGAAGGATGTCGATTCAGGAAGGTGCCAAGTATTTAGAAAAACCATTGAAAGGTCGTGGAATTCTTTTGGGTGGCGTTCCTGGGGTGAAACCTGCCAAGGTACTGATCCTGGGTGGCGGGGTTGTTGGAACCAATGCAGCCAAGATTGCAGCCGGAATGGGCGCTGATGTTACCATTATGGATGTGAACCTGAATCGCTTGCGGTATTTGGATGATGTAATGCCTAAAAATGTTCATACTGTAGTATCCAATGAGTATTTGATTCGTGAAATGGTGAAGGACCATGACTTGATTGTTGGGGCCGTATTGATTCCAGGTGCGAAAGCGCCTATGCTGGTTACCCGCGACATGCTGAAGACCATGCGACCGGGAACCGTATTAGTAGACGTGGCTGTCGATCAGGGTGGTTGCATTGAAACCTGTACCCCTACTACACACGAAAATCCCACCTTCATTATTGATGATGTGGTTCATTATTGTGTAGCTAACATGCCTGGCGCTGTGCCCTATACCTCAACGCTGGCGTTAACGAATGCTACATTACCGTATGCCATTCGCCTGGCAAATCAAGGCTGGAAGAAAGCGTGTCAGGAAAGTACTGAATTGCGCAACGGACTTAACGTGGTAAAAGGTGAAGTGGTATACAAAGGAGTTGCCGATACCTTTAACTTGCCACTAGCTGACGTTAAAAAATTCTTGTAATCACAAGATGTCCTACAATTAAAATTGTAGGACATCTCTCTAACCGTACTCCGGAAAATTATTTAGCAACACAACGTTTGTGCCTTTCGCTTCATAGCAAATGTGCTTTATACCATTTGAAAGCGCAACATAACGCGCTTGTATGTTGGAATTGTAAACAGTCACCTGCTGCGCAGTGTTCTGATTAAGCTCTACCAATGGAGATTTACACTCGACAATCATCCAGGGATTGCCCGTTCGATTAAACACAATAATGTCAGATCGTTTTTGCAGTTCGTTATATTTAAGTCCCCGCTCGATTTTAATAAGTGACTTAGGGTAATGCAAATGATGAATAAAGTAATAAACCAAATGCTGACGCACCCATTCCTCCGGGGTCATGACAACGTACTTCTTCCTTATCCCATCAAAAATCCATACTTTTCCTTCAGATTTTTTTAGCTTAACATCGAATTCAGGAAGATTTAATGCCACCATTTGCACACAAAATAAGACTATGAAAACAAAACAAGAAATTGTTGAGAATTGGTTGCCTCGCTATACCGGACAGACGTTGGATCAATTCGGTGAATATATTCTCTTAACCAACTTTGACAATTACGTAAAGATGTTTGCGGAGTGGCATAAGGTGCCTATTAACGGTCAGGATAAGCCCATGCGAAGCGCCACTGCCGAAGGCATCACCATTATCAACTTCGGTATGGGGAGCCCTAATGCCGCAACCGTCATGGATTGCCTGAGTGCCATTAAGCCAAAAGCCGCACTATTTCTTGGGAAGTGCGGTGGGTTGAAAAAAAAGAATGATATCGGAGATTTAATCCTTCCTATTGCAGCTATTCGTGGTGAGGGTACCTCCAACGATTATTTTCCACCCGAAGTACCTGCACTGCCTTCCTTTGCCCTCCAAAAAGCGATCTCCACTACCATACGCGACAATAACCAGGACTATTGGACCGGTACGGTCTTTACCACCAACCGAAGAGTTTGGGAGTGGGACGAGGATTTTAAAGCGTATTTACGGAAGATCAGGGCACAGGCCATCGACATGGAGACGGCCACCATATTCATTACCGCATTCCAAAATAAGATTCCTGCGGGTGCACTTCTTCTGGTTTCCGATCAACCAATGGTCCCGGATGGGGTAAAAACTGAGGCTAGCGATAAGGTAGTTACCACCAGCTATGTTGACCTCCATTTAAAGATCGGTATTGACTCGCTCAAGCAATTGATCAACAATGGAATGACAGTGAAGCATTTGAGGTATTGAGCAAGGGAAAATCGTTACACTGGCTTAAGGTTTTGTTCCTTTAACCTAGTGATGTACAGGGCTACAAAACCCAGCACAAAAAATACGATCAACGATAGAACTGAATTCTTCATTCCCAAAATTTCATCAATGTAGCCAAACGTGAAAATTCCTATCACAATGGCTACCTTCTCCGTGACATCGTAAAAACTAAAAAACGAAGCAGTGTCTTTCGTCTCCGGCATCAACTTACTGTATGTACTACGGCTTAACGATTGGATGCCGCCCATTACAAGACCTACACCCATAGCCAGAACATAAAAGTAATATTCAACATTATTTCCGGATTCCTTTAAAGAGGTCATGATGTATGCTGCCGCGCACAGTACAACCCATAACAAAACTACACCCATTAACACGGGCAAATTTCCAAACCTGGTCGATAGCCTTGACATCATAAACGCTCCTGCTACCGCCAATATTTGAATCAATACCACAGTAATAATGAGCTTATCGGTGGGTAACCCCAGCATTTTACTGGCAAAAATTGTGGCGGCCAGCATAGTTGTCTGAACACCCATGCTGTATAGAAAGAATGCGGTGAGATACCACTTCAGTACGCTTAATTTGCGGACCTGACTCCACACTTTTCCCAACTCGATAAAACCTCGCTTCAAAAAATTCAAGTCAAGTTTTTCAGAAGCCGGCTTGCTGGGAGGAAGTTTGGCAAAGGTGATTTGTGCAAAACCTATCCACCAGATACCTACCAATAGAAAAGTATATAGTGGGCCAGACGTGTGATCTCCTTTTCCCGTAAAGTAAATAACCAGAACAAAGCCAATGATTTGCAAGATCACACTGCCGATGTAACCCATCGCAAATCCGCGGGCGCTAATTCGGTCCTGATCTTCCGGTGCGGCAATCTCAGGCAGGTAAGAGTTATAGAACACTAAACTCCCCACATAACCAATCACGGCAAAAATAAAACAGGCAATACCCCAACCCACATTCGCTCCCTCAAACCAAAAAAGCCCCATGCATGCCAAGCCACCCAAGTAGCAAAAGAATTGCATAAACCTTTTCTTACTACCCTGGCTATCGGCAATGGAAGAAAGAATGGGCAGTAAAAGTGCTATGGCTAAATAGGCAAAGGCTAGTGCATAATCGTATAAGGAAGAGTTCTTAAACGTTCGTCCCAAAAGCGGAACCGAATCCTCTCCATAAGAGGCCTTTGTAATTCCTAGAAAATATATTGGAAAAAAGGTTGTGGTGATCACCAGGTTGTATACTGAGTTGGCCCAATCATACATGCACCACGCCTGTACCGTCTTTGGATTATTAAATTTTAGTTGCTTTATCCTCATAAAAACGAAAGGCCTCCCGAATATAAGGAGGCCTTTAGTATATACCTGAAAAAACTACTTAATTATCTTCCGCTTTCTGGCGGGTTGAATACAGTACTAGTCGTGCATTGGCTCTGCGCAACTCGGTTTCTACATCGGCAATAATGCCGCGCTTCGTTTCAACATCAACCTTCATGGAAACGGTCATGAGATCTCTTTCAAATTCGTTCAACTTAGATTTCTCCTGATTCACCCATTGAATGATATCCTTTGGAGCAATGAATACATCATTAACCTGAATCTTTGCTTCCTTACCCCATTCTTCAATTTTCTTAGGTTCACCAATATAGAGATAGGCAACCAGTGATTTACGGGCAAGCTTTTTTAACTGCGTTGCTTCCGGTAAAATCTGTTTTACGTTAATGTTAGTCTCTCTTAATTGAGTGGTTACCATGAAAAAGAAAAGCAACATAAACACCACGTCAGGCATGGAGGACGTTGGTATATCCTGCTTAACAACTACTTTCTTTTTAAATTTTGACATCGTGTTTCAGTTTAAAAATTAACCACCCACTTTAGAAGGTTCCGCAATGGATACGTTCATCGGAATCTCAGGCTTACCTTCAGCAGTTCGGCCACGTCCTAGATCATACAATTTCCGGTTATCCGGATCAGCTAAATCGCCAGAAATCTCAAGCCACTTTTTAGTTGTGACTCCAGCACGCTCCGCATAAATTTCATAATAGGCTCGCTGCACAGCATCAAGCACTTCCACAAAACGTTTGTGTGTCGTTCCACGGTCCGTCTTATACGATACGATAGCCTTTTCAGGATTATCGGATGACTCAGGGTTTTGCCCATTGTTCAACACAAACTCTTTAATTTGATCAGATAACTCTCTCATTGATCCGGTATAAGGATTCCCTTCCACCAGAATATTATCAAAGGAGTTAACCTGAATCTTAAAGAGATTACGTTCCTGGATTTTAACATCCACATCCGGAGGCAATGCTTCCGGTGGAGGAGGTAAGATGATACTCAAGCCCTTGTCGTTTGCCACCGTAGTCGTCACCAAAAAGAAGGTTAACAATAGGAAGGCAATATCCGCCATGGATGCATTGGGTATATCGGGAGTAGATCTTGGCATTACTTAATAGCTTTACTGATTTCAGAGTACACAATTCCAACAACAGCCACCACGAGGGTTATATAAAACATGATTAGACCAGCTCCGATCATCTTAGAAGAGTTTTCTGATACGCCCAGTGCTGCCTGACTTTGTGTTACATCCGATCCTGAGATCGCATACGCAATAACAAATACAACCACTAACGCTCCAACTCCATATAATGACCGGACAAATGCACCTGGGGTTTTAATTGCATTCAACAACGGCAATACTATGGCAGATCCTGCCGCAACTATTAATAGCAGGTAACCCAACCATAGACCTATGTCAATAATATCCATAATCGAAGTTATTTAGAAACTAACTTATACTTCACTAAAATATCAACCAAGGTGATAGATGCATCTTCCATAGTATTCACCAATGAATCAATTTTTGATACTAAGTAGTTATACAATACCTGAAGCACCATACCTACGATAAGACCCCCTACTGTTGTGATCAAGGCCACCTTCATACCTCCAGCAACGATGTTAGGAGAAATATCACCGGCAGCTTCAATGTCAGAGAATGCCTGAACCATCCCCACAACCGTTCCGAAGAAACCAAGCATAGGTCCAAGGGCAATGAAAAGTGAAATCCAAATCAATCCTTTTTCTAAACGTCCCATTTCTACACCGCCATACGAAACAATTGATTTCTCAACCATATCTACCCCCTCAGGGTAACGCATCAAGCCTTGGGTGAAAATAGAGGCAACAGGGCCACGGGTATTGCGAGTTACGTCCAAGGCAGCATTTACTCCACCTTTTGATAAAGCATCCTCAATTTGGCTAAGGAGTTTCTTGGTGTTTGTTGTTGCCAGGTTCAGTGTAATAATTCTTTCTATAGAAATTGCAATTCCAAGAATAAGGCAAATTAAAATTGGCCACATAAAGCTTGATCCACCTTGAATAAAGGTGTCCTTGATACCTTGATGGAAAGATCTTTCCTCCTCTGCACCAGCATCAGCTGTTTGTTCAGTTACGGCAGGCTCACTTGCTGCAGCTTGGGTGGAGTCAGTTTGTGCAAAGAGAGTAGAGGTCGCCAGAACCCCTAAAAAAGCGAAAATCGCAAGTTGTTTTTTCATAGTTTCAGGTTTAGTATTCTATTGAAGACGCCAAAATTAAACGTTTTGTCGATTTCTAAATAGATTTTGAAAAATTTTTATGCTGGCGGTAATCTCTTCTATGTTTTTAGGCTATTAATGGTTTTTGCCAAATAAAGTCACTTTTGGCAACAAACTATTTATTTACAAAGAGTTACCCCATATGGGCTACAGGAGATGGGTAACCATTTAGGTATCAGGGTTGTAGGATTCTTTAAAAAACACACCTTCAACAAATATGCGGAGAGTGAGGGATTCGAACCCTCGATACCCTTTCAGGTATACACACTTTCCAGGCGTGCTCCTTCAACCACTCGGACAACTCTCCTAATTTGGGCTTGTATTGGGGTGCGGGTGTGTTTTAAAAGGCTGCAAAGAAATCAATAATTAAAGGTTCTTGCAACAATATTTAAATTGTTAGCTCGCCTGCCAATGATTTCCCAATCATTTCCCTAACGTTTTGTCGATCGTGCTCACCTAATAACAGCATGAGTTTAGTTACCGCAGCCTCTGTAGTCATATCGGAACCACCAATGACTCCGATGGTTAACAGGTCCCTGCTGGTCTCATATCTGCCCTGCATAACCATACCTCCCGGGCATTGAGAAATATTTAACACCAGTATCCCCTTATCAATGGCTTCTTTTAACGCTTGAATCAGCCAGGGTAATGTTGGAGCATTCCCGGAACCATATGTTTCAATGATAACAGACTTCAGGTTAGGCGTTCTTAAAATTGATTCTACTATGGACTGACTTATGCCCGGGAAAAGTTTAATGATGGCCAAACTGAAATCAAAGGTGTTATGCAGTTTAAGAGATGAATCGCGATTGACTTTTCGTATGGCAGAAAGATTGTAATCAATCTTAACCCCTGCCTTCGCCAACGGAGGATAGTTACCCGAATCGAAGGCATCAAACTGCATGCTCTCTACCTTCTTCGAACGATTACCCCGAAGCAGCTGGTAGTCAAAATAGATGCACACTTCAGGAACAATGGCCCAACCATCTTTCTTTGCTGATGCGATCTCTAATGCGGTGATCAGGTTTTCACGGGCATCCGACCGAGGTTCACTGATGGGCAGCTGGGCACCCGTAAGAACAACCGGCTTGGCCAATCCCTCCAACATAAAACTTAATGCAGAAGCTGTATACGCCATGGTATCGGTACCGTGCAGAATGACAAATCCATCCTGCTGAGCATAATGCTCAAAAATAACTTGAGCAAGAAGTTTCCAATGGTCGGGATTGATGTTAGAGGAGTCAATCGGATGTTCAAAAGATACTACCGTTAACTCTAACGCCATGGTGCGAAGTGTTGGTAGATGCTCAAGAATCAGTCCAAAGTCAAAAGGAATCAACACACCATCTTTGTCGTGCGCCATCCCAAACGTACCCCCGGTATAGATAATAAGCACTTTAGATCGGGCTTTCTCGGGAGAAGCCGTATTTACCTGGATGGTTTTTGTATTCATGCCTGAAATATCTTTTGCGCGGTTTGTGTTGTGGAGAGTTGTAATTCGTGAATATCAATATTTTTTAATTCAGCCACACGCTTAGCAATGAGTGGAATGTATGATGGCTCATTTCGTTTGCCCCGATCTGGTGCAGGCGTGAGATAAGGGCTATCCGTTTCCAGTACGATGCGATCCAACGGGATGGATGGGATTACATTTTCCATTCCACCTTTTTTATACGTAGCTACGCCACCAATACCCAAATAAAATCCAAGTTTGACCAATTTCTCAGCTTGCTCTACAGTTCCGGTAAAGCAGTGGAAGATACCCGTCAGGTTTCCATCGTGTAGTTTTTCAACCAAATCTATTGTTTGATCTATGCTTTCACGACAATGAACCACAATGGGGAGTTTATATTTTTTCGCCCACCCCACCTGAATGGTGAATGCTTCTACCTGCTCTTCCCAAAACGTTTTATCCCAATATAAATCTGTGCCCATCTCCCCTATGGCCACAAACTTTCTTTTGGTTAACCAACTTTCTACTACATAAAGCTCTTTTTCAAAATCTTTCTTCACAGAACAGGGATGAAGTCCCATCATGGAAAAACATCGCCTGGGATATTTGCTCTCCAAATCAAGCATTGCGTCAATAGAGGTATGATCAATGTTCGGCATGAAGATTTTTTCCACTTCCAATTCACCCGCTCGTCTCAGCATATCAGAGCGATCCGTATCAAAGTCCTCTAAATAAATATGCGCGTGTGTATCTACCCAAAAACTCATACTTCTAAGACTTCTGTTATTGCTTGATTCAGTAATTCATTTCCAAATTCAATATTACTAAAACCCTTGAAACCTCTGGACTGATCTATGGCATACACAAGATTGAACTCATCCTGATTCATACTGAAAGCAATTTCATTATCTATCAGTCGTTGCGCAAGATACTCTTGTTCTGTTTGTCCAGGGGTTGGAATAAAGACCGCTTTCCTACCAAGTTTCGCAAGATCCATTATGGTACTATATCCCGAACGCGCTACAATTAATTCCGATTGGCTAATAATTTTCTCTATTTCATCTGTTTGGAGATAGTTAACAAGTTGAACCTCACCTTCCTGAGTCCACTTTGAATTTTCTTCAATAACGCCTCGGATCAATACCGCCTTACGGTTTGATTGTTTAAGCTGAGCCAAAATTATTTTCTCCAAAACAGAGCGCTGTGGCTCCGGACCTGAAAGCATAATGGTTAGGTTATAGACAACATCCGATGGTATCTTTTTCAATCGAGAAAGGATACCAATGTACTTTACAGGAATTGCTCCGGGTTCAGATAACTTACCCGTCAAATTGGTCTCACCTGAAATATCGGGGATCCAACAATCGCTAAATCTTTTGATAAACCGGTGATTGAAATAATTTATAATCGGTTGAAGCCCTTTTAGTATCCAGGGCATTTGAATCTTTGTCTGGTGGGTTATGAATACCGATGGCACATTCTTCGACCAGCAGCCAAACCGATTGTCGGATAACACGAGCTCAATGGAGTAGTCGGCTATGATTTTTTTAATCTGCTTATGCTCCATGTTAATGGCATGAAGAAACTTAGGAATCTGAAGAAAAACCGAAATCACGAGCGGTAGCCGCGCAGAATAGGTTGCCTTATAGGACATCAATTCGAAAAACTGAAGAAGAGGATATTCCTTCTTGAGTAGGGCAAGCGCTGAGCCACTGGAAGCAATGGAGACTTCACATCCTCTCTTTACTAAATCATCAATAATTGGAATACAACGCGTGGCATGACCTAACCCCCAATCGAGCGGTGCAATCAAAACCCTTTTGCGGGTCATGTTGTAATCGATTTAAATACATACCCTTGATCCAGAAAGTGCTCGATAAATCGAGGTAGCGCATACATCATGTTGCGTTCTGCTTTAAGGCTGTCGTGAAACACAACAATGGAACCATTACGAGTAGCCGCTACTGAATTTTTAAAACATGTTTCAGGGGAAACATTTTTGTTGTAATCAACAGTGAGCACATCCCACATTACAATTTTGTAGTCTTTTAAACTATTGATTTGGCTTCGCGTAATTCTGCCGTAAGGAGGTCGGAATAAATCAATTTTCAAATCACAATTTTCAATTTTCAATTGTTCATCAAACCGCTTAACGTTCCTTACGTATTCGGTTGTTGGCGTACTCCACCCCTTCAAATGATTAAACGTATGATTCCCGATTGCATGCCCAGAGTCAACAACGCGCTTAAACACATTGGGCTGCTTCCGAACATTATCACCAATGCAAAAAAACGTAGCCTTACAGTTAAATTTCTTCAAGGTTTCAAGAACAAAATCAGTCGGGCCGGGAATAGGGCCATCATCGAATGTCAGATAAATCTCCTTTTCTACGGATGGGATTCTCCAAATCAAATCAGGATAGAGCCAGGGAAGAAAAAAGGGTGCGCGGAAGAAATTCAAAGTTCAAGGTTTAAAGTTCAAGGTTAAAACAGCCTTCACATTGTGAATCTGATTACCCAACCCTGCAAGACAGAATCGTAATATCATCATGATAGCCCATTCGACCCTTAAAGGTATCGAGGCTTACAATTATATCCTGATGGATAGTCTTCAAGTCCTTGACATACGTTTCCGGTTGACTGAAATAATCAATCAGGAATTCTACACCAAACTCTTTTCCGTCTGCATTTACGGTTTCGGTAAGGCCATCGGTATAACAGAACAATAAGAATTCATCCAAGTCTGTGACAAACCCCTCATTCAAAAAAGGAAGCGGATGCATGGCGCCCAACACAGTTGACCCCTCCTCCAACATACGAATTCCATGTTTCTTGCTCCAGAGTATGGGCGGGTTATGACCTGAATTTACATACACCATGGTTTTAAGGCGGATGTCATAAATGGCTGCGAAAAACGTTATGAACTTCTCTCCCTTGGTATTCTCCATGACCTGGTAATTCAACGCCTCTACAATATCCGTAAGGTTGGGCGTTTGACGAAGCAACGTTCGCAAAGAAGCCTGGAAGTTCGACATCATCAGTGCGGCTGCTATTCCCTTTCCACTTACATCGGCCACGCAAAGCAAAAACTGATTTTTATTAATGGGTATGTAATCGTAGTAGTCGCCTCCGATAAGATCGTGAGGAAGGTAACTGGCTTCAACTTTTAATAATTCCGTATCGGGCAATTTCTCAGGGAACAAAAACTGCTGCACATCGCTGGCTATTTCAAGTTCTTTTCGAAATGCCTCCTGCTCCAATTGCCTGCGCGCTAGTTTTTTATTCTCGATCGCCACAATAATAATATTGCTTAGCGCCTGAATAAACTTGATACCGTCCTCGTGTTGGTATTGGGTGCTATTTTTATCCAGCCCCCCAACAAAAACCAACGCCAGAGTTTTATCCTTATGGGTAACCGGGATGATAATATCAAACACGGCTAGATCACATGCTTCTTCAAACTCCTTAAGATGCGTGATATCCTGTATTGTTTTAAAGGCAGGGATAATGTGACTATTATTGAACTTCTTTTTTGAGCCAAAATTTACTTTACACTCCCACTCATCATCTAATACAAAAAGTGCCAGTTTTTCAATGTTCAGGTTCGAGCGAAGGGTAAAATTATAAATCTTATAGAGCGACTCCTCTGTCAAATTACTGTTGATTGCCTGGGTAATTTCAAGTAATGCATTGAGTTCGAGCTCCTTAATTTCGTACTTGCTTTTGAGTGACAACTCTGACATACTGTAAAGTTAATATGAATAGTCGATAGTCCATAGCCGAGAATCCCAGGCCATGCATACCCTCACAACCTCATTCATCATCTTCCTTTCCATAATGGTTTTGCAAAATTTGCGACCACACCAATGGTTACTACATAAAACGAATGGATTAGCTGAAGAAGTATAAACGCTGGCCAATTCCATTTTACCTTTAACCATGAGTTGACAGACCTGAGAAACATAAATTCCACAACAGCTTTGCCCAAAAGAAATAATAGCGCGGATGAAAGGCTGAGGTAATCCAATATCACCAGAATAGGCAAGGCCAAAACCGACAAATGAAAGAGAAAGATATATAGCGCAACGAGTTTACTTTTACCATCCTTGTTGTATCTCCATTTCCCAGCCCAGCGCAGCCGCTGATCAATGAATTCAGCCAGTGTTGGTAGCGGGTTTGTACTAACAATATTTTCTTGCGAATTATTAAAGCGAATTCCATAGGGATATCTCCCGGAAATCTTTCGCATCAAAAATTCATCATCGCCTGATGCGATTTGCGTATTGCCCTCATATCCGTTCACCTCAAAAAAAATCTCCTTCCGAAAAGCAAGATTGGCACCGTTACACATCGTTGGAATTCCTATCGCCATGGTTGCTGCACCTGATCCAATCAAACTTGAAAACTCAATGGCCTGAAGCTTCGAAAACAATGAGTCATCGGTTTGAATCTTAACAGCTCCAAAAACCATTTTTATTTTTTCATTAAAAAATGAGTTATTGATGGTCTCCAGCCAATTCATATCTACACGACAATCGGCATCTGTTGTTACGATAATTTCACCATTAGACAAACTAACCCCCGTTGTAATGGCCAACTTCTTTCCCTGTCCTTCATTTGAAGCAATTTTAAGGTTGGCTGAATTATCGATTTTCTTCCCCACTACTTGGATGGTATTATCCTCTGAATGGTCATTGACAATGATGATCTCAAATTTGTCTTTCGGATAGCTTTGGACGATTAGATCATCCATTAATCGATCGATCGTTGCTTCTTCATTCCGAACAGGAATAATCACAGATAAGGACTGTATTGTTTCCTTTTTTAAGCCATGAGGTTGGGCTTTCGCTTTTTGCCAGCCAGTAACCAGCAGAAATACCACCACTACATAAGAGATAAACAGCAAAAGAATAATCCACGTCATCGCGATGCAATTTCTAAAATTCTAACCGTCTGCCTAACTTGACCGCGTGGGAAAAGTTATTAAGGAAAAAGTTATCCTCGGTCTTGATCCGGGCACTAATATTATGGGCTACGGGGTCATCACGGTAAAAGGAAGTAAAATTCAACTGTTGCAATTTGGGGTAATTCACCTTGGAAAGGTGGATAGCCATGAGTTAAGGCTTAAGAAAATATTTGACCGTGTGTTGAGTTTGATTGATGACTACCATCCCGATGAAGTCGCCCTGGAGGCGCCTTTCTTTGGAAAAAATGTTCAGTCGATGCTCAAGTTGGGCCGTGCACAGGGTGTAGCCATGTCGGCCGCATTGCATCGGGAAATACCCATCATTGAATACGCCCCTAAAAAAGTAAAACAGTCTGTTACTGGTAATGGCAACGCCTCCAAAGAACAGGTTGCCCGTATGCTCATGACCTTATTGGCGATTAAAGAATTACCCAAACTATTGGATGCTACCGATGCATTGGCGGTAGCGCTATGCCATCACTACCAAAATGGGATGGTAAAAAGTAAAACAAAGTCATGGGAAACTTTTGTAAAGGATAACCCGAAACGGGTAAAGAAGATTTAAAAATATTTTCTGCTAATAATGGAATCTAGTTGGCAGAAAATGAATTGTATAAATCCAAAAGTCTTTCACTTTCCAATTCCCAGCTATACTTTTTAAAGATCATATCCTGTCCACGTTTACCCATTGCTTCTGCTTCCAATGGATTTTCTAACAACCACATCATAGCATTTGCTACCTCCTCGGTATCCTGAGGATTTACCAGTAATCCTCCATTACACTCTTTCACAAAGAGGGCCGATTCTCCGAACCTGGAGGCAATCACCGGAAGGCCTGCAGCCATATATTCAAATAGCTTAACCGGGTAGTTGGTTGTATACCGCGGATTAGGTTCTGGAATTATGATTCCAATTTGCGCTTCAAATAAAACAATCGGTAACTTTTCATACGGTATCCATCCTAAATACTGAACAGGATAATTAGGAAGGATTTCCTGCTCCAGTTGCTGAGGTGAAAATTTACCACCGATTCTAAATTTAAAATCAGGGATTTTCTTTACCACCACCGAATGAGCTTTTACCATCTCCAGCAAACCTCGAGGCCTACTTAACAACCCGATGTATATGATTGATTTTTCACGTTCATGATAAGGAATAATGTTACGCTGCTTTTGAAAGGACTCGACCATTGAAAAATTTCTAATCACTCGCGTCTTCTTCTTTGGGTAATAGCGTGCAATAACTGGCTCAGCAACAATAATGGCATTAAAACACCAACCCGCTAATTTTTCCAATACAAAATAAAACCACCCATACGGTTTTTTAATCCACCAGGGTATCCAGTGCTGATAGCTGATTTGACGTGGAGTATCCTCATGCGCGTCATAAATTACTTTTCGACCGGTAAGTCGCAAAAGCAACCCAATCACCAATAACTCTGAATCATGAATATGAAAAATAGAATGACGGGGATGACTAAGGGCTTTTCTAAAAATATTCCAAGGACAAACAACAAGTTGTTTCCACCCTTTATTGGGCAACGGGACAGCTTCTATCTGCACGCCTTTTACTACAACGTCTGCATCATGCGGTATAATGAGTATAACGGTATAGCCCGCCTGCACAAGAGTGAGAGCTTCTTTCTGAAAAATTCTTGTGTCGAATGCCCTATGTCCAGCATTCGCGAGCATTATCACTGCAGGTTTCCTTAAAGCCGAATCCATTCCTCAGGAATTAAATCCTTTGTGTTATAGATACGTGATGCATACACAGCAACTTTACCTTTATAGTAAGATTCACGAAACCAAACCTGTGGCGCGATTACCACCTTTTCAGGATTTTGATTGAGCCAAGCCCCCCACCAGCTAAATGAACTGTTTGCAATAATATTGTGCTTGCAATGTGACATTAACAATAAATCCTTAAAAGAGTCATCGCCTTTATTGTGATCAATAAACACCGCATTGTCGATCGGTAAGTTCTTCCGACACCAGTCTATATCATCAGAAAACACAAAAAACTTAGGATTCTTAATTCGTTCATTAATCTTTTGAATTGCCAGGCGATAATACTCTTCGGGTATTGTACCAAAAAATGAAGCATATTGATTCACATAATCTCCCCTTCTCACATGGAGGGATACACTTTCAACTGAAGCTATTTCATTCACAAGCCTTTCATTTACACTATCCAAGGGCTTTAACGGTGTATACCATTGCCTAATCTCAGCACTAATGCCCTGAAAATATTTCGCACTTTGAAAATAGCCAGACAGATAAAGATGCTGGGGTAACTGATGATAATCATTAAAATAATGATAATGAGGTTGGACAAACACCGATGGGCATCGCAAATAATTTTCTCTTTTGTTAAGAAACCTTACTAGCGGGTTTGATCCGGTAAACTCATGCACTTCATCACGTGTGGCTAATTCAATAGGAATCTTGAAATTGCCAAGCTCAAATTTTCGGTTTCTATGCGTGCTGTAAAAATATAAGTCAAGCTTAAAGGAGGTATTATGGTGGAGTGCTAACGCCTTACCGGCCGCAAATTGAAAAAGCTGATTGCCAAGGCCGCCACGTAAGCGAAGTATAATCATTGTAATTCAATAGGAAATTTAACGGTATGAAAAGTTAAAAGTAATTATCTGATGCTTACCATGCAAAGGCCAATGAATGCATGAACCTATGGATACTTGTAACTAATTACTCGACTTCATGTAGACATCTCCAAATTTCGTATCTAAAAACTTTTCAGATCGAACAAATTTAATCATCTCATCAACAGCTATCCACTTCGGCAAGCTAAGCTCCATACTTTCACCAACAGAATAGTTACAGACTGCAGTGGTATTTATCTCCTGAATCCGTTGTATACATTCTATCAGCCGGTCGGTTAATTCAGGAACTGTATATTCAAATGAAAGAGCAGGAACCGGACAGTTTAAACCCTTCAATACTTCCAGCTCGAAACCTTCCACATCAATTTTAATAAAAGCAGGAACACCAAACTCCTTTATTAATGCATCCAATGTGGTCATTTCCATAACCACTTTTTTGCTCCACTCCCTTTTCTTAAACCGACCACTCTGCTTAACCGAATCAATCCATTCCTGCGAAAATGATGATGTGAGATGCACACTTGATACAAAGAATTCTCGGGTACCGGCTTTATCCGCCAAACCCTTTTTAATCAGGGTTATTTTTTTTCCGAATTTCTTAGTGAGGAATTTATAGCATACATCCTGTGGTTCAATCGCAATAACTCGTCCTCCGATTTTTAATACGGGTTCAATCCGATTACCCAAATTGGCCCCAACATCAAAGTACAGGTCACCACGTTTTAAAAATTGAGCATAAAGCTGGATTCGCTTATTAAGTAACGCTTCCTCTTCTCGATTCGGAAGAAGACTTTTGAAATAAAGTATATTATGCTGTCCAACTAAAGCGCGGACCGCCTTTCGAATATAAGAAATCATCCAACGGGTTTTGGGCCGGCAAAATACAAGAGTTTAAAACACTATCAAATTCAAATAGAATGATATTATATTTCCACTTTAATACCTCAAAGAATGAGAAATGAGTCGTTATGGATGCCCACAAAATTTGTTTATCACAAGGGTAAGTTCGTTGGCTCTCGAAACGCACGGGAACTTTCAATATCCTCTCGACTTGTTGCAAACATTGTAGCCTATTATTATGATCAGCATATTAAACTTCATGTACGCGGCAAACTTATTGACCTGGGGTGCGGAAAAGTACCGCTCTTCGATGCATATAAAAATTTTGCATCCTCCAATACCTGTGCTGACTGGGCAACTGACCTTGACAAAAATCAATTTTTAGACGTTACCTGCGATCTGAATAAACCTTTGCCTTTTGAGAACCAATCATTTAATACCATCATACTTTCTGATGTATTGGAACACATCTACAGACCGGAAGTCCTTTGGAAAGAAATGGATAGAATACTGTTGCCCGGTGGGAAAATAATCCTCAATACTCCATTTTTTTACAAGCTACACGAAACACCTCACGACTATTTTCGATATACCCGGTTTGCTTTAACAAATTTTGCGCAAGACAATAATCTAAGAATTATTACCCTTGCTGAAATGGGGGGAATCCCTGAAATTCTGAGTGATTTAATGGCTAAAGTACTGCTCTATGTGCCTTGGGTTGGAAAGTCATTAAGTATAGCCGCTCAATGGCTGGGTGGCGTATTCATTAATACAGGTCTTGGGAAACGGCTTTCACGGAAAACAAGTATTCAATTCCCATTAGGCTATTTCATGATTGTAGAGAAGCCTCAGGAAAATAATTCTTGATAAATATTAGTAAGCCGACTATGAGACATTAAATGTTCAATAGCCTGTCTATTATTTATTATCTCCCTACCCTTCTTAGGTAACTGGTCAATACTTCTCCACTCTAGTTGATTAGCAGTTAAGTCAGGTAATGAGATATTCTTTGAATTAAAGTAAACAGGCTTATTCATGTACTGCATCAGAAAAATATTTCCAAACCCCTGGGGGCGAACGCTATTCATAATCATCCCATCCGCCTGAGAAAGAAAGGAAAGGTAATCACCGAAGCTCATGTATCGGTCAATAAATTCAACGCTTCCACCGGTGTAAAAATTAAGTTCCTTTTTAAGAAACCTGGAATACGGTGGAAACCCATATCCAACAGGGACTTTTAAGTTTGCTTGAATTCCGTTTTGCTGCATTTGCTGAACTACATCGATATGATTAAGTACCGGATTTGCTGCATTGCCTAAAATATAGGTGGGCCTGTCACTTTCATCGGCAGGTATTGAAGGTGAAGGTAATACCTCATTCAATTGCGTATAGGGTAATTCATTCTCATAGAAAAAAAAAAGATGTTCAGCCTGTTGAACCGGCAAATTACTCTTCGCGAATTGATACTCACCATTCATCCAGGTAAGGATATACTTTATTTTAGCGTACGCGTCATCTTTAAACGGCTGATTAAAAAGAGAGACTTTTGCTTTGTACAGGATGTCTTCGATTGACCACCTTTTTCGAATATACTTTTTGAATGTGAGGGGTTCATAAATACAATCATCAATAAACGGTAAGTTGTAGAGATCAGCTCCCCAAACCATCCAGTTTAATTCCCTAAATTTATTTAAGGCCACCCATCTGTAAAGCAGTGGTGTGAACTGATGAATGAATACTTTATCATACTGCTCCGTATTACCAACACTATCATAAAACTTTTTGGAGTATAGTTTCGCAAAGGGTATCTCACTATCTATATAATGAAGTTTATCCTCGGGCGTCCTTATTACAATTTTGTTGTTTTTTAAAATGCCAAGCTCGGAGAGATTATTATGAAACCTGTTCGTAAACACATTATCAGGAGCAATGTGAAGATTCATTGCACTAAAGGTTTAAGGGGGGAAAAGTTTTTTTGACGATGCCCGGTATGCCAACAACCAAGCTATTATCAGGTACATCCTTAGTAACTACCGCACCGGCACCCACAACAACATTTTTGCCAAGCGTTACCTGCGGTAGAACAACTGAGTTGGTCCCTAAGTTGCAGAAACTGCCAATTCTGCAATTACCCGATATGTTAACACCGGGTGACATTTCAACAAAATCGCCTATTATACAATCGTGGCCAATGGTACAATTCAGGTTGATCAGGGAACCTCTGCCCATATGAACATCATTGGTAATCACAGTACCCGTCATAATGCAACATCCTTCTGAAATTATATTTCCAAAATGACCCACCTGGACAAATGGACTAACAAGAGAGGTTAGTTTACCCCCTGCGCTCACCATTAATTTATCCATTTGATATCGCAGCGGAGGATTTCCAAGACCCAATACAAAGGAGTTATCGTTCGTTGCTTTAAATACCTGATGAACCTCCTCCACCGTTCGAAGCAGCGGAAATTGGTTGTATATTTTATCACCAAGCCCTATGGAAACATTATCAAAAAAAAAGATATTGGTTTGTGTGCCCAGTTGAGCAAAAATTTCCAATACTTCTTTAGCAAAACCTTTGGCACCAACAATAATCATATTATGAATTATTTGACTTCAATATGATACTACAAATTTTATCAACCTCCTCAACGGTAAGCGTGTCATACAATGGCAAACATAACACGCGCTTTGCAATGGATTGTGCATTTTGACAACGCACTCTTCCGGAAGTGTAGGGCAATGTTTCAAGCGTTGGATAAAAATAGCGTCTGGGTGAAATGTCATTAGCATTTAAAGCATCAAATGCTTTCAACATTGACTCTTCAGTCTGGAAGATTACGGGATAATAGGCATAATTATACTCCGTGCCTTGTGTGATTTCAGGGCGGGTTCCTGAAAAATCGTTCAATAATTTATCATAAAGTTCACATAACGCCTTGCGTATTCCTACTATCTTTTCAAGATAGTTTAAATTGACAAGTCCCATAGCAGCATGAAACTCTGAATTTTTTCCATTGATACCCAACATCGCAAACCGATCAAACCCATCATGACCAAAATTACGAAGGTATGTCAGGTCCCGAAATTTCTCTTGACTCTTGGTGACAATCAGTCCGCCTTCAATCGTGTGAAATAGTTTTGTCGCATGAAAACTACAGGTGCTGATATCACCCCACTCAAAAATTGATTTTCCTTTATACTTTACACCAAAGGCATGTGCTCCATCATAAATTACTTTGAGGCCCTTACGGCTTGCAATCTCTTCAATGGCTTCAACATTGCATGGATTTCCATACACGTGTGTTGCCAGTATGGCGGTTGTATCTGGAGTAATAGAGGCTTCAATTCTTTCAGGATCAATGTTACACGATTGCGGATGAATGTCTACAAATATTGGTTCACAACCCTCCCAAACGATGCTGCTAGTGGTGGCCACGTATGAAAACGGAGTGGTAATAATTTTTCCCTTTAACTTCAACGCCTTGATAGCCATCTGAATGGCAATCGTCCCATTGGTAACATATAATAAATACTCAAGGTGTAGTGCGTTTCTTAGCTTCAGCTCCAATTCATTAACTAAGGGGCCATTATTCGTCAACCAGTTACGTTGCCATATCTCACGCACATACTGTTGATACTCTTCAATTGGAGGTAAAAAGGGCTTAGTAACTGGGATCATTAAATTTTAGTAATTACATCATTACCGGCACTATGAGCTAAGAATTTTTGTAAAGTTGAATAATTTCAATTCATTTCGATACACCCATAACAAAAAACCCACGGTTACAACCAAGTAAAACAAATGGAGTTCCCACGCAAAATCTTTACCCAACAGTGGTTCCAGAAATAAAACAACCGTCAAAAGCATTAATGGGGCAATAACAATTTTAAAGATGTTAAATTGAAAATTAAATCTTTCACGCAGCACAAACCTTAACAGTAAAATTTCAAGAGCTGCACTGATTAGCGTTGAGGCAACCACACCATAAATTTCGAACTTCCTAATTAAAAGTAGCATCAAACCAATTTTAATGACTGAAATGAGGAAGTAAATAACGGGAAGTGGTTTGGTATACTTCAATATTCCGTACGGGACGGCAAAGAAAAGTCTCATTGACTTTAACACATATAGAATAGCGATATATGGAAAATACTGAACAGCATCACCATACCCTCTGTTTTTATCAATAGAATCCACTATAAAGGGAAGTACTAAAATGCCAGAACTTATCATGAGCATAACCAACGCTGTTAGCCCATGGTAATAACGATTGATTTCGGGTGTTGAGCCTTTTACCGACTGCCCGGTAATTGCACTTACAACCTTTGGGGAAAACGAATTGTGCAACCCACTCATAATAAATTCAATTACCACCAGACACTTCAGCGCAAAGTCATAAATACCAATGGCCGCCAACGGTAAAAAAAACAGCATCAGAAACCGATCAAAATAATTGATAACCCAAAGTTGAATCTGATAAATAAATGCGTAGTGGTTAAATCCAAAAGTTGATTTTAATAACCCATAGTCAAATCGACTGCCGAATTGTGAAAAAACCCTATACAGAGTCCAACAAACCACCACGAAACCAGCTAACATTCGCCCGGCAATGGGCCCGATTAAGGTTGACGGAAATAAATAAAGGCCACCGATTGTTAACCCCGCAATAAACACAAAAGACAAAATGTTTGACCTCAAAAATAATAGTGGCTTTTCACTGCTCTGGAGAATGTTGCAGTAAACTTTGAAAAGAGCTTGAAAAATTCCAGTGGCTACCGCCATTAATCCGAACGGGTAAAATGAAATTTTTTCATCATCGAAAACCCAGTCAAACACCAAATCACCTATGAGAACAAATAAAAGCCCGACCCCCGCACCGATAAAAATCATAAAAATGAAAGCCGAACTTATAAACGAGGATAATTTCTTAACGTCATTTTTATAATCATGATAATGGATATAGATGGAGGAATCGAAACTATAGGCAACAACGATTTGAATAAATATTGAGAATGCCAAGTAAAGCGATAACGCACCATACACTTGGGTTGGTAAATATGCAATGTAAAATGGAAGTAACAGTATGGCGCTGGCCATCGGCAACGCGCCCGCAACGGTATAAATAAAAGAACTTCGAATGAAATTTTTGCTTATCAAAATAGGGTGATTACTTTTCTTTAAACCAATTCAAATTCCCGAACCAAACTACAACCTAAATGTCAAAAGTCCATGGCATGGAGAATGACTGACCAAATGTTAATAGGCAAGAACAACTCAAATACCCAATGCCCCTGTGGCAGTCTTTATAGAGTTATAGTCAGAAAACGCCTGATGCCAACCATCAAACACGGAAACCTATTCAATCTCGGGTATTCCCTTCAAGAACCAGCTTTAACTTATGCGTTAGGTTTCTCCTCGTGTATGCTTCGGGGATGGCATTTGGCTTCAGTTGGAAATTTTTCCAACGTAAGTACAGAGTTTCTATTTCGCGTTGGAGAGCACCGTGATTATCAATATTAACTACAGTCCCAAGTTTTGACTCATCAATTATTTTAGCTGCATCACCATCTTCAGGTCCAACACAAAGTATAGGCTTTCCGGATGCTATGTATTCAAACAATTTGCCGGGGAGGTTGCCAGGAGCTATAGACGTATTGGTTAAGACCAGCAATAAAATATCAGTTTGTCCGTAAATTGAAATTAATTGTTCGTGGTTGATCGGTCTTTTAAAATGCACAAGGCCTTCCAAACCAGGTTGGCTTTTAACGTATTCAATTAAGGCAGAGTTGATATTTCCAATAAATTCAATCTGCACATCTTTTGAAAAATCTTTGTTCTGCTGAACTGAATCTATGACGCACTTCAAAAAAGGCCGTGGGTCCCTTAACTCATCAACCACACCTATGTGTCGAATTGTAAATTTCTCCGTTCGCTTATGAATCATACTTTTAAAATCATCTTCATCAAAGCCATTCGTAATCAATTCTACTTTTCTATCCCCCAGTAGTTCCAATCGCTTAACATGAAATGGACTTATGGTTATCACGCTCGTTGCATTTCTTAAAACATTTCGTTCCAAACGTTTGTGTCTCATTCTTGCAAGCCTGGTAAGGGAGAGATGATCATAAATATCCCACTCACTCCATGGGTCTCTGAAATCAGCAATCCACTTTAATGACGGATTCATTTTTTTCAACCTGAGTCCAATCAGGTGCATCGAATGTGGTGGCCCCGTAGTAATAATGGTGTCAATATTCTGATCCGATAGAAAATCTTTCAAAAATCGAACGGACGGCTTAATCCAAAAAATTTTGGGGTCGGGTATAAAAAAATTTCCCCGAACAAACGTTGCAATTTTACCAAACCAGGATTTTTTGCCCGTACTAATGAAATCGGTTGATTTAACTCCTTTGCCAGAAAACATGAGTGATAGTCTGCGAAAAACATCATAGGGTTCCCAAATGGGTAGCTTAATCACTTCAACATCAGATGAAACATCCTTGAGCAAGGATTCATCCTTTGAGTCAAAGGAAGGATTCTCGGGTGTAAACACATAGGGCGTCCAACCAAACTGCGGAAGATATTTCACAAATTTCAACCAACGCTGCACACCGCTTCCTCCACTCGGTGGCCAATAATAGGTAATGATTAATACTTTTTTCTCGCTCATTCTAACATTCAATGTTCAAGATTAAAATTCAACGCTGAACTTAGAATCATGAATATGAGTAATAATTTCAGCCTCATCACTAGGACTAAACCACTTGATATCTTCATCGCGTTTAAACCAGGTTAATTGTCGCTTAGCATAACGTCTGGTGTTTCGCTTTAACAATCTTACCGCTTCTTCCCAATCATACTGCCCATCGAGATAATCAAAAATTTCACGATAGCCAACGGTCTGAAGAGCATTGAGATTCTTAAAGGGGTATAAAGATTTGGCTTCCTCCAATAAACCTGAATCTATCATATTATCCATCCGCTCGTCAATGCGGGTGTACAATACAGCACGTTCCAGCTCAAGACCAATTTTAACAACGGAAAAAGGCTGAGTTCTTTTCACCCGGGTTTGAAAAGCTGAAATGGATTTACCCGTGGCAATCTTTACTTCAAGCGCCCTCATCAATCGTACCGGATTCTTTTGGTCGAGTTGCTGAAAATATGCTGGATCAAGCTCTCTCATCTTATTTTGTAACCATAACAGTCCCTTGGCTTCAAATTCCTCAATCAACTGATCGCGTACTTCATCTGCTACCTCAGGTATATCGTCAAAGCCTTCCAGTAATGCCTTAAGGTATAAGCCAGACCCACCGCACACTACCACATAATCGCTTCGTTCAAACAGTTTAGTGATCAAGGCTAATGCTTCTTCTCCAAATCGGGCCGCATCATAATCCTCATGAATGGAATGGCTATCGATGAAGTGATGCCGAACTTCCTGAAGTTCGGCTTGAGACGGCTTGGCTGTACCAATGGTTAACTCCTTGTAAATCTGACGAGAATCGGCTGAAATTATTTCCGTATGGAAGTGCCTGGCTATATTAATAGCAAGTCGGGTTTTGCCCACGGCTGTAGGGCCGACAATCACGATTAACTTCTTCTTAGAAAGATCCACATACAAAAGTACGATTTAGGAGGTACGAAGTAAGATTTACACACGACAAACAAAAAATCGTAAATCGTAAATCGTAAATCGTAAATTCACTCTATCTTGCAGCCTTCGAGGATCAACCACTATGATTAAATACACCACGGGCTTCTTGACTAAACTTGAGGACCTTATTTCAGAATCGGATTACGCCCTTCGCTACGAAAAGGGAAATTTCAAATCAGGGTATTGTTTGCTAAAGGAGCAGAAGATCATGATTGTGAATAAATTCTACACCACGGAAGGAAAAATTAATGCGCTGATGGACATCCTGAAGACCATTCCGCTGGATACTTCTCGATTCACAGAAAAGAGTTTAAAACTTTACGAAGAACTCACCCAAACAGAAGTTAAGGCTTGAAAGTAACGTTTTTAGGCACCGGCACTTCACAAGGTGTGCCCGTTATCGGCTGCAGGTGTGAGGTGTGTCGATCGCTTGATTATCGGGATAAACGTTTAAGAAGTTCCATTCATCTATCGGTAAATGGACAAAGCCTGGTAATAGATACCGGCCCGGATTTTCGCCAGCAAATGCTTCGGGAGGATATCACCCACTTAGATGCCGTACTCTTCACCCATGCTCATCGTGATCATACCGCAGGCCTGGATGATGTACGCGCCTATAACTTTTTGCAACACATCAACATGCCGGTGTACGGAACGGTTGAAACGTTACGCCAGATTAAAAACGATTTCGCTTACATCTTTGGCCTGGCCGATTACCCGGGGCTACCACGTTTAAAACTTCAGGAAATTGGAGAAAATTCCTTTTCAATTCAAGGCACTCCCGTTACTCCACTTCCAGTACTTCATCTCAAGCTCCCTGTTCTCGGTTTTAGGATTGGCGACCTCAGTTACATCACCGATGCGAATTTCATTCCTGATGACACCTACGAAAAACTGAAAGGCACCAAGGTATTGGTGATTAATGCCCTCCAGCGTGAGCAACATATTTCGCACTTCAACTTGAGTGAGGCAATTGAAATCGTTAGAAAGATTAATCCGGATAAAGCATACTTCACGCACATTAGTCATAAGCTTGGCTTGCACGCTGCTGTTGATAAAGAACTTCCTGAAAACATTTCACTGGCCTATGACGGACTCCAGATTAGTCTTGAGTCTTAAGTCAATAGTCTTGAGCAATTGGTGTAACTTCACTCCTAATTACTAAACACTCAGGACTTAAGACTCAAGACTACTTACTAGTTAATGCACAACAACTACTACTTTCTTCGAAAACTGTCAGCCGAACTTGAGACGCGTATCTCAAGGACCGTGGTTTCAGAATGCTTTAGTCAGAATAAAGATGAGCTGATCATCCGTCTGGAAACAGAGACAAATCCCTTCTTCATAAAAGCAAGTTTACAAGCTGAGTTTTGTTGCCTTTCTTTCCCTTCAGAGTTTAACCGGGCCAGAAAAAACAGTGTGGATTTATTCGAATTGTTGATCGGCCAGCGGGTAAAAAAAATAACGCAATTCACTAATGAAAGAAGTTTTGCCATTGAATTCTCTAACGCAGCCACGCTCCTGTTCAAAATGCACGGCAACCGCGCTAACCTTGTGCTCTTTGAAAACGGTAAAGGCATTGAACTCTTTAGAAATCATTTAACTACGGACGCAGAAATAAAACTTCAAGAACTGAACAGGACCATTGACTGGAGTAATGAGGCGTTCGAGCAAAATATACATGAACTACATAAGCATTATTTTACTTTCGGAAAAGCAGTATGGAATTTTTTGAACAGAAATAACTTTGATGAAAAATCGGATGTAGAAAAATGGTTGGCCATTAGAGACCTACTTGCCTATTTAGAAAAACCAACCTATTACCTTACAGAAATTGATCACCACCTCACCTTATCCCTTTTCCCTGATGGGAATCTTGTTAAGAAGTTCACCAGTGCCATTCAGGCCATTGATGAATTCTACTTTCAATTCACGCGTAATTTTTCACTAACCCACGAAAAGCAAGCGATTTTCTCTACGCTTCGCACTAAAGTTCAGAATGGCATCAGCTATCTTAAAAAAGCTTACCAGAAAAAGAAAGAAATCGAAAAAGATACTCACTATAAAACCTGGGCTGATTTGCTGATGGCGAACTTACACCAGGTTAAACCAGGTGATGCCAGCATTATGCTTTCTGATTTCCATACCAACAAACCTGTGGAGATTAAATTAAAGAAAGACCTCTCCCCACAAAAGAATGCGGAAGTATTTTACCGAAAATCAAAAAATCAACAGATTGAAATACAAAAGCTAACGGAGGGAATTGTTAGAAAAGAAAAGGAAGTTTCCGGTTTACTGGCAAACATTTCCACAATTGAGAACACACAAGATGTAAAAGCGCTTCGAAGCTTCATGGAAGCTTCTGGTTTAAATCAGGAGGCTGCAAAAAAAGAAAAACCCTTACCCTATCACGAAGTGGAGTACAGCGGCTTTAAGATATGGATTGGAAAAAATGCACAGCACAACGACACCCTTACCTTAAAACATACTTTTAAAGATGACCTGTGGCTCCACGCAAAAGATGTACCGGGCTCCCATGTGGTGATCAAATACCAGTCAGGTAAAAAATTTCCTAAAGATGTAATTGAACGCGCAGCACAACTGGCCGCCTATAACTCTAAACGAAAAACCGATTCGCTTTGCCCAGTAGCTTATACCCCTAAAAAATATGTGCGTAAACGAAAAGGTGATCCGGCAGGAGCTGTAGTCGTTGAGCGGGAAGAAGTTATTCTGGTAGAGCCAAAATCATAATTTACTTGGCTCAAGGTTACAAAACTTTAAACCTTGAACTTTAAACCAGAAACTATTTTACCACATGAACCTTAATCATGTTTGAACGACCCCGTTCCTGAATAGGCATACTGGCCAGAATAATAAAAATATCTCCCGACTTCACATGTCCATCGCGCTTCAGGATAGCCTCTACGTCAGAAATGGTTTCATCGGTGGAGGCCGCTTTATCGTAATGGTAGGCACGGGTAGCCCACACCAGGTTCATGGTATTGATAATAGTCTCATTGCTCGTGAAAGCAAAGATGTTGGCATTAGGACGGTGTGAGGCAGCCTTATAGGCACTATATCCCATCTGCGTCATCCCAACAATAGCCTTAGCATTGACATCCTTCGCCAACTTACATGCTGTGAGGATCAACGAGTCGGCAAAGTAAGTAGATGAATGTGGATCAACATCCCTGTACCGATAGAAAATATTCCCCTGCTTTTCTACAGAGCCTATCGTACGCACCATGCTTCTAATTACTTCGATAGGATATTTTCCGGCTGCTGTTTCTGCCGATAACATCAAGGCATCGGCACCATCCATCACTGCGTTAGCGACATCATTCGTCTCTGCCCGGGTGGGACGAGGATTTTCAATCATACTCTCCATCATCTGGGTAGCCACAATAACAGGCTTTGCAGCTTTGTTGCACTTTTCCACCAGCATCTTCTGTACCATCGGCACTTCTTCCATCCAGATTTCAACGCCCAGGTCTCCACGTGCCACCATAATAGCATCTGTTGCTTCGATAATGGCATCAATATTTTCCAGGGCTTCCGGCTTTTCAATTTTAGCTACTACGCGCGTTGTTAACTTATGTCGATTGATAATATCTTTCAGTATTTCGATGTCGGTTGCCTTGCGCACAAAGGACAGTGCTACCCAATCTACTCTGTTCTTCAACCCAAACTCAAGATCCTCCATGTCCTTCTCCGTGAGTGAAGGAGCAGTAACCCTTGTTTGTGGCAGGTTGATGCCCTTGCGCGATTTCAATGGTCCGCCATACACTACCGTACAAATCACATCAATGTCGCGTACTTCTTTTACTTTCAATTCAATCTTACCGTCATCGATAAGAATCATATCGCCCACCTTAACATCCTTTGGAAGCCGTTCGTACGAAGTACTGACTAATTCGTTATTGCCTACTACTTCACGCGTGGTAATGGTTAGTTCCTGACCTCGCACAATTTCAATACCGGGCTGCATTTCCTGTACCCTAATTTTGGGTCCTTGTAAGTCGAGTAATAAGGCAATAGTAGTACCCAATTCTTTATTGATCTCGCGAACATTATCGATCACTTTCTGATGATCGGTATGAGTTCCGTGTGAAAAATTCAATCGAAACACATCCACTCCTTCCTTCGCCAGGGCGCGAAGCATTTCCTTTGAGCTTGAAGCAGGGCCAATGGTGGCAACAATTTTTGTTCTGTTATACGAAACTTTCTCAGTCATATCGGTATGTAAATTTCTATTAGAAGATGAAGTTGGATTTAGACTTTAGTCCTGCCATGGGTATACCCGCAGCCAACTCAATGGAGGGTATTTGTTTGAGTTGAGAGAGCATGGCTTCGCGTTGAACTGAGTCATCCATTTGAATCAAAATTATAAAATCAAAGTGAGGAAATTCAGGTACCAGAAAATACTTACCCGTTTCGATATCGGCAGGTTTGTTTTTAAACAGTTTCAATCGATTGAGGCGCGTTTCATACGCATAAAAAGAAAATTTTCGCTCCTCTCCTTTTTTAAAGCCAACCGTAAGGTCGGGTTGACGAATCAAGTGAATGCCAAGGTGGCTATTGATCTCCCAGGCCAGCTTATACCCCTTTGCGGTAGAGCGAATACCCACCAATTCAAAATCATATTCGTATTCAATAACAAGTTTCGTTTTCTTCATTTTCGACCTGAATTAAGGGGATTTTTGGCCGTTCGATCAAGATTAAAAAAGGTTTTGACAATATTGCATGAAATATCTTTCTTTGCACTGATTTTTAAATACTAAAACTGTAAAAACATGTCTGAAATCGCACAAAAAGTAAAACAGATCATCATCGACAAACTCGGTGTGGAAGAATCTGAAGTTACTCCTGAAGCAAGCTTTACCAATGACCTGGGCGCTGATTCTCTTGATACCGTTGAATTGATCATGGAGTTTGAGAAGGAATTTAACCTTTCTATTCCGGATGATCAGGCTGAAAACATCTCTACTGTTGGCCAGGCCATTTCATACCTGGAGCAAAACGTAAAGAAATAATTTTCTAAGAATTTTCTCTTTCTCATCTTTCTACTGAAGCATGGTTTTAAAGCGAGTAGTAGTTACAGGGCTTGGTGCACTCACCCCAATCGGCAATACCTACCAGGAATACTGGGAGGGGCTAAAGAATGGTAAAAGTGGTGCTGCGCCAATCACCCGGTTTGACGCCTCTCTTTTTAAAACAAAGTTCGCCTGCGAGTTGAAAAACTTCGAGATCGGCAACTTTATGGATCGCAAGGAGGCCCGCAAGATGGACCCTTTCGCCCAATATGCTATGGTCGTTGCTGATGAGGCCATAAAAGATTCAAACCTCCCGCTGACTGAACTTAACCCACATCGTGTTGGTGTGATTTGGGGTACAGGCATCGGGGGGTTACTTACTTTTCAGGAAGAAGTTAAATCGTTTGCCAGGGGTGATGGAACCCCACGGTTCAACCCTTTCTTCATCCCGAAAATGATTCCTGACCTTGCTGCAGGTCACATTTCTATTAAATACGGATTTCGCGGACCAAACTTTGCCACTGTTTCTGCCTGTGCATCATCTACCAATGCCATCTATGATGCGTTCACGTATATCCGTTTAGGCAAGGCAGATGTGGTTATTTCCGGTGGATCGGAAGCCGCAGTTTGCGAGGCGGGTATGGGAGGTTTCAATGCTATGAAAGCGCTCTCCGAAAGAAACGATTCACCAGAAACAGCCTCTAGACCTTATGATAAAGATCGTGACGGATTTGTGTTAGGCGAAGGTGCTGGCTCACTCGTTCTTGAGGAATACGAGCACGCCAAAAAACGCGGAGCAAAAATTTATGCAGAAGTAATCGGTGGCGGTATGTCAGCCGATGCCTATCACATTACTGCACCACACCCAGATGGTGCCGGCATAACGCAAGTTATGTTTAGTGCATTGGAGGATGCAGGCATCAAAGCAGAAGATGTTGATTATGTAAATACCCATGGTACGTCTACTCCCTTGGGAGATCTCGGTGAGATTCGTGCTATTCAAAAAGTTTTTGGTGATCATGCCTATAACATGAACATCAGTTCAACCAAATCGATGACCGGCCACTTGCTGGGAGCAGCTGGTGCCATTGAAGCCATTGCTTGTATTCTTGCCCTTAACGAATCGATAGTCCCTCCTACCATCAATCACTTTACCGATGACGAGGGGCTTGATCCTAAGCTTAATCTTACGTTCAATAAAGCGCAAAAGCGTGATGTGAAGATTGCGCTAAGCAACACCTTTGGCTTTGGTGGCCATAATGCTTCGATTCTACTGAAGAAGCATTCCTAATTTCCATTTTGTCTTAGCTTCATTTTACTGCGGTTTACCACCGTTGTTAGATTATTCGTATTAAATTAGCGCTGATATAAAGAACTGCGGCTAAAAAACAGAACTCTGTGTGGCGATTACTGAAACTTCCCAAGAAGAAACCTCAGACCCCCGATAAAAAAATCATTTCTGCTATACGAACCATTGCCGGGTTTACTCCTAGGAACCTTGAGTTATATCGGTTGGCCACCCTTCACAGCTCTATTGCCAAAGAAAACGGCCAGGGGTTTAAAGAAAGTAACGAACGATTGGAGTATTTAGGGGATGCCATTTTAGGAGCAGCGGTGGCTGATTTCTTGTTTAAAAAATTTCCTTACAAAAATGAAGGCTTTCTCACAGAGATACGTTCCCGAATTGTTAATCGCGAGTCATTAAACCTTTTGGCTCGAAAAATCGGAATTGGTACTATTGTACAATTCGATCAAAAAAATATCCAGCTCCAACAAGTTATTTTAGGCAACACGCTTGAAGCCATTGTAGGTGCAGTGTACCTCGACAAAGGGTATCGGCAATGCAAAAAGTTTGTGGTCACTAAACTTATCGCTCCTAATTTTGATTTAGACGAGTTGGTCAACTCCAATTCAAATTTCAAAAGTAAGTTAATCGAGTGGAGTCAACGGGAAGGCAAAGAAGTGCGCTTTGACATTGTAAGCGTGCAGAAAGGAAAACTGCATAAAGAATTTACAGCCCAGGTATTTGTAGATAATGAAGCGATAGGAACAGGCTATGGTAATAGTAAGAAAAAAGCTGAACAGGATGCAGCCTTCAAAACGTGTGAAAAGCTGAATATCCTGATGAAGTTAGAAAATGGAAGTTAGAAGTTGGAAATAATGTAATTCGAATGGTTAAAAATCAAGCTACCTCCAATCTCGATCATCCAACATCCAGCCTCGTAAAGATTGCAGGTGCTACACTCAATCAAACCCCTTTCGATTGGTTACATAACACAAATAATATCCTTGCAGCCATTGATGCCGCTAAACACGAACACGTAAAGATTCTTTGCCTGCCCGAACTTTGCATAACAGGTTATGGTTGTGAAGATCTTTTCTTAAGTGACTGGCTATCCGCCAAAGCGTGGGAAGAGCTGGAACAAATAGAAAAGCAATGCGGTGGAATCACCGTATGCGTTGGCCTGCCGGTCCGAATGAATGGAATAACCTATAATGGTGTATGCGTGATCAGTGATGCGAAAATTCTGGGCATTACACTCAAGCAAAATCTCGCCATAGACGGGGTCCATTATGAAACCCGTTGGTTTGAGGAGTGGGTGCCGGAAAAAATTATTGAACTTCAAATAGGAACTCGATCCGTAAAAGCTGGAGACCTCATTTATAAAGTTGAAGGAATTACATTCGGTTTCGAAATTTGTGAAGATGCCTGGATTAAAAAGAGACCGGGATACGCCCTAAGCAAACGTGGTGTAAATCTTATTTTAAATTCAAGCGCCAGCCATTTCTCCATGGATAAAAGTCCAATCCGAGAGAAGCTTGTCATGGACGGATCGATACTCTTTAACTGCACATACCTTTACGTTAACCTGTTAGGTAACGAAGCGGGTAGAATGATTTTTGACGGGGATATACTCGTGGCCCAACAAGGGAAACTACTCGCGCAAAACAACCGGCTTTCTTTCAAACCCTTTAATCTTCTCACCTGCGAAGTAGATTTTAATCAACCCAATAATAGTAAGTCGCAAGAGTTAACGGATTCAAAGGAAAAAAATGAAGAACTCACGCGTGCCGCCACATTAGCGCTTTATGATTACCTGAGAAAGAGTAAAGCCAAAGGTTTTGTTGTGTCACTCAGCGGTGGTGCCGACTCCTCGATGTGCGCTACCCTTGTTGCTGAGATGGTAAAACGAGCGAGCAGTCAATTAGGTTGGGAAGTATTCTGTAAACATATAGGATTAAATACAGAAGATAGACAGGGGGATGTTAAACTGGCCACAAACAGATTGTTAACCTGTGCCTATCAAGGCACAAAAAACTCGTCACCAACAACACTGCAGGCTGCTCAGCAACTTGCTGAATCCCTTGGAGCCGGATTTCATCATTGGAGCATTCAGCAAGAGGTTGATACCTACACCCAAAAAATTGAAGAAGCACTTAACAGAAAAACAACCTGGGAAAAAGATGATATCAGCTTGCAGAACATTCAGGCGCGTGCACGTTCGCCTATTATCTGGATGCTGGCCAACATTAAACAAGCCATCTTACTCACTACATCCAATCGAAGTGAAGGCGATGTAGGGTATGCTACCATGGATGGTGATACGAGTGGTAGCCTCGCTCCTATTGCCGGGATTGATAAGATTACAATTTTACAATGGCTGAAATGGGCGGAGAACGAACTTGGGTATGTCGGTTTGCGTATAGTCAATTCTCTTCAACCAACTGCAGAACTACGGCCCCTGGAAAGAAACCAAACGGATGAGGATGATCTGATGCCCTATTCGATTTTGAATGCCATTGAACGTCATGCTGTATTTGAACGGAAATCTCCGGTTGAAGTATTTCAAGTCATGAAAATCCAACACCCGGATCACCAACAATTAAAACAACACATCAAAAAGTTCTTTAAACTTTGGGCAGCCAATCAATGGAAGCGTGAGCGGTTCGCACCCTCCTTTCACCTGGATGAACTCAATGTCGATCCGCGGACCTGGTGCAGGTTCCCGATCTTATCTTCAGGATTTGCAGAAGAGCTTGCACAACTGGAGACGATCTAATTTTTCAATTATTCAGCCAGATAATCAATTGTTTTTATATTTGCGGCTATGAATTTATTAAGCTACATCATTTGGAATGGCAGTCCCGAGATTTTTACAATTCCCATTCCTTTTTTGGATACACAAATTACCCTCCGGTGGTATGGACTTCTCTTTGCGTTAGGGTTCCTGGTCAGCCAGCAGATACTCTATTACATCTTCAAGAAAGAAGGAAAGCCGGAAAAAGATGTAGACACGCTTACCATTTATATGGTTATCGCCACCGTAATTGGTGCACGCCTGGGTCATGTGCTTTTTTATGAACCAGAGCGTTACCTATCCAATCCATTAGACATTCTAAAAATTTGGGAAGGTGGCTTAGCCAGCCACGGAGCAGCTGTTGGAATCTTATTTGCCCTATGGTTATATGCCCGTAAAAAAAATCCCGGGCAAAATTATTTACAAACCCTCGACCGTATTGTCATATTGGTTGCCTTAACAGGGGCACTCATTCGGTTAGGAAATTTTTATAATTCTGAAATCATTGGTAAACCTACTTACAACGATACCGGAGTGGTGTTTGCACGAAATGTAACCGAAGTACTCAAAGGCGATGAATCCATAAAGAAGGTGAGTTATGTTCAGCGTGACACAGTATCAACAGAAGAAGGATACAAACCCGTTAAAATTCTCCTTGAATTTGCACCTAGTCAACACAACACCTATGAATCCTACTCTGAATACATGGAAGGCCGGGTAAACTCATTATTATCCTATAACCCCTACGTACAGGAACATATTAGTCAGTCTGGCTACATTGACTATAAACTGAGTCAGGATGAAGCCGGTAATTACTTCGCCATCATTAATACCTACGCCATCCCCCGTTACCCTGCTCAACTTTACGAGTCAATCTCATGTCTCTTGCTTTTCCTCGTGTTATTCTGGATCTGGACGAAACATAAAATCAATCTGCCAGAAGGCAGACTTTTTGGAATCTTCCTTATTGTTTGCTTTGGTTTACGCTTTGTATACGAGTTTTTGAAAGAGAATCAAGTTGATTTTGAGAATAGTCTGCCGCTCAATATGGGGCAGATTCTTAGTATTCCATTAGTATTGTTAGGGGTGTATGTGCTCATTCGGTCATACAGTAAAGGAACACAAACCACTTAATTATTGATTACGTGTTGGATTTAAGAGGGAAGGATGCTGGCGACTATTTTCGGGTTACTATTTTTATTTTCATCTCATGGGCATCCATCCAACGATGCTCAAACATCCCTTGCTGCTCCTGATACAATAAAATTATCTGCACGAAACCGTTCGCAATCACGCGACTCGATCGGAAGATACCTGGAGGTTGACAGGATTTTAATTCTGGGAAACAAGCTTACCCGAAACACCATCATCCTCCGGGAATTGAGATTGAAAAAGGGTGATATCGTTAATGAGGTTGACTTGCCCTACATTCTTGAAAAGGACGAGCAAAAATTATTCAACCTGCATTTATTCCATACCGTGGACATGAGGGTGTTGGATCTCGCCAACGGAAAAATTGACATCCTGATTGAGGTGGACGAACGGTGGTACACCTTCCCGATTCCGATTTTTCAACTATCCGATCGAAATTTTAATGAATGGTGGGAAACGTATGATCATGATCTCAGTCGCGTGAACTACGGGGTGAAACTATACCAGTACAATTTATGGGGCAGAAACCACACCATGACCTTTATGGCGCAGTTTGGTTTTCAAAGAAGGTTTCAGCTACTTTATCGCGTCCCATACATCAACAAAAAACAAAAGCAAGGACTTGTGGTGGAGATGGATTTTATTGAAGCGAAAAATGTAGCAGACAGTACCATCGATCATAAGCTTGATTTTATCAAATCACCCGATGTCATCCGCCACACTCGTGGTATCGCCCTAACCTATACCCATCGGAACAACTTCTACATCTATCATAGTGTAAAGTACGAGTACCGGTTGACCACCATTGCCGATACCCTGTATCAACTCAATCCTAATTACCTCGACTCAAGAAAAAGACAGGAATTCGATGCCCTCACGTATGAGGTAAACTCTGACCACCGCGATGTGATGGCCTATCCGCTCAAAGGTTATAACTTTTCTCTTCGCTTTACTCAAATTGGAATTGGGTTACGGAACGACATCCAAAAGACCGAGGGCTCTGTAAGTTTTTCTGCCTTCGGAAAACTGAAAAATAATTTTTTCATCTCGAACCTGTCGTATCTGTATTTAAGTACCCCAGACAACCTACCCTATTATAATTATGCTGCCATGGGATACGGTAGGACATTCGTTCGCGGGCATGAAATTTATGTCATTGAGGGGCCACGTTATTTTCTTAATAAAACCACATTCAAAAAAAGAATATTCAACAGGGCGTGGGAAATGGAAAACTCGATTATTCCAAAATTCAACTATTTCCCATTGGCTATCTACCTGAAAACGTATACTGATTTCGGATACGTATATAATTACCCTGCCTACACAAAAAATGATGTAAACACGGCACTTTCCAACAAATTACTTGGCGGGGCTGGGTTCGGCATCGACTTTGTAACGGCATACGATTTTGTGATGCGCTTTGAATACACCTTCAATACCCAAAATGAAAGTGGCCTGTTCTTTCATTTAAAGAAGGAATTTTAAGATCATTAAGCCACCCCGGCCGGGAAACTTTCAACATTTCAAGGGCGATCATTATCTTGGTATATGCATATGCCCTATTACAGGATAGTGCTCTTCATAACCCTAGCAGCAAGCACGTTAACAAAAATTCATGCACAAAGCGTCTCTACGCAAATGGGTGCAAGAGTCAATGGCATCGGCTATGCTTCTGCAACCCTCTTCGATTCATGGGGCATTTTCAACAATGTAGCTGGAGTTGCCAAACTCAAGAGCAGTACCGCCACCTTTACTTATGATTTACGACCCTCCATTCCGGGTGCTAATCGAATGGCAGCCACGTTCTCATCACCACTAAAAATCGGTACCGTTAGTGCAGGGGTGTATCGCTTCGGTGATGACTTATACAATGAACATCTGATTAGTGCTGGATACAGTAGTCAGTTTGGTTTAGCAGCGTTGGGCGCTAGTGTAAACTATATTCAATATCGTGCAGAAGGATTTGGAAGTAAGGGTGTATTCAGTTTGAATTTGGGTGGCATTGCTGAGCTCACCCCTCAAATTTCGGTGGGTGCCTACATCCTCAACATCAATCAACCAAAAATTAGTGATGAGGAAAAACTACCTACAAAACTGGTTGCCGGAATAAGCTTCAACCCTACCGATAAAGTTTACATCGCCACGGAGATCGAAAAAGACCTGGAATACGATCCGATTTGGAAGATGGGGCTGGAATACAAATTCCATGAAAAATTCTGCGCCCGCACAGGATATAACCTAAATCCGAATTTGGCTTTTTTTGGCCTGGGATTTAAAACTAAAAAATTCGCGATCGATTACGCCTTGCAACACAGTACATCCTTAAACCTCAGTCACCAGGCTTCTGTAGCCTACCACTTCAACAACCCATGACCAGAAGGTTGACGATACTATTCATTGTTCTATGGGTCTCACACACTTTAGCAGCACAAGAGTATCCACGCAAGGAGGTTGACCTGGAAATTCTAGCCGATCAATTATTTGGATTCCAGGACCTCGATTTAAACTACGAGGAGTTGTATGAAAACATGGCTTTGCTACTTTCTAATCCGGTGAACGTGAATAAAGCGAATGCAGAAGAGCTACGATTTTTAAATCTCTTATCAGAATTCCAGGTACAAAACCTGATCCAATACCGAAAGGAGAACGGGGAATTTTTATCCGTGTATGAACTTCAGTCCGTACCAGGCTTTGACTTACCTGTTATTTACAAAATCATTCCCTTTATTACGGTAAGTGAAACAGCCAGAAATGATTCGTTCTGGAAACGTGTCCGGACAGAAGAAAATAATTATCTCATCCTTCGCTATGAAAGGACACTGGAAACAAAAGCAGGATTCAAAGAAAGTGCAAGTCCCGCAACACAATTCCGTGGGAATGAAGATGAACTCTATCTTCGATTCAGAACCAGCAGGCCTGGCGACTTCAGCATTGGCTTTACACTGGATAAAGATGCCGGTGAAAAGATCGATTGGAACTCAACCCAACGGCAATATGGATTTGACTTCAACTCCTTTCATGTTCAACTCATGAATAAGGGCAAACTTAAAAATTTAATCATTGGCGACTATCAAACCCAATTTGGGCAAGGACTGCAATTGGGTGGAAGTTTTGGATACGGAAAAGGATCTGAAACCGTACTCACCACACGAAGAAGCAATCTTGGTTTTTTACCGTACACTTCGGTAAATGAAACCGGAAATAAAAGAGGGGTCGCGATCACCTATGAACTATCACGATCATTGTTTCTATCTGCTTTTTACTCGAACGCGTGGCGCGATGCCACACTGGCAAATGACAGCAGCGAGGAAGTCTCTGCCTATTCATTTCAAACAACCGGTTTGCACCGGAATGAAAACGAACTGAATAATCGTCAGCAAATTCATGAACAGAATTATGGGGCCATATTGAACTACAAACAAAAATCAATCGATGGTGGTATTATTGTTAATCTATTGGATTATAATATTCCAGTAAATCGAAATCCACAACCCTACAATCAATTCGCATTTAAGGGAAGAAGCAGCTATAACGTGGGGGCATTTTTAAATTATACGTTACACAACTTTACCTTCTTCAGTGAAGTCGCTAAAACACTTGAACAAGGCACGGGAATAACCGCTGGGATTTTAGGAAGTGTTACCCCAAAACTGGATGTTACTCTCAATTTTCGAAATTACGCAAGAAATTTTGAAAGCCTGTATGCGAATGCTTTTGCAGAAAGTTCCTTACCTCAAAATGAGAGTGGATTATATTGGGGCTGGAAGTATAGTTGGAATAAAAAGTTTAGCGCCTCCGGGTATGCCGACCTTTTTCATTTTCCGTGGCTTCGCTACAGAAGCTATGCTCCCTCCGAAGGATATGAATGGCTCTTTCGATTCAACTACCAACCTTCTCGTCATGTAGTATTCTTTATTCAGGCACGCGAAGAGTCAAAAGTCAGAAACCTTTCAGCTGAGCAGGGTAACACCTATCAAACCGGAGAGGGTATTAAGAGAAACTATTGGATCAATTGCGATTACGGAGTAACGGATAAAATAAAACTAAAAACCAGGGCACAATTCAGCACCTTTGACTTCGAAGGTGTTTCAACGAAAGGAATGACATTATTACAAGATATTAGCATTGACTTGGGTCGATTAAATCTTATCGGCAGATATGCCCTGTTTGACACAGACGACTATGACAACCGGCAATATGTGTATGAACGCGAGGTGTGGCTGGCTTATGCATTGCCGGCATACTCCGGTGTTGGAATTCGAAATTATATATTAGCAGAATATTCCGTCTCTAAACAAGTAAGTGTATGGGTTCGTTTTGCCCACACGCGGTTTACCGATCGAAACGAAATCGGTTCGGGGGCAGATACCATTGAGGGGAACACCCGCAGTGATCTGCGGATTCAGGCAAGAATTAAATTTTAACGTATTCTTAACAACATTTTATGCATGCTGTCAATCAAATAACATCACAAGTGCTCCTGATTATGGCGATCGGTGTTATCCTGTGGTTAGTGATCATGAAGCTGATCTTTAGAAAAAAGAAGTGATTAACTGCGCTTTACACAGGTTAACCATCAATTATTTGGGTTCACTTGTTCCCTAAAACACGGTAAAAGCATTACTTTAGAGTTCTTAAAATTTAATAATTAACTATGAAAAAATCACTCGTATTCATGTTGGGCTTGCTTTCGGTTGCATTTGTCTCTTCTGCACAAGTCACAAAAAAAACACTTGAACTGCCAGAGTTTAAATCCATTTATGTAAACTCGAACTATACCGTTTATCTCAAACAAACCAATAAACAGGAAGTCATCGTAGAGGCACTTACTGAAATTTATGAACTCACCAATGTGGTTGTCGAGAACGGCATACTGATGATCAATGTAGAGCGCAAACCAGACAGCCCGAACAAGAGCGTGTGGGCAAAAATTGATGACATCAAGGTAAACCCGACCATGAAGGTATATGTGAGTATGAAAAATCTCACCGACCTTCAAGTCAATGGAGGTGGTAAAATAATTTCAGAAAACTCACTGGCGGCTTCCAACCTTAATTTATCGGTAAGCGGTAGTGGCAGTATGGACCTCGATATAAAAGGGGATGTGGTAAAAACAGAAGTTAGTGGCTCAGGTAAAATCGCATTGCGCGGATACGCGTCATCCATTGATGCCTTGGTGAGTGGTAGTGGAAGCCTTAATGCCTTTAGTTGCCCACTTGATGCTGCGAAAGTAAAAGTAAGTGGTTCAGGTGCCTGCGAATTAAATGTGACCACCACGATTGATGCTTTGGTGTTAGGTTCAGGAACGATAAAACACAAAGGAAATACGAAGAACACCACGAAGAAAATTTACGGCTCCGGTAGTGTAGATAGGGCATATTGATAGCAAAAAGCCAGTTTTTAGCCCATTTTATGCAAATCCGTGATTATCAGCATTAAATCATTTATTATTTCTACCTTTAACACGTTTAATTTCAAACTTATTAATTTATTACAATGAACATTTATGTTGCAAACATCCCTTTCAAAGCAACGGAAGACGAACTGAAGGGATTATTCGAAGAGTATGGTGAAGTTAGCTCCGCCAAAATTATTTTAGACAAGTTCACTCAACGTAGCCGTGGTTTCGGTTTTATTGAAATGAGTGACGATGCCGCAGCTCGTCAGGCGATCACTTCGCTGAACGGTGCTGATTTCATGGGTAAGAACCTCGTGGTAAACGAAGCTCGTCCTAAAACTGACGCCCCCCGCAGTGGCGGTGGAAACCGTGGTGGTGGTGGCGGATTCAACCGCAGAAGTTACAACAACGAATATTAATCGTAAGTAGCCTTTGAAGATTTAAGTCCTGACGTTTACGTCAGGACTTTTTTATTTTAACACCAACGTGTCTTTGACTAATCTCAACATGGGCTTGATGTTGATGGTAAATTTTCGTAAACTTTGTATAAACCAACCGAAATACGTTATGAGTGTTGTTACCGATGTCGAAAAATGGGGTAACTCTCACCGCCCCGGTTTCCTGGATATTTTCAGAATTGCATTAGGTATTTTTTTAACCTACAAGGGTCTGGATTTCATCACGCACATGGATGAACTGGAGATGACCACTTCCGGTGTGAACGTGGCGTTTGCCGGTGCTGCTCTTGCTCATTATGTGGTGTTCGCTCATATTCTTGGCGGGCCGCTTATTGCTTTCGGTTTGTTTACCCGCATCGTGAGCTTGATACAAATGCCGATACTGATTGGTGCAGTGATCTTTGTCAACTATCCGAAAGGTTTCTTATCCCTGGGAAATCACATGGAACTTGAAATCTCGGTGATTGTTTTAGTAGGGCTTGTTGTCTTTCTCATTTTTGGTGCAGGCAAGTATTCTATCGATGCCAAGCGAAGAAGAGAAGAGGCTACACACGCTGCCAGTTAACGATTAGGCTCTTTTTAATTCAATGATGGTTAACTCAGGTGGGATCCCTACCCGACCCGGGTAACCAATATACCCAAATCCGCGGTTCACATATAAGTACTGATTACCTTCCTGATACAAGTCGGCCCATTGCTTATATACGTATTGCGATGGGCTCCATTTAAATCCACCAATTTCTACACCAAATTGAAACCCGTGTGTGTGGCCGGCAAACATAACATCAATAGCGGGATATTTTGGACGCACCTGAGCATCCCAATGACTGGGGTCATGAGAAAGTAAAAGTTTAACAGCAGCATCTTCAACACCGCTGTATGCCACATCCAGTTTACCATATTTCGCAAAGCGACCACCTCCCCAATTTTCGTTTCCGAGAATGGCAATACGCTCACCATTTTGCTCAAGGTATCGGTGCTCGTTCAATAAAATATCAAAGCCTAATGTTTTGTGTGCTGTGATTAAATCCTGGAAGTTCTTTCTTTTTGCTTCAGCAGTTACCCATTGCTTGTAATCACCATAATCATGATTTCCGGTAATGGAATACACGCCTAAGGGTGCTTTAAGTTTGTTGAAGATTTCGATGTAGTCTTTTACTTCCTCCGTTTCATTATTTACCAAATCACCCGTAAAGAAAATCACATCGGGCTTTTCTTTCATCAACATTTCCACTCCACCCTGTACCGCAACTTTATTAAAGAAACTTCCGGAGTGAATATCAGAAATCTGGCCAATGCTTATGCCGTCAAAAGATTTTGGGAGATTAGGAAGATAGATGGTCTTTCTACGAATACGGTAGTCGTGGGCTCCGGAAATAATTCCATACGCCATAGCCGTAAACGGAACAGCAGCGGCAATCACCGCAGACTTGGTCAGAAATTCAGAACGAGTGATTGGAGTTCCTTCTGTGCTGCCTTCCGCTCCTTTATTAAAAAATTGAACAAGCCAACGCACGCCTCGCTGTAAGTCATCCATCAAAACAAAAAGAACAGCAAACAGCTTTGAAAAATAAGCCATGAAAACTCCCGTGAGTACCAGGTTACGCAACGTAGAGCCATACTTGTACGGATCGCCATAGTAATACCACAATATGGCTGCAGTGGTCAGTGCCGTAATGGCCCAAAAGCCATACCGAAAGAATGCTTTAAGAAAAACTGACCAATCCTTGCTAACAAAATATACTGCTTGAAAGACGTAATAGTCGATGAGCAGCAGGATGATCAACAAAATGAAAATACTCATGAGTTTATTCATATAAAAAGTCGTCTTCCTAGAGACGACTTTTTTTACCATTTATTTTATACCATCTACTAATTGGTTGATTGTAGATTAATGCCGGTTTTCCGTTTAATCCACAACATACCCTTCTCGGTTAACAAGTACATTACTGGCACCACCACCAGCGTGAGGAACGTGGCGAACGTTAATCCGAAAATGATCGTCCATGACAACGGTGCCCAGAACATTACGCTATCCCCACCCAGGTAGAAATCCGCATCGTACTCTCCGAAAAATTTTACAAAATCTATATTAATTCCAATCGCCAGGGGAATTAATCCCAGCACTGTGGTAATTGCCGTAAGCAATACCGGGCGTAAACGCGTTTTGCCAGCTTCTGAAATGGATTGAATTACTTCCTGTATGGTCAAATCCTTCCCTGTCTCCTCGCGCTTTCTCTTCTTTTTAAGCTCAACAAAATCCAAAAGTACTATCGCATTGTTTACCACCACACCGGCCAGGGAAATAATACCAATCATAGTCATGATAATCACAAACTCCATATTAAAGATCACCAACCCGAAAAACACACCGATGGTACTGAACAGCACGGAGGTCATAATAATCAGCGGAGAAGTCAGCTTGTTAAACTGGGCCACGATAATCAGAAAGATCAAAAACACGGCAAATAACAACGCACCCGAAAGGAATGACATCTCCTCGGCTTGCTTCTCCTGCTCACCTCCAAATTTAAAATCATATCCTGCTGGTAATTGAAAGTCTGCCAGGACAGTTTTGATTTGGTTATTCACTTCGGTGGGGTTATAGCCACCCAACACATTTGAATTTAAGGTGATCTGTCTCTTCAAATCCTTTCGTTTTACGGAACCATAGGTTGAACTCAACTCAGCCTTCGCTACTGCAGAGATGGGTACCTGAACGATATTACCATTCGTCTGGTCGCGATAGGTAATGCTCTTATTCATTAAAGCATCAACACTTTTACGATATTTATCATCCAGACGAAGTTGAACCTTGTAATCGTCTTCTCCCTCCTTATACGTTGAAATTTCCTTTCCAAATAAGGAGGTGCGCACTTCATTGGCCACTTTATAAGTTGAAAGACCAAACCTTCTGGCTTTCTCACGGTCAATCTCTACCAGTAACTCCGGTTTGCCTGTTTCCAAATCGATTTTAAGTCTTTCAATTCCGGGAATGTCTGCCTCATTGATGAAATTCTTCATCTTTTCGGCTTGCGTAATGAGTACTTCCAAATCATCACCCGTCAATTCAATACTAATTGCCTTTCCAACCGGAGGACCATCGGCATTCTTTTCAACGGTTACCGATACACCCGGGTATCCCCCTACTTCACTACGTACTTTCTCCATGACTTCCAAGGTGCTAATGCCACCACGGTACTTGAAGTCAACAAAGTTTACGGTAATTCGAGCTTTGTTGGGCAACTCGGCTTGTCCGATGCTCGACATATCATTAGGGTCACCGGTACCGGCTCCTACATTGGCAATGACAGACTCCACGGCTTGCTCATAAGGTGCGACAGAAGCGATTACTTTCTCTTCAATTTTTTGTGTGAAGGCATTGGTCTCTTCAATATCTGCACCTACAGGAAATTCAATAAAGACGTTAACGTATTTGGGTTCGCTGTCGGGAAAAAATAAAACCTTCGGTTGACGAATCCCCAACAGAACGATGGAGAAGATAAACAAACCAACGGTGCCCAAAAAAATCCAAATCGGATTTCTTCCACGAAGTGCAAAGTTGATGGTACGAACATAGGCATCCTCCAAGCGAGGCAGAAAACTTCCCTGAAAACGCTTTGATAAGGGTAGCAATACATAAACATTGAGGACCGTCAGCAATCCAAATACGATTAGCAAGTTTCCAAACCAGGTTACTTTCAGCAACAAAAAAATAACTCCTGCTCCAATGGCAATAACTACATTGCGCAACAAACCTTTGTGATTGTGAATAACTTCACTATCCAACTTCATGTAGCGCATGATAAATACGGGATTGATAACCAGGGCCACGAACAAAGAAGCTGCCAGTGATACTGCCAAGGTTATCGGCAAGTAACGCATAAACTGCCCCATAATACCCGGCCACATCATCAAGGGAATGAATGCTGCTACCGTTGTAGCAGTAGAGGAGATAATTGGAACGGCAACCTCTCCTACTCCCAGGCGCGTTGCATCCCACATCGAATATCCTTCTGAACGTAACCGGTAAATATTTTCAACCACCACAATTCCATTATCCACCAACATCCCCAACGCCATAATTAGTCCAAACAACACCATCATATTGATGGTCATTCCCATGGCCTGAAGAATAATGAACGTAAGGAACATAGACAAAGGAATAGCCATACCCACAAACATGGCATTTCGTGTACCGATGAAAAGTAATAAGACAATTACCACCACAATCACACCGGAGATAATGTTATTCTCCAGACTGCTCACCATTTCTTTAGTGAACGAGGATTGATCGTTGGTAATGCTAATTTTCAAATCTTTGGGAAATACATCCTTCCTTGCCTTGGCAAGAATAACATTGACTTTATCGGTGGCATGCAGCAGATTTTCACCGCTGCGCTTAACCACATCCAGCATTACTACAGGCTCTTTACGAAGACGCGCATAACTCACCGGCTCGATGTAATCAAACGATACCGTGGCCACATCTTTCAGGTATACAATATTGCCGTCCTCATTCTTAATAACAATCTCCTCCAGTTGTTTAGGGTCGGTAAACTCACCCACCACACGAATGGTTCGTCTCACACCGCCATCCAACACATTACCACCGGAAAGTGTAACGTTTTCGGCTGCCACTGCATTTTCAATATCTTCAAAATTGAGTTTCCGGGCTTCCAACTCAAACGGATTGACATTAATCTTGACTTCCTTATCATCAATTCCGCGTATTTCTACTTTCGATATTTCAGATACTTTTTCAATTTCATCCTCCAGGTACTCACCATATTTCTTCAACTCTTCCAAGGTGTAATTTCCTGCAAGGTTAATGTTCATGATGGGGAATTCTGAAAAATTAAGTTCAAACACGTTCGGATCAGCCGGCAAATCCTGAGGAAGCTCAGGCTTAGCGCGGTCCACCGCATCTTTCACTTTTGTCAGCGCTTCCTCGGTAGAAATCTTCGGATCGAATTCAACAATAATAGTGGAGTTATCCTGAACAGAAGTTGATTTGATATTATCTATTTCTGAAATGGTGTTTAGCTCCTTTTCTATTGGGCGGGTGACCAAATTCTCCATATCGATTGGAGAGTTTCCCGGGTAAGGCGTGCCAATGTAAACGATGGGTTGTTTAATTTCAGGGTAACTGTCTTTAGGCATGGAGATGTATGTACCCAATCCTATCACGACAATCATGGCCGTCAGAAACATCACCATCGTTCCGTTCTTCAACGAAAAAGTGGTGAGCCCAAACTCTTTATCTACTTTGTGGCCTTCAGACTTGTTGGTTATTTCGCTCATAGTAAAATCTTAATTTTTTGCTACAGCAGTTATGGGTTCTTCACTTTTGGCAACCGTAATTTCTGCTCCATCGGTTACATCACGAAAACCTTCTCCAACAATGGTTTCATCACCGGTGAGCCCTTCCAATATTTCGGTATTACCCGAATATGAAATACCCGGACGCACATAAGCTTTTCTGGCAACCGTTGCCCCTGCTTTGGTTTCAACGATGTACACATACTGCCCTTGATTGTCACGCTGAATTAATTTGGTGGGAATTGAAAATGAATTCGTACTCACGTAATCGCGAAGTGTCAGAACAGTTACCTGATTGGGATGTACTGCCAACCCAGGGGTTAGTTTCACTTCAATTTCAAACGTACGATTCTCGGGATTAATCACTTGCCCAACTGCGCTGATCGTAGTGCTTACTTTTTTGTCCAGTGAAGTAAGGTATACTTCAACTTTATCGTTTTGCTTAAACTTACCAGCAAACTCCTCTGATACGTCCGCTTTGATGTAGAGATCCTCTGAGTTTACCATTCTCACCAAGGGAAGTCCTGGAGCGGCCATCTCTCCTTCCAGCGCATCCACTTTATCTACTGTTCCACTAAACGGAGCAGAAATTACCATCTGTGCTAATTGGGCGTTGGTTGCAGCAATTCTATTCTCTAATGATTGCTTGTTATTCTTCGCCTGAAGGTATTGCACTTCAGTCCCAATTTTTTGATTCCAAAGTTTTTCCTGCTTTTCATAAATTGTCTTGGCCAATTCATAGGAGCTCTTCAGTTCCGCCAGCGTATTACGAAGAACATCGGCATTCAAACTCACCAGGGTTTGACCTTTTGTTACCCGTTGACCTTCTCTCACGTAGACACGTTCAATTTCACCGCCAGTCTGCGCACTCAGTGTTACGTTTCTGCGCGAGGCTACTGATCCACGTACCTCGATATAATGTTCGAATGGCTTCCGATCAATTTTAACAGGCGCTATGAGTACTGAGTTTGTATTCTTTAAAAAGGTAGAATCCTTCAGACTGATTTCCTTTTCAAGATCTGAAATCTTTGCTTTCAACTCAGCGAGTTCCTTTCTCGCAGTTTCAAGCTCTGCCTTTTTTGCGTCAACATCGTTTGCGGGTTGCGAAGTGCAGGCCGAAATAACAATGGTTAAAATAAGGGGTATATACTTAGTTGTCATAGAGGGTAATATTTCAATTGGTTGATTTATTTAATTTTCCATAAGCCTTCTCCAATTCCACTGTGGAGATCAAGGCATCATACAAAGCTGAAAAGTAGTTGGTTTGTGCCTCTTTGTAGGAAGCATCGGCATCAATCACTTCAATGTTAGATCCAACACCTTGTTGATATTTGATAACCGTAACATTATAAACTTCTTCAGCCAACTTCATGTTCTCCTCCTGTGCCTTTAAAGCATCCAGGTTATTAGCAAATTGCAGGCTGCTTTGCTCTTGCTCCAGATTAATCTGATTTTTAACTAATTCTTGTGAGAACTCAATCTGATCCAGTTGGAATTTCTTCTGCTGAATTTGCTTACTCTTGCGAAGTCCATCGAAAATGGGAACATTTAGTTTAATACCAAATGCGCCTAGGGTCTTCCAGTTTTCTCCGAACGAAACGAAGTTGCTGAATACAGAGGTACCATAGCTTGCACCATAATTACCATAAAAATCAAGGGTTGGCAGATATTGAACTTTTGTATTCTTTATATCGAGTTCAACCAGTGCCTTATTCGTCTCCAACTTGCTAAACTCAATTCGGTCACTAAAGTTAAATCCTGACTTATAATCCTCATTCAACACTTCAAACTTTATCGTTTGAAGATTATCGGTTAAGGTAATCGTGTTGCTAATCGGCATACCCATCTGAAACTTGAGCAGCTTCATACTTACCTCAAGTGCCGTACTGGATGTTTTAATAGCCTGAGAAATGTTATTAAACTGAACTTGAACTCGGTTTACGTCAATCTTTTCTGCAAAGCCACCCTCATACATCAATCGGGTTTCGCGCAATAAGGAATCTAATCGTTGGTAGTTCTTCTGCACCAAGGCATCCCGCTCCTGATACACCAAAACAGAATAGTAGGCCTTCTTGATGGCCGCCAGCATGTCAACTTCAGTTTGAATTAAGTCCTTTCTTGATAACTCTGTATACGTTTTAGCGGCCTTTAATCCAACAAAATAAGATCCGCTGAAAATCATCTGATTCAAGTCAATAGACGCTCTTCCGGTATATGTAGTACCAAATTGAACTGGTGCTAATTCTCCCTCAGGTGCGTTAGGGTCAAATATCTGGGCAGGAACAAACGTTGTTGGAATGAGATAGTTATTCCCCAAATCAGCATTCGCAGTAATTTGTGGAAGTCCGCTGGATATGTATTCGCCTACCTTAGCTTCAGACATGTCAACACCTGACTTAGCACTTTTAATACTGGGATTATTTTCCATTGCATAATCAATGCACTGCTGTAAGGTCATCTGCTGCTGACTAAAGCTGACCTGAGCAATGAATAGCACGGCTATTATTAGTAAACAATTCTTCATAAAACGGTATAGGGTTGATGGTTGATTTCCTTGTATTTCAAATAAAGTTTCTTTCCTTTTTCAGTCACCACGCCAAAAACGAAGTGGTCAAAAATTTGTCCTTGTACCTCTGATAATTTGAATCGCTCGCGTGGAAAAATTTCCTGGCTGAATGCAATTTGAATTAATTCAATCCGCACGGCCGCCATAATCTCAGGATTAATATCGGTGCGAATGTATCCGTCTTCCATGCCTTGTTTTAGGTTTCTCACTACCGAATCCCGGATGAATACATTCTTATAGTCTAACCAAACACTCCATGCTTTCGGATGGAATTTTTGAATATCATACAGCAAAACAGGATTCATGTCCTCCATATCCTTCTTCAAGCATGCCGATAAGCGCGCCAGCTCTTCAATGGAATTAGCCGAATTAATCTTTAGATCATCAAACTGTTTGGAGCTCCTTTCCAGGTGAGATTTTGATACCATCATCACCAGATCCTCCTTATCTGCGAAATGCTGATAGAGTGTTTTCTTGGAAACCCCCAGGTGTCGCGCGATGTCATCCATCGAAATGCTGCGTACCCCGTACTTCATAAACAAGTCCTCGGCACCTCGTAAAATCTTCTCTCGGTTGTCTATTTCTTCCATAATGGGCGCAAAACTAAGGAAACTATTAACATAACAAAAGTTTCCTACGTTTCCTTGAACGCCTAAAGCCGCATTAGGTTTAGGTTTTTAGTTAAAATTTTTGTGATTTTTTAGCGAGTAGCCAATTCAAACGTTTGAATCGCCTGAATTAGCCTTTGAAGCATCCGGTGCATGGTAACACCATTTCTCTTTCATCTTCTGCTTAAACCGCTCCCGATCCTCCGGATTCATTGATGCCCATTTCTCTTTCCAGTAGGGTCTCCAGGGTCCACCATGACGATGACCGCAATGACATCCCCTTCCAAATCCCCAAAAAAGAATCTTGGAAAGCACCAGCAACCCGATGGCCTGCCAGAACGAAATGACCGGACCTGAAAATAACGCTGGTACCAACCAGTTCCATAAATACATGGTACCCATTCCAAACCCTATGGCAACACCAATGACAATCAGTATGCCAATCAATATCTTACCGATCCAAATTCCACGTTTCATAATTCAAAATTTTAATGTCTAGTATCTTATTGTCCGAAAACATCATTGTAAAAACTTTGCAATCGCTTTCGCAGCGCCAGAATTGCATATCGCTTTCGCGATAACAAGGTGTTAATCGATACCCTGGTTTCTTCTGCAATCTCCCGAAAGCCTCGCTCCTCGATTTCATTCAAGATGAAAATCTCGCGTTGCTCAGCCGGGAGTTCCGCTAAGGCTTCTGTGATTTCATCCCATATGGCTTCCCTCAACAAACCAGACTCGGGTGAATTATCCAAATCAGGTAATATCTCCTGAAGCGTTAGCGGAGCGTCATCATCTGTACCGGCAAGCAATTCAAAGTCAGCCCGTTTCGGTCTTGCTGAATCCCTGCGGTACCGGTCGATAATCTTATTTCTGGCTACACTATAAAGCCACGAAGTGACCCGGTCAAGCGACTCAATGGTCTCAAAACCAGCGACAAACTGATAAAACACATCCTGCAGGATATCTTCTGCCTCCTCCATCGTGGACACACGACTACGGATAAACCCGAGAAGTTTGTCTTTTTCCTTCAGGAAGGTGCTCTGCTTAATTTCTTGCATGGCCAGATCCATCAGCCGCATCGTTTAATGGCATAGTCGACAAGGAGTGATGGTTTATTTTAAAACAAAGTAGGTATTTTTCAAGGGGACAATTCAAAGCCATTAACGTTTGCTTTTATTTGTAGTTGTAACCCATTCCTATGGATGAGATGTTCATTACGTACAAAGAGGCCACTCTTCACTTCCATAAATCCGGGAATGGTAAATACGTTTTATTGGGATTTCACGGCTTTGGACAGGATCGTAGGGCATTTGAACGTCTTGAGCATAATGAACATTATACCCTTTTCCTCTTTGATATTTTTTTCCACGGAAAGAGTGAATGGAGAAACGGAGAAGAACCTTTAGAGAAATCCTTTTGGAATGAGTTAATGACTGAGTTGTTTACTAAATACAAGATTGATCGATTTAGTTTGTTAGGATTTAGTATGGGCGGAAAATTCGTGTTGGCAACGTTAGAAGCATTTCCTCATAAAATAGACTCTGTATTCTTATTGGCACCAGATGGCATTAAGACCAGCCTCTGGTATAGTTTAGCGACATACCCCTTTATCGTTCGGAAGTTTTTCAAAAGTATGATCACAAGACCGGGACGATTTGAACAGCTTGCCAGGCTGACCAGCAAAATCGGATTCATTGATAATAGCATGCTTCGCTTTGTAGAACTTCAGATGAATACGGAAGTGAAACGTAAGCAAGTATATCTTTCATGGGTGGTATTTCGACACTTGAAATTTAATATGAACAGAATTGCCAATATCATAAACACCAACAACATCCAATTAACCATTGTTATTGGTCAATATGACAAGATCATTAGGGTTCGTGATATGAATAGACTACTGAAAAAGGTAAGGCACTATTCTCTACACACTCCTCAAACCGGGCATACCGGAATTCTCTCCAGAATTGATCATATCCTGATTAGTTCATCCCAAAATGATATCCAACGCTAAAGGCAATCGGTAGAGGTTCGGTAACATCATACCCAATATCTTTAAGCCTGTCAATATCATCCGAGAACTCACTGGAACGCAACGGTAAAAGAATTTCAAAATTCCAGAAATTACCGGAGTTCCCTCTTGTTTTCACTTCCACGCCAAAGCTAAAAGACGCTCCATAATACGTCTCGCTGTCTTCATCACCACCTTCTACCTTGATTACACCATTATACCCATACATGGCACCAAGGGTTGGAGTTACTTTTTTTGCTGGGTTGAACTTGTAGGTTACCCCACCATTAAACCCAACCCCAACAAGGTTGTAGCCCGCGGCCACAAAAAGGCCAAACTTCTGAACGGGCATATAGGTAAATCGTCCACCAAACCCTCCATAATCTATTCCGGCTCCTAACCCGATATTTTTATCAGGATTCTCCGCAGTGACCTCCTGCGCCCGAAGTGTACAACACATGGTACACACGAAAAGAATAAGTATTAATTTTTTCATAATGCCTGATGTTTTTGGGAAGGTAAAGCCCAAAGGGAATTAAACAAATGACGAATGATTTAATGCTTAAAAATTGTTAAAAAAAGATCAATCCATTGTACTTTTGAGTATCCGTTATTAGCCACTTTCTCCAATGATCTTATTCTTTCGTGGAAACACCAACATGGTTTACGCTGTTGGTTCGCAGCACCCTTTGCAAACCATTGATATCCAAAAACTTATCTGGTTATTAGGTGATGCTAAGCCACTTCTAGAAAAGACTTTGCCCGGGCATTTTGTTGGCCCCCGTAAGGAAATGATCACACCCTGGAGTACGAATGCAGTAGAGATCACCCAAACCATGGGCATTCAGGGCATCATTCGTATTGAAGAATTCACAGAAGTACAGAATTCTAGTGCATCGCACGACAGGATGCTCCAGCATCTGTACAACGGATTGGATCAAGAGCTTTTTACAATTCACCACACTCCAGAACCTATTATGGAAGTGGACGATATTGCTGCCTTTAGTGAGAAAGAAGGGTTAGCCTTAAGTCAGGAAGAAGTAGAGTATTTAAATGATGTACGGTGGCAACTGGGCCGTAAGCTAACCGATAGTGAAGTGTTTGGATTCTCACAGGTCAATAGCGAGCACTGCCGCCACAAAATTTTCAATGGTACATTCATTATCGATGGAAAGGAAAAAGAATCAACACTCTTTCAACTGATTAAAAGAACATCAAAAGAAAATCACAACTACATCGTTTCAGCATACAAGGATAATGTGGCCTTTATAAAAGGTCCACGGGTAGAACAATTTGCTCCTGCACGACAGGATGTACCGGATTATTTTAAAGTTGAAGACTTCGATTCTGTAATTTCGCTAAAGGCGGAAACACACAATTTCCCAACCACAGTTGAACCCTTTAATGGCGCAGCTACCGGTGGAGGCGGAGAAATCAGAGACCGCCTGGCGGGTGGAAAAGGATCATTGCCTCTGGCTGGAACGGCAGTCTATATCACCTCCTATCCAAGACTGGAAAACGGTAGACCTTGGGAAAAAAAGTTTGAAGCCAGAAAATGGCTCTATCAAACTCCCGCAGAAATTCTCATCAAAGCTTCGGATGGAGCAAGTGACTTTGGAAATAAATTCGGGCAGCCACTCATTTGCGGAAGCATACTGACCTTCGAACATATCGAGAACACTAAAAAATTCGGCTTCGATAAAGTTATTATGCTGGCCGGAGGAATTGGCTTTGGCAAGGAGAAGGACAGCAAGAAAGAAAGCTTGAAGCCTGGTGATAAAATTGTGATGCTGGGTGGCGATAATTATCGCATTGGTATGGGTGGTGGTGCAGTATCATCAGTAGCAACGGGTGAGTTTGGAAATGCCATTGAGTTAAATGCCATCCAGAGATCTAATCCGGAGATGCAAAAACGGGTGATGAATGCCATTCGCGCCATGGTAGAGTCATCCGAGAATCCTATTGTCAGTATCCACGATCATGGTGCCGGTGGCCACTTGAATTGTTTTAGTGAACTGTTGGAAGAAACCGGTGGCACGATAGAAATTGATAAACTTCCTGTGGGTGACCCTACCCTTTCGGCTAAAGAAATCATCAGCAATGAATCGCAGGAGCGCATGGGTATTGCCATTCACGAAAAAGATGTGGAGATATTAAGACGTGTTTCAGAACGTGAACGTGCACCGATCTATGTAGTGGGTACTGCCACGGGTGATCATAAATTAAAATTCACGCAATCGAATAAAAGTCTCTCCCCCGTTGATCTTGAAGTAAAACATCTATTTGGTTCATCTCCCAAAACCATCCTGACGGATTCTTCAGCCCCTTCAACGTTTGCTGAAATCAGCTATGATGTTGCTAACATAAAAGAGTACCTCCAACAGGTGCTTCAACTGGAGGCTGTGGCGTGTAAAGATTGGCTCACCAATAAAGTCGATCGATCGGTAAGTGGAAAAGTGGCCACACAACAAACATGTGGACCCATACAATGTCCGCTGAACAATGTATCCGTCATGGCGATTGACTTTTTGAGTAACAAAGGAATCGCTACCGCGATTGGTCATGCACCCGGTGCAGCATTAGTAGATGCAGCCGCAGGAAGTCAGCTGGCCATTGCTGAAGCATTGACAAATCTCGTATGGGCTCCACTTACACATAGCCTAAAAGGGGTTTCCTTAAGTGCCAACTGGATGTGGCCGGCAAAGAATGAAGGAGAGAATGCCAGGCTTTACAATGCAGTGGAGGCGGTAAGCAATTTTGCCATTCAACTCGGTATTAATATTCCTACCGGAAAGGATTCCCTTTCCATGACTCAAAAGTATCCTCAGGGAGACGTGGTGTATTCACCTGGAACGGTGATCATTTCTGCGGTGGCAGAAGTGAGTGATATTCGAAAGACGGTGTCGCCTGCATTGGAACCCATGATCGGATCAAGTTTACTCTATATTGATTTTTCAAAAGATGAATTAAAACTTGGCGGTAGCAGTTTTGCACAAGTGGTAAATGCTTTAGGAAAAAATGCTCCTTCCATAAAGGATGCAGCTTATTTCAAAACATGTTTCAATACCCTGCAGGAACTGATTAGCAAAAATCTAATTCTTGCCGGACATGATATCTCCTCCGGTGGATTAGTGACTACGTTATTAGAGATGTGCTTCCCGGTTCCCAATATCGGATTAAGCGTTGATGTTAGTGACCAGGGGAATGATCTTGTCAAAATACTTTTTAGTGAAAACCCAGGGGTTGTCATTCAGGTGAGTGACGTGAAGGTGGTAACAGAAGTGCTCACCAAGCAAAACGTTGCATTCAAAAACATAGGAAAAGTAACAAATGAAAGAACGTTAACAATTAACAATTTACAATTATCCATTGATGGTTTAAGAGATATCTGGTTTCATACCTCCTACTTGCTTGATGGCATTCAACGTACGAAAGGACACGCGGAGAAGAGAAAAGAAAACTATTCGAAGCAAGTGTTGGAGTACAAGTTCCAGTCAACATTTGATGGAAAGTTCTCTACCTATGGTATTGATCCCAACCGCAGAACACCATCTGGAATTAAGGCGGCCATCATCCGTGAAAAGGGTGTGAACGGTGATCGTGAAATGGCTTATGCACTGTACCTCGCAGGCTTTGATGTTAAGGATGTTCATATGACCGATTTGGTGAGCGGACGTGAAGACTTGTCGGAAGTAAACATGATTGTTTTCGTGGGCGGGTTTTCTAACTCTGATGTACTTGGTTCAGCAAAAGGTTGGGCAGGCGCTTTCCTTTATAATCCTAAAGCAAAAGCCGCACTCGATAATTTTTATACTCGCAAGGATACATTAAGTCTTGGCGTATGCAACGGCTGTCAACTGATGATGGAACTCGGCCTCGTGTACCGCGACATGGAAATGAGTCGTCATCCAAAAATGCACCACAACGGTTCGGGTAAGTTTGAATCCACTTTTGTGAACGTGACCATACCCAAAAACAATTCCGTGATGTTAAAATCCTACGAAGGAACACGACTTGGTGTATGGTTAGCCCATGGCGAAGGAATGTTCAAACTACCCGGTAACCAAAATCAATATAAGGTTGCTGCCACTTACACGTATCCCGAATATCCGGGAAACCCGAATGATTCTGATTTTGCGGTTGCTGCTTTACATTCAGAGGATGGTCGTCACCTGGCCATCATGCCGCACATTGAACGTTCACTCTTTGCCTGGAATTGGCCCTACTACCCGGCCGCCAAACAACTCCATGAAGTATCTCCATGGATTGAAGCGTTTGTAAATGCAAGGGAGTGGGTGAAGCAGAATAAAATGTGATATACAGTGGAAAAAAAGTTTACTTCTTACTTTAAAAATCCCGATCAAGATAAAAAATGGTTTAACAACTGGGTTTCAGATCTTGAAAAACTGAATGACAAAAAGTACCACAGAATTGAAGTAAACACAGCATTAGGCAAGACCCATATCTGGGGCCGTAATGTGGATCGCAGCGATTTAGAAACTTTAGTAATTTTTCCGGGTGCCCGCACTACTGTACTATTTTGGGATTTTGACAACGGACTGAAGGAACTTGAAAAGCATTTCAGAATTTTCATGGTGGAGACGAACGGTCTCCCCAATTTAAGTGACGGTGCTACGCCCGACATTCATTCCCCTGGATATGGTGAATGGGCTTCTGAAGTTTTTGATCAATTAAAAATAGATCAAGCCTTCATTGCCGGAGCCTCATTTGGCGGTTTGATCTGCATGAAACTCTGTCAAGTGAGTCCATCGAAAGTCAAGGCAGTATTTTTATTAAATCCGGGTTGCCTCCAACCCTTCTCATTATCGCTTAAAAATCTGTATTACAACCTCCTCCCCATTTTTTCACCCACTCGCAAAAATGTCTTAACATTTTTAGAAAAAGCTGTGTTTTGCAAACCCCATCATAGATTGTCACCGGCTTCTGAAAAATTGATTATTGACTATGAGGTGTTTGCATTAACACGATTCAAGGACAACACGCAGAAGCCCTATTCTATGGGCAACGAATTAAACGATATACATACTTCTACTTACCTGATTGTAGGTGATCAGGATTTATTGTTTCCGTCTCAGAAATCTATCGAGAATGCTAAAAAGCATATCAAAACCTTAAAAGAAGTAGTTGTTCTTCCTAACGTTGGGCATGGAATTGAAACACATAAAAAAGCAATTCAAATTATTCTTGAAAGAATCAAAACACATTAACAAATAGAGACACTATGAAACTTACTGCCCGTAACACCCATCGCGACATTGCGTATTTTTTTCTTGGATTGATTATCGCATTTGCCTTCTCTGGCATTTTCCTCAATCATCGCCAGCAAATGAGCCCCAGACGCTATACGTATGAAATTAAACCAATCACCATAGCACCTGTCGTTAAGGACTCCGTCAATGATGCCTACATTGAAAAATTTACATCCTCCAACAACATTAACGATGCCCTCAGAAGATTTCAGGTTAACGAAAACTCCCTTCGCATTTCCTATGCCTCAAACGATGTTGAGATTGATTTACAAAGTGGTGAGGGTAAAATCACAACCTATAAAACTATCCCTGTGCTGGGCCAGATGACACAACTACACGTGGATACCAGTAAGTGGTGGATTTACTATTCCGATGCATTTGGAATTGCTATGTTGGTAATTGCAGTCACTGGAATGTTTATTGAAAAGGGGAAGAACAGTTTTAGAAGCAGAGGCTGGAAGCTTGCCCTGCTAGGGCTCATTTTCCCTCTGATATTCCTCTTTCTTCTTTCATAATAAAACTAAAATTAATGCGTAGAAGGTTCTAAAACCTTTGTATTGACCTTCATAAACTCAAATCCTGGGAACCTTCCTTGCTGAAACGGGGTATTTACGTTAACTTTTGTCTGTAAAACCCTGGACTATGAAGAGATTCTATGCTCCATTTATTGCAATCGTTCTGTTAAGTTCCTGCCTTGGTTATAAGGAGTTACCCGTTGAGTATGATTACAGCTACAAGGGGAATTTCAAGAAATATCGAACCTTCGATATCATGAGGCCTACCGGAGTACAGGATTCAACCATGACGAATACGGTCATTGAAAAGTCTATACTATCCCGAATGAAATTTTTGGGGTACAAGCAATCTGAAAATAAACCTCACCTGCTGGTATGTTTTAAAATGTTCCCCGATAGTTTAACATTTAACGGGTATAACCAGCCAGAAATTGAACAATGGATGGCGACTCAAGATGATAATTTGGATTATGATCCGAAAAAGTTAGAGCTAAAGACAGGAACCCTCCTCATCCAGCTTTTTGACAGGCGTCAGAATCGTTCAATCTGGCAGGGCTATTCCACAGCTCTGTATGGGTCAATTAATTTTGAGGATAACCGGAACCTTCGAAACGCTGTAATTTCAATCCTGGATAAATACCGGTTCTGGGCTGAGGGATTTATTGAAGGGGCCGGAACAAATCCCACCGAGATGAGCAATGAACCTTAGTCGGTGAAAATTCCCTAGGAAGGCCTCAAATTCATTACAAAATTCAGAGACTGAGGTCGTTTTTTATCAAAAAACTTCTACTTTTGCAGACCCAAAAATGTGGTTTTCCACGCAATGGGCACGGATTGTCCTATGGTGTAACTGGCAACACGTCTGATTTTGGTTCAGAAGAGTCTAGGTTCGACCCCTAGTAGGACAACAATAAGTTCAAAATCCCGTCTTGAAGACGGGATTTTAGTTGATTTAAATCCCATGGCGGTAAAAATTTTTAGCGGTCGCGCAACCACTTACCTGGCAGAGAAAATCGCTCATGCCTATGGCGAGTCATTGGGAGAGGTTAACTATCAACAGTTTAGTGACGGGGAAATGTCCCCCTTTATCGCAGAGTCCGTTCGGGGTCATGAAGTCTTCATTATTCAGTCTACCATCCCGCCTTCTGATAATTTGATGGAGCTCTTGTTGATGGTGGATGCCGCCAAACGCGCCAGCGCCTCTAGTGTGAACGTGGTCATTCCTTATTTTGGATATGCCCGCCAAGACAGAAAAGATAAACCCAGGGTTTCAATAGGTGCCAAGTTGATTGCTAACCTGCTTTCGGCTGCTGGTACAGATCGTATTATGGCCTGTGACTTACATGCAGACCAAATCCAGGGGTTCTTTGACATCCCGGTAGATCACCTGGATGGAGCCTACATTTTTGTTCCCTATCTCAAATCACTCGGCCTGGCCAACATTATGTTTGCCTCACCGGATGTGGGTGGCATTAAACGCGCAAGGAGCTTTGCGAAGTTTTTCAATGCAGAACTTGCCGTCTGCGATAAGTATCGCAAAGAAGCCAACAAGGTTGAGTCCATGCGACTGATCGGTGACGTAGATGGAAAAGATGTGATATTGGTTGATGACCTGGTGGATACTGCAGGAACCATCTGTAAGGCTGCAGCTTTACTAAAAGAAAAAGGCGCCAGTTCGGTAAGAGCGGTGTGTACGCATCCTGTGCTTTCCGGTAAAGCCTATGAAAACATTGAGGGATCCGTACTGGAGGAGATTGTGGTTTCGGATACGATTCCCCTCAAGCAAAAGGCTCCTAAAATCAGAGTGTTGTCGGTATCTGATTTATTTGCTAAAGCGATTCGTAAGATTCATGATCACGAATCCATCAGTTCATTATTTATTCGTTTATAATTTTTAACTAAAACCATAAAGTAAGTATGAAAACCATCGAGATTGTAGGGTATAAAAGAGCGAATCTCGGCAAGTCTCAATCTCAGCAACTGAGAAATGAAGGCTATGTCCCCTGTGTAGTGTATGGCGGAAACGAGCAAGTGCATTTTTATGCACCCATGATTCTCTTCCGCGACCTGGTCTATACCAACGAAGCACACTTTGTTCACCTTAACATTGAAGGCGAAGAGAGTCAAGCGATTCTTCAGGAGATTCAATTTCACCCCGTAAGTGAAATTATCCTTCATGCAGATTTCTTGAAAATTTCGGAAGACCGTAAAGTAAAAATGAGCATCCCTACGCGTCTGGTAGGTAAGGCTCCAGGTGTTGATAAGGGGGGTGCCTTGGTTAGAAAGAAAGCTACCCTTACCGTGTATGGCTTTCCGAAAGACATGCCTGATCATATCGATGTGGATGTTTCCACATTGGACTTCCACCATGCTATCAAGGTATCGGATATGAAAATTGCGGGATTGGAATTCGTTGATCCTAAGCAAGCTGCGATTGCAGCCGTTGAAGTTCCGCGTGCCGCTAAGTTGGCTGCTGAAGATGCCGCTAAAGCTGCTGAAACCGCTGCCGCTGCTCCTGCTGAGGGTGCTGCTCCTGCTGCCGGTGCTGCTGGTGCCGCTCCTGCTGCCGGTGCTGATGCGAAGAAAGCTGAAGCCCCTAAGAAGGACGAAGGCAAGAAATAGTCTTAATTTGAAGATGCTTCAATTTGATCCCGATAATTATCGGGATGAAAATTGAAGACCTGTTAAAAAAACCTTCCGGAACGGGAGGTTTTTTTATGTCTTATTAAATCCAATCTTCAAATTGACTAATTTTCAAATCTTCAAATTAACATGAAATACCTGATCGCTGGACTTGGTAACATCGGACCGGAATATGAATTAACCCGGCACAACATCGGCTTTCTGGTGTTAGACAGGCTGGCGGATGAACACAAACTCACGTTTGAACTGTCACGCCACGCAGAAAAGGCGGAGCTAAAATATAAAGGAAGACAACTTCACCTGATCAAGCCTACCACCTATATGAACCTGAGCGGAAAAGCAGTTGCCTACTGGCTCCAGGAACTCAACATCCCAAAAGAAAATCTGGTGGTGGTGGTGGATGACCTCGCGCTGCCTTTTGGAACATTACGCATGCGAACTAAGGGAAGCTCAGCCGGACATAACGGATTAAAAAACCTTGAACAACTTCTTGGAGGGCAAGACTATGCACGGCTCAGATTTGGGATAGGAGACGAATTTCACAAAGGGCAACAAATCGATTATGTGTTGAGTAACTTCTCTAAAAAAGAATTTGAAGAGTTACCGCCTCTCATGGATAAAGCCAGTGAAATGATTTTCTCATTTTGCACTATGGGTGCGGCCCGAACGATGAGTCTTTATAATAGTTAACTAATTATCATTAACTCACCACCGAACCGGGATTAACCACTTCATTGGGTTGAAGCAATCTCAATTTTCCATTGGAGTCCTCGGCCATTAATACCATCCCTTGTGATTCTAAACCCATCATTTTCCGGGGGGCAAGATTGGCAATAAGGGTCACCTGCTTCCCCACCATCTCTTCAGGAGCATAATGTTGGGCAATGCCGCTTAATACCGTACGTTGATCAACCCCTGTATCGATCGTAAGTTTCAAAAGTTTATTGGACTTCTCCATGCGTTCCGCGGCTAAAACTTTTCCCACCCGAATGTCCAGTTTACTAAAATCATCGATGGTGATTTCTGGTTTTAATGGCTTTATAGCTTGCTCGGAAGTTGTTTCCATAGTTGTACCCGGAGGTGTCTTTTTAAGTTTTGCGACTTGCTTTTCGATCTCTTCGTCTTCAATGTTCCTGAACAACAACTCAGGTTTGCCGAGGATATGATGTTGCGGAACCGTATCAATAAGTTGTTCTTTTTTCCAGAATACATTCCAGTTGGTATCTACTGAAGCGCTATTTAACTGCTGACGAATGTTCTTGGCTGTATCCGGTAAAAAGGGTTCACACGCAATCGCCAGGTTACCCACAATGGTAATGGCATAGTTTAAAATGCACCCTACTGCCTCCATATCCTCCTTAGCTAACTTCCATGGTTCAGTTTCAGCTAAAAACTTATTACCGATCCGCGCCAGATTCATCATGTGAAATTGCGCTTCCCTGAATCGAAATCCATTCAACGAAGCAATCATCTCCTTCACCGATACATTCAAATCGGCATGAGCCTGATGATAGATACTTAGTATTCTTTTCCGTCTATCATCCGTACCGGGCAATTCGTGAGAAGAAGGAACCTTACTCTCAAAATACTTGGAAGTGAGCACCATCACCCGGTTTACAAAATTTCCAAGAATAGACACCAACTCACTATTAACTTTCTGCTGATAGTCCCTCCAGGTAAAGTCTGCATCCTTTGTTTCTGGTGAAATCGAAGTTAGCACGTAGCGAAGTTCGTCCCTTCTGCCCGGGAAATCCACCAGGTATTCATGTAACCAAACGGCATGGTTTCGCGAAGTGGAAATTTTATCGCCTTCCAGGTTCAGAAATTCATTGGCCGGTACGTTATCCGGAAGGATGAAACTTCCTTCGGCCTTGAGCATGGCAGGAAAAATGATGCAATGAAAAACGATATTGTCTTTGCCAATAAAATGGATCAGTCGAGTATCCTTATCCTTCCAGTATTTCTCCCAATCTTTACCCTTCAATTCCTTCGTGGCAGAGATATACCCGATAGGCGCATCAAACCACACATACAACACTTTACCCTTTCCTTCGGGAAGTGGAACCGGGATACCCCAATCCAGATCACGGGTAATCGATCGAGGTTGCAACCCCTGGTCAATCCATGATTTACATTGGCCGTATACGTTGATCTTCCAGTCCGACTGATGTCCATCAATGACCCACTCTCTCAACCAGCTTTCAAATTTATCCAGCGGAAAGTACCAGTGCTTTGTAGGCTTCAGGATAGGTTTGTTGCCGGAAACGGTAGACCGTGGATTGATTAGTTGCTTAGGACTTAAACTTGTGCCGCACTTCTCACATTGGTCGCCATAGGCATTGGTGTGACCACAGTTCGGACATGTTCCAATGATATAGCGGTCGGCCAGGAAAATTCCTTCCTGCTCATCATAGTATTGGTCAGAGGTTTCCTCCAATAGAAGTCCTTTGTCATAAATCGTCTTGAAGAACTCCTGCGCAGTTTCATAATGAATCGGTTTGGAGGTGCGGGAGTAGATATCAAATCCGATTCCAAAATCCACAAACGCTTTTTGCATCAGCTGATGGTACTTATCCACAAAGGCCTGCGGAGTAACTCCCTCCTTCTTTGCGCCCAGGGTAATTGCCACACCATGCTCATCCGACCCGCAAATGAATACAACATCCTCTCCTTTCAACCGGAGGTACCGAACATAGGTATCGGCAGGCAAATAGGCTCCGGCAATGTGCCCGATGTGCAACGGGCCATTGGCATACGGTAGTGCCGCGGTTATGGTATGACGCTTAAAAGACTTCATTGAAATAATTTGTGCAAAGATGCAGATTGGACAGGAGCTATGAAAATTTAATTCTCCTTACGCCACAGGCATTCGCATGGGGAAGGAAACAAAAAATTCAGTGTATCCCTCAGGATTGGTTCGCAATTGTATTTGACCGCCAAGTTTTTCGGTAGCCAGTTTGGAAAGGTATAGACCAATGCCCCCGGTACCGGATCGTTCGGAGGCCCGTGAAAACATCTGGAAAATCTTATCGGGTTTAGCCTCGGCTATTCCAATACCATTGTCGATAACCTGAACAACCACTTCGTTTGCATCTTGCATTCCGATTTTGATATGCACAAAGGGCTGAATGCGTTCGGAGTCATTATAGAATTTAATAGCATTGTCAATCAGGTTCTCCAGGATAATGCGAACTAAATCTTTATCGGATTGAAATGAAATATTCGGCTGGATATCCTTCTTGATCTCAAACTTCGGAGGCAATCCCTTTTTATTTTCCAGCAGAATTACATCCTCTACAATGCCATTGAAATCGATAGGTTCCTTACCGACAATGGCATTATTAATCTGGTTAACAATCAGCAGGCGGGTTAAGATAACATTGAGTCGGCCGGAAGAAACATCCAGTTTGGTCAGATAATCCAACGCCAACGGATCTTTCACATCCATGAGGGCCACACTGCAAATACCTTTTAAGCTTGCCAGCGGACCTCGAATATCATGGGAAGTTTTGTAAATGAAATTATCAAGCTCATCATTTACCTGGCTTAAGGACTTATTGGCCCTGTCCAATTCGTCATTCGTCTTTAAGAGTTCAGCAGTTTTCTCCTTAACGCGAGCATCTAATTCGCGATTGATGTTTTGTAAACGCAAGTTCTGATTTTCAATAACTGCTTTTGCATCCGATAATTCTGAGTTCACTCTACGCATCACCATATTGCTCCGGTACAACACAAATCCCAACAACGCGGCAAGCATGGCAATTACACCAATGGCAATGTTAAGATTGCGTTGACGCTTTAAAGCATCCTCTTTCAATTGAATGGTAGCAATGTTTTCGCGTTCTTCAAACTGGGTTTGAATTTTCGCAACATTCTTTACTAAATCCTCGCCAATTAAACTGTCCTTAAGTTGTATGTATTTGTTTTGATATGTTGAAGCCTTTTCAAAATCCTTTATTTGGTTGTAGAGAATGGAGAATTGCTTATAGGTATCCATGAGGAGCTGATTATATTTTGAGGTGCCAGCTAAAACTTCTGCTTCATCAAGAGAAGATTTTGCTTTGTCACTATCATTCTCCTGAATTGCTATTTTAGCTAAGTAAACTAAATTCTCAGCCTGAAAACGCTTATTGTCAATTTTCTTGGATATATCATAGGACTCCTCAAAATGCTTCTTGGCTACTCCAATCTTTTCCAGACCAAAATTAGCCACACCTAATCCAAACTCACCTTCAAGAATAACATCATTACTACAATTATCCCCACAAGTTTTCAAACCCTGACTTATGTAATCCAAAGCCTCATCAAAATTCTTTAAGTGAATACTGGTCATCCCCAGATTAATATACAATCGATCTAAATCATAATTATCCTTGGATTCAATTCTTAAACTCAAGGAGCGATCGAAATATTCTTTGGCTCTCTCATAATTCCTTAACTTAAAATAAACAAGCCCTATATTATTTAATGTAACACTGATTTCAAATTTATCACCCTCACGCTCACGAAGGACAAGGGAACGAAAATGAAAATCAAGTGCCTTATCATAATTAGCAAGAAAGGTATGCGTAATTGCAAGTCCATTTAATATGTACTTTATCTCAGTCAAAAACTCACTCTTATCTTGATTTCTTTCAGCAATAGAAAGTGCTGTTTCAAATGCCTCAATAGACTCGTCAAGTTTATCTAACCTCCGTAGTATTTGAGCATTAAGCCTGCAAGACTTTACAATTCTAAAACTATCGCCAAGCTGATACGCTAACTCATTAGCCTGATTCGAATATGCAAAAGCTTCATCCCAACTTGTAGAAGTGTAAGCTCTTGAAAGCTCAAATAAAATATCAAATTTATCAGCACCTAATTTTCCATCCAGTAGAGCTTTTAAGGAATCAACAGATTGACCAAATAGTCCTGTGTTAAACCAAAGGAAGGTTACACTCAATAGGGTCAGTTTTAGAGAACGATAAAAAATTTGGTACACGAGTAACTATTAAAAATTTATTACATGAAAAAGTTAAAACAACCTAACAACCTTTGGGGACAATTTAAATAGAAACAGAACCAGAAACAAAATTTAATACCTAACCCCAAAAACACATATTTATGAAAAAGTTCATCTACGGAATCCTATTTGCTGCTGTTGTGAGTATTACTGTATCTTCTTGTACTGAAGAAGAAGTTAAGCCCTCTACCGAATTAGAAAATGGTGGTGCAAATGCCACTGAGAAAATTCAAGGTTAATAAAAAGATACAACTATGAAAACTAAAGCTATAATACTTATTGCTATCTCAGCAATTGTAACATTGTCATTCACTTTTGCCTCTGTTACCAAGACTTCAGAGCCTAAGAAAACATCAACTCATCAGAATAATGATGTGCCGGTTGGTGGGCTCGCTTCTGAAGACAAATTCTAGTCAACAGCGCTGATTTTAAAGCATTTACGACTACCTGTCCATAAAAGCCAGGTAGTTTGAAGGCGACTTTCTTCAGCGTTTGGAACTACATATGTTCCCTTTTGAAGATAGAGTTCTATCACTTTCCTTCTTGACTGGTTTGGAGTAGTTTGTTGGCATCACCTCTAACATGAAGAAGTGTGATCAACAAGTAGTGACCCTATCCAATTTAAGTAAAGAAAGTACGCTTGTATAATGAGATGAACCTTGCAAAGCTTTAGTAAGCCATCGCAACCTTCAATCAATAGATGATATAGATGAGCTCTTTAAAGAACCTAAGAACATTCTTATAGATAATGAATCACTGCTAATTGAAAACTATACGGTAGAAGTACCCTTGTTCCTATATAATGTGCACTAACTATTGAGTGTAATGCTTACCCTTAAAGTGTTACTTTAGGATACTTTTGTGTCAATTCAAGCCTAAACCTTACATCGAAAAATAGCGCATTTTATCTCCTTATTGGTCCACTCATCCCTCATCGAGTCGATAAAAGACAAGGCCCTCTAGCATTACATCCCTAATGAATCTGAAACTCAAACGGCATGCGAGCCTGTACACCATTGTAGCGTTTCACGTGTTGCCACTGCTCATATAATGAGTAGTATTGTCCCATCTCCTCTTTTAGAGCATTGGTCTTTGCATTCTCTTCGAACCCTTCCATCAATTGCTGATAGAATGTTTTCACCCGGGGGTACAATTTCACTTTGTAGTTACCGGCTATCCCAGCTTTTTCAGCGGCAATGCGAATGGCATCATCGTATCCGCCCAATACATCCACCAACCCGTTGGTCATAGCTTGCTCACCTGTCCACACCCGGCCCGAGGCAATTTTCTTCAGGTCATCAATCGGCATGTTTCTTCCCTTCGCAGCTTTGCCCGTAAAGGTTTCATAAATCTCCTCAGTTCTCCTTTGCCACACATTTTTCTCTGCCTCCGTTAATGGTCTGCTAATGGTAATCATTTCTCCATACTCACCTGTCTTCACCTGATCGGTGGTAATGCCTAGTTTATTTTCCATCAACCCACTGGCGTCAAACAACACGCTGAATATTCCAATAGATCCTGTAATGGTATGGGGTTGTGCCACAATGGTGTCACAGCCCATGGCCAGGTAATACCCGCCCGAAGCAGCATAGTCTGACATAGAAGCAATAACCGGTTTCTTCTCCGCAGCCAGGGTAATCTCTCGCCACATGGCATCGGATGCCTGGAAACTTCCACCCGGTGAATTCACACGGATGACAATTGCTTTAACTTTTTTGTTTTCACGTGCTTTGCGGATTTCCTCTGTAAAGGTGTCGGATCCAATGACACCTTCATCGGCCCCACCCGGCATAATCGTGCCATCCGCCACAATCACTGCCACCTCATTCTCACCTGAGCCTGGTGCAGTGGTATAGGATTTTTTGTACCGCTTATACTTAACGAAATTAACCTTGGCAAATTCTTTCAGTGAAAGTCTTCCCCGCAACTCATCCAATACCTGATCATAGTATAACAATGAATCCACCAATCCGTAGTCTACCGAAAGTTTGGCGCTCCTGGCCAACATTCCATCGGAGATTTCTTCCAACTTTTCAGTGGGAACGCCTCTGGATTCTGATATACGTGTTAATACATGGTCATAGATGGAGTTCACCATTTCGGTTAGCTGAAGGCGATTCTCCGGGCTCATCTTTTCCAGCATGAAGGGTTCCACTGCACTCTTGAACTCCCCTACCCTGAAAATCTCAGGCTTAACCTCTAATTTTTCAAACATCTTTTTGAAAAAAGTCATCTCAATGGCCAACCCATTAAATTCAAGTTCTCCTTCGGGATTCAGGTAAACCTTATCGGCTGCAGTGGCGAGGTAGTAAGCCTGTTCAGACATAACATCAGCATAGGCTACCACCCACTTTCCTTCTGCGCGGAAATCCAATAACGATTCACGTATTTCCTCTATCGTGGAGAATCCTGCCATGGGATAGGTCACATCCAAATAGATTCCCTCAATCTTCGGGTCAGTCTTTGCGTTATTGATGGTTTGCTTTAACTGCAGCAATCCGATATTGGGAACAGAATTTCCAAACATCCCTTCAAATGGGTTATCAATCTCCTGTTCTGTGATTTGCGCATCAAGGCTTAGGACTAATACCGAGTTATCCCGTACCACCACTTCTTCTTCACTTCCTAATCCGATAAGAATGCCAATCATCAGCACAAACAACACCATCAGGGTGATCAGGGTACCTAAACAGGAAGCCAAAAATGTCTTGAAAAAATTCATAATTAGTAATTAAGGGTTCAAAATTACAGAATAGCCACTCGGCAAAAAAACATAAGTTTGCAACGGGATGAACGAACCAATCTTCATTTTACTGGGTAGCAATGTGGGCGACTGTCAGGCGAATCTGCTCAATGCCCGTCAGGAAATCAGTCGCTCTATCGGTGAGATTATTACAACCTCCGCAGTTTATAAAACTGCGCCCTGGGGCAATACCCATCAACCCGACTTCTATAACCAGGTTATCGGGATAAACTCAATCCTTACACCTGACAACTTACTAGAGGGTATTCAGGAAATTGAAAAAAGTTTGGGACGAAAAAGGGAGGTGAAGTGGGGACCCAGAATAATCGATATTGATATTTTATTATGGGGCACCCGAACGATAAAGGCACCACACCTGACGATCCCTCACCCGGAATTACCGAACCGGAGATTTACCCTGCTGCCGTTAACCGAGATTGCTCCTCACTTTATTCATCCGCTTGAACATAAAACCATGTTGGCATTATTGGAGGCATGTCCTGACCGCCTGACCGTGGAGAGAGTTTAATTCAGTATTACAAACTCATTGCCTCTGCCGAGGGGGCTATCTTCTTTACTAACCCCTGTAATACTTTTCCTGGTCCGCATTCAATAAATGTGGTCGCTCCATCTTTCACCATGTTTTGAACGGATTGCGTCCAACGTACGGGGGCTGTTAATTGAGCTATTAAATTCTTTTTGATTGTATCGACTTCTGTGGACGGCAAGGCATTCACATTTTGATATACCGGACAAATAGGAGTGCTGAACGTTGTGCTCTCAATGGCTGCAGCCAACTCTTCCCGTGCCGGTTCCATTAACGGAGAGTGGAATGCGCCCCCCACCGGAAGGGGAAGTGCGCGCTTGGCGCCCGCTGCCTTCAATTTCTCACAGGCAATTTCAATTCCCTTGTTCGAACCTGAAATAACCAACTGGCCCGGGCAGTTATAATTGGCAGCCACCACCACTTCATCAATCGAAGCACACACTTCTTCCACGATATGATCATCCAATCCTAAAATGGCTGCCATGGTGGAAGGGTTAATTTCGCATGCCCGTTGCATGGCTAAAGCGCGTTTGTACACAAGACTGAGTGCATCTTCGTATGAGAGTGTCTTATTCGCCACCAGTGCCGAGAACTCACCCAACGAATGTCCAGCCACCATATCCGGATTAAAATTTTCACTGGAGAGTGCCAGGGCCACCGAATGGATAAAAATGGCGGGCTGGGTAACTTTGGTTTGCTTCAACTCGTCTGCTGTTCCGCTGAACATGATGTCGGTGATTTTAAAACCGAGAATATCATTAGCCTGATCAAGAATAGTTTTGGCTTTCGGGTTTGATTCGTAACTATCTTTTGCCATGCCCGTAAACTGCGAACCCTGACCAGGGAAAATGTATGCTTTCATTTATTATGTGTTGAAGTGTTGAGGTATCGATGTGTTGATGTTTGTGCTACAATTTATGAAAGTAAAATTATCCCAGAAATCTTTCTTTCAGTTCAGGGGTAGGTATCCAGCACGAGTCTTTTTTTCCAAAGAACCGATATCGATTATTCGCAATCCAGGTATAGATTCCATCGCGCAAAAACCGCGGTAAGATTTTGAATCCATAGAAAAGCGGCCATCCTGCGCTTAGGTGTCGGGCTATTTCAAGGGCTGCATCGCTGCGTTGAAGAAAATGTTCGTCTTGAATAAGTATGATGCTATGAAGCGCGGTTTTATCTAGCCCAAATCTTCCCAATTGTTCCTGACCGAATACGGATTGAAGGGATGCAAAACGAAATCTATTTGCAGGATCGCGTGTAATAATAAATTGAACAGAACCGCTGCACAAATTGCACATTCCGTCAAATAAAATTATGTTGGTATGCATGGGTTTTACCTCACCATGTGCACCCATCCTTTGATAAGTTTTGTACGATCTTCAGGGTTCACCACAATGAAGGTTACTTCGGCTACATAGAAATATACCCCGGTGGCCAGTTCACGGCCCTTGTCATCACGGCCATCCCAATTAATATAAATGGAAGGAGGACCATCTGAACTTGGTACAGGGGATTGATCAAACCCTCTAAACTGATATACTTTCTTTCCCCACCGATTATATACCGTAAAGTTTACCTGCTCTATAAATCGGGCACATTTGAACAGATTGTCTGGGTTCTCAAGACAATCCGAATTTTCGGATACGGGCATATCAACACCAAATGCGCTGAAGATGTCGTTGCATCCATCACCATTGGGTGAAAATACATTGGGCAGCTCGTAATACGGACAATTATCATTGCAAATCGGGTCGCTTAACTCACTCACATTATTAGATCGATCGACCGAAGCAATCCGATAGCATCTGGCCAGAGAGGAAAGATTATTGTCTAAGTAAAACGTATCCCTCACATTCGTGGCAAGTTGTACATACGTTCCGTTTTCAGAACTCGCCACATATACGATATAGTATCGAACATCGTCTTCACAGGCGCCTTCCGGAATGCTCCAGCGAACGGTATTCGTAAAGTTGGTCGCACTGCATCCATACTCTGTAGTAAAATTATCGCAATCATTTGCAAATGGCTCTGGGATAGGTGGGCAAGGGTCCTCATCATCGATAGGTTGCGCACAATTAATCTGTGAGAAATTAATCAATGGTTCCGCAATAGCAGCATTTCCATAACCTCCACGGGCCATCACCCGATAACAATAAATCTTAGCTCCATTTAAAGAGTCTCCAGGGGCGAGTTTGCCCTCATCGACATACACAAAACCATCCTCAATAACATTGACACTATCAATCAATACTAATTCCGCTTCGGTGGCTCCTTCGTCACCCCGGTAAATCCGATGCATCGGGTAGCTCTGCAGTTGGTTCGACCAGGGAACTATCGCACTCCAGTTTAATTCAATTTTACTTTTTTGAGGGTTTAACTCTAACCATACCGAAGAAGCCAGTGAAGAAGTATCAATCGGCTGCGGAATAGGTTCGGTAATGGTTGGTGAATATAGTACGATGCGATAAACATATTGTTCGCCACGCGTATCCAAACCTTGATCGGTAAATGTTAACCCGCTGAATTGAGAACTAACATTAATAAATCCTGTTCCATCCGCACGCTGTACAATGTATTCGTACGGACCGGGGAATTGCACAGGATCAATATCAAAAGGTGGGGTCCACCGTACGGTAATCTCCCCATCGGTAGCGCCAGTTTTATCCACGGTAACATGCGTAATGACAGGCGCATCCGCTAAGATCGGATCGATGCATTCTTCATTGGATACATAACTCTCTCCACCCAGGGGTAATGGAAATACTGCCACCAGTCGATAACAATATTTGGCCCCGACTGACAACCCTAATCCTCCATTGGTATCCTTATAGGAAGTGATCGGTACACCCTGCGCATCTTTAATGGGAACGGTGGCAATTAATGTAAACCCTAACCCTTCGGGCATACCGGTTTGACATTCAGCCGGTGTAAAACTTGTATCATCCACTCGCCTCCACACTTGCATGCTCGATGCATTCTGGCATTCATACGCATCCCAATCCAAATCAACGTGACGCTTGGCCAGGTCAACGGTGGCGGGCTGCAATACGGGTGGTGGAGCAACGACTGTAATTCGCCAGGTTTCAAACGTAACAAGACTGGGACCTAGCGGTGGATCATCGGAAATCTTAAACACTACCTGGTAGGCCTGATCTTTAACATGGTCGCAGGTTGTATTCCAGGTGAAGTCAAGCTCTGCCGGAGGATTGGAAGGTTGGAATACAGCAGGGTTGGGTGACACCGTAGCCCGCGAAGGAAATGTTGTGGCAAAAATTTCAGAGAAGGCTTCAATCTTTACCGGGTGATGATCGGGTAAATTTCCATTAGTAGGATTGGGTGTATTATCCACACCAAAAATCGTTTCATTTAAGGTTGTGCCGGCTGTCACACAAACATCCTCCGGTACAATCAGCTTGGGCCGTTCGTTATTACAATCCTCTACAATAATTTGCATGTCGCGCCTCACAAAACCGATCTTTACCCAGGCGCCATCAATCTTGCGCCACTCATTAATAACAAAGGCAATATTGTACTCCCCTAACTTTCCGGGAGCATCCCATTTAAGAGTTCCGTCAATGGCATTAATTGAAAAAGTGGGTGGACCATCACCTGCTTCATTGGCCTGACTGTAATCCAATCCGGAATAAAAACTTTGGTTGTTAGGATCTCTGTAATTCGATACGGGTGTATTTCTATCACGATAAGGCACTACTAATTCATAGGAAAGACTATCGCCATCTACATCATAGGCACCGGGATTATGAAAGAAAGCTACACCCGTACAGGCCTGATCGATGGGTGGAATTAATAACCTCGGGCTATTTGGACAGCTTGCCAGGGTGAGGTCAATCTGAGTTTCAATATAAAAGGTTGTTAATACAGAGTTATCAATATTCAACACCCCTTCATTTCGATTGGGCTCTACATAACTGATGGTATAGCGGCCCGGTCCTGGGAATGAATGGATAGTAGAAAACGATGCAAATCCAAATTCTGGTCCGTACCCCGGCAGTGGACTATGAGGTATTTCAGGTACAAGTATGCCCGGTCTGCCATCGCCATCGGGATCACTGCCATCGCCAAAATCAAGGTAGTCCTGTGTTCCACCAAAAAGAACTCCTGAGCCGGTATCGGTATACACCGTAACGGTAATTCGAAAAAGCCTGCTGGCACAATTCTGTCGCTCTACAGTGATTTGCCCTGCACGTAAGTGAGTCGCCTGGGCCTTCAACACGGGTAAAAGAAATATTCCTACCGCAAACAGGAGTATCTTGCCACCGTACTTCCATCGAATTAAACTTCCACCCATCATTTATAGCTATCCGCGTACAATATAAAACCCAATCCTGTATCCAAAAAATTCACTTTAAGTAACGCAAAAAAAACTGCTTTAGTCTGGATCGACACCCTGCTTCATAAACTCTTTAATCATTAAATCCATAAATTGTTCATTCAACAACGCCTATTATGCGAATTATTGGTGAAATCCCTCATTCTCAATGCAAGATAACTCTATTCCACTGGAACAACCGATACCTGATTAAACTGGAAAGAGGCTACCTGGAACAGACATTTAAAGTAGACCAATTTGAACTTACACAGGAAGGTGACTTAACGAAGATGGTAAATGAAGTCTTCATTCAGGAGGCTCTGGTTCGATTTGACAGCATGGATGGATCCCTGATGAAAGCTCTTAAAGAACTATAAAAACAGCTCCATACTGCAGAGGTTATGGAATTATAGTATTTTGTGGCCGTGGAAGTCCTGGAAAAGAAAAACAAGAATAAACGATATAAGCCCATTCTCGAGGGCATCCCCGATTGGCCTGTATACCAGCTTAGTAAGAACAGGAAGGAGTTCATTGAAGAGGTAGCCAACCATTCTCTCGCCCGCATTAAGGAGATGAGGCCTACCCGGAAGCAACTCCTCGATGAACTGGAAGCTACCGTGTACCGTGAGCAACAGCGGATGAAACGAAACCGATGGCGTGTAGACCCACAAGATGAGCCGCGCTTTTGGTCGAAAATCAAAAACGATCTTATTGAACTCACCGCAAAACCCTTAGATGAAAATACCCAGCGGGAAGAGGAATTACTCAAGCGCATCGTTCAACGCTACGCCAATGAGATTGCCGGTAACTTCAACCCCAGCTCCTATAAGTTTGCCCGTGAAATCATAAAGTTTTGGTTTGCCCGATTACTGAATGCAGCCAGGGTAAAAAAGTTTGGCGCTATTTTCCGTAATCAGTATACCCTGCGCGACAAAATACAGATAGTAGGTAAGGTAAAGCAGCTTCGAAAGCTTGCCAAGAAAGGAACCATCGTAATGGTACCAACTCACTTCAGCAACCTCGACTCTATTTTAATTGGATGGGTTATTCACTCCCTTGGGTTACCGGCCTTTATTTATGGGGCTGGCTTAAACCTCTTTAATATTAAGATCATTGCCTACTTCATGAACAGTTTGGGCGCTTATAAAGTAGATCGAAGGAAAAAGAATCTGCCGTATCTGGAAACCCTCAAAATGTACTCCAGCCTGGCGATACAAAAAGGTGCGCACAGTTTATTTTTCCCGGGAGGTACCCGCTCGCGTTCGGGCATGATTGAGAAAATGCTAAAGCTGGGATTATTATCCACCGCTACGGAAGCGCAGCGAAACATCTACCTCAATACTCCGGAAGGTGTGGAAGCACAGAAGATTTTTGTGGTGCCCGTTACCTTGAATTATCATTTCGTATTGGAGGCTCCTGAATTAATTGACGAATACCTATCGGTGAAAGGTCAGGATCGGTATTTACCCGAACAGGATAAATATGGAAGCTGGCAACTCCTGCAATTTCTATTCAAGTTTATCACCAAGGGATCGAATATATCCGTTTCTATCGGCCGGCCACTGGACATCATGGGGAACTATGTGGATGATGAAGGGCATAGCATGGATGCTCAGGATCGGATCATACACACCCGCGATTATTTTCTCTCCAACGGACACATTACCATTGATAAGCAACGTGAGGATGAATACACCCGAATGCTCAGCCAGCGGATTGTTGCTGAGTACCATCGGATTAACCGCGTGTTTGCCAGTCACCTGGTGGCGTTTGTAGCCTTTGAACTTTGGCAGCGAAAGTACGCCAAGCTTGATTTGTTTGGATTGTTGCGTCTACCAGAAGAAGAATTGGAAATTGATTACGCTGAGTTCCGCAAAACCTGCAAGCGTGTCAGGAAACAGATTTACCGGCTGAAGAAAGACGATAAGGTAAACTATGCAACCCACCTGAAAGGAAAAATTGATCTGGTTATTCGCCATGGACTGGAGAGTGTGGGCACGTTCCACCTGAAGCGTCCCCTGTTAATGAATAAACAAGGTAACATCATTACCCGCGACCTGAACACACTCTATTATTACCATAACCGCCTGGTGGGCTATGAGCTTGAGAAAATTATCTGACACCAAACCGGTAGGGGTAATCGGTGCAGGTAACTTTGGAAGTACGGTTGCCAATCTGCTGGCACGCCATCGCAATGTGCTCTTGTATGCGAGAGATGAAAAAGTAATCAAGCGCATTCTGGAGAAGGGCGAAAACCGGGGTCATAAGATGAGCAAGCACATCACCCCCACCAATGATTTGCAATACCTGGCCGAACAATGCGATATTATTTTCCCCATTGTTCCTTCTGCACACTTTCGCGCCATGATGAAGAAACTTTCGCCACACCTTCACCCTTATCACATTCTTATTCACGGCACAAAGGGATTGGACATTACCTTACCAAAAGGACAAACCATCGAAACCGTAGCGAAACTAAATCGCGACCAGGTGAAAACCATGAGCGAAGTGATTCGCGAAGAAAGTGTAGTCGTGCGCGTAGGTTGCCTGGCCGGCCCCAACTTGTCAAAAGAACTGGAAGCACGTCATCCTGCTGCCACCGTTATTGCAAGTCCATTTAATGAAGTGCTGAGTATCGGTAAACGGTTATTGAGAAACGATCGGTTTCAGGTCTATGGAAACAACGAATTAATTGGTGTTGAACTGGCAGGCGTATTGAAGAACATTATTGCCATTGCCTCGGGGGCGCTGAGTGGCATGGGCTATGGCGAAAATGCAAGAGGGCTTTTAATTAGTCGGGGTGTGGTAGAGATCATCCACTTAGGCAGGGCACTGGGCGGAAAAACCAAGGCGTTTTTAGGTGTAGCCGGCATAGGCGATTTAGTGGCTACCAGTAATAGCTCCTTCAGCCGGAACTTTCAGGTTGGGTATAAACTTGCCCAGGGCATGACGCTTAAGGAAATTCTGGAAAGTATGGATGAAGTAGCCGAAGGTATTAACACCGTGCGCATTATGAAGAAGTGTGCCGACTACTATAAAGTTCGCGCACCCATTACAAATACCATTTACCAGGTATTGTTTGAAGACCTCACTGTGAAACAAGCGCTCAATTACCTGATGCGCTATCCCCTTAATGTGGATATTGATTTTATAGATTGATCAGAATGCCTTTCTGATTCGTTCGGCAACTTCGGCCAATTGTTCCGTTGATGGATTCAGTTTGGGCTTGGTGAAATTAATGTCACCCATAGAATTCATGGGTACCAGGTGGATGTGCGTGTGCGGTACTTCCAATCCGATCACGGCAACTCCTATGCGTTTACAGGGTACGGCTTCCTTCACCGCATGGGCTACATTCTTTGCAAAGACATGGAGCCCGGCCAGGGTATCATCGTCCAGATCAAAAATGTAATCCACTTCCTTTTTCGGAACCACCAGCGTATGACCCATGACTAACGGTACGATATCCAGGAAGGCAATGAACTGTTCGTTTTCAGCAACGATGTGGCCCGGAATTTCACGGTTGATGATGCGTGTGAAGATAGAAGCCATGATGGTATATGTTAAACTGTGATGCTAACGATTTCAAATTCCATTTCGCCAGCGGGTGTTTTTATGGTGGCGACATCTCCTTTGGCTTTTCCTAACAACCCTTTTCCAATAGGTGACATCGTTGAAATTTTTCCGGCCTTTAAGTCAGCCTCTTCTTCCGATACCAGCATATAGGTTACGGAAGCACCGTTCTTTTTATTCTTGATTGTTACTTTAGAAAGAATAGAAACTTTAGAGGTATCAATATTATTTTCATCCAACAAACGCGCATTGGCTACTAAGTCTTCCAATTGGGCAATCTTCGCCTCCAAATGACCTTGCGCATCTTTCGCAGCATCATACTCTGCATTCTCACTCAGGTCGCCTTTATCGCGGGCTTCTGCAATCTGCTTGGCAATCTCTGATCTGCCCTTTGATTTTAATCCACTCAGTTCGGCCTTAATCTTTTCAAGACCTTCTTTAGTGTAGTATGAAATCTTCTTACTCATATTGGGTACATTTTGTAACCTAAAAAATAAAACAACGGCCTCTGGTGTGAGACCGTTGTTCAGATGTACAAAGTTAATGCTTTAAATTACCTGAGCAAAACCACCAAAAATCATGCCCCTACTAACTCCGGGATGTTGGTCTTAATTTGCTCCAACACTTCATCATCAAATTTTGCCAGGTAAAGCGTTTTTGCTTTCGCGAGCTGCTCTACCGTGAGTCCTTTTGCACCTCTTAAATCTGCTTTATACAGACTGGCATTTTCAAAATCAGCCCCCATCAGATAACAGTTACACAAGTTAGCCTCCATCAGGTAAGCATTATTAAAATTTGCTTTGATCAGGAAAGCGCCATCAAACTGCGCCTTAATCAGAAATGCATCTTTAAAGTTAGCACCACTGGCATAGCCGCCTTTCAGATTTATTTGATTGAGGTTTGAGTTCTCAAAATTCGTCTGATTGAGACGTGTGTTCTCCATGTTTGCTTCAATCAGGGAGGACTGGGAAATATTGGCAGAGTTAAGATTGGAACCCTTGAGATTTACATAGTTCAGGTTTGTTCGGGCCAGGAAGCAATTCACGAGATTGATCTCATAAATCCTGTGGCGGTTGAGTCGCTTAATATTACCCACCGTACGAAACGCTGCTTCCTCTGATTCCCATAATCGAAAGTCATCAATTTCATCGCGATACGTGCGAATACGCTGACGTACCTCACCGTTCTGATTAAGCCAGAAGATCAGGATACCGATAACGGCAATGTCGAAAATCATTCCATGCGCCTCCGCGAGAATTTGTGGAATGAAAGAATCAAACTCATTGATGTAATACCGCAAACTTAAACCCAACACCAGGATGGTCACCAACACCAATACCAGTGTGGAGGTCAGGAGTGGCTTCTCAATAATATTATTGAAAGCATCCTTAATTTTTGCCAGCCTGTTTTTCAAGAAAGCCATTTGCGATCGTTCACCTACCTTAAATTACAAAAAAAGTATCACCCTATGGGTGATAAGATATTAACCATTCAATGCTTTTATTTTGTCGATCAAAGCTACGTTTATTTTCCTATGCGATTCAACCGTCCAGCCCGCAATGTGAGGGGTGAATATTACATTCGTTTGCTGTACCAAAATATTAAAAATCTCGCGTTCGGAAGGTGTCAATTCTGCCAGTCGTTCATTCTCTAAAACATCCAGTGCGGCACCTTTTACTTTACCGGTTTTCAGATGTTCCGCAAGATCGCGTTGTACAACAATTTCGCCCCTGGACGTATTGATTAACACGATATCCCTTTTAAATCGGCTCAGGTACTCCTTATTTACCATCCCTTTTGTTTCAGAAGTGAGCGGAATATGGAGGCTTATTATATGCGCCTCCTCAACCAGGCGTTGCATATCCACTTCTTCCGCACAGGAATCAGAATAACCGGATATATATTTATCATACGCCAAAACCTTACATCCAAAACCACTCAACCGTTTAGCAAATGCCCTCCCCATGTTTCCATAGCCAACGATTCCAACGGTTTTATCCATGATCTCCGTACCACGGTTCTCTTCGCGTTTCCAGATATGCGATCTCACCTGTTGATCCGCCCGGCTAATATTCCGAAGCAGGCTTAACAAAATTCCAATGGTGTGCTCACCCACAGCATCCCGGTTTCCTTCTGCCGCATGAATTACCTCAATATTTTTCTTTGACAGATAATCAAGATCAAGATTATCCACACCTGCTCCTGCCCTTCCGACAAAGGTTATCGTTGGATGGTCCCCCAGTAGGTCGTCATCAATTCTTGTTTTTCCACGCACGATTAATCCCGCGTAGTGGTGATGAATTCGTTTTATTTCATCCCGGGAAATATCAGGCTGATAGGATGCTTCCCAACCAATCTCCTTGAGCATGGAAATAAAACTTTCATGCATCTGATCAATTATCAGACATTTTTTTAGAGGCATATTACAGTAAGAGGTGAACTGTAAAGAAATAAATAGTCAACCCCAACAAGTCATTGGTGGTTGTAATAAAAGGGCCGGATGCCAGTGCAGGATTAAATCCAAATCTGTTCAACACCAGTGGAGTAACCGTACCAATAAAAGAGGCGAACACCACCACACTGAATAAGGCTACCGATACCACAAACGAAAGATCGCGTTCGCTAAACAGCAAAACATTGGCCCCGAAAACTATGACCGCCAAAAATACGCCATTGAGTAATGCTACCGAAAATACCTTGGTCAGACGTTTCCATAACCCCTCCTCCACAAACCCGGGGTTGGCTAAACTTTGCACAATCAATGACGAAGATTGTATGCCAACATTTCCGCCCGTAGCCTGAATCAGAGGTGTAAAAAATGCAATGGCAGTTATTCGTACTAACTCTGTTTCAAACAATCCCATGAACTTGGCATTCATGAGGCCTCCAAAAATACCAATCAACAACCAGGGTAAACGGGCACGGGTATTCCTCCACACACTATCATCTTCCTCCACACTTTCCGAAATACCCGACATCAACTGACGCTCTTCTTCGGCTTGTTCGGTAATCACGTCCACCACGTCATCGATGGTAATTCTTCCTACCAGCTGACCTTGTACGTTTACCACCGGTACGGATTCTAAATCGTATTTCCGCATGATGTCGGCAACCTCACCGTCATCCAGATAGGTTTCAACGGAAACAATTTCTTCCTCATAGATTTCTGAAACTATTTTCCGCGCGTCAGACAACACCAGGTCCTTAAGTGAAACGCGTCCTTTCAACACATCCCGGTCGTCCACGACATACACGGCATAGAACTTATCGACATTCTCGGCCTGCTTTCGGATTTCATCAATACATTGTACTACGGTCCAATGACTGCGCACTTTAATCAGCTCCTTCGCCATTAAACCACCGGCCACATTCTCCTCGTATCGCAGCAGGTCAATTACCTGTCCTCGCAGTTCGGCATCCAGACCCACCAGCACTTCTTCCCTGGTCTTTACCGGAAGTTCATTGAGTATGTCGGCAGCATCATCTGAATTGAGGAGGTTAACGATCTTGATAATCTCGGAGGGCTCATACACCTTCAAAAAATTCTTTCGGGTGTCCGGGTCAAGGTCATTGATAATCTCAGCCTGTACCTCAATCGACAGCAGGCCCATGACATACTTGGATTCTTCGGAATTGTATTCGTAGAGAAGGGCTGAAATGTCTGCCGGGTTTACATCCTCTAACGATTCAAGTATGAATTTTTGATCGCGCTCATCCAGTGCTTGCTGAAACCGTTCAACAAATTCTTTGGTTAACTCAAATTGAACCAGCCCCTGCACGACTCTTTTCCATTAATTGGGTGATGTACACAAACTCTTCGACCGTTAGTTGCTCTGCCCGCTGATTAAAAATGGGCAGCGCTGAAAATTCGGACGCTAAATTTAAATTTTTTAATGCGTTGCGCAATGTTTTCCTGCGGTTATTAAAACCCTGCTTGACTACTTTCACAAACAACGCTTCGTCACACTCCAGGTGTTGACGCTTATTTCGTTCCAATCGAATGACGGCCGACATGACTTTGGGTGGTGGAATAAATACCCCGGGCGACACTTTAAACAAAAAGGTAATGTCATAAAAGGCCTGTAACAATACACTTAGAATTCCATAGGTCTTATTGCCCGGAGGAGAGGCAATTCTATCCGCTACTTCTTTTTGAAGCATGCACACCACCTGGTCCACCCGGTTGCGTTGTTCCAGAACTTTAAAAAAAATCTGGGAGGATATATTATAGGGAAAGTTACCAATGATGGAAAATCTTCCGGGGAAGATCGTTTCCATATTAAGTTCAAGAAAATCACCTTCTATGATTTCCAATCCCGGGAAGTGTTTCTTCAAGTGGGCCACCGAATCCCAATCGATCTCAATTACTTTTAAATGAATGTTCTCTTTCTTGATTAAAAAGCGGGTGAGCACACCCGTACCCGGTCCAATTTCCAATACATTTGAATGAGCTTCCGGGGTAAGTGATTCAACAATTCGCTGAGCAATTTGATGATCGTGGAGGAAATGCTGTCCTAGAAATTTCTTAGGTCTTACCAATGGCGCAGGGGTTCATCAATTCGAAAGTTAGGCTAACAAAATTTTTAAACACAAAAAATACTGTAAAATTGTAAGTACAACACATTATCCTGATCCTTCATGACGCATCCGACCAAACCAGCAGAGAAACCTCGAATCGGCATCACCCTTGGTGACATCAACGGCATTGGGCCGGAGGTCGTCCTTAAGGCACTCAGCGATAATCGACTGATGAGCCTGATGACACCCGTGGTATATGGATCGTCCAAGGTGCTTTCCTTTTACAAGAAGCTCCTCAACCTGGAAGAATTCAATTATAGTCAGGTAAGAAATCGGGGGCAGTATGCCTTTAAAAGCATCAATGTCGTGAACTGCTGGGATGAGTCTTTGGAAGTCACCCCGGGCAAAGCGTCACGCGAGACGGGTAAAGCCGCCCTTCAGGCATTGAAGCAAGCCGCTACAGATTTGAAAGAGGGAATGCTGGATTGTTTAGTGACTGGACCTGTTGATAAAAATACGATTCACAGCGAGGAGTTTCCTTTTAAAGGTCATACCGAATTTCTGGCCGAGTTTTTCGGAGCCAAAGAACATGTCATGTTATTGGTGAGCGATACCCTACGGGTTGGCTTGGTGACGGAACATGTTCCCCTTCGTGAAGTAGCCTCCCTCATTTCCAAAGAACGTGTGGAATCAAAACTCAAAACCCTGGAACATTCGCTTCGAAAAGATTTTGGAATTTCTAAACCCAAAATTGCCGTGTTGAGCCTTAACCCTCATGCAGGCGATGGAGGGTTAATCGGGGATGAAGATGATACGATTCTAAAACCCTTGATTAATGATCTTAAGAATCATGGCAAAACCATTTTCGGGCCTCATCCAGCCGATGGGTTTTTTGCAGCCGGAAATCACTTAAAATACGATGGTATTCTTGCCATGTATCACGATCAGGGTCTTATCCCTTTTAAATCATTCGCGTTCGATACCGGGGTAAACTTTACAGCCGGGCTTTCAGTCATTCGTACTTCCCCGGATCATGGAACTGCCTACGCGATTGCCGGCAAAAATCAGGCTAGTGAAAACTCTATGCGCCAGGCAATCTATACGGCCGTGGACATTTTTAAAGCCCGGCACGAACCATCCACAGAGAAATAAGCCAAGTTAGTTGCACGATTTTGCCATTAGGCCGAAGTACAAAAGGCAATCCTTATTATTACCTATATTTGACTTTCAAGTAATAGTTTAAATGGACATCGTTACACGGAAGCAATTAAATATACTTATCCAGTTGGCTGAGGCGGATAAGCATTTTGCCAAAACAGAGCGTGAGATGATCTTCAAAATCGCCAAAGACAGGAACTTTTCAGAGGAACTCGTCAACAGCCTGATTCGAAATCCCGAACCCATCGACACGTTAGGGGCGCTATCGTCCGAACAGAAGTTTGAATACCTCATGTCGTGCATTGACCTGGTATTTGCCGATCATAATGTATTTGAGAGCGAAATCATTTTCTGCAAGAATATCGCCATCAAGCTGGGCTTCAAAAAGGGCATTATTGACTATTTTGTTGAGAATTATGCTAAAATCAGCAGAGATCTGCTAAAACAGGTTGCCCTCCAGGAGTATTTATAAGAGCATCCCTTTCCAAACCACCCTAAATCTGGGTATTCTTTTAATTTCTGATTAATTCTCCTAAATTTGCCGACCATTTTTAATGCCCGGATGGGGTTTTGTTATGGAACGGTACCGCGTTAACATTTTAGGGCTGAGCCTCAATCTTCACCACTTTCAGTATGAAATTGGGAATGAGTTTTTCAGCAAATATGGCACCGGACTCGTATCGGAGGGTAATTTTAAGGTAGCGGTAACGCTCGACAAGCATGAAACCTTTCTGGAGGTAACGTTCTCCATACAGGGAACCGTCAAGCTAACCTGCGACCGAAGCCTGGATGTGTTTGACCACCCTATCCATGTCAATTCGAAGATCATCTTCAAGTATGGTGACGAAGACAAGGAGATTAGTGAGGATGTGGTGATGATACACCGCGGTACTGAGACATTGGAATTGGGCCAATATATTTATGAGTTTATCGCACTGGCGATCCCCATGAAGAAGTTGCACCCCAGGTTTCAAGATGAACCCGATGATGAAGGAAGTATTGTTTACACTTCTGATCCGGATAAGAATGAAAAAGAGGAGATTGATCCTCGATGGGAAAAGTTAAAAAAGTTGAAATAAAAATTAATATAGTTTGAGTTATGCCGAATCCGAAACGAAAAACCTCGAAAACCCGCAGAGATAAGAGAAGAACACACTACAAAGCCACTGCAAAGCAAATGGCGGTGTGCCCTACTACGGGTGAACATCATCTTCCGCACCGCGCCTTCTGGCTGGAGGGGAAACTTTACTACAATGGTAGAGTGGTGATGGAAAAAGAAGTGTTAGCGTAAACATGTACATGGGTCTTATTTCAATTTCCAGGAACAGCGCATTTTTTACCATGTGCAGACTGGAAAAACAAGTAAGTAAACACCTGCAACACGCAGTATATCACTAGACTAAAATGCTCGATTGACCAATCGGGCTTTTTGCTTTTATAGGTTACACATCGGAGTAACCACCGGGTCGATTTTAAATAATGCATATGTCTAAAATTCATGCAGCAATAACAGGAGTAGGCGGTTATGTGCCTGACTACATCCTGACGAATCATGAACTGGAAACCATGGTGGATACCAATGACGAGTGGATTACCAGTCGAACGGGCATCAAGGAAAGAAGAATATTAAAAGGTGAAGGGCTAGGCACTTCGTACATGGCCACGAAAGCTGTAAAGGAGCTCCTGGCGAAAACAAAGACCGACCCGAAAGACATTGACCTGATCATCTGCGCCACGGTGACACCGGATATGCCTTTCCCCGCTACCGCGAACTTAGTAGCCGATCAAATTGGTGCAATTAATTCTTTCAGTTACGATATCTCTGCAGCGTGTTCAGGCTTTTTATATGGCCTTACCACCGGTGCAAAGTATATTGAGTCGGGCACGCACAAAAAAGTGATCATTATTGGTGGCGACAAGATGTCGTCTATCATCAATTATAAAGACCGCACCACCTGTATCATTTTCGGTGATGGTTGTGGCGCGGTATTGCTGGAGCCTACCACTGAGAATGTGGGTATCATGGATTCTATATTACGAAGCGATGGTTCTGGTGCCAGCTACCTGAACATGAAAGCCGGTGGTAGCCGCATTCCTGCAACCCATGCTTCTGTTGAGGCTAATCTTCATTTTGTGCACCAGGAAGGTGCAGCAGTATTCAAGTTTGCAGTCACCAATATGGCGGATGTATCGGCACAGATTATGGATCGTAATAATTTGTCAGGCGATGATGTGACCTGGCTTGTTCCTCATCAGGCTAACAAGCGTATCATTGATGCCACCGCAAACCGCATGAGCATTACCGAAGATAAGGTAATGATGAACATCGAAAAATACGGAAACACGACCGCGGGTACCATTCCCTTGTTACTCTGGGATTATGAGAAAAGACTAAAAAAGGGCGACAATTTGATTATGGCGGCCTTTGGTGGTGGGTTTACGTGGGGCGCTGTTTATGTAAAATGGGCTTACTAGTTTCACATTCAAGGTTCAATGTTGCAAGTTGAAATTGACTCTTGAATTAGTAATTTTCGGCATTTGAATCTTGAATTTTGAATTTTTAATATTGAATTAATTTATGGCATCGATTTCTGATTTAAGCAAAGGTAATTTCATGCGTTACAACGGTGAAGTAATGCAAGTAGAAGAACTTCAACACCGCACACCCGGTAACCTGCGGGCCTTCTACCAGATTAAAATGAGGAACGTTAGGAATGGCAGAATTGTGGAAAATCGTTTTCGCCCAGGAGATTCAGCTGAGATCTTGCGTGTTGAGACTAAGGAGTATCAATACCTCTACCTGGATGGTGACAGTTTAGTATGCATGGATAATCAAACCTTTGAACAAATCTACCTGGATAAGAATTTGTTAGGCAATGCGATCAATTACATCAAAGAAGGAGTTACCTTATTGATTGCTTTTGAGGACGGAAAGGACCCTATTACGGCTGAAGCACCTGCACATGTGGTGATGGAAGTTCAGTATACCGAACCGGGTGTTCAGGGAGATACAGCCACACGCACCTTGAAGGCAGCCACATTGGAAAATGGTACCGAAGTAAAAGTACCATTGTTCATCAACACAGGCGATAAAATTAAAATTGATACCAGTACCGGTGCTTATATTGAACGTGCTAAATAATTCGTCATGGCAAAGAAATCTATAAAGCCTACGAAGGCGACATCCGAAAGCAAACCCAATTCATCCGAAATGAAAACTACCGAAATCCGCGACCTCATTGATTTCATCTCCAAGTCAGGATTGAATGAAGTGGACATTGAAACAAAAGAACTTAAGCTTCATGTAAAACGTGAGCCCGATCAAAAAGTATTTAAGTCCACACCGGTGGTAGCACCGGTCGCGGCTGTACCTCCCGTATCCTCACATGCGGCACCTCATGCCCCCGCACCAAAGGCAGCACCCGCAGCCGAAGTAAGCAGTGGTAAAAAAACCGTAGACATTAAGTCACCGATGATTGGCACCTTCTATCGTACTGCAAATCCTGATTCTCCTCCATTTGTTTCAGTTGGTGACAAAGTAACCAAGGGACAAACCGTGTGCATTATTGAAGCCATGAAACTGTTCAATGAAATTGAATCAGAAGTATCGGGAACCATTGTGAAAGTAATGGTGGAGAATGCAACTCCTGTAGAATACGATCAGGTACTCTTTGTTGTTGAATCAGACTAACTAAATTCCAAATCTCAAATTTGTAATTTGATTATTGGAACTTGGTATTTCTAACCAGATAATATGTTTAAAAAGATACTAATAGCGAACCGGGGCGAGATTGCATTGCGTGTGATACGCACGTGTAAGGAAATGGGCATCAAAACGGTTGCCGTGTACTCTACAGCCGATCGTGAAAGTCTGCATGTTCGCTTTGCCGATGAAGCCGTTTGTATTGGCGCACCTCCCAGCAAAGAATCCTATTTAAATATTCCACGCATTATTTCAGCTGCAGAAATTACAGGTGCCGATGCCATTCACCCCGGATATGGTTTTCTTTCAGAACGCGCGGAGTTTTCGGCAGTGTGTCACGAATATGGTATCAAGTTTATTGGCCCCACCCCTGACATGATCAATGCCATGGGCGATAAGGCTACGGCCAAAGACACCATGAAAAAAGCTGGTGTACCCGTGATCCCCGGATCCGATGGATTGCTATCCTCTATTGAAGAAGGTATCAAGCTCGCCAAAGAAATTAAATATCCCGTGATTGTGAAGGCTACCGCGGGTGGTGGAGGTAAGGGCATGCGAATCATCAATAACGAAGATGAATTTAAGAAGGCATGGGATGACGCCAAGCGTGAGGCCGCTGCTTCCTTTGGTAACGATGGCTTATACCTGGAGAAATTTATTGAAGAGCCCCGTCATATAGAAATTCAATTGGTAGGTGATCAATACGGAAAAGCATGTCACCTTTCTGAACGCGATTGTTCCATTCAACGCAGGCATCAAAAATTGGTGGAAGAAACTCCCTCCCCGGCTGTTACACAAGAGCTTCGTGAGAAGATGGGAGCAGCTGCCATTAAGGGGGCCATGGCGATTAAGTATGAAGGGGTAGGTACCATAGAGTTTCTGGTGGATAAGCATGGAGATTTTTATTTCATGGAAATGAACACCCGTATTCAGGTGGAGCACCCGATTACCGAAGAGGTTACCGATTACGACCTGATCAAAGAACAAATCAAAGTAGCGGCAGGTGTTCCAATTTCCGGAAAAAACTATTTCCCGAATCTATTCTCGATGGAGTGCCGAATAAATGCTGAAGATCCTGCCAATGGATTTCGTCCTTCACCCGGACGAATCACACACCTGCACATGCCGGGTGGCCATGGAATTCGTATCGACAGCCATGTGTATGCGGGCTATACGATTCCTCCAAACTACGACTCGATGATTGCCAAGCTTATTGTAAGCGGACAATCACGGGAAGAAGTGATCACCCGAATGAAGCGCGCACTCCAGGAGTTTGTAATTGAAGGCGTTAAGACGACCATACCCTTCCATATTAAATTAATGGATAATGTCGTTTTCCGTTCCGGAAAGTTCAACACCAGTTTCCTGGAAACATCTTTTGATTTTTCGGATTTGAAGTAAGTTGACATGCGCCCATATATTCCTTAAAAGATCCCGGTTAATCCGGGTTTTTTGTTATCGCGTGGATTACATATCTGGCTTAATGAAGTGCTTTAACCTAGCTTGTCCAAAGACATGGATTATGGTTAATTTAGAACCTTACAGACTTTAGTGATGAAGAAATTTCTGAAATGGGTTATTCTACTGGGCATTTTGGCAGGTATCGGCTGGGTATCATTCAAATGGTATCGTGCGCAACAACAAACCCTTCCGGAGGCTGTTTTCAGTTTAATTCCAGATGATGCCGTCTATTTTATTGCCACCGCTGATCCATTCAACAGTTGGAAAGAAGTTTCTTCATCTGCGGCATGGAGTCATCTGCAACGTAACCCCCATTTTGCTGAGCTAACCTCCTCTGTTAATAGTCTTGATTCCTTGATCCGTGACAATAATTTACTCTTCGAGCTTCTGGCCTCACGGGCTGCTGTGGTATCGGCTCACATGACCAGTGACAAAGCGTATGATTTTCTATTTCTTGTTGACCTGCAAGATGTTTCCGGAATAAAATTTCTGAATGAATACCTCACCACCTTCTCCCTGGAAGGCTACACGGTAAGCAAGGAAAAGCACGGAGAAGACGATCTGATCATTCTTTACAATATCGAAAAGAAAACCACCCTGTATTTAAGCCTTCCCGGTGCTCACCTTGCGGCATCATTCAATAAAAAAATTCTTTCATCAGCACTGGACGCACGCAAAACCAACACCGGGCTGCCTCCAGAGAAATTTATTGAGCTGGGGGAAGACCTGCAGCCAGGCATCGCCCAGCTATACTTAAACTATGATCGATTTCCTCAGTTTTTAGAGGGTTACTCCAGCAGCACGAACGAATACGTAAATCGTTTTTCACAGGCACTTCACACCACCAGTCTGAGTCTGACATTAAACGATGAGCTTATTCGGGCGACCGGCTACACTTCCGTAAATGACTCGGTAGATTCTTATCTGAAAACACTGGCCATCTCGGGGAAGGGTCAGTCAGAATTTATGGAAGTGGCTCCACAACGCACTGCCTTTTGCCTGGGGCTTGGATTTACATCGTTCCGTGAGTTCTTTCAAAATTTCGAGAAGAATATTCAGGAAGATGTAACGGAATACAAGACCTACCGTGATAACCTTCAGCAGGTTGAGAACTATTTGAAAATAAGCGTACAGAAAAACATTATCGACTGGATTGGTGATGAAGTGGCGTTGCTTGAACTGCAATCCTCGGGCAAAGGCCTCAACAATGAAACAGCCGTTATCCTGAAGGCCGATCATATTGAGACCGCTAAAGAAAACCTTGCCCTTATCCAGAAACAGGTTCGAAAAAAGACTCCTGTCAAGTTTAAGGAGGTTGAATACCGGGGTTACGCCATTAACTACCTCGGTATGAAAAGCTTTTTCAAGTTAATCCTCGGAAAATTTTTCGCACGGTATGACAAGCCCTATTACACGATCATTAATAACTTCGTGATTTTCAGCAATCATCCGCAAACGCTGGAGAGCATTATCGATGATTACCTGAATAAGAACACCCTTATCCGATCGGAAGAATTCAGGGCCTTTAAAAAATCGTTTGACGATGAAAGTTCGGTGTTCATTTACCTGAACATGCCAGTACTATTCAATACCATGAAAAAACTGGCTGACGCTCCTACCCAGGCATCGATGGAGGAGAATAAGGAATTTATTGTATGCTTCCGCCAGATTGGCTTTCAACTGGTGCCCGAACCGGGCAGGTTTAAAACCTTCTTTGCTGAACAGTTTATTGCGCCTGAACCTGTGCTGGAATCCGTAACTGAAACTGAAACTGAAGTTGAACCAGATTCGGTTGAATCGGAAGCACCTGTTTCTTCTGAAGAAACCGATCCTATGGAACTGCCGTACATCTATGTGAATAATCTCAACGCCAAATCACACTCCGAATATTACCCCGACAGCACCGTTCACGTGAAAGTAGAACTGAAAAATGGATTCAAAGACGGTTCGTACACCGAGTACCATGAAAACGGTGAGGTGAAAATGACCGGTCAGTTCAAAAAAGACAAGCGTGATGGCGTGTGGCGTTTGTACAATGAATCCGGAAAGCTTCTGATGAAGCGTAGTTATGAAGGAGGAGAAATCTCGAAGGAAAGAGTAAAAGACTAAAGCAAGCGGAATATTAAACCCTGAAAACAGGGTGTTGGCTAGGGACTCTAGTTTTTGATTTCAGAGATACAGGTATCGGACCACTTTGTTCCTTTATACACATCCATGATTACTATTCCAAGAAAGTAGTTGTACTCCACCGTGTTATCATTATTGTCAACATATGTGGTCACATCAAAGGAGGGTATGGTGAGCGCCTGGAATCCATTCACATCGCTCAGATCAACTTCCATTTGTTTAATCACCTGAAGGTTATAATACCATGTTCCATATTGAGTATATCCCGGATTGTCACCGCGTATGGCCATGGTTTTAATCTTTTTTGGTCTTGAATTCTGCTCAAAAATTGCTGGAGATTTTCCATAACCCGCCCAAATCTGCAACGGCTTTTTAAGATCAATGCAGGAGACAATAATAAGTTCTCCAATTCCATAATCTTCCACACCTTCAACCCACGCTGTTTTAACATCACCATCCGTTACTAGTCCAGGTGAATACCGGCACGTAAAATTCTCGAGCGGACTGTAATCTGGAGCTTCTCCCTCTACTTCAACAATTTTAGGAGGCGTTCCGGTGGGCATCAGAAATGAAGTTGCCATGTTACCCATACCCGTACCACTGCAGCCGTGAACATATAACTTATCCACGGTTTTTCCCTCGAGCAAGATCCTAAGAGAACTATTGCAACAGTGACAACTAAAATTTTCTCCTTCCTGGGCATAACTTGCAGACAAAACAAGTATCAGCAATGCGGTAAGCATATTTCTCATAGAATTAAGGTTGGGTTGACTTGAAGATAGTGATTTGCCAATAAAATTTATCAATGTCGAAACCATCCGCCATGGTATGTTTATTTTCGAACCTTTTCCTTTTCAGAAGATTCAATGACGGCTACCAACTCATCATACCAGGCTTGTCCGTATTTTCTGATCAATGGGTCCTTCAAAAATTTATAGATGGGCACGCCCAGTTCTTTTCCGAAGGTACAGGCCGGTGAACAGATGTCCCACTTGTGATAATTCACCGCTTCAAAATTTTTCTTCTTTGTGATCCGGATGGGGTATAAATGACAGGAGATGGGCTTCTTCCAACTGATCTTTTTATCGTAATAGGCCTGTTCAATGCCACACTTTAAAATCCCCTTTTCATCGTAAAGGGAGTAAGCGCATTCTTTACCGCCAATGGTGGGTGTTGAAAAATCCCCATCGTCATCCAGCACGTGCGTGCCCTGTTCTTCAATGGCCTTAATCCCTTCCGGGGTTAAATATGGCTTTACCTGGGGATAAATCTCTTTCAGGATTTCAAGTTCGTCATCTTCTAATGGCGCACCGTAGTCACCTTCCACACAACAAGCGCCTTTGCACTTTTCGAGATTACACACGAACTCTTTTTCCTTGATGTCGTCCGACACTAACACCTCTCCTACTTTTATCATGCTTACAACTATTTAAACAAAGGTAACAAATCAATAACGCTCTAAAACAAGGGTAACTGGTGATGGGTTTCCACCTGTACCTCATGCTGAATGGTTTTGGTGGCCAGCATACGGGAGAAGAACCCTATATAATAGAGTGGCAACTCCATCAACCCCGAATCCAGTTTGTGTGCTGACAAGGAAGCACTCAATCCCAACATCAGCATATTATTCTGCTGAATTTTCACCAGGCGCTTATAGAACTCTGGGTTACTCTTCACACCTTCAAATCTGGCCAGGTCATTAAACCCACCCAGGTACTTATTCAAACGATCCTTCTGCTCCTTTAAATAAAATTTATAGTCGAGCCGGTTGTTCAAACTAAATGTATAGGGAACCAGGAAACTGAATCCAAAGTCGCTGAGTTGGGCGATGGTGGTATGCGGTATGTCGATGGAAAACGGATCGACCACACAAAAGACCGCCACTTTATAGGAGCCTTTGGATTGCGGAACGTAGTAGCGAAACTTATCGATGAGATGTTCGGGTTTTGATTCGAGGATCACCACATTCTTCCCACGATAATATTTATTCACCCTGATCTTTAACGCTTTAGCGTTATCGGGAGTATGTTCGCAAAAAATCCACTTCGAAACCGGCAAGTCGCTTTGAAGAGAGGCCAGGCAGGTGGCGGCAAACAATTCTTTCTGATGCCCAATAGAATATAAACCGGAGCCCGAATACAAGTCGACAAAAACAATATCCTCTACCTTTTCAGAAACGTGGGTAACAAAAGATTGAAAATATTGCTGGATGAGTTGAACCTTTACTTTAAACCATGACTCAGCAGCTGTTGTCACAAATCCATCATCCTGATACGAAGAAAAAAAAGTATTCGAGAGTTGTCGGGTCAAAACAGATGTGGTTTATCAAAAGTAGAGGAGTTACGCATAGCAACAAAATATGAATTAAAAAATCATGACCATTGTGAACATAAAAGTCTGTGGTCTAATTTGCGGCTTCGTATGGAGTACTTAGAACAACTGAATCCGTCCCAACGCGAAGGCGTGGTCAACACCGAAGGTCCAACCATGCTGATTGCAGGTGCGGGTTCCGGAAAAACACGGGTACTCACCTACCGCATCGCGCACCTGATTAAAAGTAAAGGCATTGACCCGTTCAACATCATGGCGCTAACCTTCACCAACAAGGCCGCGAAGGAAATGCGCGACCGGGTGGAGAAGGTGGTGGGTTCAGATGCCCGCAATTTATGGATGGGTACTTTCCACTCCGTGTTTGCCCGCATGCTTAGAGCAGAAGCCCATTACCTGGGCTATCCCAACAATTTCACGATCTACGATACCGATGATTCTAAAACATTGTTGAAGAATATCGTAAAGGAACTGGGGCTCGATGAAGTGGCCTACAAAGCCAGCACGGTATATAATAGAATCTCGGCAGCCAAAAACCGGCTCATCAGCTGGCAGGAGTACCTCGCTAACGCTGAGTTAATGGGTGATGATGCCTCCAACATGCGGCCCGAGATGGGTAAGATTTACAAGACCTATGCCCAGCGCTGCTTCAAAGCAGGGGCGATGGATTTTGATGACCTTCTTTTTAATACTGACAAACTCTTCAAAGAACATTTAGACGTACTGAATAAATACCAGCACCGCATTCACTATGTATTGGTGGATGAGTTTCAGGATACGAACCTGTGCCAGTATTTTATTATTCGGAAACTGGCAGCTGTACGGCAAAATATTTGTGTGGTGGGTGACGATGCTCAGAGCATTTACGGTTTTCGCGGGGCCGACATTACCAACATCCTGAACTTTGAACGCGATTACCCAGACTTGAAAATTTTCAAGCTCGAACAAAACTACCGCTCCACGCAAAACATAGTTAACGCTGCCAACTCCGTCATAAAAAAGAACAGGGCACAGCTTCCAAAGAATGTGTGGACGGAGAATGAAGAGGGGAACCTGATTGAACTGATCAAAGCGGTGTCGGACAACGAAGAAGGAAGGTTGGTGGCCTCTTCCATCTTTGAAGAAAAGATGCAGCACCAATTGAAGTTCAGTGATTTTGTAATCCTATACCGAACCAACAGTCAGTCGCGGGCCATGGAAGAGTCGCTGCGCAGGCTGAACATTAAATATAAAATTATCGGGGGCCTCTCCTTCTACCAGCGCAAAGAGATCAAAGACGTGCTGGCGTACATGAGGTTTGTACTCAATCAAAATGATGAAGCTTCCTTCCGAAGAATTATCAATTTACCGAAGCGTGGTATTGGCGACTCTACAGTCGATAAAATAATTGTCGCGGCTAATGACCATGGCATTTCCATTTGGGAAGTGATTCAGAATGCAGAATCTTTCTTAGGCGGACGTGCTGCAGGCCCCATTGAAGATTTCGTGAACATGATCAAGCGCTTTGCCATTGAGGTTGGGCGTAAGGATGCCTACGATGCAGCATTTGAAATTGCTAAGGGATCAGGGTTGCTTCGTGAGTTGTATGAAGACAAAACCGTGGAGGGATTGAGTCGTCATGAGAACGTTCAGGAATTATTGAACGCGATCAAAGAATACGTGGATGATCCGGAAAAGACGGATAAATCGTTGGGGGCATTTCTACAAGACGTTTCGTTGGTCACCGGTCAGGATGAAGACAAAGACAAAGATCCAGAGAAAGTAACGCTCATGACCATTCACATGGCCAAGGGATTGGAGTTCAAATACGTGTACATCGTTGGGTTGGAAGAGGATTTATTTCCTTCACAAATGATGCTGAGCAGTCGCGCGGAACTGGAAGAAGAAAGAAGGTTATTTTATGTAGCCATCACCCGCGCACAAAAGCGATTGTTTCTCTCCTATGCGTTAACACGTTATCGTTTTGGCAGATTAAAGAACTGTGAACCCAGCCGCTTCCTGGATGATGTTGATCAGCGATTTATTAAAGTGAGCAGTAAATTCTCCGGGTACGAATCCACACCCGTATCGGGCAACTATGCGAAAACATTAGTCAATGGTATTAAAAAGACCATAGCCTCCATGCCTCCAGTACGAACCTCCAGTTATAAGGCCCCTGTTGATTTTACTCCCAGCGATACTTCTTCCCTACAGGAAGGAATGAAGGTGGAGCACCCCAAATTCGGGTTCGGAACGGTACAAAAAATGGATTTAACCGGTGCCGACCGCAAAGCCAAAATACTTTTTGACGATTTTGGAGAGAAGACCTTATTACTTAGCTTTGCCAAACTCAAAATACATAATTAGTCCGGAGTCGTGAGTTATTAGTCCTGAGCTCCGGATAACAATCAAAGAGAATATGAAACAAATTGGAGAGTATAATACACAGCGCCCACACATTATATTAAAAGAATACGGACGCAACGTACAGAAACTGGTAGAATACATCCGCAGCGTACCCGATAAGGAAAAACGTACAGAATTAGCGTTTACCCTGATTGAGTTGATGAAACAACTTACGCCCAGTGTAAAGGAAGCGACTCCCGAGAATCCGCAACGCATGTGGGATGATTTATACATCATCGCTGATTTTAACATCGATGTGAATAATCCTTTCCCAGAACCCCAGCGTGATATCCTTTTCAAGAAACCTAAGCGCATGCTTTATCCACAAAGCCATATTCGCTATAAGCATTACGGAAAGAATATTGAACGCTTGGTGAAGGAGGCCGTGAAATTGGAAGACCCACAAGAACGTGCCGATGCCGTGATCTACCTCGGCAAGTTGATGAAGACTTTCTATGGAAGCTGGAATAAAGAAACACTGGATGATTCTGTTATCGTAAATGATATTCGCGAATTATCGAAGGGCGAGTTAACCGTAAGCCTGGACAAAGTGCGCGAAGAAAACCTCTTCGAACAATTGTACCGTGAAAAACGAAAAGTTGTGGTACCCGGCCAGGGAGAACAACGCGAAGGCAGACGTGATGGCAATGGCGGTCACCGCAACAAGCGCCCGTTCAATAAAAATAAAATGCGCAGAAGAGATCGTTAATTATCGATTAGTCAATTAGCCAATGATCAATTAAAATTAATACACCCTGTTGTTTTAGTTTTTTAGCTATAAAAATTGAAAATTGAACATTGACAACTTGATCATTAACCCATGAGTATTTTTCGGATTAAAGGCGGTAAAAAACTAAAAGGAGAAATCATACCGCAGGGCGCAAAAAATGAAGCGCTTCAAATCATCAGCGCTACCCTGCTAACCGATCAACCCGTTACCCTCCATAACATTCCGGATATCCGGGACGTCAATAAACTCATCGAACTCATTGGGGATTTAGGTTGTACCGTTGAAAAACTCAGCACCGACTCGTATCGTTTTACGGCCTCCACCATCAACACAAAATTTTTAGAGACAGACGAGTATCGCGCAAAAGCGGCAGCCTTGCGTGGCTCGGTGATGTTACTCGGTCCAATTCTGGCGCGATACGGAAAAGCCAGCATTCCTAAACCCGGTGGCGATAAGATTGGCAGAAGGAGATTAGACACACACTTTCTTGGCTTTCAGAAGTTGGGCGCCAAATTCAACTTTGATTCCACTGAACACTTGTTCCACATTGATGCCACCAAACTTCAGGGAGCCTACATGCTGCTGGATGAAGCCTCGGTTACCGGAACCGCCAACATTGTTATGGCGGCCGTGTTGGCAAAAGGAAAGACTACACTTTATAATGCAGCGTGTGAACCTTATCTCCAGCAACTTTGCCACATGCTCAACCGCATGGGTGCAAAAATCAGTGGCGTGGGTTCGAATCTGTTAACTATTGAAGGTGTGCAAAAACTGGGAGGCACCGAGCATACTATGTTGCCGGATATGATTGAGATTGGCAGCTTCATTGGCCTCGCTGCCATGACGCAATCGGAAATCACCATTAAGAACTGTCGTATTGATATGCTCGGCATGATTCCGGATACGTTCAAACGACTGGGAATTAAAATGGAATTCCGTGGAGATGATATTTACATTCCCTCTCAGGAGCATTATGAAATTGAATCCTTCATTGACGGTTCTATTCTCACGGTGGCCGATGCGCCCTGGCCGGGCTTCACTCCCGATTTAATCAGCATAGTACTGGTGGTAGCCACTCAGGCAAAAGGTTCAGTACTCATTCACCAAAAAATGTTTGAAAGTCGCCTCTTCTTTGTGGATAAACTCATTGACATGGGCGCACAGATTATTTTATGCGATCCGCACCGCGCCAACGTGATTGGTCTTGACCGCAAGCAAGCCTTACGCGGAATAAAAATGGCCTCCCCCGATATCCGTGCCGGTGTGGCGTTGCTCATCGCGGCCCTCTCCGCTAATGGCACCAGCGAAATTTCCAGCATTGATCAGATTGATCGCGGGTATCAGAATATTGATACACGATTGAGGAAGTTGGGTGCGGAGATTGAACGGGTGTAAGGTCCTCCTTTTACCTGATTATCTGATGGGGGGTGGTACCAATTTATTGAATTGAATAGATCTCCCGATTATTCAATATATTTATCTACCATAACCTCCTAACTATGAAAAGACAATTTCTAGTAAGTTTTCTTACGTTGTTATTTCTATTCAATACCAAAATTCAAGTGTTAGCTCAAGGACCGCCATGTTCTACTCCAACCCTTGAAGGAGAAATAAACCCCTGTTTGAATACAAGCTCGCCTTACGTCTATAAGGCGAATGTAGCCATGGGGCCAGGCAATTCAGTCGTCTGGAGTATACCTGAAGGTGGTTATACACTTGTATCGGTACCTGGCACTACTCTTATCAAACAAATTACTTGGACTACAGCTGGAACCAAAACAATTACGGTGAATCGCTCGGGTTGCTCTTCGTCATATGCCAAGACTGTCGTGGTAAATGTCGGTGGACCTGCGGTCGCTTCATCATCGAATATCACTGGTAACGTAGGTCCTTGCTTAAATGTACCTTCCGTTTATTCAGTAGACTCTCAACCGGGAGCTACTTTTATCTGGAAGATATTGAAGAATGGAATCATTGATACGTCAAATCCGATAACAATCAATGCGGCCACGAACACGGCAACCATCACCTGGACGAGCGGGATCTATTATAGAATAGAGGTTTATGCTACCAACGGAAATTGTATCAGCCAACCAAAATACTTGGATATTACCCCTGGCCCTCCTCCCACTCCATATGTTTCCTCTGACATAGGTTCTATTACTAAAGCTTGTACAGGCACAACCGTTACGTACACCGCATTTACCGGATTAAATGATACATACACATGGTCCCTTATGCCAGGAGCCGGTACAATTTCCAGCACAGGTAACACCGCGATCGTAACATGGAGCTCAACCCCTGGCAATTATTCTCTAACTGTCAGTGGTACAAACTCTTGTGGAACTACCAGTTTGGTTCTTCCAATTGATGTGCCGAATCTGCCGGTGAAGCCGATAATTTCAACCCCTGTTGGTCCGGCTTGCATCGGTACAAATTTTGGCCCGGTCTCTATAACAAATTATCAGGCCGGCTTTGACTATTGGTTTCAGGGGACAACATCTGGGGTAAATGGATTTTCCACTACGAGTGACCCTGCCAAATTTAATTTTCATTCAAATACAGCAGGCACTTTTCAATTTACCACAACGGCTCTTAACGGTCCCTGTACAAGTCAACCAAGCGAACCGTTTTCTATCTCAGTTATCAATCCTAATGTGGGGCCTGCCGTTACAGGTAATACACAAGCTTGCATTAACACCCAACAAACCTATAGCATTTCAAGTCCAACTAATACATATACGTGGTCTGTACCAGCCGGTATATGTCTTTTAAATGGAACAACCTCAACAACAGCCACTGGTAATTCAGTTTTGATAACCTGGTTACAATCGGGGGTCCATCAATTGAATGTACGACCCAATTCAAATCCTTGCAACAATACACTCACAGGAACAAATTACCAGGTAACTGTTCAAAGCCCGATTGTTGCTGCAAGCGTTTCAGAAATCATGGGTAGCAACGATGTATGTCTTAAAGATCAAACACCTCCTGGTGGCATTCCGATAATCGCACCAGCAACATTTCCGTATACTGTTGTTTACAATAATAATACTTCAATTAGTGACGAATCTAATTTGAACATCAATTGGTCCGTGAACGGTGGCGGAGTAATTTATGCAGTCCGTCATCTTTCTGCTTTTGTTACCTGGAATACAGCAGGCACATACACACTTACTGCTAACGTATCAAATTCGTGTGGAGCAGGTACAATCAAAACCCTGACTGTAAATAGTGCCCCCGCAGCTTTTGTACCACCTGCGGGAATAACAGGGAATACAACCGTATGCCCGGGAACTCCTTATTCTTTTGTTGCTTCTCCACCTTCATCAAATTATGTGTGGAATACTTCTGGTAAAATACTTTCTTCCACCAGCAGTTCAGCCAGTGCAGTATGGAAGGTTATTTCACCATTATCACATTATATTTCCTATGGAACAAATAATGGTGTATGCGATAATGAACCATTTATTAAGAATATTACGGTTTCCAAAACTTCTCAAAATATTTCATTTTCATCCGTAGTTCCTTTATCACAAGCATATGGAGCTAACGCACCCTTACAGGCAACTGCATCCTCAGGCCTTCCGGTAACATTTTCTAGTAGCAATCAGTCTATTGCAACGATCAGTGTTAACAGTGTAAATTTTGTTGGTATTGGCACGGTAGATATACTGGCACATCAAATGGGTGATCCATGTTATAATCCGGCAAACGTTGTTTTTATTAAATATACAGTCTACCCAAGTCCCCAAACTATAACTTTCAATGCATTGCCTGCAAAAACATATGGTGATGCCCCGTTTGCACTTTCCGCAACTGCATCCTCAGGATTACCGATCAGTTATACAAGCTCAAATACTGCGGTGGCAACCGTTAGTGGAAATACAGTCACAATTGTTGGAGTCGGGTCAACTACCATCACTGCCTCTCAAGCCGGCAATACTAACTATAATGCTGCAACTTCCGTTGAACAAACTCTCAACGTAAGTAAAGCCGATCAAACAATCTCTTTTGGTGCACTTCCTTCCAAAACTTATGGCAATTCTCCATTTACACTTTCTGCAAATGCCACATCGGGATTGCCGATCAGTTATACAAGTTCGAACACAGCCGTGGCAACTATTAGTGGAAATACAGTCACCATTGTTGGAGTTGGGTCAACAACTATCACCGCCTCTCAAGCTGGAAATGCCAATTATAATGCAGCTACATCTGTTCCACAACCTTTCACTGTAAATAAAGCAACACTACAGGCCGCTGCCGGCAATAAATCCAGAACTTATGGTGCAACCAACCCATCATTTACTATAACCTATACAGGATTTGTGAATGGTGAAACTGCTGCCGTTATTGATACTCCACCTACTGCCTCCACTACTGCAACACTCACCAGTAATGTGGGCAATTATCCAATTACTCCTTCAGGTGGTTTAGATAACAATTACACATTTACTTATGCTAACGGAACCCTTTCTGTAAACAAAGCAACACTACTGGCCACTGCAAACAATAAATCAAGAACTTATGGTGCTGCAAACCCAGCATTTACCATCACTTACACAGGATTTATGAACGGTGAAACTGCTGCAGTTATTGATACTCCACCTACTGCCTCCACTACTGCAACACTCACCAGTAATGTGGGCAATTATCCAATTACTCTTTCAGGTGGTTTAGATAACAATTACACATTTACTTATGCTGGCGGAACGTTTACCTTAAACAAAGCAACACTACTGGCCACTGCCGTAAATAAATCCAGAACCTATGGTGCAACCAACCCACCATTTACCATCACTTACACAGGATTTATGAACGGTGAAACTGCTGCAGTTATTGACACACCACCTGCAGCTTCAACTACTGCAACACTCACCAGTAATGTGGGCAATTATCCAATTACTCTTTCAGGTGGTTTAGATAACAATTACACATTTACTTATGCTGGCGGAACACTTACCGTAAACAAAGCAACACTACTGGCCACTGCTGTAAATAAATCCAGAACCTATGGTTCAACCAACCCACCATTTACAATCACCTATACAGGATTTGTGAATGGAGAAACTTTGTCTGTAATTGATGCTCAGCCCACTGCTTCTACTGCTGCAACTCAATGTAGTAATGTTGGAAATTATTCAATAGCACCAAGTGGTGGTAGTGATAATAATTACATATTCACCTACGGACCCGGGATACTAACCATCGGCAAGGCTTCTCTCAGTGTTTATCCATTAAACCAAGCCAAATGTTATGGTGCCCAAAATCCAGTTTTGACTTTAACTTACCTTGGATTTAAATGTTCAGATAATAGTTCTGTAATTGACTCCTCACCATTAGCTACAACGTCAGCTACACAATTTAGTAGCCCTGGGAATTATACAATTAATTCATCAGGAGGCTCCGATAATAATTATTCGTTTATTTACTATACGGGTACTCTCACAATTGAATCACAAAATGGCTCCATCACTCAGTCAGGCGAACTATGTATTGATGGTGTTGTAACACTAACCGCAGGTGGTGGCGTTGGGTATGAGTGGTATCAAGATGGGTATCTTATTTATAATCAAAATTCCCGGCAACTAACTGTTTACAATGCGGGCACTTATACTGTAAACTATTTTACCATTTCAGGCTGTCCCGTATCTGCATCAATATACGTATCGAATACTCCTCCTCCGGGCAATCCAGAAACTCCTTGCCAGGCACTTAGAAAAAAACAGCCTGATGATAAAACTGAAATACCTATTGAAGAAATCAAAGGCTCAGGTGCATATCCCAATCCAGCAAACAACGAAGTCACAGTTCAATTGCCATTACCTGCAGAATCTAAATTGGAAGTAAAAATGATGTCGCAATTTGGTAGTGAGGTGACTACTTCAGAAATCAAAAAGGGTGAACTAAAAACTTCAATTGATACAAAAAGCTTTGCGGATGGGGTCTACATTATTTTTATAAAATCTATAAAAGGAACTGTCATTCATCATAAAGTAATTATAAGGCACTAGCCAGAAAGTTAAACAAATACAAAAGGCTACCTCGGTAGCCTTTTGTATTTTAAACAAGCCTGATCCTACACCTAGTACAATTTCCTGTATTTAAACCTCCAACTCCAACCCCACCGGACAATGATCCGAGCCAAGATACTCAGTATAGATTGAGGCGCTGGTAACTTTCGGCAGCAAAGACTTACCCACTAAAAAATAATCAATCCTCCAGCCCACATTGCGGGCACGCGAATTGAATAAATTATTCCAATAGGAGTATTTCACTTCTTCCGGATGGAGATGTCGAAAGGTATCGGTGAACCCTTCATCCAGTAGTCGCTGAAATCCATCGATTTCGCGTTGAGTATACCCTGCCGACTTATTGTAATTATCTTTCGGGCGTGCGATGTCTATCGCCTGGTGTGCTACATTCAAATCACCACATACCATCACGGGCTTTCTCCGTTGCAGCGTAACCACATATTCACGAAAGGCAGTATCCCAGGCTTCCCGGTAATCCAATCGTCTCAATCCTTCTCCTGCATTTGGAGTATAAACAGTGACCACAAAAAATGCCGGAAACTCTGCGGTAACTACTCTGCCTTCCTGATCGTGCTCATCAATACCAATGTCGTAGGTAACATTTAAAGGATCCTCTTTAGAAAGTATCGCAGTACCTGAGTATCCCTTTCGTGCCTTCGATGCATTGACATACCCATGAAATTCAGGCATCAGCGCAAAAACTGATTTTGCTTCTTCCACCGAACACTTGGTTTCCTGCAGGCAGAGTATATCCGGGTTGAGTGTTTTTAAGTCCTTTAAAAAATCTTTCTTAACAATAGCACGGATACCGGCTACATTCCAGCTAACAAGGTTGAGTTTTGTCATAGCGCCAAATATAAATAATTACGCCCTTGTTGGAGTTCTTCTCCAACACGCTAATTACGCGCTAATCTTTGCTGGGGAAGAACACCAGCAAAGGCTTGGGGGCTGGAGCGTTATATAAAATATGCAAGAGCAGGTTGGACATGGAAAGGTTTAAAAGTAAAAAACCCCGCGGCAAGCCGCGGGGCATTAATGCATTAAAATAAGGGAAGTTGATTCGACTCGTAAATCTTTTCGTATCCTTCCCTTCCCTGGTTTCTCACATAATCTCCAATCACTTTCTCC